>Ga0180432_10000309_pt1 | contig 77773 bp, 59 predicted proteins | sample SS_ome_10_FD_132414 | JGI IMG/M metagenome (GOLD analysis project Ga0180432, IMG submission 132414) | Hypersaline lake sediment archaeal communities from the Salton Sea, California, USA - SS_1_MS_2 metaG | ecosystem: Environmental > Aquatic > Non-marine Saline and Alkaline > Hypersaline >...
CCAGACCCCAGAAGCCCTTCTCTCTCTTCTCTCTTCTCCCCCGCACCGGCTGTGGCCGAGGAAAATGCAGGCCGGAGCAGGCCGGCGGACCTCGAAAATGACTACAGCGCGAATACCTCGCGCTTGGAGGGCGAGGGTCCTCCCGAGCCCAAACCATGGCTCGCCGGCCCGTACTACGCCGATCGTCTCTTGCAAGGGCTACGTAGGGTCCTCCGTAGCTCTCGCAACCACCTGCAAGCGAAGGAGGATCGGAATTCGTCATTCCTGCGTTCCCGGTGTCCTCGGCGGTGAGAGTCCTCTCGCTGTGGCGCGTCCCCGCTGCTCCGGCTGAAATCTGTATTCGGCGCCGGCGCGCATGGCGCCGCGCGGGCATCGTGCTACAATATTGCGAAGGCGGACATCGAAACGGGAGAAACCGAAGACGAAGGCATTTCGGGTGACGGGACCATGAAGAAAACGGCGATCATCGTGCTTCTTCTCCTGGGCGAGGCGGGCGCCGCCCGCGCGGAGGCGGATTGGGTGGGGAAGAAAGCGCCGGCCATCGACGCGCGGGAGTGGGTGAACGCGGAGAAGACCCCCACGCTGGAGGGTTTGCGGGGGCGCCCGGTCCTGCTGGTCTTCTGGGGCCTGCGCTGCGAGGTGTGTCTCTGCATGCCCGTCTTGGACAAGTGCGCGGATCTCTACCGGAAATACCGGAGCCGGGGTCTCGAGATCCTGGGGCTCCACGTCCACGAGGCGAGCTACAGCGAGGTCGACGTCGTCTCGCTGAAGCACGGGATCGAGTTCCCCATGGGGAACGGCGGGTACAACAAGGCCTACGGGCTGGACCAGGTCCCCCGCGTGTTCCTGCTGGACAAGGAGGGCGTCGTGGTCTGGCAGGGCAAGGACATCGGGGGATCCTTCAGCCGCACGCTGCAGTCGAACCTCCGCGACGTGGACTTCTACGGCGAGGCGTCCCTACCCAAGGGCCTTCGCGCCGTCAAGCGGCTCGTGCAGAAGCGGCGCTTCGGGCAGGCCATCGCGAAGCTGATCGACTACAAGGCGGACCCGAAGACTCCCGACGAGGACAGGGAAGCCGCCGCCGCGTTCCAGGCGAAGCTGGAAGCCCTGGGCGAGCGCGAGTACCTGCGGGCGACCTCCTACGTGCGGACCCTCGACCCCGGCCGGGGCAAGCGGATGCTCGAGAGGCTTTCCCGTGAATACCGGGGGCAACCGGTGGGGCGCAAGGCGGACATCCGTCTGAAGGAGATGGCGAAGGACGCGGATCTGAAGCCCGTGCTGGAAGCCGCCGCCGTCTACCAGCAGCTCCGCGACCTCCTCAAGGCCGGCAACGCGCGCGGGGCCACCTTCAAGGCCCGCTTCCTCATCCAGAAGTACCCCGACACCGTCTACGCGAAGATGACCCGCAACCTCCTGGAAGCGGCCGGCCAGATCGACTAGCCCACCCCGAGCCGCTTACGGAAATCGTCCAGTTTCTCGGCCGCCGCAGGGGTCTTGCGCCGCCGAAGCGGGCCGGAGTACAATATCCATCTGCGCATTGCGCGGGATTCGTCCCACGGCGTGGGAAGCGCTTCTTTCGCGGTTCTTCGTCGCGGACAAGGGAAACGGAGGCTCATCATGAGGAACATCATCCCTCCGGCGTTTCGGCGCCGGGGATCGGGAGCGATTCTCTTTCTTCTCTGTGCGCTCGGCTGCCACAGTTACACGGGGAAGGTCAAGTCGGAATTCGTCAAGGAGGAAGAGGTCGACGAGAAGGTCCTGGTGGACGAGATCGGCCTCGAGACCTTGAACGAGCCGTCGGCCTCGAACCCGGTCCTCGCCCTGAAGGTGCGCTGGGCCTTCAAGCGGGAGTACCGCATGCGGAAAACCTACAAGACGTTCCGGGAGGTTCTTCCCTTCGATCCCGCCCGGGAAGTCATGGAGGTTCTTTCGGCCCCTTTCCTGATCCTGACGGTTCTGCCGGCGGCGCTGGTCACGGCTCCGGTGGAGCTCATCGGGGGGGCCGGCGGGGACGAGGAAAAGGACTACCTCTTCCCGCGCATGATGCTTTTGCCCTTGCAGTTCCTCCATCCGGGCGCCAACGCCGACTGCTGGGTCACGCGGGAGAACGTCTACGGGAAGAAGCCCACGATGGAGGAAGCGGGTCTCCGCTCGGAAACGGACGAGGAGGCGACGATCGAGGAGAGGGGTGGCGCGGCCGAGGGCGCGGAGATCGGGATCGAAGTGCCCGAGACGGGGACGTCCAAGGTCCTGAAGACGGACGGGAAGGGGGTCGTCTCCTTTCCCCTGGATGAGAAGCTGGCGGAGATATCCATGGCCGGCAAGGGTCTGACCCTGAAGGTGACCGTCACCTATCAGGGCAAGGAGACGAGCACGGAGTTCAGCGTTTCTGCCGGGGAACTGGAGCGCATCTACGAGGCGCTGAAACTGAAGTAGCCACCTAGGAGCATGAGGGCATGACCAGAAACGAAATCCCATTGGTGGTCGTCGCGGTGGTGTTTGCGATGTGCGGTTCCGCGCTTGCGGATTTCGGCCCGACCGGCGTGGACAGCAGCGCGCTGGGCAAGGGGGGAGCGCACACCAGTGAAGCCCGGGGGCCGTCGGCGGTCTACTGGAACCCGGCGGGGGTGGGGCGCAGCGAGGGGGTGCTGGGCGTTTTCTCCTTCGGCATGCTGCAAAGGCCCGACTTCGGGTCCAACGAGTTCGGGTCCACCGAACGGCTGTTTCTCGCCGGCAGTTACGGTTTCGGCAAGGAGGACGCGTTGCCGGAGGGCTTGGGCCTGGGCGCCGCGATCGAGAGGCCGTTTCCCCGCTTCGACTATGCCGCCCGCGGGGGCTACCCGCTGGGGGGAGGGAGTGTCCACCGGCTCGGGGCCACGGTCAGCCAGGACTACCTGGAGGTGCTGGTGGCCGCGGGGTTCCGCCCCCTGGAGGCCGACCTGCTGGGCGGAAAGGGGCGTCTCTTCGTGGGGATGAACCTGGGGCTCGGTTTCGCCTACGGAAACACCTCGGGCGACTTCCGCGGCCCCTCCGTTCCCGGGATCACGGAACTCAGCGAGGGCAAAGGGACGGCCCTGCTGTTTCCCGCCGGCCTGGGCACGCAGTTCACCCTCTCTCTGGACGAGATCGATCTGAGCCTGGGCGTGCGCTATCGCGGCGTGATGCCTCTCGTCGACCCCGTCTGCCTTTCGTTTCCGCGGGCCGGCGTCGATCTCGCCTACACCGACCTCTTCATGCCCCCCCCCCAGGAGGGGGCCGTGGGGCTCTCCGTGGTGTTCTTCGACCGTCTTCTCCACACCCTGGAACTCAGCTGGTACTTCTTCGACGGCCCCGACGCTTTCCCCAACGTCGTCCCCCACAACTACCCCGTGATCAAGTACGGATTCGAGTACCGCGTCCCCTTCGACGGGGACAAGAAGGAAATCGCCATGCGCTTCGGTCTTTCCAGCGCTTCCGTCCCGGAAAACGACCGGGAAACGATCTACACGAACAGTGCCACGGGCATCTATTTCGGCTGGGGCCTTGAACTCGGACCCCTGGCGTGCTTTGACGCCTACTTCACCCTCCAGATTCCGGGGGAGGGGGATGTGGATTCCGATACTTTCCTCGCCAGCGTCTCCTACGGCGTTCGATTCTGATACGCCGGGAAAGCGAAGGGAACGATGGATTTCGACAAGATGACCGGAAGCGAGTTCGCAGGGTACACCGTCGGCCGCCTCATCGGGAAGAGCGCGGCCGGCGTCACCTACCTCGCCGAGAAGGAAGGGACACCCTACGCGCTGAAGATCTTCCCCCCGAAAATTCTCGACAAGACCGGCGAAAGCATCGATCGCTTCCTCCAGACGCTCGAGAAGGCCAAGGAGATCCGGCACGACAACCTCGTCGGGATCCTCGAGACGGGAGAGGAGCAGGGCCTGAAGTTCGCCGTCCTGGAGTACCTCGACGTCCCGACCCTCCTCCAGGTCCTCGAGGAATCCGGCCCGCTCTCCGTGGACCGGACGACCGGCATCCTCGCGTGGACCCTCGCCGGGCTCGCGGCTTCCCACGAGGCCGGACTCGTCCACGGCGACCTCAAACCCAACAACATCTTCATCGGCCCGGACGACGTCGTGAAGCTCAACGGCATCGGCGTGTCCAAGAAGGACCTCGTCGACGCCGGCGCCTCCCTCTTCGGCTACGAGGCCGAGACCGTCGAGTACATCTCCCCCGAACAGGTGGCGGCTTCCGACATCGACATCCGTACCGACCTCTATTCCCTGGGGATCATCGCCTACGAGATGCTCGTCGGCAACCCCCCCTTCGTCCACGAGTCCCTCATCGCCCTGCGCATGCTCCATTCCATCGAATCCCCCCCGGACCCCCGGGAGGAGAACCCCGACGTCTCCCCCGCCCTGGCCGCCTTCATCCTCAAACTCCTGGCCAAGGAGCCCAACCAGCGCTACCCGGACCCCACCGCCGCCGCCAAGGCCCTGTCGATCGCCATCGACACGGGCGACGTCCCCCTGTCCGAGGAGCCGGCCAACGCGGAAACGCCCCCCGGCCCGGAAGCGGAGACCCCGCCGGCCAGCGAGGGAGGCGGGCCCGGGGAGGGCGCCGGCTTTCTGGCCGGCCTGGCTTTCGGGGAGGACGCCGGCAGGGAAGGGGCGCCGGAAGAGACGGCGACGCCCGCCGAAACCGAAGGGGATTTCTCCGCGCTCGTGGAGGACGCTTTCTCGGGATTCGACGGGTTGCTGGCCGGGGGGGATGCGGCGGAGCCCGAAGCGCCCTCCGAGACCGCGCCGGCGGAGCCCGAAGCGCCCTCCGAGACCGCGCCGGCGGAGCCCGAAGCGCCCGCGGGAAAGAAGGCGCTGACCGAGGAGGACAAGCAGGCAATCGAGAAGGCGCTCCAGGGGGCCGAGGAAAACCTGGGCACCGGCGATTTCGACGAAGCCCTCGCCTGCCTCGACAAAGGCCGGGAGATCGCGCCCGACGAGCCCCGCATCAAGAGGATGCGCGAGCGCGTCGAGGACGTCCGGAACGACTACAACGAGAAGCGCGCCGCCTTCCAGAGGCTCCGCGAGGAAGGCGACACCCTCGAGCTGGAACGTCTGGCGCGGGAGATCGTGGCCCTCAAGCCTGGAGACGAGCAGGCGGCGGCGTATCTCGGAACCCTGGCCGCCCTGCAGGCGGAACAGGCGGCCGAAGCGGAGCCGGAAGCCGAAGCGCCGGCCGAAGGCGGGGACGGCGGCCGCGCGGACGCGCTGGTTCTGCAGATCCACCGGATGGTCAACCAGAACCAGTTCGAGGAGGCCCTGGAGAAGGTCCGGGAAGCGGAGGCGCTGGATCCCGGTCGCGAGGACGTCGGGAAGCTCTCGAGCGACGTGGAGACCCGCCTGTCCGAGCGGAACGCGCTGCGGGAGCAGGCGGAGGAGGCCTATCGGGGCGAGAACTGGCCCGAGGCGCTGGAGGCCTACAAGCGGCTTGTCACGCTCGAGGCGGACCCGTCCGAAGCCGAGGAGAAGCTCGCGGACATCCGGAAGCGCCACGTCGACGTCGACGATCTGGTCCGGGCCGCGCAGGAAGCCCTGGAGGCCAAGAACCTCAACCAGGTTGAGCGGCTCCTGGACCGCATCCTGGACAAGGCTCCCGAGAACGAGGCGGGCCTCAAGTTGAAGAAGGAGCTGGAAGAGCTCCGCGAGCGGATCGAGGACTTCCGGACGCGGGCCCGGGAGCACCTGGACAACCGGCAGTACCAGTTCGCCCTGGGTCTCTACAAGGACATCCTGGCCCTCGATCCTCGCGACGGGAACGCGACCGACAAGGTGAAGGAGATCGAGAATCTTCTCGAGCACCGCGGGGGGGGCTGGAAGTTCATCGCGGCCGCGGCCGTGGTGCTCCTCATCGCGGCGGCAGTGCTGGGCGGGCTCTGGTGGAAGAACAAGAGCGCCCTGGACCGGGCCGAAACCCTGGTCGGGCAGAAGAAGTACGGCGAGGCCCAAAAGGTTCTGGACGGTCTGGGCGACTTCCTGGTGGACGCCGAGCGGCGGGACGGTCTTCGTGCGCGGATCGCCCGGCTCCAGAGCGCCGCGGCCAGGCAGACGACGCCGGAGCCGCCCGGGGCTTCCCGGTACAAGCCCGTGCTCGAGCGGGTGAGGAACCTCATCGAGCAGGGCGCCTGGGACGAGGCGCTCGAGGCGCTGGCCGAGGCCCGGAAACAGGGGGCTCCCGAAGGGGACGTGGACGTGCTGAGGAACAAGGCGCGTTTCGGCAAGACGATGGAGCGCGGCGCGGAAGCCGAGAAGGCGGATGACTGGCGGGGGGCGCTGGAAGCGTACCGGGAAGCCGCCTCCTTCAATGCGAGGCTGGCGGGCGAGGCGGAGGACGCCCTGTTCGAGCAGCTCATCGAAGCGGCGAAGCCTCTCAAGGATACGGACCCGAAGGCGTTTCTGCGCCGTCTCAAGGAACTGGGCGAGGCTTTCGGGCGGGAGGACGAGATCCAGCCCCTGTACGAGAGCGTGGCGGTCGATCCGCGGATGGAAGAGGCCCGCAAGGCCCGGGAAGCGGGAAACTGGCCGAAGGCCGTGGATCTGTTGATGGAGGCCGCGACGAATCCGGTGGTGGCCGAGGAGGCGAAGGCGGAGCTGGAATCCATCCGGACCGAGGTGGAAGAGGGCGCCATCGAGAAATTTCGCGAGAAGGCCTTCCGGAGCGCGGCCGAGGATTTCGAGGGACTGGCGGAGCGGTTCCCGGACCGCAATTACGACGACTGGGTGGAAAAGGCGCGGTACAGCGTCCTGATCGCGGAGGGGCAGGCCCTTCTCGAGGGGGGGAAGGCGGCGGAGGCGATCCCGGTCTTTGAAAAGGCCGGCGAGACCGCCCTGGACGAGCGGTGGGAGGAAGGGCTCGAGACGGCGAAGATCACGCTCTGGACGGAGAAGGCGCAGGCGATGGAGGCGAAGGAGGCGTGGGCCGAGGCGAAGGGCTGGTACGAGAAGATCCTGGCGCTTCTCCCCGGCGACGCCGACGTGGAAGCGAAGATCGAGCTCCTGGAGAAGCGGATCCTCTACGCCTCGGCCCTCGAGGAGATGGAAACGGCCTTCCAGGAGAAGAACTTCATGGACGCCCTGTACGCCGCGAACGAGGCGGTGAACTCCGGCGTGGACGACGGGACGGCGGCGCGGGCCGGGCGGTACCTCAAGCCGCTGCTCGAGATGATCGAGGTGCCCGGCGGTCCCTTCACGATGGGTTCCGAGGCGGGCCGTCCGCGGGAAGCCCCCGCCCATGAGGTCGAGGTTCCGGCGTTCTACGTGACGAAGAACGAGATCACCGTGGCGGAATACGCGGCGTTCCTGGAGGCCTCCTCCGGGGGGCAACACGTCCCGGCGATGTGGGACGCCCAGAAGGGGAAGCCCGATCTTCCGGTGACGGGGGTCTCCCTGGCCGACGCGAAGGCGTACGCCGCCTGGATGTATTTCGAGATTCCCACGGAAGCCCAGTGGGAAAAGGCGGCCCGGGGGGAGGAAGGGCGGACGTTCCCGTGGGGCGAAGCGTTCGAGAAGGGCCGGGCGAACACCTACACGGCGGGGAAACGCGCCCCGGCGCCGGTCACGGCCTTCGAGGGGGACCAGAGCCCCTTCGGATGCCTCAACATGGCCGGCAACGTGGCGGAGTGGACGTCGAGCCCCTACCGCCCCTATCCCGGAGCGGACGTGGAGCTGGAAGAGGGGAAAACGGTGATCCGCGGCGGGGACTTCGGATTCAACAAGAAGTACGCCCGCTGCAGCGCCCGGCGCGGCATCGACCCCGGCGCCCGCAAGCCTTTCCTCGGCTTCCGTTGCGTGCGGCGCATCACCATCCGGTCGCTTCTGGACCTCGAGGAGCGGTAACGCTACAGGCTTGCGTAGAGGGCGAGGCCCGGGCCGAATTCCCAGTAGTTCACCAGCGTGCGGTCGTGTCGCCCCTTTCCCATCGAGATCCAGTTCACGGAGAACTCGATGGTGAACCCCCAGCTCTTCGTGAAAAAGACCGAGACGCCCGTGGAAAAAGCCAGCACGCCCGCAAAGCCCGTCTCCCGGCCCAGGTTCCAGTAGAAGCCCCCCAGGCGCGCGTGAATCACGCCCCACGCGAGCGGCAAGAAGCGCCACTCCGTCTCCGCCACCGGAAGGCCCGTCTCGGTGGTGTCGCTCTGGCGGGCGATCCCCGGCGCGTGCAGCAGGTTGTAGAAGTAGAGATAGTCCGCGCCCAGCCCCACGTCCACCTCCACCGCATCGGACTTGAAGACCTCCTGCACGAGCCTCAGCGAGACCCGCCTCTGCGAGAACACCGACCCCACCACCGTCCCCGCCGTGAACGTCTCGCTTCCGAACGCGAGATCCCGGCCCAGCTTCGCCAGGCCGTGAAGCGTGACCGAGGTGTAGTTGAACCGGAGACGCGTCAGGTACCCCAGGATCTCGTAGTTGATCTGCGTGTTGATCTCCGGGGAGAGGAGGAGGGCGTTCTCCATCTCCAGGTCCGCTTCCGGCTCGATCTTCGTGCCTCTCGCGCCGCCGTCCCCCACGCGGACGCGCTCCAGGATGAACCGGTACCCGATGGCCCGCGGCTCCACGAAGAAGAGGCTCTTCTTCCGGGACTTCTGCGGCGGGGGCGAGGCGAAGGGGAGATAGACCACCTCCGGCTCCGCCTTCGCGCCGGGCTTCCCGGGCGCGGGTTTCCTCTCCCCGTTTCCGTCCGCCTCCCCGACGGGCGCCTCCCCCTCCTCCGGCCCGGCTTCGACGGCCTGCCCGTCCCCCGCCTCCCCCGAAGGCGTTGCCTCGCCCGCACGCGCCGCGCGGAAGCACGGCAGGAGCAGGATGATCCCCGCCACGAGGGCCCAGGGAGGGATCCGGAAAGAATGCTGGTCGCGCATACGCGTTCATTGTATACCCTCATGCAGAAACATGAAACGTCCAGGCCGGCCTCAACCGCACGCGGAGCGCGCAGGAGGAACCACCCATGACGAACGGAAGCGACGCCCTCGACCAGGCCTTCGAGGATTTCGGCGCCGGCGCGGACGCCGTGGAAGGCGCCCTCGAGAGGATCGACCAGGAGCGGATCGTGCCCCGCATCCTCGACCGGGACCACACCGTCTGGAAACCCGATCCCGACGAGATCGCCAACCGCCTCGGCTGGCTGGACGCCCCGCACGCCATGGAGAAGGAAGCGGACGGCCTCGAGGCGTTCGCCCGGGACGCCGCCGCGGACGGATGCACGCACGCCCTCCTGCTCGGCATGGGCGGCTCCTCCCTCGCCCCCGAGGTCTTCCGGCGCGTCTTCGGCGTCGCGCCGGGACGCCTCGATCTCGACGTTCTCGACTCCACCGACCCCGGGGCGGTCCTTCGCCGGACCCGGTCCCTGGACCCCGCCGCGACCCTCCACATCGTGTCCACGAAGTCCGGATCCACCGTGGAGACCCTCTCCCTCTTCAAGACCTTCTACAACCGGGCGGTCGAAGCCCTCGGGCGGGAGGAGGCCGGCCGCCGGTTCGTCGCCGTCACCGATCCGGGATCCAAGCTCGTCGCCCAGGCCGAGGCCCTCGCCTTCCGGAAGGTCTTCCTCAACGACCCGGACATCGGCGGGCGGTATTCCGCGCTGTCGTTCTTCGGGCTCCTGCCGGCGGCCCTGATCGGCGTGGACATCCGGGCGGTTCTCGCCCGCGCGCGGGCCATGGCCAAACGATGCGCCGAAGCGGGTCCCGGAAACCCCGGCGCGAGGCTGGGCGCCGCGATCGGAAGTCTGGCCTTGCGGGGGCAAGACAAGCTCACGCTCTTGTGGTCCGATCCCCTCGCCCCCTTCGGCGCCTGGATCGAACAGCTCGTCGCCGAGAGCACGGGCAAGGAGGGGCGCGGCGTCCTGCCCGTGAACGGCGACGACGACGCCCCGCCGGGCGCGCTGGGGGAGGACCGCCTGTTCGTCCACACGGGCCGGGGCGGGGACGATCAGGAAGGGTCAACGCTCCGGAACGCGGCCGCGAAGGGGCGGCCCGCCGTCGGCATCCGCCTCGCGGCGCTCGAGGATCTGGGGGCCGAGTTCTTCCGGTGGGAGTTCGCCACCGCGGTGGCCGGATGCCTCCTCGGGATCAACCCGTTCGACCAGCCGAACGTGGAGTCCGCGAAGGTCTCCGCCCGGGCCATGGTGGAGGCGTACCGGGCAGAAGGCCGGCTTCCCGAACCCGAGCCCGGCGGGCGGGAGGGGGACGTCGCCGTCTACGGGGGCCCCCCGGGCGCCGGGCCCCGGCAGGCCCTCGCGGCGCTCCTCGCGTCCGGGACGGAAGGCGCCTACGTCTCGCTGCAGGCCTTCGTGACGCCCGCCGCGGAGACGGAGGCGGCCCTGCAGGCGCTTCGCGCGCGGATCCGCGACGCCTCGGGCCTTGCGGCCACCGCCGCCTTCGGGCCGCGCTTCCTCCATTCCACGGGGCAGCTCCACAAGGGGGACGCCGGCCGCGGCCTGTTTGTCCAGTTCACGGCCGACGCCGCCGAGGACCTTCCCATTCCCGACGGGGCGGGCGAGACGTCCTCCGCCCTTTCCTTCGGAGTCCTCGAGAGAGCCCAGGCGCTCGGCGACCGGGAGGCCCTGGAGAAGGCGGGCCGGAAGGTGCTCCGGTTGCATCTCGGGCGGGACGTGCCGGGGGCCCTGCAGGACCTCGCCGCGGGCGTGTAAGGGCGAGCGCACGCTTTGCAAGCCCGGCGAAGCTGGGCCCTTTACCCTCCTCCCCGCATTCCCTACAATGAAATGGTTCCGCCCCACCGCCCGGTCCGACCTGAAGGAGTCCATCATGTTTCCAGGCTCAGATGCCGGCACCGGGGGAATGAAACACAAGGAGATGCGGACCCTCCTGATCATGGGGTTCGCCGCGCTGGTCGTTCTGGTCCTTCTGCTCTCCTTCCTCTTCTCCGGGGCCGGCGGCTCCGGCAAGGAGGCCGCCGACGCCGACGGGGAGGAGGGGGACACCCCGCCGGAGGACCGCCGCATCTCCACTTCCTTCGTGGACGGCCAGGGGATTCCCATGCAGAAGCTCCAGGTCGAGAAGGTCCCCGATCCGGGCGACGAGGCGGAAGAAGGGGATCTGAAGAACGAGATCAAGCCCTTCGAGCCCAACCCCCACTGGGCGGACGACGTGATCGACGGCGAGGAGTACATGGACCCCGAGGCCTTCTACTACCTCGTCCACCGCGCCGCGACCCTTACCGAGGAGGAATTCGAGAAGACGGTCGACAAGAAGATCGAGTCCCCGGATCTCATGCGGGCGCCGCGGGACCACCGCGGGCGCCGCATCCGCATCCGCGGCACGCTCATCGCCCTGCGCGAGAAGCCCCTGGAGGAGAACCGCTCGGGCGTCCGGCGCGCGTACATCGGGCAGATGGTCGACCGGTACGGCGAGGTCCTCTCCTTCTACATCATCGACCTGCCCCCCGCGTCCGCCGACTGGACGCCGTTCGAGACCGTGATCCAGGTCCGGGGCATCTTCTACAAGATCTGGAAGTACCGGAACCGGGAGAACCGCGCCATCGAGAGCCCGCTGGTCATCGGCCGGACGGTGAAGCAGATCCCCAAGTATCCCCACCGGAAACCCATCAAGATCTTCGGCGTCGAACTGGTCGTGGCGGGCCGCAACATCACCTGGGCCGAGATCATCGTGGGGATCGTCGTCGTCCTCTTCATCCCCGTGATGTTCTTCCTCGTCCGCAACGAGCGGCGGAAATACGAGGCGTTCAAGGCGGAGCAGACGGGGAAGCGAAAGGCGCACCGAAAGCCGCTGGCGAAGAAGCCGGGCGCCGCCGGCGGGAAGGAGGCCCCGGAAGCAGGACCGGCGTCCCCGGAAGCGCCGGCCGGGGACACCGCGCCCCCGGGGGACGCCGGGACGTCCCCGGAGGAGCGCCCCGAGGGCGGAGGGGCGTCCCCGGAGCCGGAGCCGGAGAGCGACGCCGGCGGGGAGGACGCCCCTTCCGGATCCCCGTGAACCGCCCGCGCGCCCTGTGAGATCCGCCATGCCAGCCATCCAGGTCCGTCTTGCCGGCCGCAGCTACGACGTGCTCGTCGAGGCGGGCGCGCTCGAGGCGCGCCTGGAAGCCTTCGTGCGCGACCGTCTTCCCTCCGGCGCCGCGGCGCTCCTGTCCGACGCCAACGTGGACCCGCTGTACGGCGAGGCGGCCTTCCGGGGGCTTTCGTCGGCGGGCCTTTCGGTGCGCCGCCTGCGGATCGAGGCGGGGGAGGCGTCGAAATCGCCGGCGGTCGTGGCGAGGCTGTGGGAAGAGATGCTGTCCGCGGGCCTGGACCGCGGGTCGTCGCTGGTGGCGCTGGGGGGCGGCGTGGTCGGCGACGTGGGCGGGTTCGCGTCCGCGACCTACATGCGGGGCCTTCCCTTTCTGATGATTCCCACCAGCCTCCTGGCCCAGGTCGATTCCTCGGTGGGGGGCAAGACGGGGGTGAACCACGCGGGGGCGAAGAACCTCGTGGGGGTGTTCGCCCAGCCGGCGGGCGTGCTGATCGATCCCTCGACGCTCGGGACCCTTCCCCGGCGGGAGTTCGTCTCGGGTCTCGCCGAGGCGGTGAAGGAAGCGGTGATCCTGGACGCGGCGTTCTTCGACCGCCTGGAGGCGGAAGCGGACGCGATCCTGGCTCTGGAGCCGGAAGCGCTCGAGCGGATGATCCGGCGGAGCGTGGAGATCAAGGCCTCGGTCGTGGAGGCGGACGAGCGGGAGGTGACGGGGAAGCGGGCGCTGTTGAACCTGGGCCACACGGTGGGCCACGCCCTGGAATCGTCGTCCGGGCCGGGCGTGTGGAGGCACGGCGAGGCGGTCGCGGCGGGGATGGTGGCGGAAGCGCGCCTGGCCGAGCGGTTCCGCGGCTTTCCGCCGGCGGAGACGGCGCGGCTGTCCGCGCTTCTCGAGACGCTGGGCCTTCCGGTGGGACTGCCCGCGGACGCGGACCCCGGGACGCTGCTGAAGGCCATGGGCGCGGACAAGAAGGCGCTCTCCGGGCGGCTTCGCTTCGTCCTTCCCGAGCGCATCGGTCGCGCCGTTCTCGTCGACGATGTGCGGCCAGATGCGGTCCTCGAGGTCCTCCGCGCGCTCCGCGCATCGCCGGGCGCGTGAGGCGTTGTTGATCAGGAGAGGGTCGACGGGGGACGATTTCCTCGCAGCCTCTCTGCGACCTCCGCGCACTCTGCGGTGGGATCCTCCTACTCGCGGAACACCTCGGCGGTGAAGAGGTCGAAGCGCATGTGTTCCGCGTCCTTCCACGCCTCGGGAGGGAGGCCCCCCTTGAGGCAGAGTCTCGAGAGGAAGGTCGCCCGGTCCCATCCCGTCTCGGTCGCCACCTGGGGCAGGTAGACCGACCGCCTCCGTCCCCGCCAGACCAGGCACACGCCGTGGACGCCGAGCGTGATGTCTTCCGGATCGTCCGTGCGGCGGAAGGGGGAGAGGACGGAGACCTCGACGCGGATCTCGTTCTTCATCTCGTCGAGGGTCACCGGATCGTCGGTGAAGCGGGAGTCGCGCGTGGCGGAAGAGGCCATGCGGGCCACGATGGCGTAGAGGGGAAGCGAGCCCTCGAGGTTGTAGCTGCCGATGCATCCGCGCAGTGGATGCTCGCGTTCGGGGTTGTTCAGCGTGACGAAGGCGCCCCGGGGCGCCTTGACCTCGGCGGGCAGGTCGTCGGGATCGGGAAGGGAAGGATCCTCGCCGGCCAGGGCCGCCTCGGCTCCCGCCCGGGCCAGGGACACCAGCAGGCGCTTGGCATCCATGCTCAGGCCCTCCGATTCGCCGGCCATCACGGCCATGGCCCCGTACCCGACGACGCGTTGCGGGTTCTCCCCCGTCACGTCGAAGGCGTCCCGCACGTCCAGGATGCGCGCCCGTGTGCCGCCGAGGGCCCGGGCCGCGAGGATCACGGAGATCACGGCGTCCAGACCGCACATCGTGCAGGCCAGCTTCGGGACGCCGCGGCGCATGATCTCGCGGTCGGTGGCGAGGAGGCGCTTCGCGTCGAGGGAGGCGGCCGCTTCCATGATCTCGGGATCGACCTTCTTCGCGTCGTCGTGCGCGGGGAAATGCGAGAGGTCGGTGCTGGCGACGAGCAGGACCTTCTTGTCCTTGCCCTCCACCGCCCACTCGAGCGCGTCGGCGAAGATGACGTAGTCGTCGGGGTCCTTCGCGCGGATCAGCACGGGCAGGATGCGGAACCGCCCGGCCAGGGCGACCTGGAGGAAGGGGATCTGATTCTCCAGGCTGTGTTCCCGGGCGTCCGCCTCCGCCTGGTGGCGGATCCGGCCGGTCTCGTCGTCCAGGAGCGCGGACGCCAGCGCCTCGTCGACGGGGACGGCGCCGAGCGGGGTGGCGAAGGAGCCCTTCGGGGTCACGGAGATCCCGTCCAGCGGGCCGCCGTGGCTGGGTCCGACCAGCACGACCGTGTCGAAGGACTTCCCCCGCACGGCTGCGTAGGCTTCCGCGGCGATGGGACCCGAGTAGACGTAGCCCGCGTGGGGGCTGACCAGGGCGACGACGCGTTTCTCGACCGGTCCGGTCCTTGCGCCGTCGAGAAGGCCTTTCACGGCGGAGGCGAGTTCGTCCTTGCCGGCGGGGTACCATTTTCCGGCGCCGTAGGCGGGGCGGATGGGCTCGGGGGTGGGAAGCGGAGGGAGGACCTCGCGGGCGGCGTCGTGGTTCTTGTCGGGCCCTTCGGTGGAGGCATCCCGGGAGGCGGAGGGCTTGCATCCGGCCGGGAGGGCGAGGGCGATCAGGGCGAGGGTCTCGAGGATGATCGGAAGCGTTCCGCGCACGAGTCGGTCTCCAGAGAGAACGGCGTCCAAAATCGATTATACATCACGGGGAGAAGAGGGGGAGGGAGAGGCGATGGGCGATGGAAGGATGGAATGCTGGAATTACGAATTGAGGGATTGAAGATTGGAGATTTCAGATTTCAGTCGGCCGGTTGCCCCTGGGACCGCCGGCTTCCTGCCGGCAGCACTTCAGGTCGGATCGCGTCTGCCTGTCGCCGTCAGCGACGGCAGGCAGGAACCTCCTGTCCGCAGCACCTCGGCCCGCGCTGCTGCGCCACTCCATCCCGAACCGTGCCGCCATTTCCGGTTCGGGATTCCGTAGCTCTCGCAACCACCTGCAAGCGAAGGAGGAGAGGCTCGCCCTCCAAGTTTTCATGGTTTCCGGGAGAGCCGAAGGCTCATGGCCGACTGAATTCGTACGGGCCTTCTTCGTGGTGCGTCCGTCACCGCTGGTAGAGGTAGTAGAACCGGGGGACGGTCCTCTCCTGCAGTCCCTCGGCGAGGCGTCCCAGGGCTTCGCGTCCGCCGGGCGGGGAGGGGCCCGTCATGCCGAAGAGGCCGGAGAAGGGGGTGATGGTCCTGTACTCGACGACGGTGGCGTCCTCGGCGAAGGGCTTGATCTTGCGGGCTTCCTGGAGGGCGGTGTCGAGGTCGCCCAGGACGTCCACGAGCCCGTTGTCGAGTGCCTGCTGGCCCGTGTAGGGCCGGCCGTCGGCCAGTCGGAGGATCTCGCTTTCCGAGAGGTTGGGGCGCCCGGCCTTCACGCGGTCGAGGAAGAGGTCGTACATGTCCTCGACCATGGACTGCATGACCTGGCGGTCCTTCTCGGTGAATTCCTGGTCGGCCGCGCCGATGTCCTTGAGGTCGGCGTTCTCGGGCGTGATGGTGATCCACTTGAGCCCGTGCTCCTCGAACAGGCCCTTGTAGTTGAGGAACTGCATGATGACGCCGATGGATCCGGTGAGGGTGGCCCGGTGGGCGACGACGCGATCGCAGGCCATGGAGACGTAGTAGCCGCCGGAGGCCGCGACCGAGTCCATGAGGGAGATGACGGGTTTCCCGGTCTTCTCCCGGAAGGCCTCGACGGCCTTGAAGATCTCGTCGCTGGCGGTGACGGTGCCGCCGGGGCTGTCCACCTTGAGGATGACGGCCTTGATGGCCTTGTTCCGCTCGGCCACGCGGAGGCGCTGCTTGACGTGCTGGACCAGGTCGCCGGAAGGGAGGAAGAGGACGGTCTGCCCGCTGCTGATGACGCCGGAGACGTTGATGAGGAGGACCTTGTCCGAGGCTTTGCCCTGGACGCGTTTCTCGATCATGTTGCCGGCGCCGGTGCCGGGGAAGCCCTGGGCGACGATGACGCCGAGGAGGACGACGTTGAAGAGGATGGAGACGGCGAGGACGAAGAGGCCGAGGATGACCAGGATCCAGACGACGGGGGAGCTGCCCTTGCCGGGGGGGGGGCGCCGTCCGGGGGGTGTGCGTCCGGGGCCCCGGGGGGGACGAGGGGGGCCGGGCGGCCGGGGGCCGGAAAAGGCGGGTCCCTGGCCGGGCGGGGGAGGCGCGGGTCGGGGCCCGTCCTCCGCGGGGGGCGTGGGCCCGGGTTCGGGCGCGGGTCCGTCCTCCGGTTCGGGGGACGGGATGTCGTATCGTTCCTCGTCGGGTCCCGGGCCGTTCTTCTCGTCGTTCATGCCTGCCGTCTCTTCTTCATCTCTTCCCGGATGAACTCGATGATGTCGCCGGTGGGGGTGCCGGGCGTGAAGAGCTTGCCGACGCCCGATTCCCCCAGATGATCGATGTCTTCCTGGGGGATGATGCCTCCTCCCGTCAGGATGACCTGTCCGGCGCCCTTGTCTTCCAGCAGCTTCTTCACGCGGGGGAAGAGCGTCATGTGGGCGCCGGAGAGGACGGAGAGGCCGACGACGTCGACGTCCTCCTGGACGGCGGTTTCCGCGATCATCTCGGGGGTCTGGTGCAGTCCGGTGTAGATGACCTCCATGCCGGCGTCGCGCAGGGCGGCGGCGACCACCTTGGCGCCACGGTCATGGCCGTCCAGGCCGGGTTTCGCCACCAACACCCTGATCTTGTCCGTGGTCTCGGTCATGAATCGTCGCTCCTTCCCTCAGAAGATGGGGGGTTCCTGGTACTCGCCGAAGACCTCCTTGAGGAGACCGATGATCTCGCCCAGCGTGACCTCGGCGCGGACGGCGTCCAGGATGTGGGGCATGAGGTTGTCGGTGCCCTCGGCCGCCTTCCGGATGGCGTCGAGGGTCCGCTTCACCTCGCCGTCGTCGCGCCGCTTGTGGATCGTATCCAGGACGTCCCTCTGCTGCTGTTCCACGCGCGGGTCGATCCGGAGGAACTCGATGTCGGGGGACGCGTCGTCGGCGAACTCGTTGACGCCGACGAGGATCTTGCGCTTCTGTTCGAGCTCGCGCTGGTAGCGGCAGGCGGAGAGGTGGATCTCCTTCTGGAAGAATCCGGACTCGATGGCGGGCAGCACGCCGCCCAGGTCGTCGATCTTCTTGAAGTAGGCCTCGGCGCCGTCCTCCATCTTCCGCGTGAGGGCTTCCACGTAGTAGGACCCCGCCAGCGGGTCCACGGTGTCCGCGACGCCGATCTCGTGGGCGATGACCTGCTGGGTTCTCAGCGCGATCTTCACGGCTTTCTCGGTGGGGAGGGCGTGGGTCTCGTCCATGGAGTTCGTGTGGAGGGACTGCGTGCCCCCGAGGACGGCGGACAGCCCCTCGAAGGCGGTCCGCACGATGTTGTTCTCGGGCTGCTGGGCCGTCAGGCTGACGCCGGCGGTCTGGGTGTGGAACCGGAGCAGCAGCGAGCGCTTGTCCTTGGCGCCGTACTTCTCGCGCATCTTGCGTGCCCAGATGCGTCGCGCGGCCCGGAACTTGGCGACCTCCTCGAAGAAGTCCAGGTGGGCGTCGAAGAAGAAGGAGAGCCTCGGCGCGAAGACGTCGGGGTCCAGCCCGGCTTCCATCCCGGCTTCCACGTAGGCCATGCCGTCGGCCAGCGTGAAGGCGAGCTCCTGCAGCGCGGTGGCGCCGGCCTCGCGGATGTGGTAGCCGCTGATGGAGATCGTGTTCCACTTGGGGACGCGCTCGGTGCAGAAGCCCAGGATGTCGGTGATGATCCGCATGCTCGGCTTCGGGGGGAAGATGAAGGACTTCTGGGCGATGTACTCCTTCAGGATGTCGTTCTGGATGGTCCCCCGCATCCGGGTCGACGGATGCCCCTGGGACTCCCCCACCGCGACGTAGAGGGCCAGCAGGATCGAGGCGGGCCCGTTGATGGTCATCGACGTGCTCACCTTGTCCAGCGGGATGCCGTCGAACAGGGTCTTCATGTTCTCCAGGCAGCAGATCGCCACGCCGCAGCGTCCGACCTCGCCGTGGGCGCGGGGATGGTCGCTGTCGTACCCCATGATGGTGGGCATGTCGAAGGCCACGGAGAGCCCCGTCTGGCCTCGCTCCAGCAGGTAGTGATACCGCTGGTTCGTGTCCGCGGCGGTGCCGAACCCCGAGAATTGCCGCATCGTCCAGAGCCGCCCCCGGTACATGTCCGGGTGGATGCCGCGCGTATAGGGGTAGACGCCGGGATACCCGAGATCCCGCTCGTAGTCGAGATCGGATACGTCGCCGGGACCGTAGAGCGGCCGGACGGGCTCCCCGGAGAGGCTGGTGAATTCCTCCTTCCGGGGTTGGCAGGCCTCCAGACCCTTCTCGTATGCGGCCTGCGCGCTCTGCTTCTTCTCGAGGCGGGAATCGTCTCCGGTTTCCATCCGTCTGTGTACTCGAATGCGTCCGGTTTCGGGGCGACCCTTCGCTTGAAACCCGAGGATGCAATGGTACTTGGACGCTTTCGGGCTGTCAATCCCGAGCCGTCCGCGCTGTCAAAAGAACGTCTGCAGGCGTTGGATTGCATCCTGCAAGGATCCCACCGCCGAGGACGCCGGGAACGCAGGAATGACGAATTCCGAATTGAGGGGACGAATTCCGAATTGAGGGATTGAGGGATTGAGGATTTCTGGGATTTCAGATTTCAGATTTCAGCGGCGGACATGCCTCTGGAACAAACACAGATCCGTTCCTGTTGTTCAACCGAGCACAGGAGGGAACCGCGGGCGCGAGCCCGCGGGCCCACGCGGATGCCGCCGGGCTGTGGTGCTGTGGGCAGCACGGCGCCGCTACAATCGAAAATCCCTTCATTCGCAATCCCGAATCCCTCCGAGATCTCCGTGCGCAAAAAAGCGGGGGCGCCCCCCTGCAGGGCGCCCCCGTCCTTTCCTCCCGGCGCTTCCCGGTTCGCGTCACCGGGACAGCCCCGTCGCCTTGTGGACCAGGGTCAGGAACTCGGCCCGGAACCCGTGGCGATCGCCTCCCAGGCATCCGGCGGCCATCTCCTTCACGCCCTGGAGGGAGGCGTTTCCCTTGTGGGGCGAGTCCCGGAGCAGCATGCCGAAGGCGGCCACCGCGGAGGCGAAGCGGAAGTTCTCCGAGGCGGAGGCGAAATCGAGGATCTCGTCCTGCAGGGCGAAGCTCTGGAGGCGGCTCTTTAGGCCCTCGGGATGCTTGTGCCTGAGTTTCAGGGTCAACAGCTCCCCGTGATAGGCCGCGGCCGAGGGCTTGAGCCCCTCCTGGTACTTCAGCGGGTCCACGCGGGGGCCCTTCCTTTTCGCCGACGCCGGCACGATCTCGTACAGCGCCGTGACCGTGTGCCCGGCGCCGATCTCGCCCGCGTCCTTCTCGTCGTCGTTGAAGTCCTGGTGGGCGAGCACGCGGTTCTCGTAGCCGATCAGGCGCCAGGCGCGCACCGCCAGCGGATTGAACTCGACCTGGATCTTCACGTCCTTGGCGATCGTGATCAGCGTGCCGGACAGCTGGTCCACCAGCACCTTCTTCGTCTCGTTGAGGGTGTCGATGTAGGCGTACATCCCGTTGCCCTTGTCGGCGAGCTTCTCGAGCGTGGAATCCTTGTAGTTGCCCATCCCGAACCCGAGCACCGTCAGGAACACGCCCGACGCCGCCTGCGCCCGGACCAGGTCGATCAGTTCGCTCTGGCTGGTCACGCCGACGTTGAAGTCGCCGTCCGTGGCCAGGATCACGCGGTTCACGCCGCCCTCCACGTGGTGGCGGCGGGCCTGCTCGTAGGACCGTTGGATGCCGGCGGAGCCGTGCGTGGAGCCGCCGGATCGCAGGTCGTCGATCGCGGCCAGGACCGGTCCCGGCGGCGAGGCCGGCGTGGAGGGGAGCACCAGGGCCTCGCGCCCGGCGTAGGTGACGATCGAGACGCGGTCGTTCTCGCCGAGCTGCCTCACCATCATCTTCATGGAGCGCTGGAGCAGGGGCAGCTTGTTTCGCGCGCCCATGGATCCCGACACGTCGAGCAGGAACACGAGGTTGCTCGGCGGCCGGGATTCCTTCTCGATCACCCGCCCCTTGAGGCCGATCAGGACCAGCTTGTGCGAGAGGTCCCACGGGCACCGGGCCGCTTCCATGTGCACGGCGAAGGGCTCGTCGCCCTCGGGCGGGGCGTAGTCGTAGTCGAAGTAGTTGATCATCTCCTCGATCCGCACCGCGCCCTTCGGCGGGAGGCGGCCGTGGTCGAGGAAGCGGCGGACGTTGGCGTAGGAGGCCGTGTCCACGTCGATCGAGAAGGTGGAGCGCGGGTCGTCGGCCGTGTTCACGAAGGGATTGTCCACGACGTGGTCGTAGGTCTCCGTGTTGAAGACCGTTTCTCCGTCCGCGCCGGTGCGGGCCTCTTCCCTCTCCTCCGCGCCGGCGGCCCCCACGAGGTTCACCCGGTGCGCCCGCCCCATCTCCAGGCAGGCTTTCCCCGGGGGGACGCCGCAGGCGCAGGAAAGGATTCCGATCATCGAGAGGACGGCTCCCAGGATCCCGAGTTTCGTTGCGGTGCGTTTCATGGCTTTCTCCTTCAAATCGCGTTTCACATACACAAGCCGGCGGCCCGGCGAAGCGTTCACGGAAAAACAAAAAAAGGACGCGTTCCGCCGGGAACGCAGAGCGAAGCCAGGAACCGAGGCGCGTTGCCTCTGGTTTCGGGGACACAGGGGCTTGACGGCCCGGACCGGCGTACCTGCAATGAAATTGCATTCTGTGAGAACGCGCCATGAAATCCAAAAGACGCGGCCCTGTCTCGTCGTCTCTCCCGACGAGATGAACCGGCACATCCGCACCGTCCTGATCGCCCCCATGACCACGAAAGGGAAAGCGTACCCCACGCGCGTCCCTTGCCGGTTCCAGGGGAAAAACGGGCTCGTCGTTCTCGACCGCCTGCGGACGGTGGACAAGTCGCGGCTCCACCGGAAACTCGGAAAAATCGGACCCAAGGCCCGATCCGCCGTGCTCGACGTGCTCCGGGAGATGTTCGCGCCGTAAGCGTCCCTACCGCTTCACCGCGGGGGGAATGACGTCCGCCGTGCCGGGGACCGGTTTGCCGCCGGGCCCGTAGAGGGAGCGGACGGACACGGAGAGCCCGGCGGAGCCGCCCCCCCTGGGCTCGAGAAGGACGCGGGCGATCTCGACGCGGCCGCGCGGATGGGCGCGGCCGACGTGGAAGCCCACGATCGGCGTCGCGCCCGTGTCGAAGGTGGCGGGATCGGCCATGGGGGCGCCCGGGAACCCGCCGGGACCCGGCGCCTCGACGTCGAGCACGCGCGCGGCTTCGGGGTCATAGCGGAGCACCACGGTATAGGCGCCGAGAGGGCGGTCGCCGGTATCGATGCGGACCGAGACCACGGTCCCCTGCTTCTCCCGCGTCCGGGCGATCTCGGCGCCGCCGGCCCTTTCCATCTTCATGGGGGCGGAAGCACAGCCCGCCAGGACGCCCGCCATGATCAGGACCGCAACGCGCCGGACGGCCCGGCCAGACTTCCCTGCAGGGTTCAAGTTCATGCGTTCGTCCTTCAACGTTCAACCTTCGGCTTTCGACCTTCAACGCTCTCTGCGGATATACAACGACACGAATCCACGCCCCCCTACCCCCCCCCGCCCGCGGTCTGCATCGCGATGAGCAGCGCGTCGGCCACGTCGATCCTCCCGTCGCCGTTCAGGTCGGCCTCCTCGATGAAGTCCACTTCCTCCCCCTCCGTGAGGCGCGCGCAGATCGCCCAGGCGTCCCGCACGTCCGCTTCGCCGTCGCGGTTCATGTCGCCCGGGACCTCGAGCCGCTCCGCGAGGGAGGCGTTTCTCCGCTGCAGGAGATCGACCTGCCGTCTCGCGCCGGCGAGGTCGCGGTCCAGATCCTCGTTCCGCTTTTCGAGGTTCTCCACCCGGGTGCGGAAGTCTTCGATCTGCGCCGTGGAACCCGCGAGCTTTCCCGCGAGCGCCTCCACGCGCATCGCGAGCTCGACCCGCTCCCGTCCCGCCGCTTCCGCTTTCTCGCGTTCCCGCGCCACGGTTTCCGCCAGCCGTTTCGACTCCCCCTGGACGGCGCGCAGGGCGCCGGTCGCCTCTTGAAAAAGCGCCCGGGTCTTCTCGAGATCCTCCCGGAACGGGTCCCGGCGGGCGCGGACCGCCGCCAGATCCTCCCGCAGGCGCTCCACGGTTTCGCGAAGCCGCTTCCCCTCGGCGTCCCCCGTCCGCCTCCCCGGCGGCGTTCCCGCCGCATCCGTCGAGACGCGCGCGCCCGTCGAGGCCTCCGGCGGCGTCTCCTGAAACGCCGCCCCCGACAAGACGCCTGCGGTGAAGCCCGCCACGGCGAGCAGCAGCGAGGCGGCGACGGGGAGGAGGATGCGGAGGAACGGCCGGGGGACGCGGGCGATGCCCGTATCCGCGGGCAGCGCCTCCGCGATCCTGCCGATCTCCGCCGCCACGGCCCGGTCCACCCGCGCGGGCATGTCCGTCTCCTCCGGCCAGGCGGACGCGGCCTCGAGAAGATCCCGGATCTCCTCCGCGCGTTTCCGGCACGCCGCGCATCCGGCGAGGTGGGCTTCCGCCTCCCGGCGCCCCTCCTCGTCGAGGGATCCGTCGTGGAGGTCGGCCAGCACGTCGTTCGTCAGTTCATCGCATTTCATGCGCGAAAGGCTCCTTGCAGGCACAGCGGTTCAACGTCCAAGGTGCAAGGTCCAAGGTTCTTCCGACTTGGGACTTTCGACGTTCGAACTTCCTCTTCCACCTACGCTCCTCCATTCTCTTGAAGCCGCCGCCGGCCCGCATCGTTCACGATCCTTTCATCTTTTCCCGGAGTTCCTCCAGCGCCTTGTGGAGGCGCGACTTCACCGTGCCGGCGGGGATCCCCAGGATCTCGCCGATCCGGTCGTAGGAGAGGCCCTTCATGACCTTGAGCGCCACCACCTCGCGGCGCCCGGGATCGAGGGTCGCCAGCGCCCGGGCGACCCGCCGCGAGAGGTCCGCCGTCTCGGCCAGGGAGGCCGGGTCCAGAGCATCGTCTTCCGCTTCCTCGCCCTCCTCGCCGAGCGTCTCCCCGCGCCTTCGCCGTTTTTCCAGCGCGTTCAGGCACCGGTTCCTCGCGGCCCGGAAGAGCAGGGTCGAGGGCTTCGCCTCGAACCGCCAGGTCGGGATCTTCCGGAAGAAGTACTCGAAGCAATCCTGGACCACGTCCGCGGCGGCGTCCTCGTCGGCGAGCATCCTCCGGGCGAAGCGGAAGACGCCGCCCTTGTGCCGCTCGTACAGGGCGAAGAAGGCGTCTTCGTCGCCTTCCCGGGCCCTCAGGATCAGGTCCTCGTCGGACGGGTCTGGCAAGTGACTGGCTCCCTCTCACGGTTCAGGCGAGCGACGTGGGACTTTCGACCTTCGACTCGAACCCTACTCGCGGAGGCGGCGGACAAGATCGTCCAGGCTCTCCGCCTTCTCCAGGCCCTCGGGGGGCGCCAGCTTCCCCACGGCTTCGTCGTCCTCGACGGCGGCGCGCGTCCGCTTTGTCCACCGCGAGGACAGGATTTCACGGGCCCTTTTCCATGTCTCGTCCGGCGCGTCGAAACGGGCGATCCGGGTCGCCCGGTGATCGCAGCCGGGGCGCCCGGGCATGTCGCCGACGAGCCACGCGTCGATGGGGCTCGTCCCCTTCAGGCCGGGGTATTCCGTGAGCGAGAGCCAGGGCACGCCCGGCGCCGCGCCGGCGCGCGCCCCGGCCGCCTCCTTCGTCTCGTCTTCCGGCAGGACGACGGCCACCTCGATCTGCTCCCAGCCCGGCCGATCGTCCGCGCACCGCGTGGATTCCATCACGCGCCACCCGGCTTCCGGCAACCAGTATTCCACGACGTAGTGGGTCTGCAGGGGCCCCGACCACGTGGGGTACCCGGCGACGATGCGGGCGGGAATGCCGAGCCCCCGGAGCAGGGAAGCGCCGAGGTTCGCGCAGGAGGTGCAGCTGCCGTCCCGGGTGAGGGCGGAGGAGGCGGTGAGGTCCCGGAAGGTCTTGTCGGCCTTTTGGAAGATCGTCTTCATCCGGGCCAGGGTTTCCGGGATCGCCCGATCCGCCGTGGGGGCCGCTTCGAGGATCTCCTTCGCGACCTTCCCGACGGCCTCGTCCTTCCATCCCGCGCACCACGTGCTCGCCAGCCACCGTCCGGGCCCTGCGGGAACGTCCTTAAGGGGAAGCGAGACGCCTTCCGGAATCGGGCTCTTCTCGTGGGGGCCGACCAGGACGAGGGACCGCCAGCCGAAGGAGAAGGACTTCCCTTGGGCGAGGTCGACCAGCCGGATCTCGGCGACGAGGAAGCCGTGCTCGCGCCGGATCAGGCGGACCGCGCCCAGGTGGGTTCCGGGCTCGGTCCAGGCCCGGAAGCTCAGCGGGATCTGGTCCCTCCAGAGGAGGGGGACGGGGACCAGGAGGACGAGCGCGTCGGTGTCGCCGGAGGCGACGGTCTTGTAGCGCCCTTGCGCGGCGTAGAGTCCGGGGCCGCCTTTCGGCGCCTCGTCCGTCGGGGACGTCCTCTTCTCGCGTGCGTGGAGCGCGTCGAGCTGGACGGTGCCGCGTCCGCCGGCGAGGACGCCGAAGACGAGCGCCCGGGTCTCGTCGCCGGGGGTGACGCGCACGGTGACGGGGGACCACACGGAGTCGCCTTCGAGGCGGTAGCCGGCGCCGTTGGAGTTCTGGAAGGCGTCCCCGCGGTCTTCGGGGCCGTGTCCGCCGTCGCAACGGGCCCAGACGACGCAGGTGCCGTGGAAGCCGGTGAGCCTGAGCCAGGCGGTCACCTCGACGGGGACGCCGGGCCGGAGGTTCCTGAGCGTCCGGTTGACGCCGGCGGGGGCGGCGTTCTCCTTCCCTTCTCCGGGGGGGGAGAACCGGATCCCGCGGCTTCCCTGGATTCCGAAGGGGCCCCATTCGGCCTTCATGCCGCCGGGGGGCTCGAAGATAAACCAGCCGGCGGGTCGCTTCCCCTCGCCCTGCTCGAAGTCGGGATTGGAGGCGAGGTCCTTGCCCCCGGGCATCAGGGGTTTCCTCTCGGGGGCTTCCTGGGCGCGCGCCGGCGCGGAGAGGAGGAGGAAGAGGGCCAGCAGGGGTGCGAGCTGCAGGACGGTTTTCACGGGCGACCTCGTTTCTCGGGATCGAGGGGGAACGTGCATCATACCATGCGAGGCGGCTTCCGTGTCAGGCGCCGCCCATCGTTCACCGCCGGGAACGCGGAGATCGGAGAGAGGATTGAAGGGCGGAAGTCGAATGGGACTGTAGATTTCAGCCGCTGCGTGGACCGCGGGCTTCCAGCCCGCAGCAGCGGGAAACATCACTGCCCGGCCCGCGGCGGCCTCCTGTGTTCGGTTGTACAACGTCGATCGCCTGTCAGACCCATCCCCTCAGTTTCATGGCCTCGGCCACGCGGGAGACGGAGACGAGGTAGGCGGCGAGCCGGTTGTGGACCTGTTTGGCCTCGCGCATCTTGTGGACGTCGTGGAAGGCCTTGGTCATCTTCTGGTCCAGCTGCGCGTAGACGTCGTCCAGGGTCCAGTAGTAGTTGTAGGTGTTCTGGACCTGCTCGAAATAGGAGACGGTGACGCCGCCGGCGTTGGCGAGGAAGTCGGGGATGACGAAGGTCCCTTTCTCGTGGAGGATGACGTCGGCCTCGGGGGTGGTGGGCCCGTTGGCCAGCTCACAGGAGACCTTGGCCTTGATCTTGTCGGCGTTCTTGTCGGTGATGACGTTCTCGAGCGCGGAGGGGAAGAGGATGTCGACGCCGAGCTCGAGCAGGTCCTCGTTGGAGATGGGCTCGGAGCCGGGGAACCCCTCGACCTTTCCGGTCTCCAGCTTGAACTTGACCAGCGCCTCGCAGTCGAGGCCGTTCTTGTTCATGACGCCGCCGCGGGAGTCGCTCGCGGCGATCAGTTTCCTGGTTCCGAGGATCCGGGGGGTGAGGAGCGCGGCGAACTGCCCCGCGTTCCCGAAGCCCTGGATGGCGAACGTGGCCTCCTTGGCGTTGATGCCCAGCGCCTTGCAGGCCTCGCGGACGGTGAAGATGCCGCCGCGGGCGGTGGCGTCTCCGCGTCCCTGGGACCCCCCGACGGGGATGGGCTTGCCGGTGATCACGCCGGGGTGGCTGTAGCCGACGACGGCCTCGTATTCGTCCATCATCCAGGCCATGATCTGGGGCGTGGTGTAGACGTCGGGCGCCGGCACGTCCTTGTGGACGCCGAGCTGGGGGCCCACTGCGCGGATGTAGGCGCGGGCGAGGCGTTCCTTCTCGGTTTCCGTCATCTCCTTGGGGTTGCAGGTGACGCCGCCCTTGCCGCCGCCCAGCGGGATGTCGACCACGGCGGTCTTCCACGTCATCCAGGCGGCCAGCGCCCGCACCGTGTCGATCGTCTCGTCGGGGTGCCAGCGCAACCCCCCCTTGGTGGGGCCGCGGGCGTTGTTGTACTGGACCCGATAGGCGCGGAACACCTTGAAGGAGCCGTCGTCCATGCGCACGGGAAGGGTGTAGACGAATTCCTTCAGGGGCCAGCGGAGAGCCTGGTGGGTGGCTTCGTCCAGCCCGAGGAGGCCGGCGGCCTCGTCGAGCTGGGCCTGGGCGATCTTGAACGGATTCAATTCGGCCATGGAACGGGACCTCCATTTTATGGGAAAAAAGCGATGTCCAGGAACCGGGAAGCTTAGCGGTGCCGGAAAATCGTGTCAATCCGAAATTGGAAACCGTGGAGGGGTGGGTGAACGCACAGCGGTGCACCGAAATCTCCGGTCTGGAATCCCTTTCTATGCAATCCCAGATCCCTTCCCGCCTCGCCTCGAACGCCGGCTCTACGAGGGTTTTCCCGCGGACTTCGGGTCCATCACGTCCCGCAGGCCGTCGCCCATGAGGTTGAAGCCCAGCACCGTGAGGGTGATGGAAAGGCCCGGCGCCAGCACGGCCCAGGGCGCGCGCATCAGGAAATCGCGCGCCTTGGTGAGCATGGCGCCCCACTCCGGCGTCCCGGGCTCCACGCCCAGCCCCAGGAAGGAGAGCCCCGCCGCGCTGAGGATCGCCGTGCCGAGCCCCAGCGTCGAGAGCACGATGACGGGGGCCAGCGCGTTGGGAAGGATCGTGAGGAACATCACGCGTACGTGGCCGGCCCCCAGCGCCCGGTTCGCCATCACGAAGTCGTGCTCCTTCACGCTCAGCACGCTCGCCCTCACCTGGCGGGCGAACACCGGGATGTTCACCAGCCCCACCGCGATGACCACGTTCCGCTCGTCCGGCTTGCCCCCCAGCGCCGCCATCACGGCGATGGCCAGAAGGATGCTGGGAAAGGCCAGCAGGATGTCGGCGACCCGCATGCCGAGAAAATCGACCCAACGCCCGAAGTACCCGCAGAGAAGCCCCGCCGGAACCCCCACCAGAAGCGCCAGCAAGACCGACCACAGCCCGATGAGCAGGGACTTGCGCGCCCCGAACGCCAGGCGGACCAGGATGTCCTGGCCCAGGTCGTCCGCCCCGAGCCAGAAGCGCCCTTCCGCCCCCGCCGCGCGCTCTCCCGGCGAAAGGAACTGCGCGGAGGCGTACTGTTCCTCGACGTCGTGCCCGGTCCACGCTGCGAGCCCCGGCGCGGCCAGGGCCAGCGCGGCGAAGAAGACGACGAGCACGAGCCCTGCAAGCGCCGTGCGCTTGCGCGCGAAGGCCCGGAGGCGCCGCCGCTTCACCGGGCTCGCCAGGATGGGGGCGTCATCGGTCATGGGTCACGGGTCATGGGAACCGAAGGCTGAAATCTGACGGCTGCAATCCGAAATCTGAAACCCCTGCATATCAACAAGGCGTCACCCCACGCGGACCCTCGGATCGATCAGCCCGTAGGAGAGGTCGACGATCAGGTTGATGACCACGAAGGAGACGGCGACGAGGAAGATGCCCCCCTGGACGGGGTTGTAATCGTACGCGAGCACGGCGTCGACGACGTACTGGCCGAGCCCCGGCCAGTTGAAGACGGACTCGGTGAGCACGGCGCCGGCGAGGAGGTAACCGAAGTTCAGCCCCACGACGGTGACGATGGGGATGAGGGAGGCCCGGAAGGCGTGCTTGAGGTGGACGATCCTCTCGGACAGGCCCTTGGCCCGCGCGGTGCGGATGTAGTCCTCGCCGAGGACTTCGAGGACGGAGGAGCGGGTCATGCGGGCGATCATCGCCATGGGGATGGTGGAGAGGGCGACGGCGGGGAGGATCAGATGGGCGAGGTAGTCCTCGAGGACGTCCGGTCGGTTTCCGATCAGGGCGTCGAGGGGCACGAAGCCGGTCACGGCCTCGATATCGAGGGTGATGGAGAGCCGTCCGCCGCCGGGGAGGAAGGGGAAGGCCATGAGCATGAGCAGGCCGAGGAAGAAGACGGGGACGGAGACGCCGATCAGGGCGCCCGTCATGGAGGCGTAGTCGGCGAGGCGATTCCGCTTGACGGCCGCGAGGATGCCGGCGGGGATGCCGATCATCACGGCGAGGAGCATCGCGGCGAGGGAGAGTTCCATGGTGGCGGGGAAGCGCTGGGCGAGCTCCTCGGAGACGTCGATGCGGCGGTGATAGGACTCGCCGAAATCGAAGCGGAGGAAGACGTCACGCATGAACCGCCCGTACTGGACGATCAGGGGCTGATCCCAGCCGTTCTCCTCGTTCAGGGCCGCGATCTTCTCGGGGGTGGCCTTCTCGCCGAGTACGGCACGGGCCGGTCCGCCCGGCGGGACGCGCACGACCAGAAAGGAGATCAGCGTCACGCCCCAGAGCACGGGCGCGGCCAGCAGCAGTCGTTTCAGTGCGTAGGTGGTCATCGGAGCGGATTGTAGCGTGTCGATCTCCGATCTCTCCCCCCGCAAGGCCCCTCACTTCAGCCGGACGGGCCAAAGGCGGACGACGCCGATGGGGTGGACCGTGTAGCCCTCGACCTCCTTGCGGTGGGCGATCATCTGGGGGAGGTAGAGAAGCGGAATCATGGGCGCGTCGCGGTGGATGCGCTCCTGCGCCTTCTCGTAGAGGGCCTTCCGCTTCCCGGGATCCAGCTCCGACTTGGCGCGGTCGAGGATCTCCGAGACCTCGTCGTCGCGATAGAAGGCGACGTTCTGGGAGGCGCCCTTGACGGCGTTCTCCTTGGAGAGCAGCTGCCACAGGAAGTTGTCGGGATCGCCGTTGTCGGTGGTCCAGCCCAGGATGCACAGGGGGTGCTCGCCGCTCTGGACCTTGTCCAGGTAGGTGTTCCAGGGGGGGCTGAGGATTTCCGCCTCGATGCCGACCGCGGCGAGATCCTGCTTGATGATCTGCGCCGCTTCCTTGGGCCGGGGCATGTAGGGGCGGGGGTTCGGCATGGCCCACAGCTCCGTCTCGAAGCCGTCCGGGAATCCCGCCTCCTCCAGAAGCGCCTTCGCGCGGTCGGGGTCGTGGGGGTAGTCCTCGATCCCGTCGTGGTATCCCCACACCGAGGGCGGCATGGGATTGGGGCCCGTGGCGCCGTAGCCGAAGACGGCGAGCTGGATGAGCTTCTTCTTGTCGAGGGCGTGGGCCACGGCCAGGCGGACCTTGCGCTTGTCGAAGGGCGGATGCGTGTTGTTCATCGCCAGGTAGGCGAAGTTCATCCCGGTGACGCTCTCGAAGACGAGGTCGGGATCGTCGACGATGGGCTCGATGTCCGAGAAGGAGAAGTTGTCCATCATGTGGATCTCGCCCCGCTTGAGCTGCTGGAGCCGCGCCGCGTTCTCCTTCACGGGCTTGAAGATCACGCCGCCGAGTTCGGGCTTCTCGCCCCAGTAGTCGGGGTAGGCCTCCAGGACGATCTTTTCGGCCGGGACCCACTTGACGAAGCGAAACGGCCCGGTGCCGACGGGGTTCCGCTGGACGTCCGCGCCCTTTTCCTTCACCGCGGCCGGCGACACGATCGAGGCGGGAAACATGGCGAGGTTGGCGAGGAACACGGCCGAGGGCTCCTTCAGGCGGAAGCGCACGGTATGCGGGTCCACGGCTTCCATCGTCTCGATGACCCGGTAGTTGCTCGAGTAGGTGAACGCCCCCTTGAAGCGGTAGGGATTGTCCGGGTCCACGTGGCGGTCGAGGGAGAAGACGACCGCCCCGGCATCGAAGGGCGTCCCGTCGTGGAACGTCACGCCTTCGCGGAGATGGAAGGTCCACGTCTTGCCGTCCTCCGACTGCTCCCAGGACGTCGCCAGCAAGGGCACCAGCTCCGCGCTCTGCTTCGCGTAGGTCACCAGCGTCTCGAAGATCTGGTTGCACACCTTGACGGACTCGCCGTCGTCGATGTCGGCGGGGTCCAGCTTCTTGGCATCGGCGCCCCGCCCGAACACGAGGATCGCGCCCGCGCCCCCCTCGCTTCCCGGGCCGGCCTTCCGCTTGCCGCACCCGGTGCCGAGCCAGAGGAGCAGGAACAGAAGGAGGATTCGCTTGATCGTCATGGATGGGTCCGCCAGAAAAGAAGACATCTTCGCCACGCCGCGCCTGCCATTCTTCCCATCGGGAGAGGCGTGTCAAGGTCGAGAGGCGGAAGTCGGAAGTCGAAGGTGATTGTAGATTTGGGATTGAAAATTTTAGCAACGTGCGCAATGTCATCCTTCCACGGCCCATCCCCCTCCCTCACGCCCCCTTGCCCCGCTTGCGCAGGACGAGCCGCACGGGCACCTCGGAGAAGGGAAGTTCCTCGCGGAAGCGGTTCTCGAGATAGCGAAGGTAGTCCCGCTTCAACAGCGAGGGGTCGTTGGCGAACAGCACGACCGTGGGCGGGGCGACGTCGGTCTGCGTCGCGTAGAAGATCTTGGGCAGGCGCCCCGAGCGCGGGGGCGGCGAGCGGCGCTGCATCGCCTCCCGCAGGACGCGGTTGACCTCGGCGGTGGGGGCGCGCAGGCGCCGTTGCCCGCCGAGCTCCAGGGCGAGATCGAAGGTCGGTCCGACGTTCAGGCCGGACAGGGCCGACAGGAAGGAGAGGGGGGCGAAGGCGAGGCCGCGCAGGCGGTCGCGGACGTAGGCGGTGTAGCGGTCGGTCCCGGCCTCCGCGGGCACGGCGTCCCATTTGTTCACGCAGATCACGCAGGCCTTGTGGTGCCGGATCACATAGCTGGCGATCTTCTTGTCCACGGCCCCGATCTCCGAAAGCGCGTCGAGGAGCAACAGCGTCACGTCCGAGCGCCGGATCCCCGCCTCGGTCCGGGTCTGGGCGTAGAACTCCACGGAATCCTGCAGCTTCGATCGCTTCCGCACGCCGGCCGTGTCCACGATCGTGAAGGTCCGCCCGCCCCGCTCGATCGTCACGTCCACCGCGTCCCGCGTGGTGCCGGGCGTCTCGCTCACCAGCACGCGTTCGCCTCCCGCCAGCGCGTTGATCAGGGTGGATTTCCCCGCGTTCCGCCGTCCGACGACGCACAGCTTCATCGCCTCGCCTTCGCCTTCCTCCGCCGGGATCTCCCCGGGAAGGGTCGCAGCGATCCATTCCATCAGCTCGCCGAGATTCCGGCGCTGCTCGGCGGAGACGGGAAGCGGGTCGCCGAATCCGAAGCGGTAGAACACCGCGGCGTCGTCGTCGAGGGCGGGGTGGTCGGCCTTGTTCGCCACGGGCAGGACGGGCTTTCCGGTGGTGCGCAGGAGGTCCGCGACGGCGCGGTCGAGCGGCGCGTCGCCTTCCTGGACGTCGGTCACGAAGACGATGGCCCGGGCCTCCTCGAGCGCGAGGCGGACCTGAGTCTGGACGCCCGCGGCGAGGTCCTGGCGGTCGACGACGCCCACGCCGCCGGTGTCAGCGATCCGGAACCGCTTCCCCTCGGCCTCGGCCTCGGCGTAGAGCCGGTCCCGGGTGACGCCGGGGGTGGGTTCGACGATGGCGAGCCGCTTGCGGATGAGGGCGTTGAACAGGGAGGACTTGCCCACGTTGGGGCGTCCGACGATGGCGATGAGAGGGGGCGGCATCGGGCTCCTCGGAACGGACGAGCAGGTCGCATGGGATTCCACGACGGGTCAGGGATTCCGGATTCCAGACGGGAAACGAGCGGTGCAGGACTAGGCCGGTTCGCTCCGGAGCCCCATCTCGTACAGTCTGCCCGCGAGCTCGAAGGCGGGGAGGGAGGAGACGAGGATGGGGATGCCCTCCGCCTCGGCCTTCCGGGCGGTCGGCTCGGCGGGCCGGCGGTCGTTCACGAGCAGGATCGCCTGGATCTGCTTGAGCGAGGCGACGGCCACGATGTTCTCGTGGACCTGGAGCGTGATCCAGAGGCACTTCTCGGGGGCGTTCCCCATCACGTCGGAAAGCAGGTCCGACACGTAGGCGGCGGTCACCTCGCGGTCGAGGGCGCCGGAGGCCGTTTCGACCGTCAGGCCGAGCCCGTCCTTGATTTCCTGGATCTTCACGTCATCCCCCTTCCCGAAGCGGAATCGCTTCATGATTGCCCGGGCTTCATTCGGTTTTCGCCCCGGAGACCAGGACGAAGAACTCCAGCGTGGTCCCCTTGTTGATGTCGGAACGGATCATCATGTGGTCGGAGCAGCGCTGGATGTTTTGGAGGCCCATGCCGGCGCCGAAGCCCATTTCCCGGACCCAGTCGGAGGCGGTGGACCATCCGGGTTCCATCGCCTGCTCCACGTTCTCGATGCCGGGTCCGACGTCGGTGGCCGTCACCCGGATGGTTTCCGGCGTCACCTCGGCGGTGATCCGCCCCTGTTCGGCATAGATCACGATGTTCATCTCCGCCTCGTAGGTGGCGATGGCGATCCGGCGCATGAGGTCCGGCGGCGTGCCCAGCCTGGAGAGCGTCTTCTTCAGGCCGCTGGAGGCGGCGCCGGCGTTGGAGAAGTCCTTGCCCAGGACGCCGTAGTGGAAGGTCAGGGTGGTCTGGTCGGCGACGATGTCCTCGAAGAAGTGGCTGGCGCGGTACTTGTGGATCTCCTCTTCGTGATAATCGACCTCCAGCTGCTTCAGGAGTCCCTCGATGATGTCCCCTTTCGTGAGGATGCCCACGAGTTTTTCGGAATCCCGGTCGAGTACGGGAAACCGGCCGAATCCCTTCCGATCGAACTTCTCCACCGCGTGGACGAGGGGTTCGTCCGCCCAGAGGATGTCCACCGTCTTCGTCATGTGCTGCCCGACGTTGCCGTCGACTTGTCCCGCCGCGAGGGCGTTGATGAAATCCTCGATGGAGACCATCCCTGCGAGGCGTTCGCCTTCCACGACGGGGAGACCGGAGATGCGCCGTGTCTTGAGGATGTCCCTGAGGTCCAGAAGCGGGGCGCCGGCCGTGATCGTCACCGGGTCCGATCGCATGGCCTGGCCCACGGTCATCTCGTACGCGAGTTCCTGGACCTTCGTGAAAGCCCGGATCTCGCTCGTGTCTCTGGATCGGTGTTTCATCCCTCTCCCTCACCGCCCGCGCGGTCGTCGTGAGGCGCCGGTCAGAAACAGGGCTTCAACCCCGAGAGGTAGAGCCGCCCGCAGGATTCGAACATGGTGAAACGGGATTTGAGGAGGGGAAGCCCCTTGGTCTTGGCCAGGGAAAGCGTCTCTTCATCCGGATGCTTGCCGCGCACGAAGACGACCCCGCACAGGTCCGCCATCTCCGCCGTCCGCACCACCTGGGGGTTCTTCAGCCCGGTGAGGAGAAGGGAACCCGTATGCATGAAGGCGAGGACGTCGCTCATCAGATCCGACGCGCCCGCCAGCGTCACCTTCTCGTCCCGCCGGTCGCCCTCGTTGAGGATCTCGCCCTCGAGAATCTCCGCGATCTCTTTCAGCGTCTTGGGCCCCCGCTCCACCGCCGGATCCGCCGCGGGAACCCTGGGCGTGTTCTCTTCCTTCATCAAGCCTCCAGATTGGATGGCTCTCCAGGCGGCATGGTAGCCCTTCCCACCTCCGGCGTCAATGCGGGCGCCGGGCCGGAAATTCTCCCCGCCGCGTCCTTGCACACGCATTGCCCCTCCTTATAATGTTGAGGTTCCGATTCCGGATGGAGCGGAATGGAGGACCTTTCCCTTCACGTTCTGGACCTGGCGGAAAACGGCGTTCGGGCCGGCGGCCACAGGATCGAGATCCTGGTCGCGGTGGATCCCGGACGCGACCGGCTGGTGGTGGACATCCGGGACGACGGCAAGGGAATGACGGCGGAGGAGATCCGGGAAGCGCACGATCCGTTCTACACGACGAAAACGGAACGGCGCGTGGGCCTGGGTCTTCCGCTGTTCGGCCAGGCGGCGTCGGAAGCCGGGGGCGGCATGACGGTGGAATCCGAAGTGGGCGTGGGGACGCGGGTGCGAGGCGTGTTCCAGCTGAAACACATCGACCGGAAACCCCTGGGCGACCTGGCGCGTTCCCTCACCGTCCTGCTCGCGGGAAACCCCGGCGTCGACGTCCTTTTCACCTGCCGGGGCCCGGGAGGCGAGACGTCCTTCGACTCGGCCGATCTGAGGGAAGCCGACGAGCAGACGCCCTGGGACATCCGGCTGCTGCAGGCGCTGGAAGAGACGATCCGGGAAGAGATACGCGGAATCATCGGGAACCAGGAATAGGAGGCTGCACATGGGCACGGTTACGGCCGACATCCAGGACCTTCCCGCCGAGGAGGAATTCGAGGCGGGCGACCTCGCGGAGGTCGACGAGATCATCCGATCGTTCCGGGGCACGCCGGGTTCGCTCATCCCCTGCCTCCACAAGGTGCAGGAGAAGCTGGGCTATCTACCCTACGACATCCAGCGTCGCGTGGCGAAGGGGCTGAACCTTTCCGCGAGCGAGGTGCTGGGCGTGGTTTCCTTCTATTCGTTCTTCAGCATCAAACCCCGGGGACGGCACATCATCAAGGTCTGCCTGGGGACGGCGTGCTACGTGAAGGGCGGCAACAAGATCGACAGCAAGGTCCGGCAGAAGCTGAAACTCGAGCCGGGGGAGACCGACGAGGAACGCCGTTTCTCCTACGAGATCGTTCGATGCCTGGGCGCCTGCGGAAAGGCGCCCGTGGTGGTGGTGGGCGAGGACACGCACGGGCTGGTGGACCCGGACGGCATCATGGATATCCTGGACCGGTACAAGTGAGGCGCGCCGGCGGGAGTGGTTGCCAGGCAGCGCGCGAGATCCCTGAGAGAGGGGGGAGATCATGGCCAAGTTGAAGCTGGACGATCTGAAGAAGATCCAGGAGAAGGTCAAGGCCAGCACGCGCCTTCGCGAGGGCGAGAACCGGGCGCGGATCACCGTTCACATGGGCACGTGCGGCATCGCGGCGGGAGCCCGCGACGTGATGCAGGTCTTGATGGACGAGGTCGCCAAGCGGGAACTCAACGACGTGATCGTCACGACGTCGGGTTGCGCCGGCCTTTGCAGCCGCGAGCCCATGGCCACGGTGGAGATCGTGGACCAGGCGCCGGTGAAGTACGCGGACCTCGACAAGGAAAAGGTCGTGGAGATCCTCGAGGAACACGTCCTCAAGGGGAACGTGCTGGAGAAGTACGCCCTGGCCCACGGGTCGGAGAGGACGTACTAGGGAAGAAGATCGGTCAGGGATTTCAGGCTGTTGATGGGAATTTCGGTGGAACGCCGGTCGCAACCGCTGAAATCTGGAATCTGGAATCTCCGGTCCTTTTTTCGCTGAAGAATCGAAGAGGGATGCCGTGATCCCGGGCGTTCCGGGGGGCGGGGTCCCGAAGAAGAAACGGCAAGAAGACCCATGAAGCAGTATCGAATCAACGCGCTGATCTGCGCGGGCACGGGATGCGCCGCGGCGGGGTCGTTCAACGTCCGGGACGAGGTGCAGAAGGAGCTGGAAAAGCAGGGTCTCGAGGACGAGATCGGGCTGGTGATGACGGGCTGCAACGGCTTCTGCGCGCGGGGCCCCATCATGGTGGTCTACCCGGACGGCATCTTCTACCAGGAGCTTTCGGAAGAGGACGTCCCGAAGCTGGTGGAGGAGCATTTCCTCAAGGGCCGCCCGTACAAGCCGAAACTGTACCAGGAACCGCGGACGGACACGCCCGTGCCGAAGATGAGCGAGATCAACTTCTTCGGCAAGCAGATGCTGATCGCGTTGAAGAACCGCGGCCTGATCGACCCGGAGAGCATCGACGAGTACATCGCGCGGGACGGCTACCAGGGCCTGGGCAAGGCGCTGTTCGACCTGACGCCCGAGCAGATCATCGAGACGGTGGGGGATTCGGGCCTGCGGGGCCGGGGCGGCGGCGGGTTTCCCACGGGGTTGAAGTGGAAGTTCTGTTACGGCAACGCGGCCGACGTGAAATACGTGCTGTGCAACGCCGACGAGGGGGATCCGGGCGCCTTCATGGATCGCTCCATCCTGGAGGCGGATCCCCATGCCGTGATCGAGGGGATGATCATCGGGGCCAAGGCCATCGGGGCCCACCACGGGTACATCTACGTCCGGGCCGAGTACCCGCTGGCCATCGATCGGCTGAACATCGCCATGGCCGCGGCCCGGGAATACGGGCTGCTGGGCGAGGACATCCTGGGGTCGGGATTCGACTTCGACCTCCAGATCTACATGGGGGCGGGGGCCTTCGTGTGCGGCGAGGAGACGGCGCTGATGACCTCGATCGAGGGCAAGCGGGGCATGCCGCGCCCGCGCCCGCCCTTTCCGGCCGCGAAGGGGCTCTGGCAGAAGCCCAGCGTGCTGAACAACGTCGAGACCTGGTCGAACGTGCCCCAGATCGTCTTCCGGGGCTCCGACTGGTACCGTTCCCTGGGGACGGAGAAGAGCAAGGGGACCAAGGTGTTCGCCCTCACGGGCGCGGTGAACAACACGGGGCTGGTGGAAGTGCCCATGGGGACGACGCTCCGCGACATCATCTTCGACATCGGGGGGGGCATGGAGGAGGGGAAGGCCTTCAAGGCGGTGCAGCTGGGCGGCCCGTCGGGCGGCTGCGTGCCGGCCGACCTCCTCGACACGCCCGTGGACTACGATGCCATCACCGCCACCGGCGCCATCATGGGCTCGGGGGGGATGGTCGTCATGGACGAGACCACCTGCATGGTGGACCTGGCCAAGTTCTTCCTGGGCTTCACGGCCGAGGAGTCCTGCGGCAAGTGCACGCCGTGCCGCGTGGGCACCAAGCTCATGCTCCAGATCCTCACGGACATCACCGAGGGCCGGGGCAAGGAAGGCGACATCGAACTGCTCGAGGATCTGGGCAGGGACATCATCGCCTCCTCGTTGTGCGGCCTGGGGCAGACCGCCCCCAACCCCGTGCTCACCACCATCCGGTACTTCCGCCACGAGTACGAGGCCCACATCCGGGACAAGTACTGCCCCGCCATGTCCTGCAAGCGGCTGACGCCTCCGCCGTGCCAGAACACCTGCCCCATCGGGCAGGACGTGGCCAGCTACGTGGCCCTCATCGCCCACAAGAAGTTCGACGAGGCCTACGACCTCATCCGCAAGGACAACCCCATCCCGGCCTGCCTCGGCCGCGTGTGCGTGCACCACTGCGAGGACGCCTGCAAGCGCGGCGAGGTGGACAAGCCCATCAGCATCTGCGCGCTCAAGCGTTTCGTCGCGGACAGGAACATGGACCGTTTGAAACAGCTGAGCGTGGAAGTGGCCCACCCGGACGGAAAGCGCGTGGCCATCGTCGGCGCCGGGCCCGCGGGCCTGGGCTGCGCCCACGACCTCGCCATGAAGGGCTACCGGCCCACCCTCTTCGAGGCCCTGCCGGTGCCGGGCGGCATGCTCCACGTCGGCATCCCGGAGTACCGGCTTCCGCGCGACATCCTTCTCGCCGAGGTGGAGGCGGTCAAGGCCCTGGGCGTGGAACTCAAACTCGACACGCCCGTGAAGAGCGTGCAGGCGCTCAAGGACCAGGGATTCGAGGCGGTCTTCCTCGGGATCGGCGCCCACAAGGGTCTGAAGCTCCGCATCCCCGGCGAGGACGACTACGAGGGATTCTTCGATTGCACCGCCTACCTCCGGGAGGTCAACCTCGGCAAGCGCAAGGAGAAGCCCGGCGACAACGTCATCGTCATCGGCGGCGGAAACGCCGCCATGGACGCGGTGCGGGTCTCCAAGCGCCTCGGCGCCAGCAAGGTCAACATCGTCTACCGGCGCTCCGAGGCGGAGATGCCCGCCAACCCGGCCGAGATCAAGGCCGCCAAGGAGGAAGGCATCGAGTTCCACTACCTCGCCTCCCCGGTGCGCGTGCTGGGCAAGGACGGCAAGGTCACCGGCATGGAGGTCATCCGCAACGAATTGGGCGAGCCGGACAAGTCCGGGCGGCGGCGCCCCGTTCCCGTCGAGGGAAGCGAGTTCACCATCGAGGCGGACTGCATCATCCCCGCCATCAGCCAGGAACCCGACCTCTCCCCCTTCGGCGAGGACCAGGGCGGGTTCACCGTCACGCGCTGGAACACCTTCGAGGTCCATCCCGAGAGCCTGCAGACGAACCAGGAAGGCGTCTTCGCCGGCGGCGACTGCGTGAGCGGGCCCTCCACGGTGGTCGAGGCGGTGGCGGCGGGCCAGCGGGCCGCCGTGTCCATCGACTGCTTCCTGCGCGGCGAGAAGGTCTTCCACGGCTACAAGCGGCCCAAGCCGCGCCTGGTGGTGGACCCGGTGGATCTCACCGAGGAGGACGAGAAGCTCACGCGCCCCGAGATGCCCGAGCTCGAGGCCGAGAAGAGGAAGACCCACTTCAAGGAAGTGGAACTCGGCCTCGCCGAGGAGACCGTCTGCCAGGAAGCCCGGCGCTGCCTGCGCTGCGACATCGGCGGGTAAAGGACCCGCCATAGCCCTTGCATCGGCAAGACAGGCGGCGGCGGGCCCCCGAGCCCATCGATGTGGCTCGCCGGGAGTGGTTCGAGGGTTCGACCTGGCTCACGCTCGCCCTGAGGGACGTCATCTTCCCGGATTCCAGAGGTCTATCCGTGCCCTTCCACCTGAAATCTGAAATCTCTAATCCACAATCCCTCAATTCGCAATTCCAGCATTCCATCCTTCCACAGCCCATCGCCCCCCCCCTTCCCTTGCGCCTTCCGCCCCTGGGCGTACAATGAACGTGCCGATCCTGCCCCTGGTTTTTCGGGAGGGCCCCATGATCCATCGAACGCTCGGCGTCCTCGGTCTCCTCCTTGCCGCCACCCAGACGGCCTTCGGCATCGAGTGGCGGAACGATCCCGTCCCGCCCCTCACCGGGGACGAAGCCGCCTTCATCGAGGACGGTCTCGATGACAAGGAGGTCGAAACCCTTCTTGCGGCCTTCGTCGACCGCGCCGAGAAGGCCTACACGGGCCGGGCGCGGATGCCCGAGGGCTTTCTGGAATGGCTTGCCGGGCAACCCGCGCTGCGGACGGCGTTCTGGCTGGCGCTGGTTCCGGGCGCCGACGACCCGATCGCGGCGGTCCGCGTGCTCGATACGCTTCGGCGGGAGGACGCGGAGGCCGTGGAGACGTACTTCCATCTCGCCGTCGCGATCTCGGTGGTGTGGGACGCCCCCCGGAACGTCATGATGTCCCAGCGGATCTGCATCTTCGGGGTGGGCCCGGACCAGTTTTCCAAGCCGCCCGGGTATCTTTGGACCTTCCGGTACTTCACGGAGAAGAAGAGGCAACGGTCGTTCCTGTTCAAGATCGAGGATCTGGTGTGGCCCATCGCGGTCTACATCGCGAACTTCGACGTGTCGGAGGAAGAGTCGGAATGGGCGCTCAGGCGGATGGGCCGGTACCGGAACAGCGTGGGGTCCACCTACGCCATGGTGGAGTACGACCACGGCAAGCGGAACGGCCAGTCCACGAAGCTGGGCTCGCGGCCCTACACCCTGGCGAACCTGCTCGAGTACGGGGGCGTGTGCGGGGACCAGGCCCACTTCTGCTCGCGCGTGGCGAAGTGCCTGGGCATCCCGGCCATGAAGGCCTCGGGCCTGAGCCGGTACGGGGGCGCGGGTCACGCCTTCGTCTGCTACTTCGTCTGGAAGAAGCGGCGCCCGATCCTCGAATCCACCGGGCGGTACTTCAACGACTTCTACTACACGGGCAACGTCTTCGACCCCCAGATCGGCACGCGCATTCTCGACCGGACGGTGGCCATGATGCTCGACGGCGCGTCGCTCTCCTACGAGAAGTACATCCAGGCACGGACGCTGGCCCGGATCGCGACGCACGTCTATGCCCAGCGGCCCGAGGTCTCGCTGAACCTGGCCAAGAAGGCCGTCACCACCAATCATTTCTGCGGGACGGGATGGCGGGTCTTGATGCGCCACGTCAACGAGGGGCACGTGCCCCCCGAGGAGGGGCTGGAGTGGGGCAACAAGATGATCCGGTACCTGGAAGACCACCCCGACCTCACGCACGAATGCTTCGAGACGTTTCTCGGCTGCATTCCCAGAGAGGATGTCAAGCAACGGCAGAAATTCTACGAGCGCGTCGCCGACGTCTACGAGGAGCGGCCCGATCTCCAGCTGCTTCTCCGCGAGGCCCAGGGCAAGGAGCTGATCGAGGCGGGAAAGGAAAAGGACGCCCTCCGGGTCCTCTTGAAGGCCTGCGCGGAGCACGGCAAGGAAGGGCGCCTGATCATGCCGCTGATCACGCCGGCGGTGGAGATCCTCGATCGGGAGAAGAAGTACGTGATCGCCTTCTCGCGGCCGCTCGACAAGATGATCATGCGCTTCCCCAAGCGCCGCATGAACCGCATCTCCGCGTCCTTCCAGGATCTCGCACGCATGATCATCCCCCTCTACGAGGCCGTCGGCAAGCAGCGCGACGCCGACAAGCTCCGCCGCCGCGCGGGACTGTGAGCGAGCATTCGGGTCGACGTAGCGGGTCGGGGATTCCAGACTTCAGATTTCAGTCGAAAGTGTTGCGGGATCGGTTTGCGGATTGAAGCCACGGAGGTGCGGAGAAAATTTGGAGGGCGAGGGTCCTCCCGAGCCCAGCGATGTGGCTCGCCCTCCAAGGCGGCTCCGATGAAAACCGAGGTGCTGCGGGCTGGAAGCCCGCGCCCCGTGCAGTGCGGACCCGCGTTGCTGCGGACAGGATGTCCGCGGTCCCACCCGCGCGCGGCGCAAAGCCACTCGCCGCGACCCTGAAACAGAGCGCGCTTCGCGCCCTCGCTTCAGGGCTCGCGCCTCCCACAAATAGCCCCCCTACCCCTCCAGCCATGCCGTCTTGTGCTCGCCGCGGGGCACCACGCAGATGAACTGCACCGGCACCTTCCCGCGGTTCTCGTAGGCGTGGGCCACGCCCGGGGCGATGAAGACGGCGTCCCCCGCGCGCACCGTCCGTTCCCCGTCCTCGAAGATCAGCGTCATCTCGCCGGAGAGGATCACCTGCTCGTGCTCGAGGTCGTCGTGGCGGTGGGCGGGCACGCGCGCGCCCGCCTCGATCGTGAAACGGCGGAGCACGAAGCTGGGCACGCCCTCCGCCTCCCCCAGCACGACCTGCTTCGACGCCTGCGGCGCCTTCTCCATCGCCTTCGAGGGGACCTCGTCCATCGTCCTCACGACCCAGCCGCTCCCTCCGGTCTTCGGGTCCGTCATGGTCATTCCCCCAGCGTCTTCTTGATCTTCTTCAGGTAGTCCTCGGCCTCGACCTTGCCGATCGCGACCGCCTGGATCTCGAAATCGTGGTCCATGAAGACGGCGGTCGGCGTGGCGAGGATCTCGTTGAGGTCGTAGAGCTTGTCCTCGTACTCGAACATGACGTCCTCGTTCTTGATGCTCACCGTGGGGTCGATGTGGATCCAGACGAACTGGTTTGCGTAGGCCGTGATGATGTCGTCTTCATACGTACGAGTATGCATCCATTCGCATTCCGGTCACCCGCCGCTCAGTTCCGTGAAGTTGATGATGACCGGCAGCTTCTTTTCCCGGGCCTCCTCCATCCCCGCCTCGTAGTCGTGGTTCCAGAAGATTTCCGTGGGAACCTCCGCCGGGCAGTCGTCGCCGTCGGAGGGTTTCCGGTCCAGGAGATCCCGGATGATGTCCGCGTCTTCCTCCGTGCCTGCGGCGTGCTTCTCGAGATAGGCCGCGAGGGCCTCCCGCTTCCCTTCCGCGACCTCCACCGGCGCCTCGGCCTCCCCGTGGAGCTCCTCGAGGGAAGACAGCGCTTCCCTCCACCCGGCCGGCGTCCGCGTCCGGGGGAAATACGCCTCGGCGTGGCACGTCGCGCAGGTCTCCGCGTAGGTCCGGGCGCCTTCGTGCACGGCGAGGGACTCGAGCCGCTCGCGCTCGCGCTCCCGGATCGTCTCCGCCTCGTCCTCCGTCGGGGCCGCCTTGGCCCGCAGGAAATCCTTGACGGCCTCGCGCTCGGCCTCCGTCATCTCGACCGCGACCTCGGGGCACCCCTGCTTCTCCACGACCTCCTTCCAGCGCTCGTAGAGATAGAACCGGGGGTCGTAGCGGCCGTGGCAACGGCCGCACACCTCGCCGTAGACGCGGTCGCCTTCCCGCACGGCCGCGGTGAACGTCTCGTTGGCGGCCTTCTCGCTCCGATCCTGCTTGACCAGCGTCGCCCCCGTGAAGATGGCCGCCACCGCCGCGAGCGTGATCACCACCTGCCACTTCATGTCGGCACTCTCAGAAGATCAGAATCCGGTCTCGCTCTTCATGCCCATTCTTGCAAACCCCCCCGCGGCCTGAAAAGAGCCTGGGTTGTGGGAGGCGAATCCTCCGGCGAAGCCGGAAATCATCACGCGAAAACAACATTTCAAGGCGCAAGGGGGGCAACCACTTCTTCCTCCCCCTCCTTCGCTTCCACGATCTTCAGCGCGTCCTTGGGGCAGCGTTCCTCGCAACGCCGGCAGCCGGTGCAGGCCGAGGGGTCCTTCATCCGCGGGGGCTGCTTGCGCTCCCCTTCCAGCACGTCGTTCGGGCACGTCTTCACGCAGAGCCGGCACCCCGTGCACGCCGCCTCGTCCACCTCCAGGCGGTAGTCCTTGCTGCAGGGGGGATCCGCGCAGGCATAGCAGCGGATGCAGTCCAGCGGGTTGTCCATGACCACCACGTCGGGAATCATCGGGCACACGTCGCTGCATTGCCCGCACGTCCGGCAGCTTGATCGCGTCTTCCCGAAGTCCAGGAAGCTCACCTTGTTGAACAGCCCCAGGAAGGCTCCGATGGGGCAGGCGATCTTGCAGAACGGGCGGTAGTAGTAGACGAAACTCCCCAGAAACAGCATCGCGATCCAGAACTTCACCGACGCGAGGAACCCCACGATCGTATCCCCCCACGCCTTCTCGCCCGTCGCGGCCAGCTGGAGGTTCACCGGCACCGACGCCTCCAGCGTCCCCGCCGGGCACCACTTGCAGAAGAAGTACCCGCTCGGCTCGTCCGACCCCCCGTCGACCCCGAACGCCAGCGGGATCGCCACCACCATCACCGCCAGCAGGACGTACTTGATCCACCAGAGCGCCTGGGGCGTCCTGAACTTCCTCCTCGTCGGCACCTTGAACATCAGATCCTGGACCAGTCCGAAGGGGCAGACCCAGCCGCACAGCAGGCGACCCACCAGGCTCCCCGTGACCACGAGAACGCCCAGCGCCAGGAAGGGAAACAGCCCCCGGCCCAGAAACTGCCCCACCGTGCCGATCGGGCAGGCGAAGGCGGCCGCCGGGCAGGACCAGCAGTTCAGCACCGGCACGCAGACCCCCATCATGCTTCCCGATACCGAGGGGCTCAGCTTGTGCACGTAGGGGTTGAGCAGGATGAGAAAGAGGAACTGCGAGCGCCGACGCCACTTCTGCAGGGGAATTTCGTAGAGCTTCGCGAACTTCTCTTTCATTCGATTGCAGGGTTCAACAGAAGAAGTCTAAAGTCCCAAGGCGAAAGCCCAAGTCCTGAAGCAACAAAGCCGCAACCACGGCGGAAGGACTCGCACCGCCGAGTCCGGGACAATAACACGGAGCACGATTCCGGCGGGCTTTCGACCTTCAACCTTCGACTTTCCACGATCTACGTTCATCATCGGACACTCGACCCCGCCGCGGGTCACGGCGCCACCCGGATCCTCGCCTCCTGGCGGGGAAGGACCTCTCCCACCACCGCCGCTTCCCGATCGCCCCCCTCCCGGATCGCCTCCAGAAGCGCTTCCGCCTCCGCCTCCGGCGCGCAGATCAAGAGCCCCCCCGAGGTCTGCGCGTCGAACAGGAGGTCGGAGACCTCTTCCGGAATCCCGGGATCGAGGGCCACGTCGCCCTCGAAGTATCGCTTGTTGTTCCTGGACCCCCCCGGAAGGAAACCCTCACGGGCGTACTGGATCGCGCCCGGAAAGAGGGGAATGTCCCCCAGACGGAACCGGAACGTCACGTCCGAGGACTTCGCGACCTCCACCGCGTGGCCGAGCAGGCCGAAGCCCGTGACGTCCGTGGCGGCCGTTGCCCCGTGCTCCAGCATCGCTTCCGACGCGTACCGGTTCAGCCGCGCCATCGAAACGCTGATCCGCTCCTCCAGCGCCTCCGGCACCCCGCCCCCGCGGACCGCCGTGGCGATGACGCCCGTGCCCAGCGGCTTGGTGAGCAGGATCCGGTCCCCCGGCTTCGCGTTCCCGTTGGAGACGAGCCGATCGGGATGCGCCACCCCCGTCACCGAAAGCCCGTAGGTGATGTCCGCGCTGTCCCAGCTGTGACCCCCGATCAACGACGCGCCCGCTTCCCGCACCTTTTCCGCCCCCCCCTGCAGGATCGCCTCCAGCACCTCCTGCGGAAGAACCCCCACCGGGAACCCCACGATGTTCAGCGCCGTCACCGGCCGCGCCCCCATGGCGTAGACGTCCGACAGGGCGTTCGCCGCGACGATCCGCCCGTACCACGTCGGATCCGTGATCACCGGGGAAAAGACGTCCGTCGTCTGGACGAGGCAGAGATCCTCCCTCAGCCGGTAGACGCCGGCGTCTTCCATCGTTTCTTCGCCGACCATCACGTTCTCGTCGTGCACGCGGGGAAGTCGGCCCAGCAGACGCGCCAGGCTCGCGGGCGACATCTTGCCCGCTCACCCACCGCAGGACGCGAAGTCGGTGAGACGGAAGTCGTCGCCCCGCGGACCCGCCGGCCCCCCGGACGGCGCCTCCGCAAGCACCTCGCGGCGCACCGGTGCCGTCCCTCCCGCGATGCACGCCGGTACTTCGCCCAGCGTCCGGTGGAACTCGATGCACTCGCAGCAGATGCCGCGGCGCGGGCACTCCCCCACCTCGCAGGGGCAACGCGACGCGTTCAGCGCGACGTTCGGGCAACCCTTCCGCGTCTCCTTGCCGGACACCTTTTCCATGACCCGCAACTTTCAAGAACCGGATTCCCATCCCCCCTCACCGCTCCCCTTTCAGGTAGCGCAGGTTGCCGCGGCGAATCGTCACGCCCGCCACGTCGAAGGAATCCAGGAGCGGGTAGACGTACTTGCGCGACCCGCCCACCAGGTCCCTGAACGTCACCGCGCCGATCTCGCCGTGTTCCTTGAGATGGGCCACCAGCGCTTCCCGGGCCTTTCGCACCGTCTCGCGGTGGAACAGCATCCCCTCCGCCACCTCGACCAGCAGGCCCTGGTCCTTCAAACGCCCCGCCAGCGCCCGGCCGCGCGACACGTCCACCCCGGCACCCTTCGCCGCATCCGCCAGCGACGGCGGGGACATGCCCCCTTCGAGGAAGGCGCGCTCCATCGCTTCCAGCTGCGCGGAAGCGGAAGCGTCCGGCTCGGCGCCTCGTCCCTTCAGCCCGATCACACCCTCGCCCTCCACCAGATCCCCGCTCTCGAGACCGCGCCGGCACAAAAGATCGAAGACGTTCCGGTCCAATCCCGACGCGGACCGCAGGTCCGTGGCGGCCATCCCGATCCGGAAGGGATTCTTCTTGTGGAAGGCCTCGAGCTCGGCGCGCAGCGCTTGAAACGCCTCGCCCAGCGCCTCCTCGTGCATGAGCCCCCCCTCCCCGGGCATCTCCACCAGCGCGCCCTTCTCCCGCAGGGCCGAAAGCCCCTTCTCCACCGTCGCCTCGGGCAGCTTGGCCAGACGGGCCAGCTCCGCCTTCCGCACGGGGTTCGCCCCCCGTTTCCGGAGCGTGAACGCCAGCGTCCCCTCGTCGGAGGAGATGGCCTGCTCGCGGGACTCGAGATCCTCCAGCACGTGCGCCTTGAAGCGCTTCAACTTCCGGTCCTGCTCGCGGATCACCACGCCTCCCCCCACCGTGACGACCGGAGACTGGAGCCGCACGACGAAACGGTCCCGCGCGTCCACCACCACCTCGTCGCGCAGGCGGAACTGGGCGAACCCGGACTCCCCCGGGCCGATCTTCTTCCGGTCCAGAAGCGCCACCGTCCCCATGACCTCGCTGGTCCCCACGTGGAAACGGATGGGGGCCCCGTCCTTGAGAACGTGCTGGGCCCCGGGCAGGAGCATCAGCCTCCCGTCCACCAGCCTCGTCGGCTTGAAGTACCCCGGCTGGCCCAGCACCATGCCCCGGTGCACCTCCCTGTGGTTCAGCTCGGAAAGGTTCAGGGCCACGCAATCCCCCGCCATGGCCTGCCGGGCCTGCTTCTTGAAGACCTGCAGGCCCCGCACCCGCGTCTCCTTCCCCACCGGCAGGAGCTCCACCTTCTCGTCCAGGTTCACGGCGCCCGTGAGCGGCATCCCCGTGGCCACGGTGCCCAGGCCCTTGACGGTGAACACGCGTTCCACCGGCATGCGAAAGACCCCCCGCGTCCCCCGCGGCTCGATCGTGGACACCACCTCCTGGAGCGCGTACCAGAACGCCTCGTACCCCTCCCCCGTCTCGGAGGAGACCGGAATGACCGGGGCGTCCTTCAGGAACGTCCCCTGCAGGAACTCCTTCACGTCCTCCAGCGCGAGCTCGCGGATCTCCCCGTCCACCATGTCGATCTTCGTCAACGCGACCAGCCCCTTGGTCAGCCCCAGCAGTTCCACGATCTGGATGTGCTCCCGCGTCTGCGGCATCACCCCGTCGTCCGCGGCGACGACCAGCAGGATCAAATCGATGGCGCTGACCCCGGCCACCATGTTCCGGATGAACTTCTCGTGGCCGGGAACGTCCACGATGCCGATGCGAAGGTCTCCGCCGAGCATGCAGGAGCCGAATCCGAGGTCGATGGACATGCCCCGCTTCTTCTCCTCGGGAAGCCGGTCCGTGTCGCAACCGCTGAAGAGCTTCACCAGGCGCGTCTTGCCGTGATCGATGTGCCCCGCGGTGCCCAGGAGGATCCGCTTGGTGGGTTCTTTGAAGGTGACCATGTTATCCCTGCATTTCCAAGAATGGGGCATCAAGGCCCGTATTTGTAACACATTTCCAAGGGAGCATACAGATTCCTCGCCGCGGCTCCGGGAACGAGGAAGAGGCGCGGAGATCCGGATTTCGCCCGGAAAGACCGGCCTCTTTGTTCTTGATCTTCCCTGATGAATCCTACAAGATTTATAGTATATAAGGAATCCCGATCCTCGATCCCGAGGATCTCTTCGCATCGTCATCGTGCTCGACAGAAAGGGGGTCGCCGTGAGCGCCGTTGTGCACCGCCAGCGGTTCCGGTTCCGGCATTCCACGTGAATGCTGTGAACCGGAAGGTTGCGGGGACAACGTTTGTCCCCCGACCCATCGCTGCTGGGGTTCCGGCAGACCGGCGACCCCTCCCTCCCAAGAGGCAGGTGACCGGCCCGCGCCGGACCTGCTGGACCTCCGCCCGTTTCCTCCCGGGACCGGATCGACCGGGGCCTTGGCTCCCCGGTGGCCGCTCGGGATCCGGAGACGTTTCCATGCAACCCGGACATCTTGATCGGGGACCGGGTCGGCCCCGCCCTGGAGGTCGCCATGAAAAAACTCGATATGCCGCTCACCAAGGTCAACGAGGTCTACGACGGTCCGGAAGGAAAGTTGTGGGAGCTCATCATGGGGGAACAGATCCATGCCGGCGGATTCCAGTCATCCATGGATCTGGCGAGGCGCGCCGACATCGCTCCCGGCATGAAGGTCCTGGACCTGTGCAGCGCGCTCGGGGCCGGGGTGCGGTTCCTGGTCCGGAACTTCGACGTCGAAGGGTTCGGTCTCGACGGCACGCGGACCATGCACGAGGAGGCGCTCCGCCGCGCGAAGGAGGACGGGCTCGACGGCAAGACGGAGTTCAAGTTCGGGGACGTCACCGACATCCCCTGGCCCGACGGGACGTTCGACGCGGTGTGGGGGGAGGACGCCTGGTGCTACGTCATCGACAAGGCCCAGCTCGTCCGGGAGGCGCGCCGCGTCTTGAAACCCGGGGGGATCATCGCCTTCACCGACTGGATCGAGGGCGCGAAAGGGCTCTCGGACGAGGAGGCCGAGCGGATCAACCGCTTCATGAAGTTCCCCTACATGGAGTCCCTCGAGGGATACAGGGACCTTTTGGGCAGGACGGGGTTCGACGTGCAGGAGGCCTCGGACCACACGGAGGGGTTCGCGAACCTGATCGACCTCTACATGCGCATGCTGGGCGAGCAGCTCACGGGTGACGCCCTTCGCATCATCGGACACGACATGGAGATGTTCCAGGCCATGGCGGGCGAGATGAAGTTCCTGTCCGACTGCGCCCACGCCGGGAAGTTCGGGCGGGGGCGCTTCATCGCGAAGCGGACCCCGTAGATCTTCTGCAAAGATCGAGGAGATCGGGGCGGGAGGACGGTCTTCCCGCCCCGATCGGGGATCGGGAGGGGCCGATTCGGTGGTCGCGTTTTCGAGGCGTTCCCATGAAGGAAGAACTGGAACCCGTCGCCCGGGCGGTCGTGGATCTGAAACCGGACGGCGTGCCCGGCGCCGCGCGCAAGGCGCTGGAGGCGGGCGTCCCGGGCCGCGTGATCCTCACCGGCGGCCTTGCCGAGGGCATGCGAAGGGTGGGTGAGAAATTCGCTTCTGGAGAATACTTCATTCCCGAGGTCCTGGTTGCGTCCCGCGCCATGTACGCGGGGCTCGAGGTCGTCCGGCCCCGCATCGAGGCCGACGGCGCCCCGGTGGCCGGCAAGGTGGTTCTCGGCGTGGTGAAGGGCGACCGGCACGACATCGGAAAGAACGTGGTCAAAGTCCTGCTCGAGGCCGCGGGGTTCACGGTCGTCGATCTCGGAAAGAACGTGCCCGTGGCGAGGTTCCTCGAAGCCCTCCGGGAGACGCGCCCGGACATCCTGGGCCTTTCGACCCTGATGACCACGACCCTGCCCGAGGTGGCTTCCGTGCTGCAGGCCGTCCGGGCGACCGAGGATCTCGGCGGCGTGACCGTCCTCATCGGCGGCGCGCCCACCTCGCCCGCCTTCGCCTCCGAGATCGGCGCCGACGGCCACGGGAAGGACGCTGCGTCGGCCGTCGACCTGGCCAGAAAGGCGATGGGGGGCGATCCGCGTTGGAACCCGAAGCCATGAAATGTTGTTCTCGCGAGAACAGGGTCCGGGGTTGTCGTTCGGCGATCCGCAGCCGCGAGAATCGCCGTGGTCCCGGGCCGGAAGCCCGCTGGCCCGGGACACACGCCTCCCACAAAGGATTCCTGTCCGTCCCAATCCGCATCGCCTGCCATCCAAGGCGGCTTCGATGAGAGATGAAACGAAAAACGCCGGGGAGGCGACGAACCGGATCCGCGAGGCCCTGGAGCGCCGCGAGGAAGAGCTGCAGACACTCCAGGGCGAGGGGCGGAAAATCATCGCGACGCTTGCGGCCTTCGCCCCGCCCTTCGAGCTGATCGAGGCAACGGGAGGGGTTCCCCTGCGCCTTCTCGAAGGAGGAGAGGCGGACTTCGAGACGCGCGGCCTCCGGTTGTTGAAGAACGAGGCCTGCTCCCTCCTCAAGGGCGTTCTCGGCGCCCTCTCCTCGGGAAGCGGCCTGCGCCCGGACGCCGTGGTCGTGGGGGGGGCCTGCGACCAGCTGCGACGCGCTGCAGAAGTCATCTCGCGGGACCTCGGCCTGCCGGTCTTCGAGTTCTCCGTTCCCCGGGCGCACGGGAACCAAGGCGCGCAGGAGCGCCTGCGGCACGAGATGGAATGGCTGGGCCGGGAACTCGCGCATTTCTGCCGGGGCGCGCCCTTCGATCCGGGCGCCCTGGGGCATCGCGTCCGAGCGTGGAACCGCGCCCGCCGGGCCGCCCGGAGACTGGACGAATCCCGTGGCGCCGGGCGGCTTGCAGGGCGCGAGGCCTTGGCGCTCGCGCGTTCGATCTGGAGGCTCGGGCCGGAGGCGTTCCTCGAGGCGGCCGGAACGATCGAGGCCTCCCTGCCCCCGGCGCCCGAGGTTTCGCCCCCGGGCGTGCCGCTGCTCTTCACGGGCCCTCCCGTCCTCTGGGGAGACGACACGATCGCGGATTTCCTCGAGGCGTCCGGGCGGGGCCGGATCGCCGGCGACGTTCTGGAGACGGGCACGTACCCCCACCTGGAGGAGGCCGACGAGAACGGCGACCCGCTGGAAGCGCTGGCGCAGCGGGCGAACCGTTTTCCCCTGGGGTGCGGGTTCAAGCGCCCGGACGGCGCCTTCGTCGAGGCCGTCCGGCAGGAAGCCCGCCGGTGGGGGGCGAAGGGGGTCGTGTACAAGAGCCTGAGCTTCTGCGCGCCCTGGAACCATCAGGCGTCGCGCTTCAAGAAGATCTGGGGTCTTCCCCTCCTCGCCCTGGAAGGCGATTACGCGGCGGGCCAGACGACCCGCCTGAAGACCCGCATCGAGGCGTTCCTGGAGGCCCTTTCTTGAACCCGTCGGACCTGACACACCTGGACGTCGAGAGGGCTCCCGACCGGTGCGCCTTCCCCGATCCCGCCCCCCGCAAGATCGGGGTCGAGGAATGGCACGCGCGTTTCAAGCGCGTGCCCCAAGCCCTGATCGACACGTACCGGTACTTCCGGGACGCCGGGCGGACGGCGTGGAACGCCTATCTCCAGCCCCCCTCCTTCTTCCACATCTACGGGATGCGCGTGCTCTCGCGGCTCGCCTTCGACAACGGCCTGGCGTCGCTCCGCCTGTGGGGGTTCGTCCTGAACGAGGGGGAGAGGCTCTACCGCGCGAGGCAGTGCGGCAGGAAGGTCGTGGCGCTCATGGGCGATTACGGAAGCCTGGCCCCTCTCGTCTGTTCCTTCCCCGGCCTCGTCCCCTTCTATCCCGACTTCCAGTACTGGACGCCGTTTCTCGGCGAGAGCAAGGTGCTGCTGGACACGGCGGAGGAGGCGGGCGTCGGGGAGCGGTGTTGCTTTGTCCGTTCCGCCCTCGCGGCCTTCCTTCGCCGCGCCTACTTCCCCGATCCGGCCCTGGTGATCGCCTCCACCGGCGCGGTCTGCGACGACCTGGACGCGGTGGCCCAGCGGGTGCAGGCGCTGGGACATCCCTTCGCGTGGTTCGAACTCCCCTGGCGGAAATCCGCGCACCCGGGGTACCGCTTCGGGCCCGAATGCGCGGGGGACCCTTCCCGGGAGGAAGCCCTGCTCGCGGACGGGTTCCGCCGCGCGGCCGGCCGGCTGTCGGCGCTGGCGGGCGTCCCCTTCGACGAGGGCCGGCTGTCCGCGACGCTCGCGAAGGTCGAGCGCGCGCGGTCCTTGATCCGGCGGATCCGGACGCTGGCGCTGTCCGTCTCCCCCCGGCCGTTGCCGGCGCTGGAACTGATGCAGGTGGAGTTCGCCGGTCCCCACTTCTACGCCGATCTCGACGAGTGTCTTTCCGTCCTCGAGGACGTGAAGGAGACGGTCGAGAGGCGTGCAGCGGCGGGGATCGGTTTCGGGCCCCCGGACGCCTCGCCCGTGGCCTGGGCCACGCCGCCCGCCGATCCGGTGCTCCTCCACCGCCTGGAGGAGATGGGCGGAAGGCTCGCGGCCACCGAGTTCATGATCGCCCAGTCCAGGGCGCCTCTCGACCTCTCCCGCCCGCCCCTGGAGGCGCTGGCCTCCTCCTTCTTCCTGGAGGCCTCCCTGATCGGAAACACGGAACAGCGGGCACGGGCCTTCCTCGATGAGGCCGGGGCCAACGGGGCCCGGGGCGCGGTGATCTCGGGCCTCTTCGCCAGCTCCCACTGCGTGTCGGAAACGCGCATCCTCCGGGACCTGATGTCGAAACGCCTGGACGGTCCCGTGCTCGCCTTCGACGTCCCCTCCCCCGGGGGGCGCGGGCTCAGGAATCCCGTGAAGAACCGGCTGGCCGCCTACATGGAGACGCTGAAGCGGAGGAGGAGGACATGAACGCCGCCGTCCGCCAGAACGCCCGCGAGGCCTGGAGCCTGCTCCTGATCGACGAGGCCCCCGGGCGCGTCCTCGCCTCGCCCATCCTCACCTCCCGCGCTTGCCTGTGCGCGGGCTACGCCGTGGGGGAATACTGCAGGGACGCCGGCGCCATGGCCAAGAGCCACCTGAAGGCCCTCGAGGTCTTCGGCCACGACGGGATCTGCCTCTTCTCCGACGTGGGCATCCTCGCCGAGGCCATGGGCTCGGTCTTCCACCACGCCGAGCACGCGGTCCCCATCCTCGACAGGCCGCTCGTCGGGGAAGCGGACGATCCCCGGGAACTCCGGGCGCCGGGACCGCGGAGCGGCCGCCTTCCGGTGATCGTCGGCGCCGCGAGAACCTGCCACGCGTCCGCCGGAGACGTGGTCCCGGTGTTCGCCTTCGTCCCGGGACCGTTCACCACGGCTGCCATGCTCGCCGGCGTCGAGGCGTTCCTCACGGCGCTGGTGCTCGATCCCCCGAGGGCACGGGCCCTGCTCGACGCCGGCGCCCGCGCTTCCGTGCCCTTCCTCGACGCACTCATGGTCGCCGGCGCCCTGCCCGTGATCGTGGAGCCGCTGGCCTCCGCGAGCGTGGTCTCCCCCAAGACCTTCGAGGACTTCGCCCGGCCGTACATCCTCCGCCTCGTCCGCTACCTGCACCGGTTCGATTTGGACGTCGTCCTTCACGTGTGCGGGGAGACGGGGCCGGAGTTCGGTCTGTTGCCCGGTACGGAAGCGGACCTCCTCAGCCTCGACAAGGTCGATCTGGCGGAAGCGTCCGCCCGCCCGGGAAGGCGGTGCCGCATCGTCGGCAACCTCTCCACCGACCTGATGCTGAGGGGCGCGCCGGGCGAGGTGGGGCGTGCCGTGGAGGCGATGATCGAGGTGGGCCGGGGGACCCCGAAGGGCTACGTCGCCTCCACGGGTTGCGAGCTGCCCGCCGCGACGCCGGACGAGAACATCCATGCGTTCATCGAGGCGGCGAGGGACGCCGCATCCCCTCCCGAAACGGAGAAGAAATCATGAAGAACGGGAAGATCGCGTCGGTCGGCGTCGACGTGGGCGCGCGCACGGCCAAGGCCGTGGCCGTGGGGGAGGAAGGGGACGTGACGGGACGCGCGCTCCACCCCACGGGCTGGGACCCGGCGGGCGCCGCGCGGCGCGTGTTCGAGAGCGCGGCGGGGAGGGCGGCGGGCGTCCCGGTGGTCGCGACGGGCTTCGGGCGGGATGCGGTCGATTTCGCTTCCCTCCGGTTCACCGAGATCACGTGCCACGCCTCCGGCGTCCACCGTCTGGACCCCGGCGTGCGGACCGTGACGGACATCGGGGGCCAGGACGCCAAGGTCATCCGCGTGGACCGCTTCGGGTGCGTGGAGGATTTCGCCATGAACGACCGGTGCGCCGCCGGCACGGGGAAGTTCCTGGAGTTCATGGCGTCGACGCTGGGCGTGGAGATCGGGACGTTCGCGTCGCTGTCCGACGGGAAGCGCCCGGCGGGGATCAGCTCCATGTGCACGGTCTTCGCGGAGACGGAGGTCCTGGACCTGGTGGCCGCGGGGCGGGAGACGGGGGAGATCGTGGCGGGCATCCACCGGTCGGTGGCGCAGAGGCTCGCGGCCAGCATGCGCCAGGTGGGCTGGGAGGCTCCCGTCGCGTTCACGGGAGGGGTGGCGCTCAACCCGGGCGTCGTTTCGTCTCTCTCCGCGCTCCTCGATACCGAGGTCCGGGTGGTCGATCATCCCCAGTACGCCGGCGCGCTCGGCGCGGCGCTTCTCGGCCTCGAGGACGGCCATGATTGATCCGGATCGTCTGATTTCCATGGACGGCTCCGCTTTTTCGTGCTAAATACTATTAGATAGGTAGTCTATGTCCCCCTGTCGATCCGGAGGAGCGATGACATACGCTTCGCTGACCGCCGTGCTCCTCGCCTGCCTGGGTCTGATGTTCCCGGGCCCCCTTCGGGCCGAGACGGACGACGGGGAGCGTGTCGAGGTCCTTCTGGAACCCGAGCTGATTCCCCTGTCCGCCTACCGGAACCTCGGCGCGGGCACCTACGTGCGCTCGGCGCCGCCCGAGCAGGCCGAGATCGGTTTCGACACGCTCTTCACCATTGCCGTCGGGAAAGAAGGGAGGACCCTGAACATCCACCACAAGGGATGGAGGAAGGAGGAGGTGGCGCTCTTCTACACGGGCGAGGCGGGATTGCCCGAGGAGATCCCGAGGATCGAGAAAGGGGTCCACGCGTACTACCTGGCGTTCGGCCCGGTCGAGATCGACGGGGTTCCGCCCTTCACCCTGCATCTCTACTACCCGCCGCGGAACGTGTCGCGGTGGCGGACAGGGCGGAAGGTTCTTTTTCTCCTGCCAATGGAGTGCCTGGCCGGGGAGCTTCGCCTGGGCGAGCGCGCTTTCAAGGTGGGCCTGTTCGACCGCAACCTGAACGGCACATACACCGATCCCTGTCTGCAGCACAGCCGGGAGGGGGACTGGTTCCTGGTGGACGTGGACGGGGACGGCGCCTTTCTGCTCGGGTATGCCTCGAAGGGCGAATCCCTCGGCCTCACGCGTTACGTCCAGGCGGGAGGCGGGACGTGGGACGTCGCTCTCGAGGGGCAAAAGCTCGTCCTCCATCCGGTCTCGCTTTCCACGTGCAAGGTGAAGATCGAAGGCGCGGGGCCTTCCAGCCGGGTCTTCGGGTGGTCGTACGCGTGCGGTTCGATCCAGGGGGCGCTGGACGGCGAGGAGTGCATCGAGGTGCCGGAAGAGAAGTTCCTCCTCTACTCCTACCGGATGGAAAGGGGGGCGTGGCGGCTTTCCGGATCCCTTCGCTCCTGCGGCGTGCTGGATCCTGCGGGGGCCGAGGGTCCCCTGGTGGTGTCCGTGGGTCCGCCCGTTGAAAAGGTGCTTCGCTCGCGCCTGCGCGGCGGGGACGTTCATTTCTCCTTTTCCTTTGCGGGCCGGGCGAGGGAGAGGCTCACGCTCTACAAGGACGGGAATCGCATCGACCTTGTTCTGGTCGTCGTGGACGGGGAGGGGAAGGAGGTCTTCCGCGAGGCCATGCGGTACGGGTGAGGGGGGTCGACCTCGTGCGTTTGGAACGCGCGGCAAGCGGCACCGGGGACCTACAGGGCGAGCGTGGAATTCGATGCCGGCCCTTTCGGGATCGCGGAAAGCGAGCCGGTGGAAGTGGTGATCGAGTGAGCGGAGGGTCGGAACCCTACGCCTTGAAATGCTGTTTTCGCGGGAACCGTTTCCAGGCAAGCAAGGATCCCACCGCGAAGATCGCGGAGATCGGTGAACAGACAATACAGTGCCCGGTTGTACAACAGGAACGGATCTGTGTTTGTTCCATAGGCATAGCCGCCGCTGCAATCTGACGCCTGCAATCTGCAATCTGAAATCTCCAATACACGAATACGCGAATCTCCCAGGGACAAATGGCTACGGACGAATGACCAGTGACCAGTGACCAATGCCCCGCGCCGCGCCCTTGCGCTTCCCCTCTGTCGCCGGGGATAATCCGGCCAGGAGGTGGCCGTGGCCAGGAAACGCATCGTTCGAAAAGGCACGGGGAAGAAGCCCGTCCTGCGGTGGACCCACCGCACGGACGCGTGAGTGTTTTCCGCCCCCGCGCCGTGCGCGGGCAACCTGCTCGTCTCCCCCTCGTGCGATGGAACCGTCTACACGCTGGACCGGCACACGGGCAAGGTCGTCTGGACGTTTGACGAGGCGGGGGCCCCCTTTCACGCCTCGCCCGTGGTCCGGCGCGGGACGATCTTCGTGGGCAACGACGACGGAAACCTCTACGCCTTGAAGGAAGCCTCGGGGGCGCTGCGCTGGCGGACGCCGCTGGGCGCGTGGATCTGGGCGAACCCTCTCCCCGTCACCGGCCTCGTGATCGCCGGCACCTTCGACGGGACGCTGTACGGCGTGCGGCGCGCCGACGGGGAGGTCCTCTGGCGCTACGAGGCCGGCACGCGCATCTACCTCTCCTCGCCGCTGGCCTTCAAAGACTTCGTCGTCGCAGGCACCACCGACGGCGCGCTCCACGCCGTCCGCGCCGGGACCGGCCGGAAGGCCTGGATCCTGCCCGTGGGCGGCAAGGTGGCCGGCGGCCCCGTCCGGGAGAAGGACCGGCTCTACCTCGCCACGCATGGGGGGGCGTGCATGGCCCTGGACCTGAAGACGAGGAAGCGGATCTGGGCGCGCCGTCTCCGCGGCGGGACGATCTATCCGCCGGGGCTCTCGTCCACGAGGCTGTTCGTCGGCACGGGGGCCGGTCTCTTCTACGCCCTCGACAAGGAGACGGGCGAGGTGGCCTGGCGCTTCCGCGTCGACGGCCGCGCCGGCTGCTGCGTCTCCGACGGCGACACCGTCTTCGCCTGCGCGTGGGACGGCAACGTCTACGCCCTCGCGCACGACGATGGGACGCTGCGCTGGGTCTTGCGCACCGATTCCGACGTCCGGAGCTTCCCCACCCTCCACGAGGGCTGTCTCTACATCGGCTCGCTGGACGGGAGGCTCTATGCCGTGGAGTACGGGTAGAGGACTTTGGGATTTTCGATTGTAGATTTCAGCGGTTCGAGATCACCGCTCACGCGGCTCCCTCATTCGTCCTTCCTGCATTCGCGATTGCCTTCTCCGTGTTTCGCGTGTTGATGCAACTCTCCTCCCTGGCCCTTGACCCCTTGCTTCCGATGCACCATAGTGAGGGAGACATCCAGGGATCGGCGATTTCGCGCACTACGAGGGGCAGGACATGAACAAGAACGACAAGCGGGCGGCCGCGCTTCGCGCGTTGCCTTCCGTCGACCGCATTCTCAACGAGCCGTCGCTGGCTTCGGTGTTCCGGACGGTCCCGCGCAACGTGGCGCTGGTCAAGGTCCGCAAGGTGCTGAAGGACTTCCGCGAGGGCATCCTGGCCGGCTCGTCCCCGGCGCCGGACGACGCGGACGCTTCCGTTCTCGACGAGGTGCGCCGGGCCGTCGAAGCCTGGGAGAGGCCGCTCTACCAGGGCGTGGTGAACGCGACGGGCATCGTGCTGCACACGGGGCTGGGGCGCGCGCCGTTCTGCCGGGAGGCGGTGGACGCGCTGACGGAGGCGGTGCGGGGGTACTCGCGTCTCGCCTTCGACCTGGTCACGGGCAAGCGCAAGCCGCGCGAGGAGGAGGTGCGGGAGCTGCTGTGCGCGCTGACGGGGGCGGAATCGGCCCAGGTGTGCAACAACAACGCCGCCGGCACCATGCTCGTGCTCAACTCCGTCGCCCGGGGCAAGGAGGTGATCTGCGCCCGGGGCCAGCTCGTGGAGATCGGCGGGCATTTCCGCATCCCCGAGGTCATGGAGATGAGTGGCGCCCGGCTCAGGGAGATCGGCACCACCAACCGCGTCCACCTGAAGGACTACAGGAACGCCATCAGCGAAGAGACCGGCGCCATCCTGAAGGTCCACACCAGCAACTACCGCATCCTGGGGTTCCACTCCGAGGTGCCCGTCAAGGAACTCGTCCCGCTGGGGCACGAGCACGGCATCCCCGTGATCGACGACCTCGGGTCCGGCGCCGTCGTGGACATCGAGCCCTTCGGCCTGGACGAGGAGCCCCTCGTGCAGGACAGCATGAAGGCGGGGGTCGACCTGGCGTGCTTCAGCGCCGACAAGCTCATCGGCGCGTCCCAGGGCGGGATCATCCTGGGCGCGAAGCGGCACATCGACGAGATCCGGGACAACCCGTTGATGCGGGCGCTCCGCGTCGACAAGATGTCCCTCATCGTCCTGGAACAGACGCTCAAGGTCCTCCTCGACAAGGAGCACCGCCTCGAGCGGCACACGCTCTTCCGCCTGCTCTCCCTCGATCCCGGAACGATCAAGACCAGGGCCGAAAACCTCGCCTCCCGGATCCGCCAACGGCTTCCCGGCCGCCTGGAGGTCGGCGTGGTCGAGACCCGCTCCGAGATCGGCGCCGGGACCACCCCCACGAAGTCCCTGCCCAGCTGGGGCGTTCTGATCCGGATTCCCGGCATGCCGCCGGGGCTTCTGGCCTGCAAGCTCCGCACGCGGAAGAAACCCGTGTGCGGCCGCGTCCAGAGCGAAGGCGTTATCCTGGACCTGAGAACCTTCTTCGAGGGCGACGAGGAGACGGTCCTCGTGAACCTGGAGGAGATCACGGCCTAGCAGCGAAGCCCGTCGAGGCTCGGGGGTCCTGTGAACATCCGCATCATCACGGCAACGGCCTTTCTCCTTGCAACGCTGCCCGCGCTCGCCGGGGACGGCGGAAACGCGCGCTCCGCCCCGTCCGTCGAGACGCTCGTCAAGCGCCTCGGCCACGAGGCCTGGGCGGTCCGCACGGACGCCGTCGAGCGCCTCTACCTCGCGGGCGCGCGCGCCCGCCCGGCGCTCGAGGAGGCCGCCGGCGCCGCCGATCCCCACCGCCGGCGCCTCGCACGCCGCCTGCTCCTGATGATCCGCTGGCGCATCCCCCCGAAGATGCGCAAACGCATCGGCCCCCTGTGGGACGACTTCGAGGCGCTTCCCCCCCGGAAGCGCGTCCGCCGGCTCCTGGAACTCCAGGCCCTGAAGGAGGAGATCGCCGTCCGGCTCCTCGAGAGGACCGCCGAGATCGACCCCCACTCCGCCGTGAAGCAGACCGCGCGGCGCATCCTCGCGGCCCTCGTCTCCGAACGGCTTTCCGTCGAAGGCGATCGACTCCTCGACGAGGGGAAACACGAGCCCGCGGAAGCCCGGTTCCGGGAAATCCTGGCGCTGGACCCCGTGAACCCCAAGGCGCTCTACGGGCTCGCCCGGTCCAGGCTCCTCCAGGGCGACCGGGACGCCGCGCTCCGCTTCCTCCGGAAAGCCGCCTCCGCCGGCTTCGAGGCCTACGTCGTCGGCCGCCTCAACACCGACGGCTGCCGGCTCCTCCCGGCGGAGGACTTCGAGACGGCGGAGACGTACTTCGGCCTCATGCTCGAGATCGACCCCGTCAACAGCACCGCCCTCTACAACATCGCCTGCTCGCGTTCCCTCCAGGGCAAGACCGACGAGGCCCTGGACTTCCTGACGAAATCCATCCGCCACGGGTACCGGAATTTCGAACACATCCGGCAGGATCCCGACTTCGAGAACATCCGCGAGGACCCGCGGTTCGAGAGGCTCCTCCGCGGGGGATGGAGACGACGCTGACCGCCCGGCCCCGGCCTCGGCGTCCCGGCCTCCACCATGAATCGGTCGCCGCGCGATGACTGACAGCCCCTTTGAACTCGTCGATGTCCTCGGACGCGGGCGGTTCGCGTCCGTCCACATCGCCCGGGAGCCCGAGACCGGACGCCTCGTCGCCGTCAAGGTCTTCAAGCCCGCCCCGGGCGATCCGGACGGCTCCGCGGCCGTCCAGAGCGAGGTCGAGATCCTCTCCAGCCTCCCCCCCGGCGTCGGGCCCGCCCTCTTTTCCTGGGGAAAGGACTTCCTCGTCCTCGAATACATCGAGGGGAGGGACCTCTCCCGCCTCGGACCCGCGCCCCCCGATCTCGCCTCCGACATCGCCGTCGAACTCGCCTCCGCCCTCGAGAAAATCCACAACGCCGGCATCGTCCACGGCGATCTCGCCCCCTCCCATGTCGTCCTCACCCCCGACGGCTCGGTGCGGCTGCTCGATTTCGGCCTGGCCCATCCACGCGGGCGGCGGCCGCGCACCCCCGAAGGAGGCGCCGGCACACCCGCCTACATCTCCCCCGAAGCCGCCTCCGGACGCTTCGGCGATCCCCGTTCCGACCTCTACGCCGCCGGCGCCGTCCTCTACGAACTCCTCGCCGGCACCCCTCCCTTCGTCGGACTCGAAAGCGGCGACGCCCTGAAAGCGCGGGGGGAAAGGCTTCCCGAGCCGCCCTCCCGAAGCACCCCCGCCACGCCCCCCGCCCTGGACCGACTCGTCCTCAAACTCCTGCGGCCCGATCCCGCCCAGCGCTACCCCGACGCCTCCGCCTTCAAGAAAGCCGCCCGCGACGTCGCCAACGCCCCCGACGTGGAGCGGCTGCGCCGCGACGACGCCGCGGCCTACCTCCTCTCCCCCCAGTTCCAGGGACGGGAGCGGGAGATCGAGGAGGTCCTCCAGCTCCTCTTGAACGGCGGCCTCGAAGGGCTCTTCCTCCTCGACGTTCGCGCCGAACCCGGCATGGGAAAGACGCGCTTCTTGGAGGAAACCGCGCGCGTCCTCGAGGCGGCGGGCGCCGGCGTCCGCGCTCTGCCCCCCGGAGAAGAACCCTCCCGTGGACGCGTCCACGCCGGAAACAAGAAAAACGTCCCTCCCGTCTACATCCTGGACGCGATATCCGAGAGATCCTCCCGGAGCGTGGAAGCCGCCTCCGCCTTTCTGGACGAGCGCTCCCCCGGCCCCGCCCTTCTCCTGTGCGCCTCCAGGCCCTCGGCCTACGCCGACGACGTCCTCGCCCGGCTCGCCGGCCGGAAGAGGCCCACCCCCCAGAGGGTCCTCGGACCCTTGACGTCGCCCCAGATGGGGCGGCTCGTCCGCTCCATGGTGGGGTTCGCGCCGCTTCCTCCCGGCCTCGAGGAGGCCGTCGCTTCCGCGTCCCGCGGCAACCCCGGCATGGCCGAGGCCCTGGTCAGGGACCTCGCGGCCTCGGGACGCCTGAGCCGCCCCGGCGGCACCTGGACCCTCGAAGGCCCCCTTCCCGACCCCCTGCCCTGCGGGCGGGAAGCGGCCAGGCTGCTGGCCGCGACGGCCTCGACCCGCGGGGAAGCGATCCGGCGCGTCCTGGAAGCCGTCGCCGTCCTGGCCGAGGACCCCGATCCGGTCCGCGTCAGGAAGATCACCGGACTCCGGCGGGGGGAATTCGAGAAGGCGATCCGCACCGCACGACAGGAGGGCTACCTCTCCCCCGGCCCTCCCCTGGCGTTCGCCGGGCCGGCGCTCGCGCGGGCCTTCTGGGAAGGCCTCCCGCCGGAAGACCGGGAAGCCCTCCACGCCTCCGCCGCCGGCACGCTCAAGTGGGACCGGTCCCCCCAGGGGCTCGCCTCGCGCGGGCGCCATCTCGTCCGGGCCGGGCGGGGGGAGGAGGGGGCCCGCGTCCTTCTCGACGCCGCCGGCAAGGCGCTGCAAGCGGGGGGCTCGGAAGACGCCTCCGCCTGGATCCGGGAGGCGTTCAGCGTGCAAGGCGCCTCCGAGGATCTGAAACGGGATCTCAGGCGCGCCCGTGAGCGCCTCGGGGCGCCGGACGCCGGCGCGCCCGCGCCCGCCGACCCCGCGTCCGTCGCCCCGCCTTCCCCCGGGCAGGAGCCGGCGGAAGCGAAGGACCTGGACCGAAGCCGCATCGGGCTTCTTCTCGTCCTCGCCGGCGCCTACGTGCGGGAGGGGCGCTTCCCCTCGGCGGAGGAGACCCTCGGGACCGCGCTTCTCGAGGGGGAGAAAGCCGGCCGGCCCGACATCCTCGCGCGCGCCCACCTGATGCTCGGAGGGCTGAATCTGGACCGGCGGAACCTCCGCGCGGCACTCAAGAACCTCCTCAAGGCCGCCTCGCACGCGCCCGGGGACGACGCTTCCCTCGTCGCCGAGATCCGCCTCCGCATCGCTTCCGCCCGCCTGGAGACGGGCGACGCCTCGCAGGCGCTCGGGGAGGCGCTCCGCGCCCGGGAACTGGCCGGCCGCGGAAACGCGCCGCACGTCCGCGAGGCTCTCACCGCGCTCGAAGCGGAGATCGCAGCCATGACGGGCGATCCCGGCCGCGCCCTCTCGAACCTCGGCCGCACGTTGCGCCGCGCGCGGTCGCTGGGGCACGAGACGCGGGGCGTCGTGCGGCGTTCCGTGGGGCGCGTCTTCCGGACCGCGGGGGACCTGCCGAGAGCCCGGCGCTACCTGTCCGCGGCTTCCCGCTCCTTCGAGAGGGCGGGGAAGAGGTTGAACGCCCTCGAGGCGCAGCTGCACGCGGCGCTGTGCGCGGCGCTGGAAAGCGACCTTCTCCGGGCGAAGGAGGGTCTGGCGTCGGCGGGAAGCCTGTTCGGCGTGGTGCCGGCGGGAAGCCTGCGCCGCCTCGCCAGCACGGCGGGCGCCCTGGCCACCCTGGGCGACCCGTCGGTTTCCGCCGACCTTCTCGCCGAGGGCGCCAAGGCCGGAAGCGGGCCCGAGGACGACCCGCGGGGGTGGGGGCTCTTCCTCCAGGCGGAAGCGGCGCAACGGTTCGCGTCCGGCGACGCGGACGGGGGCCTGCAGCGGGCCCGCGAGGTCCTGGATCTTCTCGACCGGGAGGCGTTCGTTCTCGACCGGGCGCACGCGGCGGCGTTTCTGTCGTCCGCGGCCCGTCGCGCGCCGGGTCTCGCCGCGGAGCAGGCGGAGGAAGCGGCCCGGTGGGCGCGGCAGGCATCGGAAACGCTGGCGGGGGCGGGCCTGGCGGAGCCGGCGGGCCGGGCGCGGGTGGAGGCGCGTCGCCTCCTGGAAGCGTCCGGGCCGGTGCGGGAAGCGGAAGCGGACGCGGGCGCGGAGGCGCCGTCGGATGCGGCCGGGGACGCGCCGGAAGGGGGTGGGGGCGGGAGCTCGCTGGAGGCGCTTTGGAGCGTTTCCCGGTCGATCAACTCGGAGCTGGAGCTCTCGAAGCTGATCCCGCTGATCATGGACCGGGCCATCGAGACGATGGAGGCGGAGCGGGGGTTCCTTCTGCTGGATCGGGGCGAGGCGGGGCTGGCGGTGGAAGTGGCGCGCGGGGCGGGGGGCGCGGACGTGGACGAGCCGTCCGTCGAGGTGAGCCGGACGATCGCCGAGGAGGTCGTGCGGCGCGGTCAGGCCGTTCTCACCTCGGACGCGGGCGCGGACGAGCGCTTCAGCGAGCAGCGGAGCGTGACGGGTCTCCGGCTCCGGTCGGTGCTCTGCGTTCCCCTGAAGAACCGGGGGCGGACGCTGGGGGCGGTCTACGTGGAGGACCGGACGCGGGCGGGGGCGTTCGGGCCGGCGGCCATGGATTTCCTCTCGGCGTTCGCGGACCAGGCGGCGGTGGCGCTGGAGAACGCGCGCCTCTACGAGGATCTCAGGAGCAAGACGCGGGAGCTCGAGGCCTCGAAGCGCGAGGTGGAGGCGCTCAACGAGGCGTTGAAGGAGCGTGTGGACCGCCAGGCGGTGGAGATCTCGGACCTGTCCCGGCGGATGGAAGCGGAGCGGCTGCAGGCCGAGGCGCGGTACGACTACGCCAACATCGTGGGGTCGTCCGCGCCGATGCGGGAGGTCTTCCGCCTGATGGACCGGGCGGTGGAGAGCGAGGTGCCGGTGCTCATCGTGGGGGAGAGCGGGACGGGGAAGGAGCTGGTGGCGCGGGCCATCCACCACCACGGGGCGCGGAAGGGGCGCCCCTTCGCCGTGGAGAGCTGCGCGGCCCTGTCGGAAAGCCTGCTGGAGAGCGAGCTCTTCGGGCACGTCCGGGGCGCCTTCACGGGGGCGGTGGAGGACAAGAAGGGGCTGTTCGAGCTCGCCGACGGCGGGACGCTCTTCCTCGACGAGGTGGGGGAGATGAGCCCGGGGCTGCAGTCGAAGCTCCTCCGTGCGCTCCAGGAGGGGGAGGTCCGTCCCGTGGGCGGCAAGACGGTACGGACCGTGGACGTCCGCTTCATCTACGCCAGCAACCGCGACCTCCGCGCGATGGTGTCGGAGGGGACGTTCCGGGAGGATCTCTTCTACCGGATCAACGTCCTCACGATCGCCCTGCCGCCGTTGCGCGAGCGGATCGAGGATATCCCCTTGCTGGCGGCGCATTTCCTCGAGCAGGGGCTGGCGGGCGAGGGCGCCTCGCTCTCCCCGGCGTCCTTGAAACGCCTGACGGCCCACGCCTGGCCCGGCAACGTGCGCGAGCTGGAGAACGAGATCAAGCGCGCCGGCGCCCTGTCGGACGGGGAGATCCGGCCCGAGCACCTCTCGGAGAGCCTGCCGGCGGCGGGCACGGACGCCAAGGCCGGGGCGGAGGCGGAGGGGACGCTGAAGGACCGGGTCGAGGCGCTCGAGATCCGGATGATCCGAAACGCCCTGGCGCGGCGCGAGGGCAACCGGACGCGGGCCGCCGGCGATCTGGGGATCTCCCGCTACGGCCTGCTCAAGAAGATGAAACGGTACGGCATCCCATGAGAGAAGAACGCTCGGGTCCCGAAGACGGCCGGAAGGAAGCCGGCGGGGCGAAGCGCGCCCCGGAGGATGAATTCGTGGGAAGCCGGGAGGATCTCGAGTCCATCCTCGACACCCTTCCCGACATCTTCTACCAGACCGACCGCGACGGGAAGATCACCTACGCCAACGAGACCAGCGCCCGCCTTCTGGGGTACGCGAGCGCGAAGGAACTGATCGGAAAGGACCTGGGCCGGGATCTGTACGTCGATCCCTCGGAGCGGATCCGTTTCCTGGAGGTTCTCAAGCGCGAGGGGGGCGTGGTCAAGGACTGGATCATCGAACTCTGGAGGGCCGACGGCACGTCCCTCTGGGTTTCCGCCAACAGCCGCTGGCGCCTGGACGAGCGGGGAAGGATCACCGGGGTGGAGGGGGTGGCCCGGGACGTGACCGACCGGATCGAGGCGGAGAGGCGCCTGGCGGCCCAGATGGAGGAGCTGGAGACGGCCTACGACCGCCTGAAACAGGCCCAGACGAAGCTCATCCGCTCCGAGAAGATGGCCTCCCTCGGCACCCTCGTCGCCGGCATCGCCCACGAGATCAACAACCCCGTCAACTTCGTCCACGGGAATCTCGCCTTCATGGAACGCGCCCTGGTCAAGCTCGAGGGCTCCTTCGCGGACGCGGATCCCCCCCCCGCTCTCGCCTCGATTCTCGCGGACCTGCGCGAGGCCCTGGCCGACGCCAGGCAGGGCACGGTTCGCGTGAAGGAGATCGTGAACCTGCTGCGGAATTTCTCCCGGGCGGGCACCCAGGAGCGGCGGGAACGGGTCCCCCTCGGCGAGGTGCTCCGGGACGCGCTTCGCCTCGTGGAGCCCGAGTACAGGAACCGCGTGGCGGTGGCGCTCGACCTCGAGAACGCGCCGCCGGTGCGCGGGGACCGTCTCCTCCTCGGCCAGGTCTGGATGAACCTCCTGGCCAACGCGTTCCAGGCGATCGAGGGCAAGGGGACGGTGTCGGTGAAGGCGTTCCGGCGCGGCGCGAACGCGGTGGTCCGCATCGCGGACACGGGGCGCGGCATCCCGGCGTCGATCCGGGAGAAGGTCTTCGAGCCCTTCTTCTCGGGTACGCCCGATGGGGTGGGCCTGGGCCTGAGCCTCTGCTTCGACGTCGTCCACGGGCACGAAGGGGAGATCAGCTTCGAGTCGGATCAGGGCGAGGGGACCACGTTCGAGGTCGTCCTGCCCGCCTGGACGGAGGAGGAAACGACACGATCCGGCGCGTAGCCTGTCGAGGCTTTGCGTCCTTTTCGTCCTGAGAGGCTGTGAAAAATTCCCTGGTTCCCTGCGCGAGCGGATTTTTCCACATCCTCCACCTTGAACCCTAGAAACCCATCAGCGTCTTCAGTACATTTCAACGTTATCCGTGTCGAAAAAGGCTCGGTGTCGACCCTGTTTTGCATGAAACCGGCGAATTCTTTCACAGGCTCTGAGGTGCTGCCGGCTGGAAGCCGGCGGTCCGGGGCGCAGGCCGACGTTCGTCGTGAGCCACGTAGACGAAGTCGGAGTGGCGCAGCAACCCATCCCATCACCCCCCCCCCATCCGACCCTTCTCCCCTTTCCCCTCGGGCTCTCATCAAAAGGGGGGTCCGGGGGGTGTGGGGGGCGGCGCCCCCCGCGCTGCTTGGCCGCGTTGCGGCCGGGCCACGGGAACACCCGGTCCGGGACCACGGCGATCCCGCGGCCGCGGATCGCCGAACCTCCGTCTTCGACGGAGGATTCGCCTCCCACAATCCTTCTTTCTTCGTGCCTTGGTGTATTCGAGTTGAAGGCGATTTGGGTTCGGCTTTGCTGCTTTATGATAAAGGTGGCGCCTGAGGATGAAGAATTCGAGGGTCACCCCGGGGTATTTCCATGGAGGCGGGCACCGGAAAGAAGGGGAGGGCCAAGACTTGCCGACAGCGCGAATGGCTCCTCTTCTCTCGCCAAGGTTGCTTCCCTTCCGGGAAATCGCTAAGCTTCATCCGTCTTTTTCGAGTGGATTCGGGGGGCCCGGGACATGACCGATGCGGTGGACATCAGGGACATCGGGGGCTTGACCGTGATGCGGGTCTTCTGCAGCGCCGGCCACGCCTCCGACATCCTCCAGGCGATCCGCGAGAAGCTCGCCGGGACGGAAAGCGGGAAGATCGTTTTGATCCTGCAGGATCTCTCCCGCATCGACGTTTCCTTCAGCGATTTCCTCCTCTCCCTGGACGAGGTGCTGGAAAGCGTGCAGAAGCCCCTGCTCGTCTTCGACGAGTCGGGCTTTTTCGAGTCCCTCCTGGAACTGGAAGCCGCCGAGAGGCCCTACGCCCTATCGCGCTCCGCCGCCAAGGCCCTGGCCACCGCCATGGGCATGGTGGAGAAGCGCAAGCAGAAGACGGGGCCCCTGGAGAAGCCGCGCATCCTCGTCGTGGAGGACGACCCCGAGACCCTGCAGTTCCTCGTGGACCTCCTGGAGTCCGAGGACCGGTTCGAGATCCGGACCGCCGCCAACGGCTTCGAGGGTGGGCTCATCATTCCCACGTTCAAGCCTCACGTGATCCTGCTGGACATCATGTTCCCCGACATCGACGGGCGCGAGGTGTGCCGGCTGTTGCGCGAGAACCCGGAGCTCGGCAACCCCTGGGTCATCGCCGTCACGGCGCTGTCCCAGGACCGGGACGTCGACGAGATCATGGGATCGGGCGCCGACGACTACCTGGGCAAGCCCTTCCGCATCGACACCCTCCTCGAGAAGATCGACAACTTCATCGGCGAGAAGCGGGCTTGACAGGACGCCCAGGCCCGCGTTGCCGGTGGGGATTGCAGATTTCCGATTTCATCATTCCCTGAAGCAGAGGCTGACGCCTCGCTTCAGGGCTTCGCTTGGTGTTGTGGATCGCGTCGCCGAGGTGCTGCGGGCTGGAAGCCGGCGGTCCCAGGGGCAAGCCCGCCGGCTGAATTCTGCCCGCCACCGCCGGGATTGCCCGTGCGGGGGCTTTGGCGGGTCTACGAAAATCTACAATCTGTTCCGAAAATTCGGGAAAAATCTTGATCGGTGACCGCCTTGGAGGGCGAGGGTCCTCCCGAGCCCAAACACATCCGGCTCGCCAGCCCGTACTACGCCGATCGGCTCTTGCAAGGGCTACGTAGGGTCCTCCGTAGTTCTCGCAACCACCTGCAAGCGAAGGAGGAGAGGCTCGCCCTCCAAATGTTCATGGTTTCCGGGAGAGCCGAAGGCTCATGGCTGACTGAATTCGGAATTCCCCCCTCCCTCCATTCGCAGATCGGGATTGCTTGCCAGGCGACTTCTGCAAGTTTAGCGTGGTAGGAACAGCGAAGGCGAGGGCCCGTTTCAAAAGGGAGCCGCCCATGGACACGGTTCGCCACATCCTGGCGGTGGACGACGAGCAGGAGAACCTGAACCTGATCCGGCGCCTCTTTCGCGACCGCTACGAGGTGCACACGGCGCGGGAGGCCTCCGGGGCCATCCGGGCGATGGAGGCGCACCCGATCGAGCTCGTGCTGTGCGACCAGCGCATGCCGGGGCGCACGGGGGTGGAGCTTCTGGAGGAGATCCGGGAGCGCTGGCCGTCGGCCGCGCGGATCCTGGTGACGGCGTACGCGGACATCGATGCGGCGGTGGAGGCGATCAACCGGGGCCAGGTGAGGCGCTACCTCCAGAAGCCCTGGGACAACGACGAGCTGGAGGCGGTGGTCGATCAGGCGCTGGCCCTCAACGACCTGCAGGCGGAGAACGAGCGCCTGGCCCGGTCGCTGGAGGACCGGAACCGGAAGCTGATCGCGGCGAACCGCCAGCTCGAGTCGCTGGACCGGATGAAGTCGAAGCTCCTCTCCAGCGTCGGGCACGAGCTGAAGACACCGCTGATCTCGATCAAGGGGTACGCCGAGATGCTGGCCGCGGGACGCGGGGGGGAGATGCCCGCCAAGGGAAGCGCGTTCGTCGCGGGCATCCGCAAGGCGGCGGAACGCATGGAGGGGCTGGTGGGGAACTTCCTTCACGGCGCGCGGATGGCCAGCGAGACGGAATCGCTGGTCTTCACGGAGGTCGACCTGGCGGCGTGGGCGCGGGCCGCGGGGCGGGCCCTGTCCTCCCAGGCGGAGGAGAAGGGCGTGACGGTGTCGGTGAGCGCGGAGGGCCCGGTGAAGCTGATGGCGGACGCGTCGTCGGTGGACCGGATCCTGGAGAACCTGATCTCGAACGCGATCAAGTTCAACGTCCGCGGCGGCGCGGTGGAGGTGCGGGTACGCCGGCGGGGGGCCTTCGCGGAGGTGGAGGTGTCGGACACGGGCGTGGGCATCGAGCAGAGGAGCCTGGGCCGGATCTTCGAGCGGTTCTACCAGGGGGAGCGGGGGGGGGTGCGCCGGTGGGAGGGGACGGGCATCGGGCTCTCGATCGTGAAGGACGCGGTGGAGCGCCACGGGGGGCGCGTGGAGGTGGAGTCGATCCAGGGCAAGGGATCCGTGTTCCGGGCGCGCCTGCCCGCCTCGGCCTCCATGAAGGACGACACGGGCGACTTCCAGAAGTTCCGGCGCTGGGAGGGGAGCCTTCTCGTCCTCGCCGACGCCGAGGACGCGGAACGGGAGACGGCGCGGGCGGAGCTGCTGGCGGAGGGGTTCGCCGTGCTCACGGCCTACGACCTCGAGAGCGCGTCGGCTGTGGTCCGGCGCCACGAGCCGGTCGCGGCGTTGGTGGACGCAACGCTTCTTCCCGAAGGGGGCGAGGCGCCGCCGTGGGACGCGCCCTGGTTCGCCCTGTTGCCCGAGCGGGACCAGGAGAAGATCGACGCCGCGCTGAAACAGGGCGCCCGGGCCTGCCTTCTGCGCCCCTTCCGCAAGGACGAGTTCCTCTTCCTGCTGAAGCAGACGATTGCCGGGGAGAAGGAGCCGGAACCCCCGGGCCCCTCGTAGGCCGCATCCGCCGGAGGAGCGGGGACGCGCAGGGGGTGGGGGGTGCCTGGGAAGGGATTGTAGATTTCAGAGTGGAGATTTCAGCAAAGCGTAGGGGCGGGCCCCTGTGCCCGTTCCCTTTGCTTGACAGGCCGGAGTCCATCCTGTACAACGTCGCCGTCCAAGGGCAAGGGGCCGTAGCTCAATTTTGGTTAGAGTATCGGACTGTCGATCCGAGGGTTGCGGGTTCGAGTCCCGTCGGCCCCGTAAAAACGCCCGGGGGAGGCGAAGCCTTCCCCGGGCGTTTTTTACGGAGTCCCGTCGAATGCGTCCGAATCCACGGAAGTCCGCCTGGATCCGGGTGGATCCGACATGACCCGAAAAATCTTTCGTGTCTTCGCGTGTTTGTGTCCTGGCGTTGAGAGCGCCCATCCGAGGTGCGCGGGCGAGACCCGCCGTCGCCTGGCTTCCCGACAGGAACGGATCGCCGGCGTCAGGTAGTCTTCTTGATTTGTTTGGGGATCTCCTCGTTCCTCAGCCATTCGCGGAGGAAGGGAAAAGGGGTGCAGGACGCCCGGCGCGGAAGCGCGCCCCCTAGCGGGTCGCCTTCACCGGCTCGGTGACCCCCTCGGTGAACCGGACCTGCATGCGCACCCGCCACGTGTTCAGGAGATAGGTCCACGTGTCCGCCGCGAGGATCTCCTGCCGGCTCATGTTCTGCGTGAGCCGGCCCGCCCCCACGTAGGCGGGGTACTGCAGGGGCGTCGCGCATCCGGCGAGCAGGGCGAGGGCGAACAGGGCGAGGACGAAGCGTCGAAGCGTCATGATGTTCCATGCAATCCGTCTCTGGAAAAAACCTCCATACATCCAGCTTACCATGCCTCGCCCCTCGTCATCCGGCCGCGCCCTCGAGGAGCGGGAACGCGTAGGGATTCTGGATTGGAGCAACATGTAGGGGCGGCCCTTGCGGCCGCCCAGACCGCAGAAACGTCTGCCGTCGTTGGATTGCATCCTGCGGGATCGGCATTGAAACAAACACAGATCCGTTCCTGTTGTACAACTCAACCACTGGAATCTGAAACCTCTTTCCGGTCGAAGCGTCCGCCGTCAACCCGAGGAAGAGGCGCGCCGGCTTTCCGCCGCCTTCTCCCGCGCGCGGGGATGCGCAGCGGGGCCGGGCGCCAGGCCGTGCTGCTCGTGGATGTCCCGGCGGAGGGCGCGGATGGCGTCCATGACGCGGTCCATGACGGCCTGGGACGTTTCCTTCGACTTCTTGCGGCCGTAGAAGGAGGAGAGGTCGAGCGGCTTCCCGTACCGGACCGTGATCCGCCTGGAGAACCTGGGGAACCGGGCGCCGACGGGCAGGACCTGGTCCATGCCGTCGATGCAGACCGGGACGACGGTGGGCCGGGCCAGCAGGACCAGGAAGCCGGGTCCCTCGCGGGCCTTCCCGATCGAACCGTCGCGGGAGCGGGTCCCTTCCGGGAACAGGACCAGCGGGCTCGTTCTGAGCCCCAGCGTCATCCGGCGGAAGGCCCCCACGTCCTTGCGTCCCTTCTTGATGGGGATGCACTTCCAGTTGTCCGCCAGCCAGGCCAGAAGGCGCGACCGGTAGTAGTTCTCTTCCGCTGCGGGATTCCAGGGGATCAGGGAGGGGCGCACCAGGGACGCGGGGTAATAGACGCACAGACCGACCAGGAAGGAGTCGATCAGCGTCTGGTGATTCGAGAGCAGGAGGGTGTTCGGCTCGCGGGGGACGTTCTCCCGGCCCACCACCTTCGTCCGGTTCAACACGTGGAACAGGACGAAGAAGAGCGTGACCGTCAGGTTGGTGACGAGGTAGTGGGTGAGGGGCCACAACCGCCTGGCCAATGGCCCCAGCGGTCTCCCCGGAAAGGCGCCGGCCGGTCTCTTTTTCTTGTTTCGTTCCATGCGTTCGAGAAAAAGACCTGGAGATCCGAAAGCCTTACGGTACGAAGTACGAGCCGTTGTGCAAGGGACTTTGGCGGGAAATTTCGTCTGCGCTCGCCCGACTCGCCTCCATTTCGTGTTGACCTTTCCCGCACCGTTTGGTTCGATTCCCGGGCCGTCGTCCCGAGCGGGACGAGGCGGTCCGTGCGTTTCGAGGATGGAGGAGATCATCATGAAGTATCGTTGGTTCACGTTGCTCGCGTTTCTGGCCGTGTTCGGCCTGGCCCTCGGTTGCGGAGGCGGCGGAGAGGGTGAAGGCGGCGAAGAGGGTGAAGGCGGCGAGGGAGGCGGAGCCGAAGCGCCCGCCGAGGAGGCGGAAGGCGGCGCCACGCCGGAAAAGGCCTTCGAGGGGCTGAAGAACGCCATGAAGGGCGGCGAGTTCACCGGCGAGATGCTGAACTGGGTGGCCCCCAAGAAGCGCTACTCGATGGTGCTCAGCATGTACCTGAGCCTGGGCATGATGGCCGGCTTCAAGGAGGAGATCAAGGGGGATCTCGAGGAGCTCGGAAAGAAGCACAAGATCCCCGAATCGAAGGAAGGGGAGGAAGAATTCAAGATGGAGGACCTCCGGGACGAGGACAAGGCCGCCGAGTACGGCCAGAAGATCTTCAAGGATGTCGACCTCTCCGCCCTCTTCGAGGACATCATGAAGATCATGGAGAAGACCGGGAACAAGCCCGATGCCAAGGAGGAGATGCCGACCGAAGTGAAGGACATCGAGATCGACGGCGACAAGGCCTCCGGCACGATGGCGTTCGAGAGCGGAAAGACCGAGGAGGTGAACTTCGTCAAGGTCGACGGCCGCTGGTACGTCGTCCTGGATTGACCCGCGGGGGTTTCGAGATCGCGCGGGCGGGGGGAGCGGCTCTGGCCGCGCCGCCCCGCCTGCGCGTTTGTTATTTATTGCCTGCAGGACCGTCCCCGGCCGCGGCGAAAATTTCCCGCCCGGATCGCCTTCCCGCTCCGCCGGCCGCCCCGGCCGTTTGATCCGGCCTCCACACTTCGGTACGCTTGGGCCCGGCGACGATTCGATGGGCTTGCGCCCGGGCGCGGGCGGAACGCGAGAGGAGGTGCGGGATGAGCTCCGACGAGGAATATGAATCCGAAGGCGGCGAAGGGGCGGAGATCCAGCAGGACGAAGGCCCGGGCATCGAGGAGGCCAGGCCGTCCAAGCTCAGCGCGTTCCTCGCGATGGTGCTCTCGGACGAGCGCATCGACGCGGTCGTCGCGAAGAAGGAGGAGATCTTCCCCCGGGTCTGGATCACGGAGCGGATCACCTCCATCTCGCTCTATCCCGGCAAGACGGCGAAGAGGAACTTCCTGGTGCGGAACTGGTCGGGCGAGGAGCCGCTCGCGATCACCGGGGCGACCGGCTCCCTGGACGGCATCAGGGTGCTGCTGGCCGAGGGGACGACCGTGGCGCTGCTGGGCGAGACGAAGATCGAGTTCGAGATCACGCCCGAAGGCATGGAGCCCGGGCGTTTCGAGGCGAAGATCGTCCTGCAGACGGACTGCCCGGGCTACGAGACGATGACCGTCCGCCTCTCCGGCAAGGTGTATCCGCCGCGCTGAGGGAGGCGCCGGGCCGTCGAGGGGGTGCCGGCCCCCCCCTTGCCAAGGACCGCGCGGCTCTTCTCACAGCCTCTCCGTCGAGATCGCCCTTGAACGCGTACCGGTCGGTCCCGCCCGTCTATCATGGCTCCGCGTCGCCGACGCCACAGCCGAACACCGGACACGTCCCATCAGGCAGCGCCGCCGATCACCGAAGGCCGCATGGTTTCGCCCGACGAATGCGCCCGCACCGCGCGGTGTGCGCTCCGGCGAAGCCGGGCGTGTCTGCGCACGATTTGTTCGAGCTCGCTCTTGACACCCCCCACCCAGGCTGTATGATCTTTGCACAGCGACGCGGGGTGGAGCAGTCTGGTAGCTCGTCGGGCTCATAACCCGGAGGTCGCAGGTTCGAATCCTGCCCCCGCTATAGCTGCAAAAGAAGTCCCGGCGCCCGCGGGTGTCGGGACTTCTTTCATGTAGAGCTCGCCCCTCTTTTCCTCCGGGTTCAGGGTCATCCCTTCCGCGAAAGCCCGGATGAAGAGCTTCCTCTCCTCCGGCGACCCGTGCGTCGCAATCTCCTTCAGGTTCAGGGTTTCCCGCAGGATCTCGGTGGCGAGGGCGACGGTGTCGATGGGCTTGAAGTCGGTCTCCTCGAGCCCCCGGAGCGTCCTCTCGAGGCCCCTGCGCTCGGCCCTCAGGCGGTCCAATTTGCGCTCTACGAAATCCCGGGTTTCCGGCGTCATCATGTCCAGTAGGGCATCCGCCTTCTCGTCGATCTGGGCGATCTCGAAGCGCGTCTTTGCCATCTTGGGGCGGGGATCTTCTTGGTCCCCACCAAGGAGGAGTTCGATCTGGGTCTTCAGAAGAGCCTTCCCCCCGTTCTGTAGGATTTGGGCGAGTCGCTTCTCGACCTCGTCGAAGACATAGGTGTCGAGGTCCTCCTGCCGGAAGAGGACCCGCTTGCAGACGGACGTGCCCTTAGAGACGTACCCACCGCAGGCGTAGTAGTGGGTCCGGACCCTGGAGCCGTCCTTCCTGCTCTTGGCCTTGGTGACCGTGTAGGCCTGAAACTTGTGTCCGCAGGAGGCGCACCGGATCAGGCCCGTCAGGAGGTAGGGCGAGTTCTTCCCTCGCCCTGTCGGATGGGCGGTCCCGGCGTTCCGTCTCTCCCGGGACTTGCGCAGCCGCTGGGCTCGTTCGAACACCGCCTCGGAGACCAGAGGCGGGTGGGTGTCTTCGATGACGACCCAGTCTTCCTCGCCGTTCTGCTCCACCTTGCGATTGACGGTCTTGGACCGCCCCTTGGCCTGGCCGTTCGAGATGCGATGGAACTTGGCCATGGTCCGGCGGTTCCAGACCATGTTGCCCTTGTAGATAGGGTTGATGACGATGGCTCGAACCGTGCTCATGGCCCATCGCCCATCGTGGATGCGGGCCCACTCGCCGTTCCGGGGAGATGGCGTGCCTTCCGAGTTCAGCTGGTGGCAGATGGTCTTGAAGCCCAGGCCGTCCAGGTAGAGGCTGAAGATCCGCTTCACGGTTTTGATTCGGTCCTTGGCGCTTGGGACCAGCCGGGCATGCTCTCGTTTGGAGATGGCCACCCTGTCTCCCTTGGGGAGAATGCGGGTAATCTTTCCGTCGAGGTCCCGGACCTCCTTGGAACCATCAGGCAGGAATCGGACGACCATGAAGGGATTGCCGGCCGAGTCGTGGTACAGGAGGTCGTACCCGTAGGGCGGGGCGCCTCCGAGCCACCAGCCTTCCTGGGACAAGGAAACCTGCCCCCGGATCGTCACCTTCGAAAGGTCCTTGCTCTCCTGCCGGGCCTGCCATTGCTTCACAGGCCTCAGCAGGTCATCGGTATCGTCGCCAGAGAAGTTTTCGGAGACGTATAGGACCTCGATACCCGCCTGCCTCAGGATGAAGCGATAGTACCCCGCCTCGTCGTTGTCGAGCCGCCCGAAGCGCTTGACGTCGTAGACCAGGACGTGTCGCCATGAGCAACCCGGGTCCTGGGCGTCCGAGATGAGTTGGAGGAAAGCCTTCCTGGCCTTCGTCGAGGTCCCGCTAATGGCGTCATCGATGTAGAACTTGACGATCTCGAAGCCGTTCTCGGCAGCGTAGATGGATACCGATTTCTTCTGGTCTTCGATGGATTGTTCCTGGCGATCCGTGGACCTTCGCAGGTAGCCGACCGCCGGGTTGGTTTGGGGCAGGTTCTTCTTCACGAACCCTCCTGTGTATTACTACCTGTCCCCACACATGAGGGCTCGATTGGTGCCGGGTTGCAAGGGGATTCAGGGGGCCTTGGGTTTCGAGCTCGAATGATCCATTTTGCCAAGATCCGCAGGGCTTCGGGAATGGAAACGGATTCCGCTGAAGACGGAACGTCCTTGGTCTCGATTTGCAGGTCTTCTTCCTTCTCCTGGGGCATGGCAGCTCCTCTCGGAGCGCGTTGCCCTCAACAACCTGCGCTTGGCGTCCGGTGGGCTGACTGGCTTGTAGCGCTCTACCTGATATATACCCCGCGGAGAGGAGGAATGACGGCGAAAGGCGGAGGCCCAGTCGAAACCTTCTGACTTGTGGGCATGACGTGATATTCCGGTTACATCCGAGTGACACAGATGATTGATGATTTGGGGAGTTGAACCGTCATCACCCCCCTTGCTCCTCGATGCGGAGGATCCGTCATGCACCTGAAATGGGTCGTCCTCCTGCTGGTTCTCGCCCTCATTGGATGCAGAACTCCCACGGAGTCCGTACCACAATGTGAATCCAAGACACCGAGTCCTACAGAAGAGGAATCCATCTCCCTAGCCATGAACCTCTACAAGGGGGGGAGATTCATCGATTCCTTGGAGAGAGTCCGCGATTTGAAGTCGGGTTCCGCTATGGGCGTCCGAATCGCCTGCCTGGAAAAGCTCGGCCGGGAGAAGGAGGCCGAGGCTCTCTTTCGCGAATGCACCAAAGCGCACCACTGGTGCGGGACCTGTTCTGCATACCCCATGTACTATGCCAAGCTATACATCGCCGAAGCCTTCCGACAACTCGGAGAGTACCCAAGGGCTCTCAAGATCATCGAGCAGGCCGACCGGGCCCTTATCCTCCGGTCCGAAGACGGAAGGATGGCCAGGGCTGCGATCTACGAGGCCCTCGGTCGGGAAGAGAAGGCCATGCGCATGTACGAGGAGGTGGTCACCCTTTTTCCCCGCCCCTACGAATCGAAAGATGCTGCGGCAAAGCTGAAGGCGCGAGGCCGCACCGTCCGGCCCTATCTCCACGTCCTCGAGGAGTTCTTCGCCTGTGGGCGGTGGTACGATACCCAGTGCGTCATCTATGCCTACCGGAAAGGCCCCGAATGTCTACATCGGGATCTTGAGGCCTTCCTCACGCACGAGAATGAACGCGTCCGGTTTCTGAGCGCGGCCCTTCTCGGCCTCGCTTCAAAACACTCGGCCATCCCCGTTCTCGGGCAAGCACTCGTCGAACGAATCGGGACAAACGAGGGAGATCGACACCAGTACCAAGCCCTGGCGGGGAGGATTCTCTGCGAATTCTTGCCCGACGACCAAGCCCTGGCTTTCCTTCGAAGGAGTGCGGATCATCTCGAACCGGGCGCCCGGTGCCAGTTGATCGAGAATCTGGCATCTTCCGGGGTCGCCCTTCCCGACCTGCGGGAGTTGCTCCGGAATCGCCTGAATGACGAGATCGGCTACATACGTCAATCGGCCGCGTTCTGGCTTTTCCGGTACGGAGACGCGGCCGGCATTCCCCTGGTGATCGGGGAACTCGGGGACATCGAGGACAAGTGGGCGAAGAACCGTATAGTTGAAAAGCTCGAATTGGTGCTGATGGTGGCCTTTCACGATCCGGAACGGGACGAGGACTTCTCCGATCCCGAAACCGCGGATCGGATCCGCAGCAGGCTCGATGCTTGGTGGTCGGAGAACCGGGAGAAGGATCCCGAACAGGTCACCCGGGAAGGATTCGAGAACGCCGGGTTTCCCCCGGGGGATTTTCATACGAAACAAGGTCTCGATGCCCTCGTGAAGGCTTTGGCAGCGAAGGACTACCGCATTGCCTACAACGCCATGTGCTGGCTGACTCGGCTCACCCGTGCCTATCCCCCGGAGCTGGGCCGCCTTGAGAAACGCAGGGAGGAGTGGATTGAATGGCTTTCCAAGAACCGCGACAAGCTCAAATGGAAAGAGGGCCCGAGCCGTTTCGTGATCCAAGCCGGGTGATTCGAAAAGAGAAGTTCGAGGCAGCCATCTGGGGGTCCGACGGCAACCCGGGCACTAACCCAGAGGGGGTCGTGAACCAGAGAATCTGAGAGTTTGGGCGCTGATTTCGCAGCCCCGAAGGCAACCTGGCCGGTTGCTGTCGGCGGTCCGGTTCTCGGCTCGAACCAGAGAAAAGCGCGATTAAAAGGTGTGCCGCACAACCCTGCATGGGTAACGGGTTACGGGCGCGGGTGAGAAGGGCGGGAGAGGCCCGGCGCTAACCACCGGAGGCGTGGAAGTTCGAGGTTTGGATCTCTGGCTCCCCGAAAGCAACCCCTATCGGACCTATCATATGTCCCCTCAAGGCCATCGTGCAAGCCCTCCGAATCGTGGCCGTCAACCAGAGACGTGTGGTGGGACAACGCCACGGAGGTGATCATCCTGCGGGAGACGCGCCACCTGCCCGTGCCCGGGAGGCTTGCCGGGCGAGAGTAGGGCGGGAGCCAGTCCACGTAGCCGCAGGGGGAGGCGTTTCTACCAGATGCCTGGCAGCAGACGAAACCGGACCTTCCGGGTGTACTCCTCGTATCCGGAGAGTTCGCGGCGAAGCATGCGGTCCTCCAGGGCGGTGCGGGCGATGAGGGTGAGGGCGGCGCCTCCGGCTGGCAGGAAGGCCCACCATGAGCCCAGGAGCAGCG
>Ga0180432_10000310_pt1 | contig 77693 bp, 150 predicted proteins | sample SS_ome_10_FD_132414 | JGI IMG/M metagenome (GOLD analysis project Ga0180432, IMG submission 132414) | Hypersaline lake sediment archaeal communities from the Salton Sea, California, USA - SS_1_MS_2 metaG | ecosystem: Environmental > Aquatic > Non-marine Saline and Alkaline > Hypersaline >...
ATACAAAAGTTGAAGGCTGGAAACACTCCCCCAATCACGGCCTAATTCTGTTCTGGGCAATCCCAAAAAACGATAAAAAAGTAAACAGGTTCCCAGCTCCACTAAATGCTGATGCCATCTTCCCTATTGTGACCCAATACCTGAAAAGCGAAGATGCAAGTAAAGTTGAATGCAAAGACTGGGATGCTGATGCTGACCACGATGGCCATAATGAACGAGGCTGGCGTGTATACTGCACCGATTGGGGACACGTTGGCAATGAATGCTATGCCCTTATCGCAATCAAACCAGCCTATATCTGGTACGGAAAATAACCACCCCTCTGTGTGGTTGACGAATAAGCCAAATGAGGTCGCTTTGTGCTGAGCAAAAAAATCTGCGAAAAATGTAAGCACTATCGCCAACCCTATAGGCTGATGAAATACCCTAAATTCCCAGCCTACTGGTACTGCTATGCCCACTACCCGACCATAATGAGCATGAACGAAAACAGCATGCCCCCTAATCGCTGCCTATATGCTCTGGAACAATTACTGGAAACACAATGCATGTACCCCAATTGAAGCAAAATATTCAGGTATCTCAAATTATGACCCAAATTATAATTATACGGCATTCAGGGTATTTCAAATTTGCAAAGTAGGATCTGATTCGGGCCTATTTTTGCACTTTTTTGGGGCTTTCGTTAAGTGAAACTGGTTGAAAATTGGTTGAAAGGATAGCAAAATCCCATAGAAATTTTGCATTTGACGAATTTCAAAATTTTGAAAAACCCATAATTTTTTTATATCCAACTATATGTAAAAGAGCTGCGTCAAAGAACTTGCGCGTAAGTTCACTCTAAGCATAGCAAACACAATGGCTTACGGAAAGCATGAGACTGATCCCAAGCAACGCAAGTACTTGAAAAGGTACTACAAAAAAAATCGCAACGAGATAAAAAAAGAGATGCAGCAGTTACGAACGAGACATGCCCCAAGTACAGTAAACAGGCCCGGAGGGTTGTCAAAGGATAAGCGCAAGATACGACGCAAAAAAGACTACCCTGAACACATAACACAACCAAGCAGAAGTTCTACAGATTTCAAAACCGGAGAAGAAGAAACGACACAGCAAATTGCAAACGAGTTATTGAACGTTGCCCGGCTTTTGATAGGGAGTGAAGAGCGTGAGGGCATGAGACAGTTACGTGAAGCTCAAAAGCGTATAAGAATTTGAAGAAACACGTTAAAGCGAAAATTGATAGTGGATTACGACATGGAAAGCAAAAGATTTCGAAACGTATTTAAGATAGCTTTTAAGCACGTTAAAGCGAGTATCCCAGTAGGTTGGGGGATAGAGAGCCCATAGGTAAGGTTGAGGGAGCTTGTTTTGGAGATTAAAAAATGGATAACGAAATGGTAGCAAGAACTTTACGCAAAATCGCTCAAGAGATAAGCGAGGACAGAAAGGTAAAGGCAGAGATAAGGCGGGTAGAGGTTTCATTGAAGCAATGTGAGGCAGCAATAAGGAAGTTGGAATCGGTTTACGAGCAGCATGAAGTAGCTTATGATACTGACGCGAGTTTGGAGTTGGAAATAGTTGAAGGCATACAAGGCAATATCGAAATAGCAAAAGAAAAACTTGCCGAACTTAAAGCGTAAAAGGAGAACACGAAAATGGATAACGAAATGGTAGCAAGAACTTTGCGCAAAATTGTTGGTGAGATATTGAAAACGGAGAAGAGGGCAGCAATGAGGCCGTTATTAGGCATAAAGACGATAAAGCAGTTAGCGCAGTTGCCTGAGATGCCCAGAGAGTTCGTAATCGAGAAAGACGATATCGAATACCTCTTTGAGAACTCAGGAGGCTCGGCTGAAACTATGATGGGTTATTTAAGCAAAGGCAAAGAATGCTGGTTCGAATGGGAATGCTTTCAAGGTGATACGAGACAAGTAAAAGCTGAATTGGGCTTCTATCGAGTGAAACTCATTTGGAAACCTCGTAAGTTCGAACTAATCCCTTGGAAAGTCGAAACTACCTAAGCCGGTAAACGTATAATTAGCTGTATCTGCATAAGCTGTTATGGCTTATGAAATTATGAAAGCAAAAAATAGTGGTAAATCCGGCTGATTATAGCAAATTTGCAAGAGATTTAACGCAACCTTTTGCAATTACACGTAAAGCTGAACCAAAAGGTGAATCGTGGAAAATAACTTGGCAAGTCGAAATCAAAACGGACCCAGTATGGTTGAGTTATTTGAAACAAGTAGCGCAGCATTTTGCCAACATGGTAGAGCACGATATCAAGATGTTACGTACAATAGCACTTTATAACAGGCCCAGAGCATTTACAGGAGACTCAGTGATTATCAATTGGGAATCCAAATGCCTTGAATTGAGATTAGACGTGCAAGCTATGGTACAACCTATGGAATTTGCTGTCAAACTGGGCCAGATGGGATTCGATATTGAAACCGGCAAAAACAAAAGCTGAGCAACTTTCAAATCCCTTAGAACAGCTTGAGGCTATACGAGATAAGCTGCCTGATGGGTCTGAATTAAGGGCTGAACTCGACGCAGTTATTGAATCCATGCAACCCAATGCAGAACTCAAAGCCCAACTAAACAGATTGGTCGATACGATTGAACGACAACGTATCAAACACGGATTGAAATAAGGAGATTAAAAAATGGATAACGTAATGGCAGCAAGAACTTTACGTAAACTGGCTGCTTGGATATCTCCAACCGGTAGAAACGTACCAGATAAGGCAGACGTATTGAAGTACATAGAGGAAGCCCAAAAGAGTTTAGGATATGTAGAAGACGCAGCCAGCAAAGCTTTTGCTGCTAAAGCGGCTATAGCTATTGGTAGAGAAATGGATAACCTGGATAAGCTGATTAAACTGATTAAGCGTATGGATTAAGGTTGTAAGCATACCTGTGCAGCCTGTATATAGGCTGAAAATATAGATGAAAAGCTGGTTGGACATTAAATTTGGAAATAGCTCGGGTATGTTTTATGGGTAGGTTGATGGTAGGACGGCCCCGGAGCTTATACATACTGTATGCCGACAAAAAAGAAACGGTTGCAAAAAGCAAAAAGAGCAGAAAACAGAGTTAAATTATTAAAAAGCAAGAGATTAAATCAAGAATATAGCTCGGTTATTGGATAATGGGGTGGTATGAGGTAGATAAGAGTGAAGCAATGACGAATATTATGGGGGGATTTGGCAATGGATGAGAAACAGGTAGCAGGGGAGTTAGTTAGGATAGCGAAGGGGTTAGTAAGTGAAGAGCTTGATGCTGGTAAATTGACTCCTGAGTTTAATTCGAGGGGTTTGGAGAGCGAGATTAAGAAGCGTGCAGGGATTGATCCAAAATTGGATTTTGAGATTAAGCCTGGGCGTAGGGGGCCTTACGTAGCTATTAACAGTAAGAATTTGGTTGACAGTTCAGGGGTATTCAAAGAGGTTTTTACTGATGTACGAATTAGCAATTTTGGTGGTTCAATTGGTGAAAAGGACGGAAAAATAATTGCATGGATTCCTGTCCATATTGATTGGAAACATAAGGGTGGAGGAACCAACGGAGCTGAGTGGTTTACTGCTTGGTTTGATTTTGGCACTAAGAAGTGGACTTTTCGGTAAAGTTAAAACAGAGGGGTTAAAAAATGGAAGTCAAGTTAATTGGCGGTGATTTGAAGGCTTTTCAGAAGCAGTTTGGATTATGGATCAACAGGAAGCGAATGACGCGAAGTCGAAAGCGTCAGAGCATGAAGGATTTTGTTTTGCCTTATTTTGACAGACACAAGGGAATTATAGAGCTTAAGTCGCAGCCATTAGCAGCAGGTGAAGAGCGTACGGGTCTGAAATATATCAAGCAGGAGTTTGAAGAGCTTTTAGGGATAGCAAAGCATTTAGGTTTCAAGCCAGTGCCTGGCAGTTTGAGGAGGGGTAATGAACAGATAGCAAAAGTAGCTGCTGAACTGCTCAGGATAGCCAGAGAACTGGTGAGCGCGAGAAAAATTCGTAATGTCAAAGACGCGATGGATACAGTGAAAAAGATGGATAATTTGATAGATGACCTTGAGGAGGAATGGGCAGCGGTTGTGCCAGTGCATAGAGTGGGAGAACCGGGGCCTCCAGAGAGTGATATGTCCGTTCTTTTGGCAAAACTCCAAGAGAACATAACAGAGTTGCAGAAATTCCTGAAAACGATGAAGTAGAGGGGAAAAGGATGAACGCGAAAGTAGCTGCTGAATTGGTGAAGATAGCAAAAGAACTGGTTAGTGAGGACAAGCTTATGCGCGATATAGAGATGCAGGTAAGAGACATTCACAAGCGTTTGGATGAGGCATTAAGGTATGTAAAGAAGAGGTACAGGGATTACCCTCCACTGAGCAAGGAAGAAGCTTCCAGGCGGGTTCATTGGATGAAGTCAAAAGACAGATAGGCAATTTTGTCTATTTTGGCTGGAAGAAATAAGAGAGATTAGGAAAGAGATTTTGAAAATGGATAAGACTTTACGCGCTTGGGACTGAAATATGATTGGGCACATAGTGCGCAGATTGGTTGCGAGTTTGATTCCTGCTTGTATTTATTCGCTCAGAGCAAAAGGCAAAAACAGGATTGTCAAAGTATCCATCAAGTATTGGGACAATGGCATAAACAAAGAAGAAGATTGGCCTTGTAATATATCTCGCAGCACTTGGAGAAGTTATGTGCGTGCTTTTAACAATTTGCCAAGAGTTTGCAAGCCACCAGGTGCTGCATCAAGGGCCACATATCATACAGGTACGATGGCTGATTTGAGAAAGCATCGTGAGTTTTTAGAGGGCTTGCGTTTAGAGTGTGGAGCCAGTTTGGAGTAGATACAATGGACAATGAACAGGTAGCAAAAGAACTGTTGGAGATTGCTGCGTTATTAGCAGATAAAAAGACAGCTAACGGCAATATATACTCCGAAGAGGCTTTGAAAAAAGCTGCACGCCGTAAAGTGATTGACAAGATAGGTGATTGGGAGTTAGCCATTGAAGCACGTTGGGGAGGTATACCCACACCTATCATATTGAAGGATGGTAAAGAAGTAGATCAGTTGGCTCCGAATTTGAAAGATTACGCAGCCAAAAGAGAGTTCAAGAAGTATGTTCAAAAACACGGAGGATAAAGGAATGAGAAACAGACAAGTAGCAGCTGAACTTTTGAAGATGGCTAAGGATTTGTCAGCGGCAGTAGCTCCGGGCATGGATAGGGATTTAGCAGCAGTGATTGACCATTGCCAGCAAGTAAGACGAATCATGAAGAAGAATCCAGAAGATTTCCCTGGTGCATTAGAGGTACGTATTAGCCAGTTAAGAAAGCTCAGCCAAGAATTGTTGCTGTATACAAAAGGAAAAAAATAGCTCGTGTATCGAATTGCCAGAAGAAGAACAACAGAGATAGCGCTGAGTCTATGCAGCCCATATGGGGAGAATTTGCAATGGATAACAAAAAGGTAGCTGCTGAGCTTTTGAAGATTGCCAAGAGCCTGGTTGCTATTGGAACTGAAGACATATTGCAGGAGTTCCCTCAGCGCAATAGGGCATGGCATTATGATACACGTAAAGAGGTTTTCGTAGCCGAAGCTTCTGACTTGGGAAGAGGCACTTGGCGTGATCCTTGGAATCGTCCGATTAAGAATAATTGGTTGCGTGAAGTGCGGGATCGTGAAGGCGATATCATAATGTGGAAAGGCTATACAACTGTAAAAAGTAAGAAAGTCGATTTGGTGATTTTTAACGATTGAGGAGGCAAACCAATGCCCGAGTTTCTTAACCCGTTTCAAGTAAAAGATTCTGATCGTGCTATGAACTCTCGTGAGCTACAAAGAGCAATCAGACAATCCATTTCGGCTGAAGAAGAAGCAGTGCATTTGTACGAAGCTTATGCAGATGCTTGTGATGACGAAGCAATCAAAGAAGTTTTTCAAGACATTGCCGATGAAGAGAAAGTGCACGTAGGTGAGTTTCAAGCAGTTTTGAATCGTTTGAGTGCTGATGAGGTTGAGTTTCTTGATGAGGGTGAAGATGAAGTAGCAGAGATGTTTGAAGAGAAAGTTGCTTCTGAACTCATAAAGGTTGCCAAATTTTTGACAGGTGCAACCTACACCCTGACAGATGCTGATATTAAAGACATAGCAGATCATTGTAGTGACAAGCTTAAACAGAAGGCTCGCAAGTCGGGCAATACAGCTTTGTATGATGCTGCTGAGGCTGTACGCCAAATGGTAGCAGCTCAAATCAAGAAGGTTGGCAAGAAAGGATAAGCAATGAGTAATGAGCAGGCAGCAAGAGAGCTTGTTAAGGTCGCCAAAAGCTTAGTTGGGCAGCCTAATATCAGGAGAAAGATAATTGAATTGATCTCGAAAGCAAATAGTGCAGTTGGCTATATCAAAGCTGCTGGGGAAGAGTTTGAGGATTTGGTTAACACTCGAAACCTTGATCCTGATGCAAAGAAAAAAGTCGAAGCATTGAAGAGTGAGTTTGAAAAGCAGGGCAATAGTTACAGAACTTTTGTAACCAAACTGATTAAGGAAATAAAAGACATAGGAAGATGAACAAAATGAAAACAGCTAAAAAGCCAGTCATTGACATACTCGACTACAACGTACGCCGCGATGCCATGCTATTCACAATTGACAACAAGAAGTATTTGGCATTAGGTGTGGATACGAATGTCTTTCATAAAGTGCAAAGGATAATGAGTTTCAGCCATGGCAAGGCTTTGGCTTGGTTGAAAGAGCATGCACATATTAAGAGAGTTGCTTCGGTAGGTAAGCGAATGAATAGCAAACAGGTTGCACAAGAACTTTTGAAGATTGCAGATAGTTTGTCTGCAAAGATAACAGGGAACAAAAACAAGTTTCTCAGGCAGATAAGAGATTTGAAAAAATACTCGTTCATAGCCATGCGTACAGCACGTCGGGATGCTGACGATTTCGCTGAAGAGAATCCTGGCGAAGCCAACCCATACGATTCAGATGTTGATTTTTGGAGTGATGCGTACAACACTTTAGGAGAAATAGCTTGAAAAGCAAATTCCGACAAGCAAGTGCACATTTAGCTGCGGTTGATGCTTTGGTGACAAACCTCAAAGTTAAAAAGTTGCCTGTCGATACGACCAAGACTTTGGAACAGATTGAAGTTGAGTTGAATGGTGCACAAAAGTCACTAAGCGAAGCCCAAAGATTCATGGGCCAAGCATTAGATATCCTATAATTTATTGTAAATCATTGTTTTACATATAGTTATAACTTTCCAGCAAAATTATTGGATATTTTTCAGTAGGATAGAAGGTCAGACTGCAAGAAACAAGGATAGAATTCGGGGAAAATCGTGTATGAGAGGATGATAGAGCGTGTTGCTCGCAAAGAATTAGATGGCTATGATCCTCTGGCAGTATTATTTGTCGAAGTTCAAGATGCAATTGAAAAGGTTGAAAAAGCTCGCAGAAGAATAGAAGACAAAATGAGGGGTTTGGATAGAGATGTTTTGCGAATAGTAGATCAGCAAGTTCTGCGTCGATTGAATAAAGCCGTCAGCGAATTGGAGCAAGCTGAAAGATATTTGAAAGGACTGCTCTAAGTGGCAGATGTTTTCCTCGAAGACTATGCTTCAACATTGGAGGATGCTGCTGGAAAGCTGGCTGACATATCAAAACAGGTAGTCAGCAAACCAGAAGTGGATTTCAACAAACAGAAAGTCAAAAGAGCTTTGAAGCAGTTGAATGTAGTGCTTGGTTTGTTGAAGAGTAATTTTCGTGTTGCAGGAGAAAGGACCAAGATGGTTACCAGCAACATTCGAGTAGCTTCTGAACTGCGCAAGATTGCAAAACTGCTGACTGCTGGTTTGACTGGTGCAGCATTGAAACCGATTGTGGATAGATTAGGATTCGCACGTCCATTTGTGGAATCCAGTCTACTCAAGATATTGGAGTACTATGGCGTAACAAGCGATAAGGTTGCGCAAATGGTTTTGGATGACAGGTCTGTGAAAGTTGTGTTGGGCAGAATGACCAACAGCGCGGAAGACGAAGCTTACAGTTTGGCTGTTGAAAAGTACGGTCAAGATGAATTGGAATCAATGCCCAAAAAAGATTTTGACAAGGCTTTGATTGAAGCTCTTGCGGTGGTTTATAAAGCACGCGGTAATGACCCGTTGCAGTTTACCCGATGGAAGAGTAAGTTTGATCGAGCCATTCCGCCACTTGTTGAGATGGTACAGGATACAGCACCAGGCACGGGACAACTGCAATATGTCGGCGAGATTTTTTCTCGCAGCAGAATGACGGAAGACGGACCCACGGGTGGTGGGTTGATGCACTCTTATGCTTTGACTCCGCCTGGTTACTACATGGCTATCAAAAAAGCTATTCTCAGGATGAAGCGTGCTCTTGACAATAAGAAGTTTGGCTATGCGCATATAAGCGTGGTTCCAAAATCGCGTAAGTATGGAGTACCGGTATTGGAGGTATCTGCTGGATTGGGTGAGAAAAAGTCAGACGATACTAAAATGATGAAAGATTTGTTGAAGTTTTTGAGTAGCAAATTCAAGCTTGAGTTCAAATAGATGGACATTGAAGATACTCGTATTCCAAAGCATTTAATTCCGAAGTATTTGTACGTTGGAACGTATGCAGAATACTATTACGGTTACGAGGGAGCAAAACATCCGCCAATCAAAGAAGTTGGCTTACGCCCAATAACCGGGCAGTTCAAGCATACAGGTAGAAGACGCGATTCGATTTACTTGTCAGCGTCACCACAATTGGCAATGACTTATGCTCGGTTATATCGTGAACCAATAGTATTGAAGGTTGACGCGGGTAGATTGAGCAAGAGCAAGTTTTACTATGACCCAGACGACATAGGAACTTTGGAAGAGCCAATCCAGATGGCTTACCGAGGTTCAATACCAGCAAAGCTTATTTCTGTTCACTCAGGAGAGAGAAGAGCAATGAAGAACGAACAAGTTGCCAAGGAGCTTTTGAAGTTGGCTAAGCAGCTAACAGCAAAAAAGCCAAAACCTGAAAGCTATACTTCCAAACAATTGTGGAAGGTCTACAAAGCTTTGCAACTTTTGGAGGAAGTTGAGAGAGGACTCTCAAAAAACGCATTCAAAGGGCTTCCGGGTGATTTGAAGAAGGACTATAATTTTACAGATTGGCAATCTTGAAAGGGTTTGAGTAATGAGCAGCAAACAAATCGCATCAGAGCTTTTGAAAATTGCCAAACAGTTGACTGCAAGTAGTTGGAAAGTAGTCGAAAAGAAATATTCATCTCAGCCTGGAGAGTTAATGCTCTATGCAGCCGCAGCAGCCAAAATGGACAAAATCACCGAGAAAACAATTGGGTGGGAAAATAAAGATGCTGCAAAAGCAATTGGTTCTGAGATGGATGCAGTAATTGATGGTTTGCGTCGTGCGAAAATCGATGTGAAGAGTTCAAGGTTTAGTTGGAATCGTGGAGATACAGGATTGGTTCCATCTGGTGTAAAAGAAATGTCGGCTTCTCGTTATTGTGCTGTTGGTGTTACGAGGTCAGCACAAGTAGCGGCACGGGTAGCTGAAGTTGCAGAGCAACTTGGTTGGAGAAAAGTATGAGACAGGTCGCAACTGAGCTTACAAGCATAGCCAGATTGATTTTGGGAATTCAAAAAGCTATGGAGGGCAAAGAAGTTGCCAAACTTGTTGCTCAGTCTTTAGCAAAGGCTGGAATGCCACGTTTGAGCAAATATTCGGGAGGAGAGATTACAGGCTGGACTCGATCAATAGGAAGCACAGGATTCAGCTTGAGAGATGCAAAAGGAAATATTGAGTTCAACGTAGTAATCTCTGGCAAGAATGCTGGCGTCAAATATGAAGAGACCAGCAAAGGACACGAACCCGTAGATGCCAAAAAGCTTTGTCCCAAAATTACAGCAGTTTTCAAAAGGTTGGGGTTCAAAGTTAAGTCTTGTAAAGCAACAAGCTGGCAGCTTGTTTTTGATGACGATATTGGTTACACGGTAGTTACTGATTGGCCTGAGTGGGTATTGCCCACTAACTAAGGAGGTCGAAAATGGCTGGCACAACATTAGCAAGTTGGTGGCAATATAGCCGTTGGGGTTGGGTCATTACTCGTAACAGTCGCATCACTCTGCCTACTGGTGCGGAGCTGACTGCGGTACAGAGTTTCTGCAATTTGTTTTGGAACCCAAGCACCAGAATCGGTACACGTCCTTGGTTGGAAGACAAGTTCAGGCGTACAGCTATTGGTTCACAAACCAACGCAGCTGCAAATGAGCCTGCATGGGTCAATATTAAACGCATGGGTGTAATCAGTCGCGATTTGAAAAAAATTCCAATGACTGATGCGGAAAAAGGCTATGTGGACACAATAATTGCAGCTACGGGTAATAGACGTTATGGAACAAGTCCTTATTACGGCAATACGGTTTGAAGGAGGTTAGGGTAATGGATAACAAAGCAGTGGCCAGAGAGCTGGTCAAAATCGCACGAGAGATTGTTTCTTTGAGCGAGAAACAAAAAGAGTATCGTGAGTTCTTTGACAAGAAGCTCAAAGAGTACGGAGTCAAGAGCCCAGCCGAACTCGATGACGCCAAGAAGAAAAAATTCTTTGACGAAATTGACAAAGGCTGGAAAGGTGAAAAAGAGTCTGATTGAGAGGATGTGTATATTATGAGCAGAAAAGAGATAGCCAAAGAACTCGTGCGAATTGCGCGTCAGATTGCTGCTAAAGAGAGTGACATCAATGAGGTGCGCAAGACGCTTGAGCGCAAGTATCCAATTAAGAAAGACCCAGGTGTTTTGCGTGTCAGACGTGCTCAGATGGAAGACGTTTATGAGACGCTGATTGAAAAACTAAACATGAGAGAGACATTGAGTGGAGGGACTCGTACGCTTTGGTGGGACGTCTACGAAGGACATAATATTGCCGTCATGTACGCTGCTGGTGTGGGTGGTTTTCCCGACATAGCAATCTATGCCAAGTCCAAGAAAGATTGGGAAGCTGCAAAAGATTTGTTGCGTGAGGAAGGATTGATTCGTTAAGGAGCAATCTTATGAGCGAAGTAGATTGGAGGAGGGTGGCCAGAGAACTTGAAAGAATGGCCGATGAGGAGCCGAACCCGCATAAAGAAAAAGTTATGCGAGATATGTTGGGTCAAGAAGGCACGGCCAAAGCTTTAGTGCGTCTGGCAAAAAATCTCAAAGCTATGGATGGCGAAATGACGTCTACTGAGCGTAAAGAAGCTGCCAAAGAGTTGTGTCGTTTAGCAAAACGTTTGGCCAGCAAAAAGAAGGTTGCGTTTGGTAATGAACGTTATGCTAAGGCTCTTGTTATGGCATCAGACCACAGTTTTGGTTTGGCTTTAGATGCGTTGGCTGCATATGCGATCAAAACAGGACATGGAAACATTGGTCGACTGATGGTTGCAACGGCAGCAAAGGTTGAGAAGCTTGAGGAAAGTGGTCTTTGACTCCCTATAAGCGCTATCTTGGATTGAAACGTAGCTTGCTGTATTTGTTGCATACGGCAGCAAGAACTTTCGATACAATGCAAGTGGAGGAGTTCCAAACAGCCGGTTTGAATGAAGAGGAGATCAAGCAGGAAGAAGCTTTTATGGATAGTATTCATGCACTGGCAAGACAGTGGTGTACAGATATGAATTCAAATAATCATGAAGCTGAAACCTGAATGAAAAGGAGAGCTGATTATGTCCAAATACAATTACAACACGCTCTATGATCCACAGAATGCGCTCCCAAAGCGTTTGCCAAATATTGACTCGGCAAATGCTGCAACGACAGGAATGCAAAACATTGGCATCCCATATGATAGTACGGTAGATGTTGATGATGCAAAAGAGTATTGGAACGGTTCAGACCTAACAGGTATTTACGGTATCTCTATTGGGATTTTGTACTATGCTCGTTTTGGAAACTTGAATTCGTTTATTCCGTAACTTCGTAAGCCGGGTTAGTTGCTGTGAGGAGTAGATTTATGGTAGAAGAAGGAAGATGTTATGTTTGCAATGCGACTGGAATCCAAATACTTAAAAGGACAAAAACCGCATTGCGTTTTTATTGCAAGGTATGTGACGAGGAATGGACTCTTTGGGATGTGAGAAAGTTTTCGTCTGTTGAACCAAAAGAGGAGTTGTGTGGCCAAAGGGCTTGACTTTAATGATTGTGAGGTGACAGGATGAATCGACGTAGAGTTGCATCAGAGTTGGTAAAGCTGGCTGGAAGACTGCTTGGTCCTGGCGTTCCTGATGGAACAGGGCCGGTAGGTCTTGGGCGTCGCCAAAGACGCAGATGGATGCCTTGTCCCATCACTGAAGTGGTAGAAGCACCCATCGCAGAAGACGAAGAGGAACTGGTTGAATTGGAGCCAGTACAAGTTGCATCTGAGTTGGTGAAGATTGCAAAAGAACTATTGGCTGCCAAAACTTTCCCATGTCCCATTTGTGGGACAAAAGTTTTGGAGCAGACAAAATACTGCGTCAAATGCAAGAAGAAAGTCGAACCAAAAGGCAAATGAATCACAACGATGGAACTGGCAGTAGAAACTGGCTTCAACGACTCGAAGTATTGTGGCATCTTAGGTGAAGATACACGCTGCCGGTTTTTGAATTGGGAAGAAGAAAAATGCAATCTGTACGACAAAAAAGTATTGCGTGGGATTTTAGGCCCCACCCGTTGTGATGCATGCATAACTGATAGAGAGAAGATGGAAAAATATCAAGAGGGTTTGGAGAATGAACAACAAACAAGTCGCCCAGAAATTGCTTAAGATAGCCAAGCAGCTGATTGGCACGCAGAGACGAGCTCGTGGCTTGCAAAAGATTGCGCATATAGAACATGAGCCAAGAGGTTTTTACTTTGTGTTGACGTGGCGGTTTGCTTTGGGCAACTACATGATGGTAGACTATGTTGTGGATGCCATTGAAAAAACAAAACGTGAATATGAAAAAGATATGCGTTTGATAAGCAGATACGGCAGTTTTAGTCCAACAAGATGGTCAGGAGCATTGAAGAGTAGTGGTCGAGGGGCTGTGGTTGAGTTTTCCGTCGATGCAAAATTGCTCAAAATGACTACAGACCAAAAAGACGAATTTGTTGTCTCTTTGTCGAATATGGATTTTGAGTGGAGGTAAAATGAACAAAAAACAGATTGCTCGCGAATTGGTTCGACTTGCTCAAGAACTGGTTATGCCAGCAGACTTGTTTGATGGTACTGATTTGCAGGTAATTGAATTTTTGCATAACAATGCAAGTCCAACTGATGATGAGTTTCATGCATGGGCAGAACAGAATGGTTTAGACACTCACAAAGCGGAGGCATCGGCTTACAAATTGGCTGCGTTGTTTGTTGAATTTTGGAAAGGTGGGTTTGCAAATAGAGATGGAATTGCGCCAGAAGACGTTGACCAAAAAGAATTAGCAATGGGTATTGAAGTCGAACTTGAGCATACGCCAAATCCAGCAGTAGCGAAGCGTATTGCTTTGGACCACTTAGCAGAAATTTTTGATTACTATACTCGCTTGAAGGCTATGGAAAAAAAGGCTGAAGGGGCAGCTGAGTAATAGTGATTGACAGTGCTATTGCTTTATTCCTACTGTGAGGTGCTTAATGAATGGAAGAGCAAAGAATAACTTGGAGTGCTGTTGTATTTGTGATTCTTTTGGTTGTGTTGGTTGTTTTTTCCTGTATGACTTTGAAAAGCTGTATTTTGATCAGACACAGTAAAGAGCCTGTAATATTGCCATTTCGAGGGCATTGAGGGATGCTTGATATATCAAAGATAGCCAATCGAGTTGCCGATTGGCAACTGGTTGCTGCGGATCGTAGAAAACGTAGAGCGATTGAAAGCTTTATCAAAAACTGGAACACCTTTATGAAGGTCAGTCCAGAGGTGCATAAGCTTGGTGGCATTATGCAGCGTATGTTGCATGATGTTGATGAACTGGAAAAAGCTGGATTGGAAGTTCCAAAGAAATACAAAGATAAACTCAAAAGAGCCTATGACATTTTGGGAGATACTTATCCCGAAATAGTTGAGATTGAATTTCGGTTTCGCAACCCAATGCAAGACTGGTTGCGCGATTGGAGCCAACAAGCCGGATTGTAGAAGGGATTTGCAAGTCGTTAGCCTTGAAAGGAGAATATGATGAGCAAATGTAAACGCGGAAGGCACGTCTATCGAAAGATTAACCAGTACATGAAGATTTGCACTCGTTGCAAAAAGCGTGTATGTATCGGCTTTGGAACTTATAGAGTTAATCCAGTAAGCAACATCTCAGGTCGCAAAAGAAAATGAAAAAGAGTGGTAAGGGAAGACGTAAAATAGGTAGAAGAAAACGCAAAGCACGCCGCAAGGTGCGTCAAAAACATTAGGGAGATGTTGTGGCATATCTTAATTTGTTGAACGAAGCGAAAACAAAAGTTGTAGCAGATTATCCTAACGCGGAATTTTTTGTTTCCGATTGTCCTATTTCGGAAACAGAGATGCACCAGTTTGGTGACATTACTCAATTTCGTTTTGCGTTTGTGGATATGGATGACTACTCAACAGTGATGATCAAATGGGTAGAAGGCCAATGGAGTGAGGTTCACAGTGTTATAGACCCGTGGACTTGGAGCCAGATTTTTTCGTTGCCTGTTGGTTTCGGAATAGATGCAGCAATCAACTATGCCAAAGCAGCTCTTGGAGTTCCCGGTTTGTCATTTACATGGTTTGTGTTGCGTAAGCCGTTTTTCTCTAACATTACGGAACCATCGTATATGTTTAAGTGTCCAGAACCTGCTCTTGGAAAGTATGTATTTGTCGGAGCGGTGACTACGAATGTCACAACGATGAATATTGTGTGAGGTTGCCATGCCTGAACAAAAAGAAAGCAACACTCAAATTCTAACCAAAAGCAAGTTATGGAAAGCTGTGTTAATAGCTTTGGCTACTGGCGTTGTTGGACTCTTTTTTGGCGGTGTGACTTGGATATGTACTTCGTTGCTTGCACTTCAAAAAGACATGACAGAAACAAAAGCGTTCCTCAAAGAACGTTTTGCTGAACGGCCTGATGACATGGCTTTGTGGGAACAGGTACATGGACATGAAAAGCAGCTAAGAGAATTAGAGATCAAGATAGGAATCAACGAAGGGCTTTGGAAGGCTGTCCACGGTGGGAGAACAAAGAGTTTTGAGCCAAAAGACGATCCTGCTAAAGAACCGAATGAAGAGAGCGAACTTCAAAAACCTGAAGAAGATACAAGAGTGTTTCGTGAGCGACATTTACATCCTTGGGTGCAAAGACAAGCAAAATGAACGTACCCAGAGAGCTTATCAAAATTGCAAAGCTAATCACTTCTGCACGTGCCGAACAAGAGGTAGAGAAGTTTCTCAAAGCATTTCTGCCCGGTACTCCTTTTGCGCATAAAGCCTTTGCTGTAGGTGGTTACGTTAGAGATCAAATGTTAGGTCTCGAAGCAAAAGATTTGGATATTGTAGTGGAGATGAAAGATGGAGCTGAAAAGCTAACCAAATTCCTCCGCAAGCAATTGGGTAGATCAGTTTCTACCCCCCGACAGTTGGGTGCCGGTTATCCTATCTGGCAAATTACTTTCAAAGATAATATCACCTTCAAGGACAAGACCTATCGAACAAAAGGTGCTATTATCGAGTTTGCCGATACGATGACGGAAAGCTTTCCCGATCCCAAAACACGCCAACGTCAAACTGAGTTTGGCACAATAGAACAAGATGTCGAGCGCAGAGACTTCACTGTCAACATGTTGATGAAGGATTTAACCGATGGGGAAGTCAAAGATTTTACTGGAGTTAGTAAGAGCGATTTGGAGAAAGGCATTCTAAGAGGTCATCCTGGCGTTTCTCTTGACAAGATATTTGCAAATGACCCACTTCGCATGATTCGGCTGATTCGTTTTCAAACCAAGTATGGTTGGAAAATTCCTTTGTCCGTTTTGAAAACAGTCAAACGTAATGCTAAGCGTATTCGAATTGTTTCCAGCGAACGGATAATGGAAGAGTTGAAAAAGGTTATGAAGCTGGGCAAGCTGGATAAAGCAATTCGGCTGATGAAGATCACAGGGCTATTGAAATATGTGTTGCCGGAGGTTGACGAACTGAGCAAGGTGCAACAAGATGTAAAGCATCATGCTGAGGGGAGCGTTTTCAAACACACGTTGATGGTGCTAAAAAATGCGAAACCTACCGTTGAAGCACAGATGGCTGCTTTGCTCCACGATGTCGGCAAAAAGGATACGCAGGAAGTTATTGGAGACTCCATCAAGTTTCAAGGTCATGAAGAAGTCTCAGGTGAAATCGCAGAAGCCATTCTGAGACGATTGAAGTTCGATGTTAACACAATCAAGCGTGTCAAAACGGTAGTCGAGAATCATATGCGCCCACACAGACTGGGCGATGAAGTGCTTGAGAATCCGACTTCGTCAAGATCACAAAAAATGCTAAGGCGTTTTGTTCGTAGGGTTGGCGATGAGTTTGTTGATGCGGTTTTGGATTTAGCTGAGGCTGATGCTTTGGGCAAATTGCCGCCAGAGAACTACATTCCAAAGCTTCGCGAAATGATTGAAGATGTAAGCAAGTCACCGCTGCCAGTTTCAAGAAAGCCAGTCTTAGACGGGCGTGAAATCATGAGATTGTTGGGAATTGAAGCTGGCCCGCTTGTTGGCGAGGTAGGCCGATTTCTGCTTGAATTGCAAGATGAGTTTGCATCCGAAGGTAAAGCGTTGACAAAAAGCGAAGCAGAGAAAAGAGTGCTACAGCAGTTTGGAGCAAGACGTAAAGCGACTGATGGAATACCTGTTCCTACGCCAGGTACGAAAACAAAAATTCCTTCACGTAGACGCAAGTATTTGGTCGATATTAAAGAGGAACTTGGCTACAAGAAACCAAAGGAACAGAAGAAGATAGAAGAAGTTGCAAATGAGTTAGCTAAGATTGCAAAGTTGTTGATAGGAATAGACCTCGATCAGTATGGAGAATTTTCTCGACCTGCTCGATTGTACTTCCATTCGTTCAACAAACCTGTGCATCTGACCAAAGCATTACGCATGGGTAAGTTTGGTAGATCAAAACTGACCCTTATTGGGACGCAATACAGTAAAGGAGTGCCTTACAGAAATCAGATTTGGTTTCGCAAGCCGATCAGGGTTGAAATCTTCCCGACTTTTTACACAACTAAGAGCGACGAAGCTTTTGCAGAAATCAAACAAGAACTGGCAAATCGCTTCAATGTTGGGATTACACAAGCACAGGTTGGTGGTAGTAATTTTGCTAAAGAGCAGGAATGGTACTATCCTGGCATGGTGCCATTGAGTAAGCTTGACGTAGCAATGGTTGTTTATGATCGAAATACGTCTGATGAGCAAAAAAGAGAGATTGTAGACCTTGCAGATAGGTGGGGATTTTCTCATACCGAATTTCCTTGGCAATAGAAATGATAAATGGTCTCCCATTTGTGATTCACGCATGCGAAATCTTTTACGGTTTCGAATGTGCAGTTGTTTCATGTGAAGGAATCAATCTAAAAGGAGCTTGTATTCGTTTACCGAATGATCATTTCTTTCGCTTCAGTGACGCAACTTTAGCATTGCCTGGTTTTCGCTTGGCAACTGAAGGAAAACTTAAAGGAATTGAAAAAGGCTGGTGGATGTGTTTTGAATGTCCATCTGATATGACTGACAAAGAGATATTGCAAATTTGTAGACGAGTAGCAAAAAGAGCAAAGCATCCATATTGGTATTGGTTTGTAAGAGGATGTAGACGGCTGTTGCGTAAATTTATTTGATGCCACATCAAGGCTGTGTCGGTTCGATTTTGCCTTTTCCCTTCTCCAAAATCGAGTTATACCGGCACAGCCTTCCTCCCTTTTTCCCTAAGCACGTCTAAAATTTTGCTGCTTGCATTGTGCTTTGAAATCTGTTAAATAATTAGAAAGGAGATTTCATATGCGCACACGTGATTCGCAAAGGAGCAAAGTGTATGCTGCGGAGCAGTTGTTTCGTGAGCGAATCGACAAAGAGAAGCAGCCGGAACTCTATGCATTCGCAGAGGACAAACTGGAGCTGGAGGAGTTGCAAAAGCTGGTGAACCACTTGGTGAGTTTGGCTTGGTTCAAACGCCGGTGGTCGAGAGTTGGTGAGATCGAAGTCAGAGCTGGTGGACAAGGCAGAACGCATGCTTGTGGAGTGCGAGTTTTTGGAGGTGGGGTTGTCAAGCTTCCTGCTTGGTCAAGAACGAAGCTGGTTACTTTGCACGAGGTTGCTCACGTCTGCGCTTTTTCTTTGGAAGCTCATGGCAGACGTTTTTGCCGGACATTTATTGAGTTGGTGGAACATGAGGCAGGATATGAGGCGGGAAAGCTGTTGAAGAAATGTATGGACGAGAAAAGAGCGAGGTGGCGTAAGCGATACAAGCGTCCTGACTTGAAAGGTAAGATGCCGCCTTTTGTGAAAGAAGCTGCTAAACCACAGGAGAAGTAAATGCGAAAACTCATTATCATGCGGGGGCTTCCTGGTAGTGGAAAATCGTACACTGCCAAACGTCTTGCCAAAGACAAAGGCACAGTAGTGTCTGCGGATGATTATTTCATGGTCAATGGCAAGTACGTCTTCAATCGGGATGAAACGTACATTGCTCATGCTCAGTGTCAGGCAAAGACGGCAAGGTTGATGGCTGGTGGTGCACCGCTTATTGTGATCGACAACACGAATGTCAAAGTGATGCACTACCAGGTATATCTCGAACTGGCAAGAGAGTTCGAGTATGAGGAGGAGATTGTGTTTCCGGAGTACAAATTGGCATTCAAAAAGCCAAAAGTTTGGGATGTGGATTATCTGGCGTACAACAACAAACACGATGTTCCTTTGGAAGTGATTCAGCAAATGGCAGATGATTTTGAGTGGTAGAAAGGAGCTACAATGCCTAAGCGTCAAAAGCACATCGTTACAAATCAGTGGTTGTGTGTTGTTGCACGCGTCGCAAAGACGTCGCCAATCGCAACTGAAATCATCGAAGCATGTGATCGTGATGAAATTACGAGAGTGCTTGTTACACAACGCATGCTTGCTCTGTCTTCTGACCCGAAAGAACTCCCCGATCCGGAGTTGGAAGCAACAGCACACTTGGAGTCAATCTGGAAGCATTTGGATAAGCATTATCCAAAGGAACTTTATGTTTAGAAAGCTGCGAATGAGTTCGAAAATCTGTTATAAATTGAACAGGAGAGATTAATGGCCACCAAATGGAGCTATGACAAACTCGGAGATGAATACGACAAGCTCTGTCAAAAATATCTTGCCGAGACCGTAAGTGGTTGCACTTCTATTACTTGGTTCGTTCACTATATGGACTGCTTGATGCTTTTTTTCAAAGCAGGATGGACTGAGGAAGAGTTCGATACTGAGCTGGAACGCCGTCTTATTGAAAAGGACAACAAATGAGCAGTAATGCGAAAGTGGTTGGAAAGCTTAGAGAGCTGGCTGATTTGTCGGCACTCGCAGGTGAGAACAAATTCAAAGTCGGTGCATACCAGAGAGCAGCTCAAACACTCGAACAATTGCCGAATGCAGACCTGACAAATCCAACCTCGATACACGGGATTGGAGAGAGCATTGGCAAGGTAATCAAAGAGGTGTTGGAGACTGGCACATGCGAGAAGATCGAAGAGCTGAAGAAATCGCAAGGACACTTGCTCGGACTGTTGAAGATTCGAGGAGTTGGTCCTACGACTGCGAAAAGGCTGTATGACATTCACAAAGTCACAAGCGCAGAAGAAATGAAGAAGCTGATGGATGAGGGAGAGAAATTTACCAAAGCGATCAGAGAAGGCATTGTGGATGCGCTCAATGCAGTCGAGACAAAAGAGGAAGTTGAAGCGCCAGAGCACAAAGCAGGTGAAATGCTGAATGCTGCATTGGAATATTTGGAGGTTGGTTTGCATCCTATTCCGATTCAGCCAAACGGAAAAGTGCCTTTGATGAGTTGGCAGGAGTATCAAAAAAGACAGCCGACAAAAACAGAGGTGACAACGTGGTGGACGCGTTGGCCAAATGCGAACATTGCAATTGTGACAGGAACGAAGAATGGAGTTGCAGTGATCGATATTGATCCAGGTCACGATGGCACATGGCCAAAAGAACACAAACTGCCAGAAGACTGCGTTGCGAAGACGCCAAGAGGGGGAAGGCACTACTTTGTGAAGCACGCGAAAGGGATCAAAAATTCGCAGAGTGGATTAGCCAAAGACGTTGATACGAGAGGAGAAGGTGGATACGTGCTGGTAGCACCAAGCACTGTGAAAAACAAGTCGTACGAATTCATCAAAGGTAATTTGAAGGACGTAAAAGAGCCTGAGAGTTGGTTGAAGGAAGAGTTGTTGGCTCTGTCACAAGAGAGTTGAGATGGATAGTTGCCAAATCGACCATTATGGAATTGGAGAAATAAGATGTCAAAACAGACAATTGCTGACGCTTTTATTCCTGTGGAGCGGGAATACAAAGCAAGGGTGATGGAAGAGACATGGGGACATTTAGCTCCGAAGAAGAACCGCATTTACAAAGGCACTATCATTTTTGCTTATGGAGAGTATGGTGATATGGTGCCTTTGCATGCTGAGTTTGCTGGTTTGGATGACTCACCGTGGTTTTTTGATGCTTTGTCAGATTTTATTAGTGACTTTTGTTTACAGCAAGAGAAGTGGGGAGTATTTCGATTCACTGGAACGTTTCGCAACTACAAATTCAAAGGTCAGATAGAGCAGGTGCATGTGGATAATGGAACCAGTAATTCGAATCACAACTAAATGCACACAAAAGTGCTCACATTGTTGTTATGAGTGCTCTCCAAAGCGTAATGATATGATGAGTATAACAACTGCGAAGCAAGTGAAGAAGTTCCTGCAAAACAACGGTATCAAAAATATTGAAATCATGGGTGGTGAGTTTTACTGCCATCCTCAGTGGAAGCGGATTTTTGAAATTCTTGTGCCCGGCCTTTCAACTGTGCGGTTGGTGACTAACGGAGATTGGGCACATGACAAGTCTGTACCTGAGTTTTTGAAACAGTTTGAAAATCTTGTGCTTGGTATTTCGAAGGATGAGTGGCACACGAACAAGAATGTTAGAAAGGCTGCCGCTGCTTGTAAGAAGCATGGCATACTACATAGGGTAGCAACCAAGGAAGAAACCACGCCTGAATCAGTCGTACCTGTTGGTAGAGGCGAGTTGCTGTTTGGTTTTTATTCGATGTTTGGCTGCTATTGTAAGAAGCCAGACACTTGTGTTACGTTTCTGATTGACGAGAAGGGTGCTATTTTCCATTGTCCTTTTGGAGTGTGGGATGAAGGCAACGTAAAAGACTTTGATAGTGATTTTGCTGAGTTCCATGACGATTGGAGAAAAAGGTTTAATAGTGTGTTTGTTGCAAATTGTCGTGTTTGCGTTGAAGCATATCGAATGCAGGTTGCGCGAGAAAAGGAGCCATGCCATGTCAGCGATTAAGCGTTGGATCGAAACACGACTCGAACTTGAAAGCATAATGACTCCGAATAAAATGTTGTTTATCCCTCTCAGAAAATCAGAGATTTTGGCTGAAATTCTACAGGAGAAACGGAGTGAGAACTGTTTAATAAATGAAGAACAGAAAACACTCTGATAAAGGAGGGAACAATGGCACAGGCGTTGAAAGCATTCAGGAAGGCAGCAAACAAGGGCTCTAAAGCTGCTGAGAAAAAGGTTGACAAGCCTGCCAACCACGTGGATGCGTCGGAGATCAGCAAACAGTTGGCTGAGTTCAAACTGGCGCGGAAGCAGGCTCAGGAGGCCAACAATCGGGCCAAAAAGGTCGAGGACGAGATTATCAAATTCGGGCTCGACAGCAGACAGAAAGTCAGTCAGGCTCAGGGGAGAGTTGAGCCGTCAGTCGTGATGGTTGGCGATGAAATCGAAGTTGAAGGTCAGAAGATGCGACCGAGCGTGATGCTCACAGTCAGGAGTGATTGCTATCGGGTGCGGAAAGCGGAAGCGATCCAGGAAGTGCTCGATGGTGAGTACGAGACCTACTTCGATGAGAAGACGACTGTTGCTCTCAAGAAGGAGAAGCTGGCGGACACAGAGCTGATCAAGAAACTGATCGATGTCTGCGGTGGTAAGATCAAGGTCACAATCGATCCGAGCATTCTTGATGATGAAAAACTGGCACGCGAGGTCATCAAGACAATCGGTGGTACGAGTCATATCGAAGAGGTGTTCGATGTGACACAGACGGTCAAAGCCAACAGCCGGTTCACAAACGAGATGGTGCTGAATACTGAGCTGGCGGAGCGAGCGAAACCTCTGATTGAAAAGCAGGCAATCACTGTGGACCGGCCTTCACTGCGGTAGAAAGCGAAGGAGAGAGAGCAATGAAAGAAGCACATTATGAGTGGGGAAGAAAAGAGGGGTTGACTGACGAGGAAATCGAGAAAGATTGGGAAGCCTTTATTGCAGACTACGATGAATGGGAAGAGCAAAAGAAAGCGAGCTGAAAATGAATGTTGAGGTTCTGAAAACGGAAAACAAGTGTGTTTCACGTCCTTGGGATATTTGGGTCGATGGCAAGCTTTACATAATGGGTTATAAAACTCGCAAGGCGGCTCAGGAAATGAAGGAGTATATGGTTTCGAGCTTACTTAGTGGGTTTGAGACCGAGGAGTCTCTAAAGCAATATCAACCAGGGACTCAGACTTGCAGTGTTGAGGATTGAGAGTACGGGTTTTTGGATTGGGTTGACCAAGTGAAAAAAGTTTTGACAATGGAGGGAAAGACGTGGCTCCTAAAAATAACCCCATCTATGAAAGAGTGATGTGGTTTTTTGAGACGCCGATAAGGGCAATGGGAGTGTTGATTGCTGCATCTTTGTTTATCTTATTGTTTCGGTGGTTGTTGGTGTGAATAAATGAAGATTCAAAAAGCACCACGAGGCAAAAGCGAGCAAACAATCAAGCCGTTTGTTCCAATGGTGGATATCATTCCTGAAGGCGAAAAAGGCGATTGGAAGATCAGTCACTTTGAAGTCGATGAAGAGGCTGCGAAGTTAGATCGTTTAAGAAACGTGTTCAGTTTTAGTAGCCGTGGTCAACTTTCAGTTACGCCAGGAAAGTATGTGCGCTTGTCTGGTAAGAGCTGTGGCGTAATGATGAGTGACACGCGTAACGAACAGTATACGAATCGTGACCTTATCTGGCACGCAAATGGAAAGGTGCTCATTGCCGGTTTGGGTATTGGTATGGTACTGCTCCCCGTAACACGCATGGAGGAAGTCAAAGAAGTAACCGTCATCGAGAAAGAGCAAGCAGTGATCGATTTGGTATATCCACACCTGAAACCACATTTGGGTTGCCCTACTAATGTTATCCATGCGGATATCTTTGAGTGGGAGAAGCCGAAAAACGTCAAGTGGGATGTTATCTTTTTTGACATCTGGCCTTCCATCTGCGGTGACAACTGGGGTGAGATGAAAAAGCTCAGGCGTAAGTTTTGTCGTTCGTTGAATCGTGAGAACCCAAAAGTGTGGATAGGAAGTTGGGAACAAGAAAGCTGTAAAGCCATGGATAAGGAATGGAGGTAAAATGCACACGACAATTCAACTCATTAAAGAATGGTACGACCGAGGTGTGCAAGAAGGCGCGAAGTGGATGATTGTCGTTTGTGATACTTTCGATCACGAAGACTACCCGGTCTTTTGTAAAACGAAAGAAGAGTACGTGGTAAAGTACGATCACTACAACGGCAAAAACATGCAGAGAATCATGGAAGTGTATGACCTCTCAAAGCCGTTTAATAAACAAGCAAAGGGTCGAGTTTTCAACGGGCCAAAATAACATTTCTCTAAAAATTCGTTTTGGGAAGTGTTATAATTTGTCAGGAGCGAAAATGTTGAGCAAGGAAGATTTGGACAAACGCCTTGAAGAGCTTAAACAACTGCGAAAAGAGAATCGCAGATTGAAAAGGGTTCTAAGCGCGGCGCGGAAATATGAAGAGCAAGGAACTAACGATGCGTTGGTGGGTCTCGGAGAAGCATTGGATTCGACCAGAGACATTCGGTGAAAAGATGGAACAGGAAATACTAACCTTATGCCCTATCTGCGGGAAGTATGGAGTAGGAAAGCATATTCCTCTATACCCCGATGAACAATTTGACCCTGACATTGGAATGTGCAGATTTTGTGAGACTCCATTTCGTAATATGCGGGATGGAAAGGTGGACCTCGATGCTGCTAAACGGCTGATATTAGCCGTTTTCCCTAAAGCAGAGAACGTTCTGATAGGGGAAGAGGGTCGAGGAGCACAATTGTCATTATCCCTGTCCTGAATGTGGTCAAAAAGCCCTTATATCGGCTTGCTGGGATTTTGGGTTGGTTTGGATTATGTGTGATGAGTGTGGATTACACCGTCAAGTGGATAAGTACGGTCTTGCCATAGACTTACTACATTCAGATGTGAGGGTCAGCAATGTGTGAAGATGCTTTTCCAAAAGAAGTGACTATCGGTGAGAAGTACGGGCCTGCAATGGAGATTCGAACCAAGGAAGAAGCTGCTGAATATTTGATGAAGTGCATTAATCACACAATGGATTGTCGTCCGGAATTGTCCATTGATGAGGCTCGAAAAATCGAACTTGAAAACATAGGTTATTACACGGGTTACTATGACCCACAAACTGCTGAACGTGTTTACAAGTTATTCAAAACTGAGCATCCTCTTTTTGGCCGAGTCTGGCCGAGTCCAGAAAAAGCTTTTGAAATGGGAAAAAGAGTGGCAAATAGGTAGCACACTCCGTTAAATAATTGTGGACAATTATTACGGAGGACAAAAATGGCAATCAAAACATTCACTTGTTCGATCTGTGGTAAGGAAGGGCTTACAAGACGCAAAACGTACGCGCTTAAGGATGGGACTCGTGCTTGCCGAGAACATGGACAAGCTCAACAAGATTTCCAACAGCGCGAAAAAGAGGATGCTAAAAAGAAAGCAGATGAGAAGTACAAGGAAGAGCAGAAATTCAAACGTCGCGATCATTGGCATAAGATGAATTCCGATGCTCAATACTTCGACGAGTATATGCAATGGCCTCGAAACCATTGTTGGACGTGCGGAGCTGAAGGCATTTCTGCTCAGGTGTTTTGCGTACGTGTTTTGATCGAAAAGAAGAGGCTCCAATTGCATCCTCTCAATCAGGTGATTCAGTGCGTGAAAGACGACATTGATGCATTCCAGAAAGCGCTGAAAAAAATCCACGAAACGACAGAAACTGTTTTGGACTATTTCAAAGTTAAGGACATGAAGCAGGTTCTTAACCGAACAAAGTACCGTATGCGGCCAATCGTTCAAATGATGGGTTATACCCAAGTCTGCACACGTTGCTCACCGAAGCTAAAGATATCTAAAGAGATGCAATTTGAAACGCTTGACGAAATGATGGATGCGGCAGAAGTTGCAAAAACATTGATGGAACCGGCAGTAACAGCAGCAGCAATGAAAGAGATCAGAAACGAGGTTGAAAACAACTAAATTACGACCATGCCGATATCTTTGAAAAACCTATAAGTTCTTGGCTGTCAATCAGTTTCGAACTCCGTTATATAATTGAGGACAATTATTACGGAGGGTTAAGAAATGGTTGACAAGGTCGTAATGATGCTCGCAAACGATGTGATTCTGCCAGGTGAAATGGCAGACGAGGAAGAGCTGGAAGAGGAAGCGAGAGAAGCATGCTGGCAGATGTACGAAGAGCATTTGATTCACGAAGCGGAGAAGGAAACTCAGATCATTGCGTACGAGAGGAAGGTGCGCTAATGAGAAAGCTGCTTTGGAGGATCAAACGTTGGTGGCGGGTTCGGAAGTTTTATCGTCCGAGTCGGGGAATGATTCGGAAATACAGGTACTAAGGAGAAAGAAAATGGCAATGGTTACTTGCACCGCCTGCGAGGGTAAGAAGAAGATCAAGGTGAAGTTTCACGAAGGAAGCAAGGTTTCTTATTTCGAAATGGAGTGCGTCACCTGCAATGGCACGGGTAAAATTTCGGAAGAGCAGAAGAAAGCGGAAGAAGAGTTTTGGTGCAAGTGCTCTGATGGTGAAAATGTCACATATTACCCTGATGGCACACATCCGAAGTGCAGCAAGCATTGTTGGGCTTGCAATATCTGTGGTGGAATAGTGCAAGTCGGATAGCAGGAGGCGAAGCAATGGTTTTCCATTACTGGCAGAAAGGGATGAAAGGAAGATTCCACGTCCTGATCCGCTATGGTAGAAAAGACAAAGCGGAGTACGACATTGATGCCGTGGATGCACTGGAAGCAGAACAGTGGGCAAAGAACCAAGCACGAATCAAAGGTTGGACTGAAATCAAAGTTGAAGTTAAGCGAAACGATGGATAGCAAACAAAACACGCTCCTGTTAAATAATTGAAAGGAGAAAAGCAATGGCAAAGGTGCGCTACCATCACGATGAGAAAGACGATGAGATGGCTCGAAAGTTTACGACAGCTGCACGTCTACGGGAACAGACGATTCAGAAGCCTGGCGTTCGGAAGAGTCGTTCGGCTTTTGAGATGTCGATTCTGCAACAGCTGTCGAGGCGATTCATTCAGAAGTAAAAATTTGTACTTGGTTGACTGAAGGAGGGTAAGATGGGTTTCTACGAGAAGATAAATTCAGGTGCATACAAGCCAAAGGTCAAGTATGTTTCGCGCAAGAAAGACGAGGCTCAGTGGCAGGCTTACAAAGATGAGCTTGCACGTCTTGATGCAGAGTTCAAACGTGATGCACTCAAAGAGGTCGGTCTTGAGAACCATCCAAAGGCCAACAAAGCTTTCGCTTTTGCTTGGTCTCTTGGCCATGCCAGTGGCTTCAGTGAGGTTTTCAGTTACCTGGAAGAGATTGCTGAAATACTGAAGGACTGAAAATGAAACTGAGAGAACTGAGACAGATGACCAAAGGGCTGAGCGGGGATTTGGATTGCGAATTCTTGATTAGCTATGACAGCGGTTATGCAAGGGCGCGTAGCAAAGAGTTGGCAATGAGAGTCGAGAGGGAAGTTAAAGACGGTAAAACGATTCAGACGGTTATTTTTGAGGGAGCTGATTACTGATGCCTGATCTGACTATTGAAAACTCTTGGGTTTGTGAAACCGCAGAAACCTACCATGAACAGGTAGGTAAGTATTTGGTTCGTTTCAGTGCACACCGGATTTTTACCAACGATGAAGGTTGGAGTTGCGAGTGTTTGGGTTTCAAATACAAGAAGCATTGCAAGCACATTGAGGTTGCGAAAAAGAATCGGTGTGGTTGGATGCAGCAAGTTAGCGGTGGAAATGTAGTAGAACGTGATGGAGAGTATTTCTGTCCCAAGTGTGGCCAAGCGGCTATTCCGGTAAGGATTGCAGTATAGAGGGAGGCATTGTCATGATCTCGATGGATTTGATGGAGAAAATACCTGCTGGAGATAACCCATTCCGTCATGATTTGTTTCATATGGGAAAGAGCATTGGTAGCAATATCACGGCCATGTTTTCTTCTTACGATGATCAAGTTTGTGATTACCTCATCCTTATCGATCAGAGAACGGGGGAACGTGTTCGTATTACTTTCTCTGGCGGAGAAAAAGCCGCAGAGAAAGGGGCTGTGTTCAATGCTATGATGGGGGGAAAATGAGAATTCTTGCAAGTATAGCAACAAGGGAATACCAACACTTTGAAATGTTGGGGCAACTGAAAATAAGGCGTTTGGTGCGTTCTGTTGAATCGCAAAAGGTTCAACTTCGTGGACCAGATGAAGATGGCAAGGGCAGATACATCGATTTGTACGTATAGGGGGTAGGACAATGCCGATGTCGATACCGTGTTGTGGATGTGACAGGAACCGGCTGATTTCAATGCGTTGCAAAAAGAATGGCGTGTTGGTGCGTGACGAGAAAGAATGGCCGGAAAGCATTTACAGTGTCATGAGTGCTGATATGTTTGAGTGTCCGAACTGTCACCAAAAAATTGTTGTTGGTTTTGGCAAACCGAGAGCACTATCCAAAGAAGAAGCAGAACTTGAACTACAAGCGATTGGCCAAAAAGAGTTTTTGGTTAGGAGGTTGTGATGAGCAAAAGAAGTGCTGAACTCAAATCTCACACACAACGGAGCCATGAGCGAAGAGACCGCGTGGCAAAAAAGCTGTACACTTACCTCAAAAAAGCAGGACTTGAAGTTGACAAAATGAAGATGCCTCCATGGGGAAAAAGGCTGTAGGCTTTTTGGTTACCACGAAACACGATGCGGAGCGTGTGAGTATTGATGTTTGGGGGAACCAGTTTTCAATTCCCATATCGATAACTGCTTGCATTTGTCGCAGACCTCTTTTTTCGAAGCAAATCGAGCTTGGTTACAGCAAGGAAGACTTCACAAAGATAGAGTACGAGCAAATAGTGAAGATTGTCAAACAGTTTATCTATCGTGGAGCATTGCATCGCTTGTTTCAGCATCTTGGAGAATGCGATGACACAGAGTTGCTGGAAAAGCTCTACTCAAAGTTCCATGACAAATTGCCGATTGGGGAGCAAGAGTTTGATCGTTTTCAGGCTGAAATTGATGAAGGGATTGGATCATGAGAGTTAACACGACCACGTTCAGTATCGTTGCAGGGTCGTCTGCTTGTAACGCGAAATGTCCCTTCTGCGTTGCGAAAATGACGCCCAAATGCGGAATCGATGACCATCCTGAACAAGTGAACTGGCGCAACTTTGATAAGGCATGCGAATACGCTCGCAATCATTCCGTTAATACGGCACTGATCACAGGCAAAGGCGAGCCTACGCTGTATCCTGAACAGATCACGTCCTACCTTCATGCCCTGAGAAAGCACGAATTCCCCTTTGTGGAACTTCAAACCAACGGCATTGAGATTGAGAACAATCCAAAATACAGGGATTACTACCTGAAGCAGTGGCATTATCTCGGCCTCACTACGGTAGCCCTGTCAGTCATTGGAGCAAGTATTCACAAAAGCAATGAATGCATGCAAGGAAGCAAAGCTGTTGGTTGGTGGAATGTCACTGAAGCAGTGCATGAAGCAGGACTGTCAGTACGCCTTTCAAGCGTAATTTGCAAGGGCTATGGTGACAGTTGGAAAGAAATTTCAGCCCTGATCAAAGCCTGTCAGATGGAAGAGGTAGAGCAGCTGACGCTGCGGCGTATTGGAAAGCCTGAAGAATGCGCAAGCGAAGAAATCAAAAAATGGGTGGATGAACACTTTGAAATGAGTGAAGATGTTTATCACAGAATTCGAAGCGAGTTTCCTGTGTTGATGCGTCTTCCACACGGGGCTGAAATCTATGACATCGAAGGTCAAAATGTTTGTTTGACGAATTGCCTGACATTGCCTAATGAAGACGAAATTCGACAGTTGATTTTCTTCCCTGATGGACATCTGCGTTATGACTGGTCAAAGAAGGGAGCATTACTGTTATGACAAAACGTAGAACAATTACTCGTGATGAACTTCAAAGGCTTTCGATTTGCAATAGTCGAAAACTGCCCCGTATTGTGAATGATGAAGGTACTCGATATGAATGGGTTGGCATCGGATGGATTAACAAAGGAAAAGCAACGGGCAGAGAAATAAAAGTAGTTGACTCAAACTCTGAGTAAGGTCTGTTTTATAATTGAGAGAAACTTATCTGAAAGGAGTTAAGCAATGGACAAAGCAAAAGCGGATGAGTTGCACGAAGCGATTCTGAAAGCTCTCGGTGAGGTTGAGAGTGAGTATGGAATCAAGTTCAAAATCCAGGGTGGCATGTTTACCGATTCAAACGTGATTTTCAAACTGCAAGCTGCCGAAGTTCAACAAGACGGAACTGTGAAGGATCGTATTGCTACCGACTTCGAACAGCTCGCACACCGGTTCGGTTTCAAACCTTCTGATCTGTACCGAGAGGTAAAGATGCTTGGACGTACATACAAAATCATAGGTCTGAAACCTCAGTGCTGGAAGTATCCAGTTATTCTCGAAAGGGACGATGGCAAGCAGTTCAGGTTTCCTGTTTCGGGTATTCTTATGCGAATGAAGACTGAAGCAGCAATACGTGCGTAAAAGGGAAGCTATGGAAAGTGGTGATTTGTTTGAAGAGTTTGCGAAGCTTTTTGGTAAGTTGGAAAAACTCAAAAAGATTGTCGAAGTTTCGATGAATACGAATTCGCCTTGTCTAAAGTGTATTGGATATGGCGAAGGATGTACGATAATTCTTGAACGTGATCCCGAAAAGGAATGCCCAGCTTTTGCCGAGAGAGAAGAAACAGGATATGATAAACCAAGTATCACAAATTGACTATGCAGAACGATATCCATGTGTGCAGTGTGGGTATTGTTGTCGTAAAGCGCCCTGTGCTTTTGGTGTTTGGGATAACGAAAACCATCGTTGTTTATCTGACGGAAGACAATCTGTGTTCCAAGTACGACGAAATCAAAAAGCATAAGGGTCAGTGGATGAGCCCTGCTTTTGGATTTGGTTGTTCTTCGGCATTATTTAATTCTGATCGTGAAAGGAAAATTCGTGAAAGGAACTCAAAAAGAGATTGATTGAGGTTGTGCAGAATGAAAGGAAAGTGATGTTCAAAGCCAAAAAACTTAGTGGAAAAAACCGGGCAGGTGCACAACAGTATGGTACGGTTACATTGACAAATGGTTGTTTTGCACCATTGCTAAAGACAAAAAGGGAACGTACATTCGCACGATGTCGATATTGCAGGATGAAATTCATCCGGGACATGCAATTGGATGTCACAAAACACTTGAGCTTGCGAAAAAGAAGGCGCAGAAAGAATTTGAATACTTCTTGAATGCATGTCATGAAAGGAAGAAATCATGAAAATTCCACTAATGTGTCAACTGTTCGGTCACAAATTGATGCACGATAAGAGTACAATTCTCATTTGTGAGCGTTGTGACCACACAACTGAATGGCCTGCTGATATGATTTGTCGTCGGTTTGGTCATTGGTTCGAGGGAAAGTTTTGCGTACGTTGTGGAGAGAGAGTTTCTTTCGAGAGATGCCCTGGACACCAGTATGAGCTTATTGGGGTTTCGCATTTGAGTAGAGCTACGATATTTTCTCCAGATAGTTGGAGAGGAATCACTGTTCGGACCTATCGTTGTAAAATTGATGAGCGAGAACCAAGCACGACAACAGGGCTACATAGTAAAAAGGGAATATGATGACAAAGCTAACTCCTATTCAAAAGCATGTTCTTCGTGAAATGCTACACAACAACTCAACGCTTACAGCAAGTGCTATGAATGGCATCCATGTTACAAAAACTGACATGCCAGTAAATGTTAGGACGGTGGTTGCCCTGCGCAAGAAAGGTTTGCTTGTGAAGCTGATTGACCATTTCATGCTTTACGAGTATGCTGTTCATAAGAAAGCACGAGAGTTGAATTGTTGGGATGAGCTTGCAAACCCGCTTTGTCAAATGTGGGATATGAAAGTGAGGACAAAATGAGTTTGCTGCTTTCGAATAGTGAACCAAAAGGAGTAGAGGCGAAATCTTTTGGTGGTTTATTTGGTCAGTCAGATATCACACTTCGTGTTCCTATTAGAGATGAAGACCTTTCAAAAGCAACCTATGCAAATGGCAACGTATCAAAATGGGTTGATGTGGAAATGCCTTTTGATGACTTTTTTGTTATGGTTGAATATGCTTTGACTAATGCTGATCTCAGGTTGCCAAAAGACCCTCGGTTGGAGTTTTTGTTTAAGCTGAAGCGTATTGCAGTTGTGAAAGGACATAACTCAGGCGGAAAGAGGTTGGAATACCAATGAAGTTCAAAAGCAAGTATGATTTTCTTAGCAACTTTTATCCGTCAAGGGTAAGGTACAATGGGAAACTATTTCCAACCGTTGAGCATGCTTACCAATATGCCAAAATGCATGATCCGGTTTTCAAAAAACTTATCCAAGAAGCTTCCACTCCTGGTCAAGCAAAGAGGCTTGGAAAAAGAGGCCCGATTGTTGCTGGCTGGGACAACAAGAAAATCCCTATTATGCTTACATTGCTGAAAGCCAAATTCAAAGACGAAGCACTCAAAAAGAAACTTCTTGCAACTGGATTGATTAAGCTTGAAGAAGGCAATACATGGCATGACAATTTTTGGGGTAATTGCGAATGTGAAAACTGCAAAATCAAACCCGGCGAAAACATGTTGGGAACTTTGCTGATGCAGGTTCGCGACGAATTGCGGAGGAAAGATGGACAATGAAAAAGCATATGCTGTAGATAAAGCAATGCGTCATAGAGTCAAAGTAGAGTGTTGTGGAGCCTACAAAGGGTACGACTATATTTGTGTATTGGTTAAAGAGTTAGGTCATCGTTGTGGGTATGTGCGCTTACCAACATCTCATCCATTTTTTGGGGTGGACTATGACAAAATCTATGAAATTCGAGATGTTGAGTGTCATGGTGGACTGACCTTTAGTGGAAAGCTTGGTTGGCTAAAGGATGGCTATTGGATCGGGTTTGATTGTGGACACGCAGGAGACGGGCGTGTTTATGATTATATGGATTCAGAAAAGGCTAAAATGTGGAAGCGTATGGAAGACTTTCAAGATGAAATACGTTCGAAAGACTATGTTGAAGAGGAGTGCAGAGCAATAATTGATCAAGTGAAGCAGGTTTGGAGGATTCGCTCAAAACTATTTTGGCGAAAGTTGAAAAATCTATTGCTTTGGAGGTAGGAAGGGATATAATTCAAAAAGGAGAAACAGATGAGCCACTTTATCACCGTTGTGATTCTGCCAAAAAAGTACAAGAAGATTTTCAGGTTCGGCGAAAAGGACAAACCTGCTGTTGTCAAAAGGTGGCATGGAATTGCTGAACGAGCCGTGGCAGAAATACTTGCCCCTTTTGATGAGAACAAGTCGGTGGACCCGCATGAAGAGGGGTGCTATTGTGTGGGGTCAATTGCACGACATGAATCTGAAAAAGAGGCTGAAAAACAACTGAAGATTGATTGGGAAGATTTGAGGAAGCGCTATTGGGCTATTCCAGATGACAAACGCCCCGTGTGGCAAAAGTTTGCTCCTGTAAAAAAGTTTGGTAAGCTCCAGAAAAAACTTGAGCGAGAGCATCTCTTGAATGGTAAGCCGGATACCACTTGTGAAGATTGCAAAGGTACAGGAAAGAGAACAACGTCATACAATCCAAATTCCAAATGGGATTGGTGGCAAATTGGTGGACGTTGGACTGGTCAATACTCTGACTACGACCCAGCGAAAGACCCAAACAACATTGAAGTGTGTGACTTGTGTGGTGGAACGGGCGAACGCCATGATAAGATTGTAGATGGGAAATGCAACGCTTGTGGGGGAAAGGGCAAAAAAATCAAGTGGCCAACACAGTTTGAACCGATTGCTGATGATATTTTGCCGGTTGAAAGTATTTTGAGCCAAATTGAGCAGGATGAAAACAAGTCACCTTTTGCGATTGTTACCCCGGATAAGGAATGGCTTGAAAATGGTGATATGGGTTGGTTTGGTTTTGTATCTAATGGGAAAGAAGAGGAAGTGTGGGCGAAAGAAACAAAAGGTGTTTTCGAACGCTTCAAAGAACACATCGCGGTTGTAGTTGATTGCCATATCTAATGAAAGGAGACAGATGAGCGATTTTGTTATGAAGAAGCCTGCTGCCGTGTTGTTGGACAAGAAAGCAAAAATCAAAGACAACAAGGAAGGAAAAAAGATGAACGGAGATGAACTCAAGCTCAATGTTGGTGATAAGATTTGGCGTCCGGTTCATATGTTCAATTGGAAGCCGCAAATACAGACACCTATGTTTCACGAGACAGAGCAAGGTTCATGGATGGGACGTGCAGTATTGAATAGCTCGTTTTGCTTTCACAAAAAGAGAGACATTTGGGTAATGTATGACAATCAAGCAAACCGAGGGTTGGTTTGTTTCTTCAACGACCGTCCACATGATGATTGGACTTACTTCATTGTCAAAGGGATTTCCAAAAGCGGAAATGTTGCTTTTGTTCAGCCAATCTATGGCTCTGAAGAAGAACTGATGGGACAATATTGCCTGTCCAAGGCAGAAGTGAATGAGCGAAATCGTCAGCCAAATCCTAAAAGAGAAGAAGCTGACGGTGAGCGTCTGGATGACTCAGATGAACTTTGGGAGGAAGGTGAGCAAGATGAACGCGATGGATGAGTTGCGGCAGTATATCTCTAAAAATGCAATTCGGGGTGCTTGTACCTGCGGTAAATGCCTTGATGCTCCGCAAAACCCGAAAGAGAAACAGCCACAAGGTCATACGGTTGATTTGGAATTTTTCAAAGTGGCAGCAAAAGAGTCAGCCAAAGCAGATGAATTGCGCAAGCTTGTTCAAGAAGCACTCCCTCAATGCTTTGATGGAGAAGAACATAATTATATCAACTTGGGTGCTTCAATAGGTGACCAGGGCTATGCTTTGATGTTGATTGGGTTAGGTCATATTTTGAAGCTTTGGATCGCATTGTCTCCAGCGACAGTGTTGGGGGATAGTGTGCCCGAAGCGCTTCGCAAGCAAATGGCAGGAATGGGTATGATTGCTCTGAAAGCTGACAAAGAGCCAGTTGCTCAGGAGGACATTAGTGGGACTTGATTTTGTAGGTTCTGATGCTCATTGGTCATATAGCGGTTTTATGCGTTTTCGTATAAAGCTGGCAAAGGAAATTGGCCTTGATTTGGAAACCATGCATGGTTTTGGTGGTATTCAAGAATGGCCCGATGCTGAGAATGAGCCATTGGTTTATTTGCTGGATCATTCAGATTGTGATGGGGAGTTGTTTCCAGAGCAATGCGCAATTGTTGCACCACGTCTTTTAGAAATCGTTAGCAAATGGGATATCAAAGAGCGAGATGCCCAGCAAGCTATTTTGCTTGCTGAAGGGATGAAAAAATGTGCAGAGAAAGGCGAAGTGTTGGTTTTTTGTTGAGAGGTGATTTATGACGTGGGATGAGTGCGTTCCATCGGAAGAACCTAAAGAGAAAGAGAGGTGACTTATCGGTTACACACACTACTGGCGTACTGATAAATGCGCTGATGTGAAATCCAAAGAGGGTTTTGCAAAAGCATTGCTTTTGGTCAAGCAGATTATTAAGCGTCACAAAAGCTTACTTTGCTACGAATATGATTTGCAAAGCAAGCCTCCTGAAGTAACGAATGAACGTATTCGCTTCAACGGAAAGGGTGACGATGGTTACGAGACATTTTTGTTCACTTTGGGAAGTGATTTCGGTTTTTGCAAAACTGCTATGAAGCCTTACGATATAGCGGTTTGTGAGTGTTTGATTGTGTTGGGAGCACATTTGCCAAAAGCTGAAATTTCGTCTGATGGGATTTATGACAATCGTATTGATCCTGGTTGGCAGCAGGCAATTCAAAATGTGCGTGACCATTTTGGCATTGATATGAAGATAGATGATGGTAAGTTTGTTTATGGAGTAAAGAAGCATTGATGTAGGAGGAGCGAATGAGGAGACTATTACTTTTCATCTTGCTTTTGTTTGCATCGTTATTCGCCTCAAACGCACGCGAAAGCAAAAAGACACAACTCACACCGGAAGAACACATCAAGCGAGCAGAACAGTATTACAAGAAAAAGGATTTTTGGCAAACCCTCTGGCATTACGATAAAGCAAGGATGAAAGTAAAGTCTAAAGGGAAAGCCAAAGAGCTTGTCAAAATCATGAACAGAATCTTTTGGGAGGCGATTGTCTACAAGATTGAAAACAAACAGATCACAACCACGACAGGAGCAGTAACCTTTTTAGAGGGAAGAATCGAAAAGAAGAAAAAAGAAAAGCTTGATCATAAAGATGCTACAGAAGTCCTTAAAATGCTCCAACAGAAGCAATATAATAATGCAATGGAGCGAATTAGAAAAATACTGGAAAAGGAGAATTCAGATGGCGACAAATGACGTCCCTGGTGCTGTTGCTTCAAATCAAGATGATCTCCATGTTGGCTGTTGGGCCGAACACCCAGATGGCAGCCTGTTGTTTGTTGAAGGTACGGAAGGTGGAACGATTGTCTATCTTGTTTTTGACATGAGTCAAAAACCACCTGTTCAATATCGTGATGGTATGCCTGAAAAAGGTTTCAAGGATCATTTCCAATGGATCAACAAGAAAGCCAGAAGTGGCGATAAATGGATTTGGCATGACAAGACTGATTTTCCGTGGAACAAGGTCATCAAGCAGGGTGCAAAGGATGGGGTTGATTATGTTTGTGCAGACGATTTGATTTCAGCTGCACAAAGGGTAGCTGAAAGTCGTGCGCTTATTCGCAAAGGCAAGCCTGTCCGTCCAGATGACTACAGCCACATGGTTCCAAAGCTGACAGCCGCAGCTAAGGAAATTCGTGATGGTATCCAAAGAGCAATTGATACGTTGGAGTCGAACGATAGCGATGGCAGCTGAGAAATGCAATTTTGACAGCTGGTACAAAAACGAGGGTTTGACTCGCACAGACACCTACTGCCATGACTGTGGTAAAACCTTCATTGCTGAAATAGATTTTGATGTAGATGGCAAACATATCGTGGTCTGTCCTTATTGTGGTCACGAACATTGTCGTACGATTAAGGACGGTAAAGTGACCGAAGATCGTTGGGATGGAAGAAATGGTGACAGCAAGGAGGTTAGAAAAGCCCGAACTTGGAAACACGATGCTTTACAAATGAAGACGACTATTGCTTGTCATTTCATTCGTGAGCGATGGTTGAATTTTGGAAAGGAAGTACGTGACGACAATTAGCGATTTAAGTAAATTGCCTGTTCTGAAAGATTGGTCATATACTACTCCAACCACTTCTGGTGGGTTGTCGGATTTTGGTAGAACTTTCCCAAATTCTTCTGATTGGTCCTCGTCGGATTCAAGCACATCGGATTTAACTAATTCTTTCAAGCAGTTTACAATTCGCTATGAAATAGATGATTCACTTTTTGCTGCAACAAAAATTGATCGACAAACTTTGAGTCGAATGTTGCAATCGCAAGCAAATTGGCAAATGCAGAAATACATTGAAGCAGAAAAGTTGAAGCGAGTTGAGGTTGATACAGGGGTGGATATTGATTTAGCGTTGCCTGATGGACATGTGATCAAAGTCAAGTCTGATGGAAGTTTTGCTATCGAAAACAAAGATGCCAAGGTTACGTACAAAGCTTGCAATATGCGTGAGTTCAATCGCTATGTCAATGCCAGCGATTTGGTAGAGGAATTTATCAGATTGCTTGGCAGATTGGGTTGTAAGCAAAGCCAAGTATTGAATGTACCCATAGAGCTGTTCATTAATTTTTTGATCCTCAAGGCGGCAGAAGCAGACAATGTAACACCCCCACCGGATGTGCCAAAGTTGGAAAATCACCCATTGCTTCCTTCGCCACGCCATGATGCAAGATGTCTATTTTGCAAGCGTTTTATCTGTCGTACGTTTGCTTACGATGGGTTCAATTTTTGTAACGGTGATCACGCACAACGCTATTGGGAGCGGATGGATGTCAAAACTAAAGACAAAATACAGTCGCCGCAACTATGCAGATAAGCTGGAGAAACTGATAAAGCTCTTGAAAGAAAGTTTGGGTAAGAAAGCTAAAGTTCGAGTTGAGTTTGAGCAATCGGCGGCTTATGATGACAAGTTCTATCTGACAATTAGCTATGAATTAGCAATGTTGTTTGGTGACCGCTCAACGGATGAGAAAGTACATAAAGCTTTGCACAAATCGGGTTTAGGTCGTTACTTTACAGAGTCTGGTAGCGGCGGAGGTTTTAATCGACGTGATATAGGATTCATAGAAAAATGATTATGCCAACAAAACCAACAGCAAACAAAGCTATCTACAAATACCCGCTCGAATTGAAACCTGACGCACAAGAGATCGAATTACCGATGGGAGCAAAAATTCTCTCAGTTGCCAATCAACGGGAACAAATTTGTGTTTGGGCACATGTCAATCCGGATGTGAAAGAAACGCAGACCTTTCAGTTCAAAATTTTTGGGACAGGCCATCCATGTGAGTTACCAGCTAATGCCCAATTTCTCGGAACTGTCCTTATAGCAGGCGGTTCGTTTATTTGGCATATATTTTTTGTTGAAAAGTTGTCGGAGTAGGATTTGATTTGTCGGAACGTAAACACGCCAAATACTCTCCTTCGAAACTTCCTATCTTAGCTGTCTGTCCATGTTTTGAACCTGCTCCGGTTGGTGAAGCTGCATGGAGAGGAACAACCCAACATAAGGTTATTGAGGACTATTTCAAAGGTCGTGATCCACACTGGAACGATTTGACCGCAGATGAGCGTTTACGTGTACGTTGGGCTATCAGGTGGATTAATAACAACACGTCAGCAAACAGACAAATTGAGATTTGCTTGACTGCTATTGGTAGTGATATTGCTTTGATGGAAAGAGGCTATGCTGATGTGTTGGATGTCCATAGTGATCACGTGCATGTTGTTGATTACAAATCAGGACGGCAAAGAGATGCTTCTCACCAATTAGCTGCTTATGCATTAATGGCGATGCGTAGGTATGAAAAGGCTCATTCGAAAGTAACGGTTTTGTATGGTAACAATTTTGCTGTTGTACCTGCCACCTACACAGCCGAACAAGCTGCTGCTCTTATCATCCCGGTTCTCAATAGTGTTGTTGACCCGAACAAGAAACCAAATTTGTGTCAGTATTGTGATTGGTGTATTTGGATTGGAAAGTGCGATGCATTTAGTGCCCGAATCAAAAGAATATTTGGCAAAAAAGATTGAAAGTCTCTCCGCTTTTGTTCTCTACAACTGTTAAATAATTGAAGGAGTTATGTAATGCAGTTGAATGAGAACGAAGCAAAAGTGATGAATGCACTGTTTAAGAGCAGCGCAGGAAACGGACACGATTTTGGTTATACTGATGACGTTAACTGCGAAGAGCTGGGGATTACTCGTAGGCAGCTTTCGGGGTATGTTGCTCAGCTGTCCAAAAAGGGTTATATCGAGCTCTATTACGATGAGTGGAACTCGTTCATTCTTACGCAAAAATACTGGGCCGAAAGTGGCAAGGTTGATGCATTTGTGGTTTGAAAGGTAAGGCGCACACAAGGCTGTACCATTGCAGTGTAAAGGGGAAGTTCCTTTACCGCCTTACCTTTTCTTTTTCAAAAAAGAGCACGACTTTTCATATTGCAGCAGTTAAATAATTGAAGAGCAAACAAACTGCGGAGGGTTGAAAAATGAGTGATAGTTACCTTGATGCACCGGCAACAAAAATGCTGCAAGTTCACTGCTCAATTTGCGGTAGGCTGTTGTTGGACTCGGATTCGATTGCGCAGAGGATTGGTCCGGAGTGCAGAGGGGGATTGGAGCTGCTTGAGCCGGATATCAGACAGATTGCGAACGAGCATGTGTATCATGCTGCGCAAGCGGCACTCGAAGGCAGAATCGAGGAAGTGATGCACTACGCTGATCTGGTTGAGCAGCTCGATAGCAACCTCAAAGAGCTGGCGGATCGTATGCGTCGGCGCTTTGTTAAGAAGATCGAGGACACCCAGAGGAAGCCGGAAATTATTGTGGAGGAAAAGGGCAAAGAACTGGTGGTCAAAACTCCACCGGCTTTTCGTAGGGGTGGAAAGGACGTTTGGGAAGAGTTCAAGACTTCATGGAAAAGGATTGATGGGAGCTGGTGGGACCACAAAGCAAAACGCTGGCACATCGCAAACACACAGAAGGCTGCGGTACAATTGTTTGGTTTGTTCAAGAGATACTTTCCGGGTCGTTCAGGTGTTGGACGCAAAGGCGTATTCGTTGTTCCTACAGAACAGTAGGAGAAAAAGAAATGTTAGGGTCGCTACGAAAATTGTTTGCCAAAAAGCAAGAACCTGTAGTTCGACTGGCAGACGAAGAAAAAGATACCATTCGACGCTTTGCTCGTGGAGAGACAGAGCTTCGCGAGAAAGCAATTGCAATTTTCTACAGAGCGTTGCGTGATGGAACATGGCAGAGTGCGATGAAAGAGAAGGAATCAAAAACGAAAACAATGTTGCTGTTCATGTCGGAAGTGGACGCAAAGGTTCCTGATTTGATGCTGAGAGCGAAGTATCGAGAACAGGTATCCAAAATATCTTGAGAAAGGTGAAAAGATGGCAAGGTATGAGTGCCCAAAATGTCGTAGCACTGAAGTGGAAGTAGAAGCTGTTTGTCGGATGAGTCTGGGTGTCGAGAACGCCGAAGGCGACGAGCCTTTGGAATTTGACTATGATGACAATTCTTTGGCTTGGTGTGGAGATTGCAATCATCAAAGTAAGCTTGCTGACTTTGCGCCAAAGCCACGCACACAAGAAGAGCGTATTGCAGAGCTGGAATTGGAGAATCAAAACCTGAAGATACTGAACAAAGCATTGCAAGAGAAATTGGTGAAGAGGAGGGACACACATGTTCATAGGCGATGACCCTGATGAAAGATGGATGGTGCAAAAAAGGCCGGACCCATTAGCACCAAAAGCACCGAGTATCTTTGAGGCCAGATTCGAACCGCAAGGGTGCTCTTTGCTTTGTTCTACGTGGGAGGAAGCAAAAGAAGTGGCCGAATTCCTTAACTCAAGGAAGATAGCGCCGCTGGTGGATTTGGACGAATAAAGATCAAAAAAAGAGCTCGACTTTTCATGTCGTAGCAGTTAAATAATTGAAGAGCAAACACTAACTGCTACGGAGGATTAAAATGGCTGACACATTCGAGCTGGTGCAGGAGAGGAAAAAGAAGGTCAAAAGCTATTCGCACGGTCATGCCTTCGAGTTCAATGCAAATGTTTCGCACTACCGAATGATCAATGTGCCAAACAACGTGGAAGATGCATTCGATGCAGTTACCGATGCAGTCTACGAGATTATGAAAAAAGTGCACCACCACGTGAACGTCACGCCAAGTGAGTTCGACTACGAATACGGCAGCATAAGAGGGACGCATTTTGAAGGTTGGGATTGGGAAGTGTGGCAAGACGATGATGTCACACTGGAGATTGATGTGACACACCTGAAGCTGAAAGAAGGAGTTGAGCTGGCAAAGGAGCTTGCTGAGCTTGGTGTTTCGGTTGACAAGACGTGCGGAGGAGATGACTATCACGATGGTGCTGATTATACGGTCAAGGTTGCGACGGAGCCAATTATTTGCTTCAAGAAGGTCGAAGGTGAACTGAGAGCGATCATTGAAATGACTTTGGAATGGGAGTTAGCGAGAAATTGAGTAAGTACACAGTGTACCATACGAAGCACGAAAGTTTTGCTGCTGGAGTTTTGGGTGACGAAGTACCTTTTCCTGAAGGATTTGAAAAGGTTGCTGTTGTCGAAACTGCCAGTGGATTGGAATCTGTGTGGGCGATTACACAACATGTTGAAAGTGACTGGACGAAAAACGAGGCGGTCCAGGAAACATTTATGGATCGCTGTCGTTCGACAAGCGTGGGTGATGTGATCGTGGATGAAGAAGGCAAGCGTTTTCGCTGTGCTTTTGTTGGTTGGGAGGAATTTTGATGGCTAAGGTAATTTGTGACAATGCTGGTGCTTTTCCACGTTGTGATGAATGTCCTCATGCCGTATTGCACGAACGGACAGAGGCTTGTAAAACAACGAATTGCTTTAACCATTCCACATGGGAAGGATCAAAATGTGAGGAAGAAATTGACGACATTCGGGTTGACTAACCTGTTAAATAAATGAGTAAACATATTTGCTGGAGGGCAAAAAATGCATAAGGTTGGCGATTTTGAAGTTGTTAGTGGCGAGATCAACGTTGGTGACCCTTGTTATGGAGGTGACAGACGTCTGACTGCCATGAATGGTAGGTGGCAAGGTTTTGTCGAATACAGTGACGAAGGGAGTTGGGGAACTCGCGTTGCTGTTTTGTTGGCACGCCATGCTGACTACAACAACTTTTTGTCCAATTTGGAAGAGGATGGAGGACTTGGAGTTGATAGCGGTCAGATGTCTGTGGTGGACAATGACATCGCTGCTGATTGTGGGGAAGGATTGTACGATGACATTTGCAAGGCTACACTCGCGAAAGAGAGTGCTGGCCTTGTGAGTGCTTTGGATGATGAGCACTCGATTCACGGAGTTGCATCTTCTACTGGATTTGGTGATGGATTCTATCCTCTGTTTGTTGCCAAAAACGATGATGGCGAAGCAATTGCTGTGAAGGTAGTGTTCATTGATGACGAACCGGTATTGGAGGAAGAAGATGAAGAAGAATGGGACGAAGACGAAGCCTAAAGTCAGACTTATTGGTGAAGACGGAAATGCTTTTGCCATTCTTGGCAAGGTAAAGAAAGCTCTGATGAAAGCCGGAATGAAAAAAGAGGCTGAAGCGTACCAAAAAGAGGCTACCAGTGGGGATTACGATCATCTGTTGACTGTGACTATGAAGTACGTGGAGGTTGTGTAATGGGGTATTATATGGGTTGTGGTTCGCAGATCAACGAATCGCAACTGGAAACGTATGAAAAGACAGGCCATTACGTTGCAGAGCCAAAGTGCGATGGCCAATGGTCCATTTGCAGATCAGCATTTCGGGTGCAGAAATTTCACAGCCGCTATATGAAACCGCAAGCTTTTGGTGTTGACTTTCCACGCTTGCCTGAAGGTACTTGGATAGTAGGAGAGTTGGGGATAGGACAGCAAGAAGCAGTTAAACGTCAAAAAGAAATCGGACACGAATTTATGGATGTATTCGATGTGTTGCGGATTGAGGGTAAAGATGTGACTCAATGGGATGACAATGACAGACGCAGAGTACTGTTTGACGTGTGGGACAAATGGCCTCAAGAGCTGCAAGAATGGTTCAGGTTGGTGCCGCGTTGGGATTCACGATTTCGAAAGCACTTCAAAGAGCAAGATGAAGGTTTGGTGCTTAAGCGAGTGGGTGATCGTACAGCACATTTTTATGTCTGTGACTCACTGAATCCACATTGGATCAAAGTAAAGCGAGAAATAACAGTGGATATGGTTGTGATGGATTATGAGTTATCGAATGCTTCGTCCTTTGTTAAACCTGCGGCAAAACGGCTTATATGCGGAGTTTACAAGGATGGAAAGTTGCAGTTAATGACTCGGGTTGGAAATATGACAGCCGAGATGCGTTATGATATTGCGGCTAATTTTTACAAATACAAAGGACGAGTTATTGAGATTGTGTGCAATAAAGTGTTTGAGAGTGGTGCGGTTCGGCATCCACGATTCAAATGCTTTCGAGATGACAAAATGCCTGAAGATTGCACTTGGGAAGCACTCAAAAAGTTGATGGAGGTGTAAGGTGGAAACACACGAAAGAAAGACAGTTCACATTGACAAGGTGGATGTTGAAGAACGAGATGGAGTGATGGCTATTCGTCTACGGCCATTCAGGTGTCCTAAGAAGCATACTCGGTCTCATTTCATCAGTGTTAAGGATTTCAAAGCATTTCAAAAAAAGCATCCCACGTGGAATATCGTGTCTGTTTTGTGGAATGTTGGGCCAATTTATCATTACTACGGGGGTCAAACGTGGGACTTTTTGCGTCGTGGGTTAGCCAGCGGGACGACTGAGTTTTTTGATGCGATCAGAAAAGCAGAAAAGAAAGACGCTTTTGCTGTGCTACACGAGGAGGATTTTGACAAGAACAAGCTGTTGCGATTTGATGGCAACTCTCACACTTTTTATCTGTTGGATTCTGATATGCCTTGGTCGAGGCCGTATCACTTTGACTACATTGGTGGTGTGTGCAATGACAATTTTGATTTGAATGTGGCGGAGAAGGTTTTGAAAGTACACCCAGCCGTATCTGACGTTAAGCGAATTGAGATTCCACATTACAACCAAAGCGATGGTCATACTCATGCTGTCGAGTTTAGTGTTGAATTGTCTCAAAAAGATCACGACAAACTTGTTCGGTATTGGCGTGATAAGCGAAAGGCGGATTATTGGCAAGGCAAATTGAAAGAAGGATTGGTGCATTATTGGAATTGGCAGACGCTCAAAACATATAAGGGCAAAAAAATCAAACATCGAGGAGCACCTGATTTGCTGGGTCTCAAGAAAGCATTGAAGAAGGAGCACAAGTGAGCATTTTTACAGATACCCCACCGCTGCGGAAATGTGATTGCTCGGGGGCACCAGCCTTGCAATATGATCATGACGAAAAAAGGGAAAGGGATAAGTATTGGGTCAAATGTTCCAAGTGTGGTTTGAGAACAGAACAATATGAAGCAGAATACACAGCACGGTTGGCTTGGAATAACAAGTTCGCTTTGAGGAGCAAAAATGTATGAGATAGATATTCTATTGGAGCGGATTCACACTTTAGCAACTACAGCATTGAGCGGACAGGCTCATGTTTATCCTACGTTAGGTGAAATTCAAAATCTTGTGAGAGACGCAAGAGAGCTTACAAGATTGCCCAGTTGCTTTTGGCAACCTGAAGATGTTTTTGATCGTGCAATAGAGAGTGAACGCGCCATTACAATGGAAGAAGCAAGAGAAATTTTGATGGAGAACAAAAAGAACATAGAGGAGGATATGTGTAAATACGGATGGGACTCAATTGACTATGCTATTGACGATTGGTTTGAAAGGATGAAGGAATGATTAACCCAATTTTTGTTTGGTTTGGATGTTTTAGTGGGTGGGTTTGGATGCATTTTGTCACCTATTCTTTTTGGAATGGGGCAAAAATAGAACGCCAGAAGAAATTGATATCCAAGTGCCATAACAAGTTTGGGTGGCTATTGATGATTTTTATGCTAAGCTACTTGTTTGTCTGGGTTATAGTGGAGGGAAGCAAATGAAAATGACAACAGGGACTAATATTTTCTGTCCTCATTGCAAGAAGGAATTGCAGGTGGAAACAGAAGGTTTGTTGGGAGGGGTTTTGCAACAGCTTTTCTTGCAGAGTGCTATGGAAAGGCTTCGCAAAGAAGGTGGAAAGATCAAATGTGGGAGCTGTGGAAAGATTTTTTACATGAAAGGAATGAGACATGGTTAGCCCACTCTATTGGCATCACGTTGTGAGTGCCAGGCAAAAAGCTCTTAAGGCGTACTATGAGTACGTTCAAGAGCATTGGGACGCATTTGGGTTTGAGACTTTTGAAGACGTCAAAAATACGTTCCATGAGATGAAGATTACAGCATGTGGGATGTCTGCTGATAATGATGGCAAACCACGAATTGCATTTGCTGTGTTCGGAATGTTTCCTGATGAGATCGATGTTCCCATCACGGACAAAGTGAAACAGCTTAAGGGTTGGAAAAACTTTTTGGCAGCAGTACGGCGTAACCTTCATGGGCAACAGAAGATCAAAGTAGAGATGATTGGACCTAAGAAAGAGTTTCCTGAATGTCAAGAGGAAAGTTGTATGCATAAAAGAGAATGTGCCAACCACAAGACAGCAGGAGATTTTCGTTCGGAAGGTGGTATGACACCTCACTTGAGTTTTGTAGACGGTGAGTGGTTTTGTGAAAAGGAAGATACAGAGTTTCAAGAAGGAGCAATGCTGCTTCGCGAAGGTAAGCTCATTGCGGGGGTGCTTAAAAATCAGTAAAGTTTTTCTTTTTGTGTGATATAATTAAGCAATGAAAACACTACAACTGATTGCTTTGTTGTTTTTTTGTGGGTGTTCTGTAGTACCAAAATGCGAGCAATACGAAATAACGGTCAAAGCGTATTGTCCATGCAAACTTTGTTGTGGAGAGTGGGCAGATGGTTTGACCAAACTGGAAACAGATGCATATCAACCAGGAGTTGCTGTCCCAAAAAATGGCCCTATCCCATTGGGAGCAATAGTAGAAGTACCTGGTTACGGTGCTTATGTAGCGGATGATGTGGGTGGAAATTTGACCAAGTGGTGGAAAAAGGAAAAACGTTTAGTGATTGAGGTGCGATTCAAAACGCACGAGGAGGCTTTACAGTGGGGCAACCAGAAGCACAAAATTCGGGTATGGGCGAAATGAGAAAAGAGCTGTCTCTGTTTGTTGTTGAGCATGCTGATGGCAGTGTAGGAGTGCAAGCATGTGAAAAGGAAGACGATGCGATATACTATTTTGAGAATTGCCATCAAGTGAAAGATGGGGGCAAGGCTCGAATGACATTAGTTACAATTGAATTCGAAGACGTTCTGAAAGCTAAGGCACGAGTGAAATTTTTAAGAAAGTCGCCGACAAAATGATATGTCGCTCAGTTAAATAATTGAAGGAGCTACATATGGTTAGTGCTGTTGAGCGACAGGCAGTATCTGAAGTAGAAGAAGCACTGAAGGTGATTGCTTCATGGATCGGTGGCAATCACAAGATCAGAATTGTCCATATTGCTCCTGGTGGCACACCACATGCAGACATAAGAGAGGGAGTACTGTACATTCCACCGATGAATGGTTTGAAGGATTTGATGCAAGCACGCTCGTATTACTACCATGAGGCATTGCACATCTTACACACCAAACTAAAGCCGCCTAAAAACCAGACGTTGTTTGCGATACTTAACTCGCTTGAAGATTGGCGAATTGAGCATGAGGGTAGCAGAGCTTTGGCAGGGTGTAGAGTTGTGTTTGATTGGGAACACGAATTTTATAACAAGAAGATTGCTACGCAAGTGATTTCGGGTGAAGCACAAAATTCACCTTTGTGGGAGGCACTCTGTGCAATGAATCTGATGACGCATGGGGTATCTCTTGTTTGGAAGCCAACCACTCTTGCTCAGCAATATGTTGATGCTGGATTGGATGTGTTCCAAGAGGTTCGGAGTGCGAAATCAACAGCAGATGCTCTTGTGGTTGCAGAAAAGCTATATGAGCTTTTCAAGCAGGTAAAAAAGGAGCAAATGCAGCAACAGCAACAACAGCAGCAACAGCAACAACAGCAGCAACAGCAACAACAGCAACAACAGCAACAACAGCAGCAAAGTGACGGTGAGGAGTCACACACAAGTCAGTCGAAAGAAAACGAAGAGCAGTCACAAGAAGGTGGGAAGCAAAAGCAGAATAAGAAAGAGCAGAAAGACAAAAGTCAAGATGGGAAAGAACAACAGCAGCAGGGCGAGGGTCAGGGTGAAGAACAAAGCGAAGGCCAGGGTGAAGAGGAGCAGCAAGAAAAGAAGGGTGAAGTGGACCACGACAATTTAGCTTCTGCTGGTGATATGCCAGAAGAGGAAAACGATAACGAAGGTGAAGGTGGAGAAGAAGAGGAAGAAAGTAAGGAAGACAGCAAAGGACAGCAAGGTGAAAGTGGTGAAGAAGAGGAAGAAAGTAATAGTGAAGAAGGGGTGAGCAGTAAAGAAACTGGTGAAGGAAAAAGGAAGAGCGAAAATAAAGAGGGAACAGAGAAAGAAGCAAAAGGAGATGCACAACCAGGTGATGGTGGAGGAAAGTACACTCCAGAGCAAAACAGGAAAGAAGATAAAGGAAAGGGCGGAGATGGTACTGATGAACTGCCAGAGCCTGATGACGATGAAATTGAAGAACAGCTGAAGAAAGAGTCAGCAGGAGACTCTGCTGGCGAAGTGTTACAAAAAGCATTGCAAGAAGAGCTGAAAAACATTCCGCCAGGTGATAAGAAATATGCCAGCGTTCGGGAAAACGATGTTTACCGGGTGCCAAATACGAGGTTGGAGGACAATAAGAGATTTGATGATCGACGCAAGCAAGTTGCAAATCCAATTCAAGGGATGAGTCGCTGCTTGGATCAGGCACTGCGTACGTTGGCACGTTGCAGAAAGAGACCTCTGCAAGTCAGAGGCAAGTTGGATATGAAGCAGCTGGTAGCAATTGGCAAGAATCTTTCGAAGCGAGTATTCTACACTATTGACAAAGGTCAAACATTGGACACTGCTGTTTCGATTGTTCTTGATGAGAGTGGTTCGATGAGTTACAACTACCATGAGATTCAGCTGTTGGCAATTGCTTTAGGTGAAACACTGCAAAAGATCAAAGTGCCTTTTGAAATGATTGGATCGACGACCAAGTATATTGGTAGCCGTATTCCTTGGGAGTTGAGGTCGATAAAAGGCTATGATCGGACAAATCCATTGGTGTTCGACATTTTCAAAACGTTCAGTGAAAACTGGATGAGGGTGCGTTCCAGAATTACGAAATCGTTCCATTACAACCACAATGCTGATGGAGAAGCTGTTGAGGGTTGTGCACGACGTTTGATGATGAGACCAGAGAGTCGCAAGGTTATTTTCAGTCTTAGTGATGGCAGACCTGATGCGGGGCATGGGAATGGACAGAAGATGGGGACCTATCTACGTAAGGTTTGCAATGACTGTCGTAAGCGCGGGATAGAGGTTTATGGATTTGGGATTGGAACAGAGGAGCCAAGACAGTTTTATGGTACAAAATTCTTTGTTCATTTGGCTGATATTGGCTCGATGGGGATCAAGTTTTTCAAAGTGTTTGCTGATATCATTACGAAAGGCAGAGTCAGGGTATGAGAGGAACACCAGAAAACGTAGGAAAGCTGTTTCAAAAAGCCATGCGATGGATTGATAAAGGTGGCACAGGAACAGAATTAGCTGTTAATATTATGAAGAGCATGAGTGAAGTTTATGAAGCTGACGAAGAAACAGAGCCGGAGGTTAAGATGGTTACCAAACTAAGAATGAATCGTGTAGCACACTACTATGGTGGACGTAGTGACAAAGTATATATTGCGTCGGTGAGAGAGGTTTCACCTGGCGAGTTCATTGTTGTAGGGAAGTATGGGCGCAGAGGCTCGTGGATGAAGGAACACATCAAGCCTGGAGAATACTCAGATGTCAATGTTGCAGTTGCAGAAGCAGAGGCACTTTTCCGTTCCAAGACAGAAAAGGGCTATGTTGATATTGATAGTCCGAACTATGACGGACCTGTTACATATCATGATGTTCGGGAGCATTTGGAACCTGAATTGGGTGATTGTAAAGTGATGAAAAAGAAGGTGGCAAAGAAGGGGGCAAAGAAGGTCGGTGTTTACGGACATCCTGGAATCGGCAAAACATCTACGGTGAAAAAGAAGCCGGTTGAGGAGAATTTTGTTGTTAAGTGTACCAACAACGATGGAATGGAGGATTGCTTTGATCTGAATGTGACCTATATTGCTCGACGTCACAAGGTTGATTCAGAAATGTTTTTGGTGACGGATAAGTTAGGTCAAGAGCGTGAATGCTTCAATGATAGGTTTGAGATAACAGATGATGAGGAATGAAGGTTGTGTCACGCATGAACAAAAAGCTGAAGAGGCTGTTAACTGAGGCTGCCAAAAAGAGATATGGTAAAAAGAATCCTCTTCCACCATTCTATGACAAACTTGCCCTCACTGACAAGAATATCAAAGACGACTTGGTTAGGGAGTTGGTTGAGCTTGCGAAAAAGTTTAATCCCCAACAGTTTTCTACCTTGTCACAAAATGATAAGGTCTTTGTGGGTTTGAAAAGAAATCTGCCAAAACACTTCCAGCGCGGAAGATTATATTACGCGTGGGATACGAGAGAATTGTTTGCCTACAACGGTGGGCAATGGGCACGAATCGCGTGGGATGAAAGAGAGTTGACGCAAGAAGAAAAGATTGAGACTGCGCAGTCTATGGCCAAAGCCGGTCTTATGACCCCGAAAGATGCTGCCAGTTTCTCTGGTTTTAAGTTTGATGAAATTGCACCTCCACACTTGAACTGTTCACAATGCAAACATTATCATGGAGGATCGTGTAGTCTTAACTCTACCCCGGCGGGTGAGTTGTGTGAAAGCTATGTTGCTATCGACAACCAAGTAGAAATTTCAGAGGAGGACTTTGGAGAAGGAATGTTTGAAGTTGAGTGCATTGACAACTCTGGAAAAGAAGAAGAGTTTGATATAGGGGTAACCTATATTGCAAAAAATCACGCTGATAAGACTAATAGCGATATGATTATTGTGTTTGACAAGTTTGGCCAGGAGCAGGAATGCTTCAAGAATCGGTTTAAGAAGACGGAGAATTCATCATGATTTTCATGAGATACAACGGTGGTGCTCCCGATGGGGATTTTACAGTCGGGAAGGTATACTTCGCACACGATGCATTGGAACATGAAGCAGTTGGGCGAACGGAGTTTTATGTTACTGATGACAACGACCAGAAGTTCAAATTCCGCTTTGATGATTATTTCCAAGAACTGGAAGAAGTCTATGCAGTTTGGCTTGGCGGGATTGAAGGAGTGGGTCTTGAGGTAGGCGAAACAGTTGTCATTGATCGCGCTGAAGATGATACCTTTGGAGCAGCAGGACATGGGTTTTTCAGACGAGAGCATTTTGAAATACTTGATGGAACCAATCTTAAGCCAGGAGTGTATGTTTGCGATGTGCAAACAGGTCGATGGCTTAAGGTTATGAGGGTAGATGGCAAAATGAATCTGAGTACGGAAGAGGATTCTGAAGTTTTTCATACGCCATTCGATTTCAAATTTGCTGTAGCGGATGGAGCGATTATCGATATGCCTATTGTCTATTGTGTGAATAGCACAGGGATAGAAGAATTGACAGAAAGTGAAACATATGTTTTGGTTGCCAGTTTGAATGATATGGTTTGTGTCAAAAATGACAAAGGAGTAGTTGGAGAATATGATGCATCAAGATTTTCATGGGTACAGTCAGAAAATTGAAAAAAGCTGTAGGGCAACCGCAGATAAATCAGTTAATAAAATGAAGATACAAATAGGCTGCGGAGGGTAGAAAATGGTTTTTACGATGAGTACGGAGGAACAAGAGGTGGCAGAGCAGGTGGAAAGGCTGATGGAAGGACATTCAGCTTTGACCTACCAAATTGGTGATTCAGAGATTGCAGGGATTTTCAAAATCTTGCGCATGGCTCGCGTGAGACATTATTTGTCACTGAGAGGGATCGCGGTAGTAATTTCTTCCAAGGAAGGAAACATTGAAGAGATTAGGCTTATTCGTTTTCGGAGGGTTAAGTGATGGCTTTTACGATGAGTGCGGAGGAACAAGAGGTTGTCAAACGCACCAAACAATTGGTGGAAGAGCACGGGCGGTTGGATGTTTCGTGGGACGATCCAAAAGTCAAAGACATGGTGCCTACGCTGCGGAAATCGAAAGTACGGCATCACCTGTCAACCGCTGAGCAGGTTGTAGTCAGTCTCGACCCAATCAACAAGCAAATTAGTCTGTTGAGATTGGGGGTTGCTTCGTCAAAGGCTGTTGCTACTACCACGCCACAAACAGCACCAAAACCAAAAAAAGAGCCAGAGCCGGAAAAGCCGAAAGTTCCTACGCTGGGCAAGAAGCACAAGTACGAAAAGCCGTGGTTCCATGAAGACATGAAGAGAGCTATCCAAGCGGGTTTGGTGGTGCAGGGTGTTGGTGCACCTGGCACGGGCAAAACGCACCATGCTCATATCCTTGCTGATGAACTCAACATGGAACTGTTTTTGGTAAACTGCAACAGGGATATGGATATGGCTGCGGTGCTGGGAGAAAAAACAATCGCAATCGATGAGAAGACGAAGCAGAACTATGTCAAGTTCATGGAAGGGCCAGTTCTGCGAGCGATGACTTGTGGATTGGATGAGAAAGGAAATGAGGTAGGTCCAAAACCTGGACTGTTGGTGCTGGATGAATTTCCAACTACGCCAACGTGGATCGCAATCGGGTTGAACAACATGCTCGATAGTTTTGAAGAGCGACGTAAGGTCTGTGTTACAACCGATGGTGGACGAAGAGTTACTGCTCACAGTGGATTTAGAATTGTGCTGTTCGGCAATACGATTGGGCGTGGACATGTTGATGAGAAGGATCATTTGCTGACAGCTCAGGCAGATGCACTGGACTATAGTACGCTTAGTCGTTACGAGGCGACATTCGAGTACTACTGGAACGAGAAGGCGGAAGCAAACATTCTGAGGCAAAAGATTGGCGATGATCGAATCGTAAAAGATGTACTGAAGTTTCGTGATGCAATTCGGGATCAGATGCGTCTCAACAATGTGGATACGATGCTGACCACAAGGCACATTGTTACTATCGGGAAGAGTTATGGAGTTTACAGCGGTGACATTGGAAAGGCAATCTACTTTGGTGTCATCACTAATGTGCCTGGGAATGAGCGTCAGATTTTCAATGAAGCAGCGCAAGTTGCTTTGGGTGAAGACCTTGAAAGGAAATATCGCCCAACACGTCGACGCAGTTAACCCTCCGGCATCAGCCAAGCGGCGAGGGGTAGGTTTAGCCAGCCTACCCCTCAAATGGAGGGAAGCATAATGGACGTCAATCGATACTTGATTTATGAGATGCTGGATAAGCAAATTTGGTTCAAACTTCCGGATCGGTTAGGAGGAGGTCAAGTTCGAGGAAATGTTGTTGATGTCTATCGTAACGTCATCACAAACGAAATAGAGATTACTCTTAGCAGAGAAGAAAAATTTGTATTTCGTGAGCCGGATAGCATTGTGAGGGCTGACGAAAACACGATTTTGTTTGTATATGGAAGTGAAGATGTAGATACTGACGACGATTTCTTTGAGGAATTGAGAAAAGCTTCAGAACAAGGTTTGGGAGCTGACCAAGTTTTCAAGTCAATGCAAAAAACCAGTGTGATTGTTAGTTTCACAGTGAGGGAACCAAAACAAAGCGGCACGTTTGAAAGCAAACGTTCCCAAACACAGAGACTCAGAAAGCTTGAAGAAGAACAAAATTAGAAAAATAAAACAAGTCAAAAAACTGAGACGTAAGAGGTTATATAATTAGAGTGAAGTTTAAGTTGTGTGTTGTCAGACATTTAGCGTAAGGAGGTAAGCTTATGGTAAGGGTTTTGAAGCAGGTCAAAGTTCTCGGCTATGAAGTCAAAGCCGAGTTGATGGACACTGTCATTCCTGCATCAGTTGTCAAAGAAACCGCAGAGATTTGCGGCTTGACGGCACGATACATTCCCAGAGATAGTCGGAAGAGGGCAGTTATTCGTGCTGCTCATGCTGTTTGCAAAACGCTCAAGGATGGTACGCAGAGTAGGCACGGTCAGTTTCGTGACCATCTCGCTCGCAGAATTCACGAGAATGGAGAGTCATTCGTGATGGGGATTGTGGATGAAGCACGAGATGAAGCTCACGAGGAACTGAACTACGAAAAAACGACAACGGTGCGACTCAACAAAAACACAAAGCATGTGGACGCAAAAGGTGAGAAAGCGGATGCATTCATGGAGGAGTATAGTCTGTACGCTTCAGGTTTGACCTCCGATGACATTCGCAGTGGGTTCATCTACAAAATCATCAGAGAGGACTGTCAGGGTGTTGCTCTGATTCGAACGGGTGGACTCTACTTTGTACCCGAACAGTACCTGCCTACGATCCAGGCTCTCAACAGGTTTTGCAGTGAGTTGGGTCTTGGTCGTATCTGGTTCGACATGAAGGTTGAATCGGATGAGTCGCAGGAATGGATTTGGGAGTGTGCCAAGCGCGAGGTCAAGGTCAAGGTCGATACGATCATGCGGGATGTTGACAACCTTGGCAGAATCAGTAGTGTGCAGAAGCGTCAGCTAAGTCTTGAAGAGAGTGCTGGACTGCTGAAGGCTTATGCTGAGCTGACTGGTTACGGTGCTGAAGCGGAGGATTTGCTCAACGAGATCAACAATGCAAGCGAAACAGTCGCAAAGAGACTGGCAGAAGTGGAAGCTGCTAAGTCTGCGTAGTAGAAATGTGAGAGGAGACACTCGAAAGGCCCTCTAAATGAGGGCCTTTCTCTTTGGAGGAACAAATGCGTTCTGAAGCCACGCCTTTGAAACAAGCAATCATCGTCAAGGCATTTACCACTTGGTTATCGCAAATTCGTAGTGCAGGAAGGCCAATTGTTGTTGCAGATTTAACGGCTGGTCCTGGACAATATAATGATGGGATGTGGGGAAGTCCTTTGATTTTCTATTTTGCGTTACGCAAGTGGTCACGCACTACTTCAGGTAAGTTCACACTTCTTGCGAATGATAAAAATCCAGAATGCTATTGGAAGTTGTTGCAGCAATTTGTCGAACGAGGCAATCCTGAAGATGTACGCGTATATCGTGGAGAACAAAAAGACATTTTCCCTTTTCTCTGGTCGTGGATGCATGGTAAGCGAAGTTTGGTTTATGTAGACCTGTGTGGAGGCAAATTCGATTTCGAGTGCATGGTAGAACCATTGAAGATTCCAGGTTTGAAAGATGTGGATGTATTGATTAACATCTCATCAGCGTATATTAAACGGGGAGGACACAACGGAGTTAGTCTACTTAAACCGACCAGAAAGTACTGGCTAATCACGCCTTACGAAGGGAAACGCAACTGGGTTCGTATCTTTGGAACAAATCGAGCTGGATTATGTGTGCATTTTCGTTCATTGGGATTTAACGATGTCCGGCAGGAAGTCGGACAAACCATTTGGGAGGATACTGTGATGGCACCAACTAAAGATGGAACCAAGCGGGCACTCAAAGCTTGGGAGACGAGAACAAAGGCTGATCCGGACATTGGTCGAAAGGCCGCAAAGAAGGCAGTTCAAACGCGTCGCAAGAACGAAGCAATCAAATTGCTCAAAAAGGGCATGCTTCCAACCAACGTAGCGAAAAAGACGAAGTTGAAAATTACAGCGGTTCAGCGACTGCGCAAACAGATGTCATAGTTGTAAAAGGAGAACATTATGAAAAAGAAAGATTCTGTAGGTATCCCTGGGATTTGTATCAGGAAGATTTTGGACATTTATCTTACTCCAGACAATATGGCACAGCATGCTGAGTTGCCTAAGTTTGTAGGAGATAGGAATCTGGACAAAAAACATGTTGCCTATTTGCGTCGTTCAATGGAGGAGGGCAGTTTTTTGTGGGAACATGTTACCCTTGCTGTTTGTTGGCTTGGAAGAAAAATGTACAGGCTCAACGGCAATCATGTATCGCACGCAGTATGTGATATGCCTGTGAAATTCAAATCACCTCGCAAAGTTCATTATGTCGTCTACGAAGCCAAAGCAGAAGACGCAATGAGGCAACTGTATAATTTGGTTGATGAGATGAAGCGGCGCACAAAGTCAGACAAAATCAAAGGCAGGTTGTATAAAACTAAGCAGTTGAAAAAGATTGACGATCCGAAGTCTTTGGAAAAAATCATGAATGGGTTTAATCAGTTTCTCATGAAAGATATTTGGAATTCCAAAAGACGGATTCGTGCGAGCGAATTCAAACCGCAGTCAGAGTCTGAGTCTGTCAATGAGTTGGCCAAAGAAGCTCTTGGCAAGAAAAACAAGTACGTGCTTGCGATTGCGAAGCTGTTGGGTCAATGCGAATCCAACAAAAAGCATGCTTGGTGGAAAGAGTCCATTGCAATGATGTTCTTGACCTACGAATATTTTCCAAAAGATTTGAGGTCTTTCTGGAATATGGTTATAACGGGTGCAGGAATGAAAACTGAGACAGACCCACGTTGGCGTCTTCGCGAACTATTGCAAAATCCAAAATTACAAATATCAGGTGGGAGTGTTGAGAAGATTACCGGGATAAGATTGTACCAATGCATAGCCTATGCTTTTGTAGTGTGGAAGAACGGTCAACCAATTCGAAAGCTTGCACACTTTACGAAATCATTTGTAATTCCAGATGTTGTGCAATGTTTTTCCGAACCAAAAGGACCTATTGCCAGAAGGCTTCTTTGTGCAAAACAGGTTCAGCAAAGTCCAATTACCGATACTGTGATAGAAATCGTCCGTAATAGCAATGGAGTAGGCATAGCACCAAGAAAAATTGTTAAGGTGGCTGAAGGGTACGGTTTCAATCCACACAGTGTTTCAACCGTTTTGAGTCGTCAAGTCAAGAATGGCGTTCTCAAAAAAGACAAAGGCTTGTATTTTATTGGTGGAACAAATTGGAAAAGACTTTGAAAACGAAAGGCGAATCTGATATAACTGTTTGAAAAGGAGATTCGTCATGTCCAAATTGGCAATTGTTGAAGAAGCGCTAAAATCGCGCAAAGAGGACTTGTTTCGTCTCAAGGTAGAAAATGAGGCTTTGGACAAACAGATTGAGAAAAATGCCAAGCGTATTCTTGAGTGTACTACTCAATTGGAGATTGGACAGGAAGCACTTCAGTTTCTTGAAGACGTTGCAAATACACGCCGTGGAGTAATGAAATCTCAGATCGAAAAAATCGTTTCTGAAGCATTGGCATTGATTTACGGTCCCAGCTATAGAGTCGAATTGGTTTATGATGTGAAGAACAATCGCAGTTCGATGGAGATAGAGTTGGTCAGAAAGACGGCTGACGGAGAAGTTCGTACTGGTATGAATCTGCATGGTGGTGGAGTTTCAGATACGATTAGTGTCCCTTTGAGGTTGTTAGTGCTTTTGGCATCACGGCAGACGGATAGAGTTTGTTTGTTAGATGAACCTTGGAAATATATGGATTTGACAGAGCGGATTGAGCGCGTAGCTGAATTTGTTGGCGAGGTTTCTCGCCGTCTTGGTTTACAAATGGTTATGTGTTCCCACCATGAGATAATGCATTCCACAGCAAATAGTGCATGGCATGTAGCAGATGATAATGGAAAAGCAATCGTCAAAAAAATCAAATAAACTGTTGGCATTCCTATCTTGCTCCAGTTAAATAATTGAAGAACAATTTCTATTTGCTGGAGGGCAAGAAATGGCTGCACGCTACGTTGCAATTGAACTCAATGAAGTGAAGGAACTGTTGAAGGAAGAGAAGGGTTGGAAGGAAGTGGATGTTGCCAATGTGCACGAGCACGTTTTCGATTGGGCTGTGCCAGAACGAGACGGAGTTGTGGTTCGGGTATATAGCTCGATCAGCAAAGATTTTGGTTGCCGTAAGGTAGGTGCGGATGCGATTCGCATTTGCGCAGTGGATGTCAAGCGCAACCGAGGTCTGGTGAAGTCACTGCGGGTCTATCGAGTTCCAAATTGGCAGGAGAGAGTCAAATCACGGGTGTGGAAGGTGATCAAAATTGCACGTGAACGGTCGATGAGAAATACTGCACCGAACGTGCGTCAAAAACCTGCACCGGAGCTCTATGAAGGGAAGAAGGAAGAGAAAGTCAAATGTCAGGACTGCGGTGGTACGGGTCGTTATGTTTGGGGTACAATCATCAATGGAGTGCCGCAACATTCGGGTAAGTGCTATCGCTGTAATGGCAAAGGTTTTCAGACTGCGGAAGATCGAAAGCGGAACGAATACTACGACAACCGAGTACGCAGAGTCGAAATTGCGTAGGAGGTGTGTTGTGATTTATTTAGCGAAATACCAAGAGGAAGCAGGCTATGTCGATGGCTTTGTCAAACTTGGTTTAGTCAAAGCAAAGTCCGAAAAGGAAGCAATCGAAAAAGCAGCAAAAATCATTACGGGTGATAGTTTTTTTGATTGGGACGCTGAACATTTTGAGTTTGTGAAACGTCATCTTTCTGTTGTAGCGGTTGATGGCGGGTTTTTGGAGATCAGCAGAGAACACACGGATTACGAAGGGTGACCGATGAAAACAGCTGCTGAACTCAAGGATGTTCCTTTTCCTGATTGCTATGAAGAGTGTGAAATTGTCAGGATACTCGGAGTTGGTGAGTGTGATTCCATTTGTCCACACAAAAAGAATCAGTGTCCTTGTGGTTCAGGAAAAGAGTCATGGTGGGAAAACGATGCACAAGGCATTCCTCTTGAGCGTGTGTGTCCTGATTGCAAAGAACAGAAACTGAGCAAATATCGATCTATTATTCTTACGGGTTACACGCAAGCTGATGTGGATGAGCCTATTGAACCGGAGGAGTAAGATGGAAATTTTTTGTTCTGAGTGCAACATTTGGCTTAAGGAAGAGAAGCTTGTTTCTTATGTTGAGGGAAGCAAGCATTTGCACTGCCCACATTGCGGAACCCTTTTGGCAAGACATGATGTTGGCTTAGAGGAAAAAGAAAAAGGAGGTAACTGATGTATTACGATGGTTGGTATTTGGAGTATCTGGTTGGGCAGGTAATACGAGCCAACCCAAGGATGTCGGCGAAGCAAGTGGTTCACAAGGCGGCTGCCATACAAAAGGAGTTGCAGAGCCACTCCAAACGAGAATCTCTTTTGCGGGAAAAAAAGAGAGCCAAGATGGATGCCGATGAGAAGAAATTGCTGGAACAGGACAAGCAGTTAGTTTGTCTGAGAAAGAAAATGGATGCGGCCAGCAAAAAACTGACAGAGCTAAACCACACCCGACCTACCAAGAAAAACCAAGAGATGCTGGGGAAGAAACGTGAAGCCGCACGTGGTGTGCTTTTAGATTTGAAATCACAGCTTTCAAAAAGGGAGCACGAAATTCGGCGTGTGGTTCAAAAGAAATACAACGAATCGTAATCAAAGATTGTTCAGAGGAAGAAATGAATCGTTGCCTTAGTTGCATGAAATTCAACAGCTGTTCTAACAGAGTATCGGACAAGGATGTCGATGTTCAGTGCTCTGCTTTCAAAGAGTGGTCGAAAACACGTTTGGTGATGCGTTGTGTTAACAACATGGGCTTGGAAGAACATTTCGATATTGGACTCGGGTATGATTTCGATGAGAAATCTTTGCTGCCAAATCTTGGTGAGCCTGAGTTGGTTGTTGTGTACGACAAGTTTGGTCAGCCGAAGGAGTGCTTTTCTGATCGTTTCGAATTGGATGAGGAGGAGTAAAATGTCTGATGATTGCGAATGTGACATTTGTTCGGGTAAGGAATCGTTGGGTGATGCAAAAGCATGGGAAATGGAATGTTTGAAAAAACATGGTTGGTATTCTCACATCATACAAAGCGGTGACTCGACTACGCCAACAAGGTATAATTATCACACTCATGGTTTGCCGGAAGGAAAAGATTTGCAGATTGTCATGCCTTTGCCTCCCGACGATGCTCATACGATTGCTGCGACAATTGCTAACAGAATCAAGGCAGGTGAGGATATTCAACATGGCTCTGTGTTGGATGAAGTGATTTGTAATTTTCAAGTAAGGTTGGTCGAAGCGGAAGACAATGGCAGAAGAGTTTTACGTATCATTTTCCCTGACCAACAAGGCAAAATTATGCCATGGGATATGGCAGAACCATACTTGCAGCAATATGTCGGAACAAAAAAGGAGGGTTAACTCGTGCGTCAAGTGAAATGGCAAGATGATTCAGGCAATTGGCATTTCGGTATTGTCACAGGCGAAAAGCATGACGGAATCAAAGCAGCTAAAGGCAACGTCTTTGTTGAGCATGCGATCCTGCCAGAGCTCTACGAAATCGAAGCGAACAAACTCACAGAGATTCCTTATGGAGATTATCCTGTCAAGGATTTTCGCACAGGAGAGATTACCGAAGGTGGAACTGAATTTGATCATTATGTAAATCGTTGCTGGCTCGAAGCTCGCAAACTTTCCAAAACTGTTGGAAGTGGGTTGAAGAAAAACAAATTGTTCTACCTTCCAGTTGCTGACGGTAGGGCTTGGTATATTGTAACGAAAGTCAATCCGAAGACTTGCGATGTAGAATGGAGGGGGTTTGGTCCTGATCGTTGGCTTGATCGAGTGCTGGGGTGGGGTGGACGTTTTGAAAGATCACGAATTGAACCCATTGTAGAGGGGGTGGATACATTAGAGAAAATATTTTCAAAGTAAAATTGAAAAACACGTTAATTACGTCGAGCAGAACGATATAACAACTCGTGAAGACAAACTGTTGTTGAGGAGATAGCGATGTCAAAGAAAAAAGACAAGAAGTTGAATGAGTACGAAAGAGGATATGCAGGATGTTATGGTGACCAAGTCAAAATTGATCAGGTCACGCAGTTTTTGCTTACAAATTTCAGCCTGAATGATCTCAACGAACAAGCAAACAAGCCTCGATTTGCTCAGTGCATTTGGGGACATCCAGGAATTGGCAAGACTGCTTGCGTCAAGGATTTGAGAGGACAGCCAGTTACATGGCGAGGCAAGCAGTTTGATGGTTGGGATGTGAGGGATGTTCCAATTGCTCAGTGCGAGGAGATGGGAGATTTGCACGGCATTCCAATGGATTGCCTCCTGATGTACAAAGTGGAGGGCAAAGGGCCAAATTCAAAGCGTACTGATCGGTGGGTGCCTCAGAAAGAACAGACGATTATCGCGTTCAGAGAAGATGGATGGGTGATCGATTCTGATGTTACTCCACGCACAGTAATGGCTCCACCAGATTGGGTGCCTCTTGAACCAGGTCCGGCTATTCTTTTGCTGGATGACTGGAACAGATCGTCATTGCGTATCATCAAAGGCATTATGCAGCTTTTGCAGAACTACGGAATGATTAGCTGGAGATTGCCTCCGGGATGCAATATCGTTCTGACTGGAAATCCTGATGAACAAAGCTATCTCGTTACGACAATCGATCCTGCTATTCTGACTCGTATCAAGCACATTACTCTCAAAGAAGATTCAAAACTGTGGGCGGAATGGGCAACAAGTCAGAAGCTTGATGCAAGAGGAATTTCATTCTTGCTGTACGATCCAGAAATGATGTGTGGTAAAGAGCTTACTAACCCTCGAACGTTGTCAGAGTTCTTTCAATATCTGACACTGGTGGACGATTTGCAAGATGTGGATGGAAACATTCGTAAGGACGTTGCGACGCACGCACGTAGTCTGTTGGATGAAGAGACAATCAATGCGTTTTTCATTTTCTGCACTCGTGAAATGGAGGACGTAATTGAGCCGCTGGATATCCTTGATGGAAAGAAAGGATACAAAAAGCGTATTGAGAAGCTGATGAATCGCAAGGAACCACGAACGGATATTCTTGGTGTTACCTGTGAACGGCTGTTTGCAACAATGGTAATGGAGGAGACAGATCAAACTCAGCAAAGGATCAGAAATTTCCAAGAGTTCATTGTCAGCAAAGAAATTCCGGAAGACATTCGACATGCAATTTGCCGCAGGTTGGCACGCAGGCCAGAACATGATGGTAGGAACCAAAAGTGGTTGCTTGGAAGTGACCAACTGCGTGATTTGATTTTGGATACGCTGAGATGAGTGAACCAAAGCGTTATCGATGGGTCATTGAGTTTTTGCATTGTACGCAAGTCGAATCTGATTCAAATGACGCTGCTGAAGTCTCTGAGGAAGCCTACCAAGATTTTCTTGACCAATTAAAGAGCGGATCATTTCCGGAGTTTGGAATTCATCCGATTGAATGTGAAGATCAAGAAACCAAAGAAACTCATTGCTATTAAAGCGAGTGAAAGCGTTCTTATACGTGGTAAAACGAGGGTTATTAGGAGGATAAAATGGCTAAGAAAGTTCGGACTGCGTCAGTAGATGCTTCTGTTGCGAAGTTAATTGATGATGGAGCAAAGAAAGATCAAGAACTCAAGAATATTGAGGTAGAGTTAGCTGGTATCAGAGCGACAGTAACTCGGACTGCAAATGAGAAGTTTGAAGAGGGAGAAACCAGTTTGCGTTTGGAAGGAAATGTTGCTAATGCCCTTGCAACTCGCAAAACAAGTTTCAGTTTGGAGTTTGATGGCGATGCAGATGAGAAGGCTTTTGAAGAGGCTTTTGCTGAAGGCACTTTTGATAGTGCAGTAAGGGCTTCTATTGCTGTCAATGTAACTCCTGAGCGTTTATCTGAGTTAAAGGATTTGTTGGATAAAGCAAGGTTTTCTTTTAGTCAGTCGTGGAAACTGGATAGTAAAGGATACAAAAGTTTCAAAGAACCGGGAGGAAATAAAAGAGCATTGGGAGATAATGTGAAGATGAAAGACTCGGTTACAGTAAAGTTTGAGGTTTGAAATGGCAAAAAAGAAACACATTTGGGGAGCTTACCAAATTGATATATGGGTTGAAGAGGCCACACTTCGCATGACAAAACTTTGTGAGTGCTGTGGAAAACTTCCTCAGAAAAAACGTGTAATCATTCAACAAATGAGTCGCCACTTTCCTAAACGATATACTTATTGCTCAGTGTGTATGTCAAAAACGATAAAGGAAATTTTGTTGGACTTATTGGAAAAAGCGGTAAAGGAGAATTGGGATGTGGTGCGACGAGAAAGAAGAGATCAAAAAAAGACTCACAAGCCTCGAAGACTTGCACAAACTTGTTAAGGCACGCCGAGAGAATCCTTCCTCAAGTGAATTTGTTGTGTTAGGTTTATGGAGGTTGGACAAGCATGGTCAAGTGTCGCAAGTGAAGAAGCGTATTCTTGTCCCACCAGTATGTACAGTAGAAGAGTATAGCATGCTTGCGGAAGCATCTGGCGAATCGGATGCTCACTGGTGGAGCATGAGTCCTCATATTCCGCACCCTGATATTCCCTGTGCATTTTGTGGTAGAAAATGGACACTTGATGACTGCTGGGATTTTTTGGTAATGGATGAACCCGAAAAAATCTCACTTGCTGCTTTTTGGGGTGAGAGTTTTAAGGCAGCCAAACAGCATTATGCTGCCAAGCGAGATGCAATTTATCAAGTTATGCAGGAAATTCGAAATGACAAGCATATTGATTTGACATTGAAAAACCCGCACTCTGAAAAAGAGTGGGAAAGAAAAGAGGTTAGAAACAAACTCGGTTGGATTGAAAAAGTAGATGATAGCCGGGTTATTGAAGAAGGAGATGAAGCAGGAGCTTTTGTGATTCGATTCTATCATAGGAAGTGTTACAAACTTATGCATGAGCATGATGTACGTGCAGATTTCACCAGGGTGTTCAAGAAGGCTGGTTTTGAATATTTCTTGATTCAAGCCATTCCAAGCGGGTATTGCGATTGCGATTATTGTGCTCCGTGGTTTGAATTTCAGACGGAACTTGGCAAATTTACGATTGGCTGGAGAAAGCGTGTTGTTAGTATTAACTTGGATGTTGGTTTGAATTTGGCTGAGTTGTTTGCTGATGAGAATGTTACCAAAGATGAGACATGCATTCATGCTTGGGGATACGAGAAGGTTTTGGAGTATCTGACAAAGATTCGTCAAGCATTGCTCTGTGTAGGGGTGCAAAATGCTGGATAGGAGCATTTGTAAAAAATGCAAGCTTAGAAAGCTAAGAGACAAAGGGCGGTACGGCGATGGAAGAATGACCAACTTTGGGCATGAATGGAAATATGGGAATTTTGTCGATTGTCCAGTAGGTGTTAAAAACTGGACATCGGATATGACATTGTGGGAGGGAAGTGGTTATTTAGATTGGCGGTTTGATGACCCACCCATAACTTTAGAGCATTTGATGGAATATGCTTAGCAAACGAATCTGCAAAAAATGTAGCTATTACAAGGTTTTGAGAGACGCGGATAGGCAGCGGTACATTGCCTTGACACGAGTAGTTTTGCCTTTTGCACCAAGGAGTATCAATTTGGAAGCTGAAGTCAAAAGAATGTGGTGGTGCGGTTTGAACCCTCTAACTGGACCGAGAGATTTCATTCTTTCGTGTGTTGTAAGAGGCAGTGAAGTTCCGGAAAACTGTCCATTCGTTACTGAGCACGTGTTAGAAACACAAGAGTGTTGAGTAAAAAAATTTGTCAACAATGCTGGGGTCATCGAGGGTGGGAATGGTTCCATCTTTGGACGGATGAATGGAATTGCATCAAAGATGGTCGGAAACCTTATGCCTATTACAGTAAACTTTTGTTACGAAAAGACGCTCCAATTCCTGCTCATTGCCCATACTACCTCGAACACCTGTTGGAAACCCAAGGAAGTGTTGATGCTTGACAAGCGTATTTGCAAAGCTTGCTGCCAGAAATCTGTGGCAAATTGGAATCGGTGTGACGAGATAGATTGGGAAAAAGGAGCAATATGTTGTTCGGCAGGGACTATTGCTTTTACTGACAAAAGACCTCCTCGTGGTTGTCCTTATGAGCTTGAACATTTGATCGCGCTTCAAAATGGAATTGAGCAAGGCAGTTTGTAAACGTTGCAGACTATACCATAATGAATGGTGGGATGATCATGCATGGCGTGATGCTGAACGAATTGTTTGTCCTCCCCGATTATCTCCTGAACAACGACATTGTAACAACATTCACAAACCTCCGCCAGATTTTTGCCCTTATTTCTTGGAACATTTGCTTGTTAATGGTTTTTCGAAATTCAAGTTCAAAAACTATTTGCTTGTGAGGATTCATAGAGGTGATGAACATGGGCATCGTCATTGCTTGATGGGTGGCACTATGGAAGGAAGGTGGTGTGGAAATCAGTTTCTTTTTAGGGATGGGTTTTTTACTGGTGATATACACAATTTCGATGTGATGGAAATTTGATATGTTAATTGGCCTATTGAAGAAAGGCCATGTAGGACGAAGAGTGATTTATGCTCCCCGATTTGGAATTGTGGAGTTTGGTCGAATTTCTTCATGGAATAAGCATTTAATTTTTGTGCAATATGATGGCGAAATCCATACGAAAGCAACAAGTCCGGAAGATTTGACTATGCTTAGTAAGCACGTTTGCAGAAAGTGTTTTGACAGCAGGAAAAACAAAGAAGTCAGTCCCCCACTTTTGGATTTTGATAAGCTCTGGGATATGAATGCACAGTGCTGGTGTGTGATGTCGAATGTTCGAATAGATTCAAATCCTCCACAAAGCTGTCCATTCGTTTTAGAGCATTTGATGGAGACACAGAATGCCACATTCTAAAGCTGTTGCGTTTGATGTTGATGGAACGTTGGTGGATTCATTTGGTCCTCATGTGCAATTTTGTCACGATAGAGCTGAGCATTATGGAATTGTTTTGCCTGAAAGAAGTCGGGAAGAAATCTTGGGAGCACCTATGGAGAAATTTCTTGAGAATGCAGGATTTCCTCTTGACATGATACCTCAGCTTATTGCCGATTATCGAGCTTTGTTTGTTAATTACGAGTGTCCTTTTTTCGAAGGGATGAAAGCTTTGCTGATGAAGCTTTATCGCAGAGCTGATCTGTGTATTGCTTCATCAAACCGGTTGGTTAACATAGTCAATGTACTTGGTGATGCTGTTGGGATGTTTAGCATAATACGAAGCAAAGATCATTTTGACAGCAAAAACAAACAATTACGTGATATTACGAGATTTTATGAAGATTGCATCATGGTTGGTGATGACATTTCTGATTATGAAGCTGCAAACAATGCGTATGTAGATTTTATTGGAGTGAGCTATGGGTGGGTAATCAAACCAGACGACAAAAGATTTCCCGTAGCTGATTCTGTTGAGGAATTGGAAGAGCTGATTTTTCAAATGATTGAGTAGCTGAAATACACTCCTTCGCTGTTATATAAACAACAAACAACTTTCGCAAGGAGATCAGCATGACACATTTGACACACTTTAGAATGTCACACTTAAAGCAGCACAGGCAAGAGATGTACATTCGTTCAACGAAGATGACCCAGGAGCAATTTGAGGTGGTCAGGAATATTTCTCAAGAGCCCACTTTCGACTTTACTTGTATGGGTCCTATATTCTTCAAGGACGATAAGCGTAAAAAGGGATACAAAGGACCTTTCGTCTTTATTTACTACACGAAAGATGACACGTTGCATCGAGTTCGGATTGGCAAGACAGGAAAGATTTTGCGACACATCTCTGTTGGAAAAAAAGGTGTTGTTGAAGTGCAAAGGACACGTTAAGAAAGGAAAGAACAATGAAGGTATCAGAATCCGAGAAGCTGTTGAGACGTTTTGTGAGAAAGGCATTCACACTGAAGTACAGTCATGTCAGAGACCCAATTTCTGGAGCATTTGTGGGTTATCATACATGCCTGTTTTGTGGCAAGAAGAAAGCTTTGCGTCAGAAAAACAAGCCAGCCAAACATCAGCATTACAAAGACTGCCCATATGTTGCTGTTTGTAATTTGCTTGGTAGGAAAACGATTGGAACGGTTAGTCCTCGATGTATGCCTAAGAGAAAGAAGAAGAAATGAGTGAGATTTGGTTCACCGCAGATACCCATTTTGGCCACGAGAACATTATACGCTATTGTAAACGCCCGTTTACAACTGTGCGTGAGATGGATGAGACAATCATCGAAAACTGGAACAAGAAAGTTTGTCCAGGTGATTCAGTCTATCATTTGGGTGATTTTGCCTGGGCGCGTGAGTCCAGAACGGTTGAAAAACTGCTCCAGAGACTGAATGGACAGGTTCACCTCATTTTGGGAACTCATGATAAAGCAGCAGTTCGTAAAGCCAATGGATTTGTTGAAAAACGTGATCTAAAGCGAATTAAGGTGGGTGAACAGGATATTGTCCTATGTCATTATGCTATGCGGGTTTGGGATAAATCTCACTTCGGTTCATATCAGCTTTACGGGCATTCTCATGGGACGCTTCCTGACGATGAAAATTTGTTTTCTACGGATGTAGGGGTTGATCGTTGGAGTTTCATGCCTGTTTCGTTTGAGGAAATTAGAGCACTCCTATCGCAAAGAAAATTCATACCTGTTGATTGTCACCGTTGAAATAATTTTTTTATATTCTGCTATAGGTTAAAAAGCCTGAAGTTTTTTTGTTGACATAGGCACCTAATTCTGTACAATTGCTTAGGTGCCATGGCATTATGTTATTACATGACTATGAGAGCCAAATCATGAAGAAAATCAAACTTTCCTCGCTGGTTTCTTTGCCTTACAATCCACGCACGATTTCTGATACTGAGTTGGAGTATCTCAAACTCAGTATCAAAGAGCACACCGTAGCTATTCCGCAAAAAGAGCGTGGCAAAGGTTTTCGACTTGTTACGACAGTAACTGTCAATAAGAATGGTAATCGTGTTGTCGGTGGCAGTCAACGCATCAAAGCATTGGAAGCTCTTGGTCAAGATTGGATTCATTCTGATGATATTACATGGGTTGATTTGGAGCCAGATAGCATCCGAGAAAAAGCGTTGAACATTGCTCTGAATAGTGAGAAAGCACAAGGGTCATGGGATGCTACAAAACTAAACGAAATACTGGGCGATATTAAGCTTGATGATGAAGCATTGTACGAGACACTTGGGTTGTTGCATATTGAACCTCCGAAGCTTGATATTTCGAAAGGTTTAGAGCACGAGCAAACAACTGAAACAAAATCGGCGGAAAGTTTGGTTGTGAGCTCTGATGTAAAAACAGAAACCACAACAGGTGTGGTAGGTAGCGAACCAGAGCCCGAGCTTGAGCCAGAGTTTGAACCAGAGCATCAGACTTCTGATATGTTCAAGGGAGATTTGAAGGAAGACGCCGATCAACCACCTCCAGATGGCACAACTCCCCTGCCAGAATTGTTTCCTCTTTCGTACGCAGTAACAAAGGATCAACGAAATACTGTTTTGGAAGCTATTCGGAAAGCGAAACTGGATTTTGAGCTTGATACCAGTGCAAAGGCGTTAGTGAAGATATGTGAACTCTTTTTGTCGGTGGATGACAATGAAAATTAGTGATTTGCACCCTGTTGATTACAACCCACGCATCATTACAAATGAGCAATTAAAGCGCTTGATGCTATCTATCAAAGAGCACTCTGAAAGTGTGGACAATAAGGCACAAGGAATTCGTTTAGCTACGACTATCACAATCAATAAACAAGGAAATCGCATTGTCGGAGGTCACCAAAGAGTTGTTGCCTTACAAGCATTGGGGCAGGACTATGTTCATGATGATGACATAACTTGGGTTGATTTGGAACCGGGAAGTCTTCAAGAAAAGACTTTGAATATTGCGCTAAACAGTGAAGATGCAGCTGGTAGTTACGATTACAAAAAACTTTCTGAGCTGTTGCATGAAATTCATGACGCTGGTTTGAATGTCGATTTGACAGCGTTGGCAGATTATGTAATCGAGCCATTAATGGCAGGTACATGGCCAGAAAAGAAGCCGGGTAAAGGTGGTGGAGAAACAGGTCTTGAAGAAGGTCAAGTGTTGATTGAGTTGACGAAAGAGCAGCGAGAAATGGTAGACAATACAGTTCAGCGTATTCGTATTGTGAAGGATGACGAGGAGCTATCCGAGTCGACTTGTGTGCGAATAGCATGTGAACATTTTTTGGAGCAGCATAGTGAAGCAAATCAAAATTAGCACATTGGTAGCGTTGGATTACAACCCGCGCATTATCACTGAAGATGAAATGGAGCGCTTGAAGACTTCCATCAGAGAGCATACCAATGCATTCCCTTTGGAGGAGCGTAATGGTTATAGACTTGCAACCAGCATTACAGTTAACAGGCAAGGAAATCGTATTGTTGGAGGCCACCAAAGAGTTAAAGCTTTGGAAGCACTTGGTCAAGACTGGGTACATGAAAATGACATTACGTGGATTAATGTCGAACCAAACAGTGCGAAAGAAAAAACGCTTAACATAGCACTCAACAGCAAGGATGCTTCAGGTAAGTATGATTTGGAGAAGCTGTCCAACTTGTTGTTTGAACTCAAAGAAGCCAACATAGACATTAACGATACGGTTTTGGCACCTGACCTGATTGAAGATTTGACGCTTGAGGATTGGACGCCTCCCGATGCTGTTGATGGAATGTTGGACCAGTTTCAAATTGAAAAGCCTAAGCCTTTGATTGTAGACAAGGAAGATTATCCAACAGTTCGCAATGCCATATCAAGAGTGCGAAAAGTCAAACAAGACGGTACACTTTCTGATGGGATTTGTGTTAGTGTGATTTGCGAGGAAGTGCCATGACAGAAATAGTGCTTGGTCAATCTTTGAAAAAAAGCGAAAGACGGCCTCCTTATCTGCGTTTGGCTACTGCTACATGGGACTCGACTTCGACTCCTGGTATTGAAAACGCATCAGAGAAACCATCTTTGCTTGTATCGTTTCCTGCGGTAAGAAAGTTTATGGAGACGAGGGATACGAATACTTATCGGGATTGGGCTATGGATTCTGGTGCATTCTCTGCTTTCAATTCTGGTATGGTAATTGATCTGCAAGAGTATATTGAGTTTTGTTTGGAGATAATGGCTACTGATCCGACACTTACAGAAATTTTTGCGTTGGATGTAATTGGTGATTGGAAAGCAAGCATAGTGAATTGTGAAAAGATGTGGGAAGCAGGTGTGCCAGCAATCCCATGCTATCATACGCGTGAACCAGAACACGCGCTCACACATATCACAAAGACGTACCCTAAAATTGCATTAGGTGGTTTGGTTGGAATTCCAATGGGACCAAAAGAAGTTGTAGGATGGCTTGAACAGTGTTTTGCTCGTATTTGGCCCAAACGGGTCCATGTATTTGGAACGACGAGTAAAAGTTATGTGCTTAGATTTCCTGCCAGCTCATGGGATTCTACAAATTGGGTAACAGGACCTTGTGCTTTTGGAAGTTGGAGCCAGTTCGGAAATTTGAGCGTACGTGGCAGCAAACAAAATTTGCGTAGCGAGGTTGAGTTTTTTCTTGACCTTGAAAATCGTGCTCGTGTCAAGTGGCGTAAGCAGATGAAAGAGCTCGATGATTTGAACGAACCTCTCCCAGAGTTTTCCAAGAAGGAGAATGTGAATGAGGTCTCCGGCGACACATAATACGATTGTGATTGATGTGACTAATGCATGTCCTCTTCAGTGTTCAAACTGTACCCGATTTTGTGGTCACAAAAAACCTGTTTTTATGGACATGGACACGTTCAGAAAAGCAGTAGATTCGCTTGTTGATCACCCATCTCAAATGGGGCTTTGTGGTGGAGAGCCAACCATTGCTCCTCTCTTTCCTGAGTACATGGACTATCTTGAAAAGACTATTGGGCGTGAAAGAAGCTGTCTGTTTACATCGCTAACGAAACAGTATTATGAGTTCTTTGAGCGTATCCAAGAAGTGTTTTGTTTCCAAGGTATCAATGATCATAATCATCAAGGTCTTCACACTCCTTTGTTGATTGCGTCTGAAGAATTGCCTATCCCAGAAGAAACGAAGAAAAAGCTGATTGATAATTGCTGGGTGCAAAACAACTGGTCGGCTTGTGTTACTGTCAAAGGTGCATTCTTTTGTGAAGTCGCTGCTCAGCTTGATTTACTATTTGATGGACCAGGTGGGTGGCCTATTGAACCTGGTTGGTGGAAGAGAACGCCAGATGAGTTTGGTGATCAATTAAAGTGGTGCAATATTTGTGGTGCAGCTATGCCTATGCCACGCCGTATAGCAGTTGAAGAAATTGACGATGTGTCACCAGGTAACTATGAACGGCTTAAGAAATTAGGTTCAGGCAAAATCAAGAAGGGCAAGGTTAAAGTCTTTGATGTGGGAAAATATAAGATAGAAGACTACAAAGACTGGCACCCTGATGTGGATTGGTTTTTGCCTCCGGATGACCGTTCACGTCGTATTGCTAATGAGTCCAAAACAATCAGGCCAAAAAAGTTGGATTGCATATTGGCATGTGATGGGAATCTTCTTGATATTACTCGTTCCCTTGCTGTTAACAGACAGCATTTTGATGACTTTGTAGTGGTTGTGCCAAATGAAGTTGTGGGGATGGATAGACTTTGCAATGAGCATAACGCTTTGTACATAATATCAGAGTGTTGTATGGAAGAAGACTTTTTTGACAAAGGTAAAGCCATTAACGATGCTTTAGAGAAATTTACTCCAACTGATTGGATTGTGATAATTGGGTCAAAGATTCGGTTACATGATCGGTTTGGAAGTCTGATGCGTCAAGAGATTTTGAATCCAGGTTTTCTGTATTGGGAAATTGCTCCAAGCGAAGCTGAACCACTCCATTTCCAGATTGCCATTCCTTCTATTCAATCTGCTACATGGGATATGTACCATTCCAGTTTTCAGTTGTTCAATGTACGGGCTTCCTCGCTCAAAGGCCGGGGAAAGAAATGGTATCCAGAAGGTAAAGCAGAACGTGAGGCAGATGGGTTGTTCAGGATTGATTGGTTGCCTTCTAAGAAGTGTATCATTTCTTTGAGTGAAAGGAAGCCCTTATCTTTGTCTACAGCTTTTGAGTGAGGGAGAAATTATGATGTGTAGCATATTCGGAGCTTTTGGTCGTCTTGTAGACGAGAAAAAGTTTTTGAGGCCAATCCAAGAACACGCTAAGGACAGAGGTCGTGATGGTGGTCGTATTGAGCGATTTGATTTAGGTGACGAATATTATGCGTTTTTAGGGAACTGGAGAGCAACTCCAACACCCGAACTTGAAAAATCGAAATTGCAGCCCTATGATGGCTTAGTGCATAATGGTACTATTGCGAATGATAAAGAGTTGGGTGTAAAACCGGGCGAAATTGATACCATGGTTTTGCCTCGCATTCTTGATCGGAATCATGGCGTTGATGCATTTGTTGAGTCGTTGAGAAGAATCAAAGGCTCTTATGCTATTGCATGTACTGGAAAGGGCACGGTTTTTCTTGCTAACAACTACAAACCGATTCATTATTGGTCGCCCTACGGTGAGGCAATCTACTTTAGTAGTATGGCACGTCATTTTGAAGAGATTCTTCCGTTTGGGCAAGCTCCTGTGCAACTACCACCCTATACAGTAATGGATTTACGGACTCGTATTGTGCGTGAGATTGAAAGGAAAGATGCAAAAAGGGCAGTCATTATTGCCAGCGCAGGTTTGGATAGTACGTGTGTAGCAACGAAATTTGTGCGTGATGGTTGGGATGTCTGTTTGTTACACTTCAAGTATGGTTGCACCGCTCAAACTCGTGAAGCTGCATTGATTCCAAAGATAGCAGAACGTTTGGGTTGTACTTACCATTTTTTGACTGTTGATTATTCCGAGATGAAAGGCAACAGTCCGATTCTGTCTAAAGGTAGCAAAATTGCTGATGGGATTGCTGGAGCCGAATTTGCTCATGAATGGGTGCCTGCTCGAAACTTTTTAATGCTGGCTCATGCAACAGCTTTTGCTGAAGCGAATGGCTATCACTGTATTGCACTTGGAAACAATTTAGAGGAGAGCGGAGCCTATCCCGATAACGAAGAGCAAATGACAGTGCTGCTCGATAACGTTTTGAATTATGCGGTGTCTGATGGGTACAATTTACGGATAGTTGCTCCGGTTGGTAATTTGATGAAGCATGAGATTGTAAAGCTTGGTTTGGAACTTGATGCTCCATTTGATGTGACATGGAGTTGCTATCGAGATGAGGAAAAACATTGTGGTGAGTGTGGACCTTGTTTTATGCGGAAAACAGCTTTTGAACGTAACGGAACAGTTGATCCAGTATTTGCGCAATGAAAAAGCAAGTTTGTAAAAGGTGTTGGAATGATTGGAAGCAGGTTTGGCGTTGGCCTGATGATGCTCGCTGGGATGAAGAAGATACTGTTAAATGTCCCGCAGCTGTGATCCCACGTGAAGGCAGTGTACTGGACCATTTGTATAATAGTGTTTTGAAGGACCCACCCGATTGGTGTCCCTATCGACTGGAGCATTTAGTGTTATCGGAGCCGAGAATGATTCTTAATGAACATGTTTTCAAAGATATTCATGTCCGTGAAGACTTCACAATTCTTCTGAACAAGTTCAACTTGCGGGGGGAAGCAGCTGAGGTAGGAGTTCGATGTGGTTATTATGCACAGTCATTATTGGGTTGTGGCATGATAGAAAAGCTGTATCTAATTGATTGTTGGGATATGTGTGAGGTAGGTGATCCCAGCATCAATTCGGATGAGCTGAGTTTAGAAGTGATTCGGCATACAGAATATCTGACACGTGAACGATTTGAAGGAAACCCCCGCGTGGAAGTCATCAAAGCATTTTCTGCTGATGCCGCAAGTCAATTTCCCAATGGTCATTTTACATTCATTTTCGTTGATGGCGACCACACCTACAAAGGTGTCAAAAAGGATATTGAAACATGGTATCCAAAACTTGCTCCTCTTGGATTGATAGGTGGGCATGACTACGAGGAATACACGGAGCCTTCTGGTGTCCAAAGAGGAGTGGTTAAGGCAGTCGATGAATTTTGTGCAAGAGAAAAACTCAAGATTTATGTTACTCCAGAAGACACGATAGAGCCTATTGTCAAAATTCCTTCATGGATTGTGCAAAAGCCTCAAGGAGGATAGTAATGGATGCAGTAACTGCTGTGATGGCAACTTTTCGTGCAGACTATGTAACATTGGGTGCACTACATTGCATTACAAACCAAACCTATCCTCCAATTCGTATTGTTGTATTGGATGTTAGCAAAGACGGAAATCTTGGGAATAATACAGTGATTGCGGATTATGCTCGTTTTGCTCCAATCGAGATTTATCGTGGTCCAGATATGCTACACGCTTATGAGGGCCGAAATTGGTTGGCAATGCAATCAAAGACAGTATGGACATGGTTTGTGGATGATGACTCTTTTGCGAACCATACCTGTCTCAAAAAACTTGTGGATGGGGCAGCTCAATATGAGGTGGGAATGGTTGGTGGTGTGAAGCTTGATATCACTCGTCATAAACCATGGGGAGAAGGTGACTGGAATTTGATGAATTGTTGTCGCGAGAGAGATGTCCAAATGCCATGGTGTGATACTGCTTGTTGTTTGGTAAAAACTAAAGAGTGGATAGCTAATTGCGATGGCTACGAATCAATTTCTGGAGAGACTGGCGAGGATGTTTATGTTACTGCTCGTATAGCCGAAAAGGTTGGTTGTGTTGGGATACATGATGCAATTTGTTACCATGTGCCAATGGCTGGAAAAGAGTCAACATGGACTGAAAAAATCTCGTCAAGTGATAAGCGAGTAATCGAGCAACTCAAAGACAAAGTACCAGGTGAACATTTGAAATGGCTTGAAAGTACTCTGTTACTGAGGCAACAACCAGGTTCAGTAATTATGGAGGATATGGAATGTCCCGCAGAAGGCTCAGGAGAAAGCTGACTGCTGCTCAAAAGGAAAAGCAAAGAAAAGAGCTATTGAAGCGTGAGCGTGAAAGGGCACTTTGGTGGCCTACACAGAAACAAGTTGCTGATGGGTATGCTCAAGCGAAAGACGGAATGAAACGAATGATTGTAGACGGGTTTATTTCTCCAAATGAGGATATTGAACTTCAGTTATCGTTTAATAACATGCTAAGCAGTACCAGTTTTTGGAAACTTCATTCCACAGGAAAAAGTGCGGGGTTGACTTTGTATCTTACCCGTCGCGCTAAAGAGTGGAAAAACCATCTTTAGGAGGAGCGACATGTATCGTGTTACTAAGCGTTGTGAAGTAGCGGGAGCACACAAGCTTGATTTGCCTTACGAATCCAAGTGCAACATATTGCACGGACATAATTGGATCATTTCGGTTACTTGTGAGGCAGAAGAACTTAACGATTGTGGCATGGTTGTCGATTTTACAGAAATCAAAAAAATTGTGAACCAGCTTGACCATGTCAACCTGAACGGGGTTCTTATTGGGCTTCGTCCAACGGCAGAGAATATCGCTAAATGGATATGTGACCAAGTACCGAATTGTGTTAAAGTCGTGGTCCAAGAGTCGGAGGGGAATGTTGCATGCTATACAAAATAACTGAGAAATTCTATTCAGTGCAAGGTGAGGGTTTTTGGGCAGGAACTCCAACCTATTTTTTGCGTTTGACTGGTTGTAATCTGAATTGTGATTTTTGTGACACAGTGCAACGCAATACAGTCAATGAAGAATTGACGGAGCAACAAATTTTTGAAGCTGCTTGCAAAGAATGCAAAAACAGGCGACTGACAATTACTGGTGGTGAACCAACATTGCAGGAATTGGGACCGCTGGTCACATTGTTCAAAAATAACGATTGGTATATTGCCATTGAAACCAATGGTACGAATATAAATGCAATTCCAGCAGGAATTGATTGGGTTACTGTGTCTCCAAAACCAAAGGTAGATTATTCGAAGCTCTCAATTATTCATGGTAATGAATTGAAAGTGGTTATGGATGGCGTGATTGATCCCGCAAAATTTCGCAGTACGAATTTCGATCACTTTTTTATCCAACCTTGTTCAGAGAACTTCAAACCAGCAGCTGAGTTTGTGTTAGCCAACCCTGGTTGGCGTTTGAGCGTTCAGATTCATAAAGTGATAGGAGTGCTCTGATGGTTAGCGAAAAGTATAAGATGACGTGGGCAGAAGTTTATAGCAGAATAGAAAACAGTATCCCAAAAGGTAAAAAGTGTTTTGGGATTCCGAGAGGGGGATTTTTTGTTGCTGCTGCGACAGGTAATGCAGTTGGAACACCAGAGGAAGCTGAAATCCTTGTGGATGATTTGACCGACTCTGGTCGTACCCGTAAGTATTGGAAGGAAAAATATCCTAATAAGCCATTTCATGTCTTGTTGGACAAAGAAAAAGAAGGCTTAAAAGGACATTGGATTATCTTTCCGTGGGAGACAGATGAGGAGACTGGAGGGACTGGGGGGCCAACAGATGCTGTAGTGCGTTTGTTGCAGTGGATTGGTGAGAATCCAACACGTGATGGTTTGATCGATACTCCAGCACGGGTAGTCAAAGCTTGGCAAGAAATGACAGCGGGATATCATGAAGACCCAGAAGAGATTCTTGGTAAGTCGTTTGAGGTTGATCATGATGAAATGATTGCTCTTAAAGGAATACGGTTTACGTCGCTTTGTGAGCATCACGTATTGCCTTTTAGCGGGATTTGTGCTGTTGGCTATTTGCCCAAAAAGCGTGTTGTGGGAATTTCAAAGCTGGCTCGTGTTGTTCAGACATTTGCAAAACGCTTGCAAATTCAAGAACGTCTAACACAAGAAATTGCAGAGGCGATTCAAAAGCATGTAGATACAGAAGGTGTGGGAGTTGTGATTAAAGCGACCCATAGCTGTATGGCTTGTAGAGGAGCGTTACAACCTGATGCTGAGATGGTTACTTCGTGCTTGTTGGGTGAGATGAGAGATTCACCTGTTGCTCGTCAAGAGCTACTTTACTTGCTTGACATTAACAGGTAAGTTCGATCAGTTTTTCGATTTTGGATTTGGAAATGGGAAGTTTGCCTTTGATTATCACTAAAGTGTTTCCTTCGTAGGAGACTCGTGCAACCCATTTCTTATCTGAGAATATGTCCCAAAGGTTTCCTATTTTGATTCCAAGAGCCTCTGTTAGTTTGACTTTAATTTTCATTTGCTGGACAAAATTTTGTGTGTTTTATGCTTTTGGCTCTGTGTGCACTTCGACCACAAACACGGCAAACAAACCAATTGTTGTCGAGATTGCAAATCAGTTCATTTGGGTCTTCAAGAGTGAGTTCCGATTCATAATCTGGATAGAGTGCTTTGAGAGCTTTGATTCCATTTTGGAACAACTCATCAACGTTGTAGCCCATTGATTTGTAGAAGTCTGCATTGAGCAGAGCAGAGTGTGCTTTTTGGATGGCATCTTTGTGCTCTTTGAGTCGACCAAAAGAAGCAGCAAGGCGAAGAGCTTTTTTCCATTCGCCTCGTTTCATGTGCTTTTTGACAGTCTCTGTTTTCATAAATAACTCCTTAATTTTATAACAGTTTGTTGAACCAGGATTTAGGACAAAAGAAAAAATTTTCAAAGTTGCATAATTTTTTGATAATTTGCAGTAGGGTGAATAGTATAATATACTTTAAGGCAAAAGCTGTTGCGAAAGGAGGTGCATATGTAAGAAAGGAGCAAGCTACCGGCTTACAGGTAGCAATGGTTGCTGTCAGTGAACTCTCTTGACAATAGGGTTAAGAAGAAAAAGCTGACAGAGTTGTGACCGATTACAAGGTCACTTGCGTGAAAGGAGTAAAACATGTCTGGGTACACATCAGAAGCATTTCAGTCCAAAGTTGAATCAGCAGCCAAAGTCATCGAAACAATTCCTGGTTTTGTTGCAGCTATTCGTGACTCGGAAGCACAAAAAAGAGTTACGTCACCCCATGAAATCGCTTGTGAGTATATTTGGAAGCGATTGGGGATGCTTGGCATCTACAAAGATGCTGACTCTCATGCAATATTGATGAGCGATGACTGCACCGAAGGAGAGGCTCGTCGAGCTTTTTGTGAAAACGGTGACCCGAATCTTCCTCCGGTACGTTTCAAACGTGTTTGGTCTATTCTTCGCGAAAGCAAACAGGAAAAAGCTGAGTCGAAGGGAGACCAAGGTGTTGCTGAAGGACTGAACAAACTCAGCGAAAGCATTAAAGAGTCTCTGCGTCCTGTTGGCCAGTGGAAGGACAAAGAGCTGATCGAAGTGTATGGTCCGGAATGTGATCCGGAAATTGTTCATGCGTTGCAAGAACGTAGCCATGGGCGACCATTCATAGCTTTCTCTGATGAGAAAGATTTGGTGGTTGATGTCGAGTTGTCACTCAGAATGTTGCGGGAAGCGCGTCGGAGGGAAACACCTGTAAACTATCAGGTTGCTGATTGTTTGAAAAGGCTATATCCTGCTGGTGAATTTCCGCATATGTTCTATTACGAGTGTCCATTCCACAAAGGAACTTTGCTGGTTGAAGGATTTTGTGACCAAGCAAAAGTGATGTGGAGTGGTGTTGACTATGAATGCATGCAGTTTGCTCGTATTGCTCAGGAGTTGGATGAAATAGGCAGGGGTAAGCCAAGCATGCGTCAGTTTGTTAACACAGCTCGCCAGGAAGGAGTTGATGGGTTGCGAAAGGATTACCCTCATGTTGCTTTGGTTTTTGATGAGCGCAAAGAAGAGGGTGATTTGCCGAGTCTGAAGATTCGGATGTCAGATACATC
>Ga0180432_10000311_pt1 | contig 77687 bp, 64 predicted proteins | sample SS_ome_10_FD_132414 | JGI IMG/M metagenome (GOLD analysis project Ga0180432, IMG submission 132414) | Hypersaline lake sediment archaeal communities from the Salton Sea, California, USA - SS_1_MS_2 metaG | ecosystem: Environmental > Aquatic > Non-marine Saline and Alkaline > Hypersaline >...
CGAACTGCTGCTCGGTAATAATGGCGACCTCAAAATCCGAGAGAAGCAGTACGTCGTTCGATTCAATGAGGCGGTCGTATGTTCTCGGCATGTACTGACGAATGAACTTCAGGGCATCCTCCTTTCCGCCCCCAACCGATTGAAATGTCGACTCATACCAGTTCGCCGGAATCGGTTGGTACCTTATCCTCGGGTCCGCCCTCAACAGGACCGGAAGACGAGTCTCCGGAACGTATGACTCCCCTATACAGATAATCCGGATATGGCCTGTAGCGGGGTCGGTCTTGGCTAAGGACGCTGAAATGCTGAAAATCATAAGGAGAAGACCCAGCGACAGAACAAGGTGGCGGAGTTCTTGGTTTGGCATGTTGATAGCTTCCCTCAACAGAGAGTAAAATATATTCTGCCTTCTCATATAGTGCAAGGATGTGGCCAGACGGCTATTCCTCCAAAGGTTCCTCAAAGGTCTCGATCATCGAGAGTACGAGATAGATTACGGCAGCGGCGCAGATCAGAATCAGCCCCAGTGCCGCGCTCTCTATCATCAACAGAAAACCCGCAACGACTATCACTATCGATATTTTCTTGAACACCCCGTACTCCGGCCGTCCCGGGTGGAAATCATCGAGTATCGAGCTTTCCCGTCTCCTGGTGTCACCGGTGTGGGCCATCAGGTTCCTCTCTTCCTTCTTGGGGTCCCATCCCCCCTTCCTCTGCTCGCCCAGGTGGATCGATATCCCTATCAGGAATCCGAAGGCCGCGTAGGTGACCAGTAGTACCGCGAGTGCGTCGAAACCACTGATCGACCCGCCGAAGTACCCCGCAAAGACGTACAGGGAGATCCCCACTATGACCGACAGGCTGACGTACCACAGGAGACTCTCGAGCTTCAAGCGGTTACAGTTTGGTCTTGAGCTTAAAATTGATGCCGGAAACGCTCGGTCGGGCACCGTGCACGACATATTTTTACGGCGCGGCGCAACGCCCTCCCGTGAAGCTCATACCTTGGCGGCGGGTCTCATCCTGGACGTGCAACGGTTGCGGGAGGTGCTGCGAACAGCTCAAGCCCGTCCTGAGCCGAGAAGAAAAAGAGCAGCTCACGGAGCAATTCGGGGAGGATGTTGTCAGCTGCGAGGACGGCCTCTTCAAGCTGGCGAAGATCGGCTCCAGGTGCTATTTCCAGAGATACGTCGATGGAAGATCCTTCTGCCTCCTCCAGAACACCGGGCTGAAGCCCGCTTCATGCCGGACCTTTCCCTTCATCGTGTCCGTCGAACCCCTCGATGAGAAAGACGGGAAGGCGAGTCTATCCTTCCAGGGAAGGGAGATCTACGTCTACGCCAATCCCAGATGTCCATCCCTGCGAACGGGTGAACCGGACCGACAGCTCGCCGGCAGGGTTATTCCCGAGGTCGTGAGGATCGCCCTATCCGATCGGGAGAAGCAGGTGCACAGCACGTCCTCCCATCCATCTCTGGCGTTGCCGATTCCCAGGATCTAGTCCGGAGCTACCTGGTGATCTTGAATCTGTCGAAGGTCTTTCCGTCCAGGGATACCGCCCTGGAGCTCAACTCATCCCCGTCGATGTCCACGACCACATAGTGAAAGATGTCCGCATATGCCCTGAACCGATCAACATCGTAGCACCTCTCGTCCAGTGTGCCGCCCCCTCCGCCGGTTATGACCAGATGTACGCCGTCGAGGTCAGCCCTCTCGTAGTCATGGCAGTGGCCACAGAAGATGACATCGACCCCATTCTCCCTGAGCAGCGGCAGCAGTACCGCCCTTGCCTCCGGGTTGCCGTCGTAGCTCTGTATCCCCCACCCCACGCAGTATGGGGGTTCGTGGAAGAACGCCAGGCGGAAGCGTGCGTCCTGGAAATCCTCGCCTTCGAGCTCACCGACGAGCCATTCGTACTGCTGGCTTCCTGGGCCTATCAGCTCGTAGTTGTCGAGCACAACGAACCTGCAGTCACCCCGGGTGAAGGCGTAGTGGTCGGTGTAACCAGGATGGCTCATGTAGCGATAGAACCAGGCGGCCAGTGCCGCATCCCCCGCGGTCCCATCATGGTTGCCAACCGCGTGATAGGAAGGGACCTTCGAGAAGAGTCCAGCCATGGACTTGAAGTAGCGGTTCCAGTGGGAGTATAGCCTTCCGTTCCCGACGGCGTCACCAACGCAGATCACGAAATCCGGCGACTCGCCCTCGATGGCCTCCGCGACCCTGCTCGCCACATCCGTGCAGTGGGTGTCCCCGTACACGCAGAACCTGAGGGAAGTCCTCTCGTCCGGAGTCGTGAAATCGGCTATGGGGGAGGAGTGGCCCCCGCTCTTGACGCGATAGGAGTATCGTCTGCCGGGAGCCAGATCGGTCAACCGCACGTTATGTATCGCCCCGGGTTCTCCCCGCTCGACCGAGTCGAGGCTCCCGTCAATCCCGTACTCCACATCGCTTCCGGAAACCTCGCTCGTCTCCCACATCACGGTCACCGAATTCCCGGCAGGGTTCTGGAGGTAGGGTAGCTTCTGGAAGTGTACCTCGTCGATCTCCTCAATCTCCCGGACATCGAAACTCTGGCAGGCCATGATTCCGGCTCCCGCGCAGTAGAGGCCGACTCCGCCGCAGATCTCACCCTCCAGGTCCAGATCCCAGAGCAGGATATGGTCGTGCCACACCCGGAGCCTTCCGCCGAGGTGCTCCATCCTGATCCTCTCGGTGATCCTGTAGTAGATATCGGTGGGTATGTAGTCGGTCTGGTAGGCGTCGCTCCTCAGCAGCTCCTCTTCCCCACCCCTCACCCTTACCAGCCTGCGAAAACGATTGCCCCCGTCCTGGTAGTCCTTTCGTTCCTCGTATCTCAGGTAGTTCTCCCCGTCCCCGTGGCCGACTATTACGCCCACCGATGAGCCCCCGGCATCCCCGAGCTGCCTGATATCGGCCTCCACGCATATATCGCGGGCCCCGTCGCTGCCGGCGACCAGGAAAGCGCTCCATCCCCCTGCATTCTCGGGCTCTCTTCCATCCTGTATGAGTAGGCCGACCTTGGACTTGTGCCAGTTCGATGAGTATCCATGATCCTCCTTCATCCATCCCTGGAGGGGCGTTCCCCTCGGGAAGGTGTCGGTGAAAACAAAGCTCTCCCGTTTCAACGTCTCCGCCTCTGCAGACCGGAGAGGGATGGTCTATAAATGTCGATTCGACCGGCCATGCCCATCAGGGCCAGTTGAGCGGCGGGAGTCGGCTGTAACCATTTTATCGGCCTCCCGAGATGGCTTAGCGGTGTTACCCTGAGCTGGAGTTTCGCGTTCGTATCTGACATTCACGTCGGCTCCCCTCGATCATTTCGCTTCCAGCCGGCGTGGAACGAGAACTGGCAAACCGCGAGGGAGCAGATAGTCGAGATCGACCCCGACCTCCTCATCGTTGGCGGTGATCTGACCCGCGACGGCAGCATCCACGACTACGAATTGGCGGCGATGCGTGACGACCTCGAGTCCCTGCCGTTCCCGGCCCTCGTGGTGGCCGGCAACATGGACACGGGGAACAAGCACACGCAGGTCCCAGGTCCGATATCTTCCCGTAACGATCCGGACCTGAACGTCACCTCCGCACAGATCCGGAGATTCTCGTCTCACTTCGGCGAACTCAACTGGTCATTCATCCACAAGGGGGTCAGATTCATCGGGATCTGCACTATGGTCGCGGGTTCCTCGCTGCCGGAGGAGGAAGAGCTCTGGCGATCGATCGGGCAGCTCGACGAGGCCCCGGTGGAAAACACCGTCTGGGTTATGCACTACCCGCTGTTCATCGACCGCCCCGACGAGCCGGACTTCGACATAACCGATCCCGACCATTACAGGGACTGGTACTTCGGTATCGACCGCGGTCCAAGATCGAGGCTGATGAAGGCCATAGAGTCCACGGGGGCAAACCTAGTCCTTTCGGGCCACGTCCACTGCCGGAAGACCCATCACACAGGGGGCATCCGCTTCGATATAGCCCCGTCCACCGCCTTCCCCCAGTGGGGAGACCGGTGGGACGATGGGGATCCCGCACTCGGTTTCATCGTATACGAGGTTCAGGATGGAGCCATCACCCCCGAGTTCGTTCCTCTGCGTGAAATCTCGGATGCAGAGGGGTACGGCCCCGGAGGACACCCTTCCCCGGAGAAACGGGACTACTCGAGGGCGTGGGCGAGGCACCCTTGAGACCCGGGCGGTCCATACCTGATGGCCCGCGGACCCTACTCCCTCTCGACGAGCGTTGTTGTCCTCGCCGGGGCGTACAGCACCCTTCTCACCATCAGTTGATGAACGACCAGCCCGGACACTATCAGGGTAGCCGTCGTGGCCAGCCACTCAGACAGATAGACCCAGAAGAGGGCCTGGTCCTTGGCCCTCACCGCGGTGTCCCCCAGCTCCGAGAGCATCGCGAACGCCTCCTCCATCGTGGCCTGACACAGCTCGTATTCCTGCTCCAGGTAGAGCTCCTCGGCGTCGGCCTCCACGGCGTCGGCCTCCTCGACTCCCGCATGTATCGGAGCGGTGTTCGCCCCGAAGTTGTCCGCGAACTCGATCAACCCGAGCAGAAATCGCCTCTGCTCCAGGTAGTCCGCAAAACCCTCCCTTTGCCTGTGGACCTGGAGTATGTCCTCCGGCAGCTCCCTGCCGGTGCTGTAGTAGATGATATTCATCAGGACGTCGGTCCTGTAGGGGTTGCGGCACTCGCCGTAGAAGGTCCCCCAGAAGCTGCTAACGAAGTTGTCCCCCAGGTTCCAGGTGAGGCCCTCTTGATAGGTGATCGAGAACAGCCACGGGTACTCGATTCCCCTTTCGGGAAACAGCCCCTCCATCTCCGCCCAGATCCTCGACCCCTGTTTTGGTACCACGTGCCACCCGTGGCTCACCACGATGCCCTCTATCCCGAGGTCGGCGAACGGGGTTAGGACAGGCGGCAGGCCGGATTCCTCCCTCACATCGATGGTGAAGGTGCTCGCTCCCAGCGAGTGTTCGACCCCCTGGGACAGCACGGAAGACGCGTCGTTCGGGAACATCTCGTGCAGGCCGGACGCGATCCACGCCTGCCTGAAGGCCTCGCTGGAGCTTATCCCTCCCTGGTCGGCGAGAGCCGGAGTCCCGCCCTCGGTGGCCCTGCGGAGCATGTCCACCTGCGTGACGGTCAGGGGCCTCACGTCGGGGGCCGCGGCGTAGAGCACGAAATCGTATTCCTGCAGGATCTCGGCCGTCTTCGGAAAGTATAGCCTCACATACCTCTTGGCCACGTCCGGTTCCATCTCGGAGGCACGGCGCGTCGGCACCAGGGTTTGAACCGCCGCGGGCTCGGGCTCCAGTATGCTGACTATCGGACTATCCGCCGGCAGCACTGCGCCTATCGACAGTATCCTTATCGGTTCCCGCGACCCGAAGCACCCGGCGAGGGAGGAGCAGAGCACAAGCGCCAGCAGCGCCGCCGTCGCCTTGGGATCCATACAACCAGCGGGGCCGCGATCCTGATATCTATTGCGTTGACACTTTTCTATAACAGGGTCTCCAAGGGATCGGTGAGCCATTGAAGGAACCGTACAAGGTCCCCATCGACCAGGCCCAGCTCTTTCTCGATGACGACCTGATACAGGAGGCCGATAACGTCACCAGGGTTTGGCACCGGCTCGAGAAGCACCCGGCCAATCCGCTCATCCTCAGATCCGAGCCCGAGGAGAACCTCTTCCTCTTCGGCACCGTGATCAACGATCTGGATCCCCTCGTAGACGACGAGGTCTATCGCATGTGGTACTTCGCCCGCGGTCAGGGATCGGAGTGGGTGGCATATGCGCGTAGCCGTGACGGGCTGAGATGGGAGAAACCGGACCTGAGAGACGATACCCAGAGAGAGGAACTTCCCCGAAACGCGGTCCTGAAACCGGAAGGCTGGCGCCTGCTTGGCCTCTCGGGCGTGGTGAGGGATAGAAGTGCCGGGAATGGGAGAAGCTACAAGCTGATGATCCCCGCGGCCGACCGGAGAACCAAGGAAAAGACCTACCTCATGGCCGAGTCCGAGGACGGATATGACTGGAATCTGGTGTCAACGTTCACCCCGGAAAGGCCGAGCAACCCCGACCGGGCATGTTTCACCTGGGACCCCCACCGTCAGCTCTATGCCCTCTACAACAGGTATAGATACGGCGATCCGGATCTGAGGGAGAGGGGCGGCCCGGCCTACTGGGGGCGGGCGATCGCCCTCTGCACCAGCAGGGACTTCAGGGAATGGTCCTCCCCCGAGCTGGTGCTACATGCCGAGACCGACGAACCGGACGGCACCGAGCTGTACGGCATGGGGGCCTACCCCTATGCGGGTCAGTGGGTGGGGCTGGTCCAGGTACACAGATCCCTTCCCCATCTCGCATACATCGACCTCGCCATCGCCCACTCACGGGACGGTCAGAAGTGGGATCGAGAGCCCGATCTGGTGTTGCCCAGAGGGGGGGTCGGTGAATGGGACCGCTTCAACCAGTGCGCCTCGACCCAGCTTGTCCGCGAGGGGGACGAGATCCGGGTCTACTACTCGGGACGTCTCTATCGCCACGGCGAGTACAGCAAATTCACGGATCTGGGGGACTCCGGCCCCAAACAGGTTGGCATCGGGCTTGCCACCATCCGCCTCGACGGCTGGTGCTCGATGGAGGCGAGCTTCGATGGCGGCTGCATAACAACCGTACCCCTGCAGCTTCCCACCGGGGGCGAGATGTACCTCAATGCCGCATCGGAGTGGGGAGAGATCATGGTGGAGATCCTCGATGCCGAGGGGCAGAGTATCCTTCGCTCAGAGCCGGCGACGAGCGACTCCGTCCGCCTCCCGGTGATATGGCCTGATCGGGGAGGTTGGCATGCCCTGAACGTCGAACCAGTTCGGATCCGCTTCGCCCTCAAGAACGCCAAGCTCTTCTCTTGGTCGGTGCTCCGGGCGAATCCAACGGCCAAGAGATAAATATCGGAACAGCAGATTCAACCCTGATATAGTTTGGGCTTCCGGCAATTCGTCACAGAGGCATTTCTATCACCCTGGTACCGCTCCCTCGAGAACCCCGGGAAGGCACAGAGGGATCTGCTGAGGGATCTTCTCCAGGGCTATCGGAAGACCGACTACGGCGACGCACACGGGGCGGGGGAGATATGCGGGATCGAGGAATATAGGAGCGCGTTTCCCGTCCTGGACTACGACTCCCTCACACCCTTCCTGAGCAGGGTCAAGGACGCGAACTTCTCCGCCATCCTCCCCGAGCCCCCCTGCAACTGGGTCATGACCAGGGGAACCACCGGAAGATCCAAGGTAATCCCGGTGACGAGGACCCACATCGATCAGATCAGGACTTGCGGGGCGAGGGCGATCCTGAACTTCGACAGGCGGAACCCGGAGGCGAGAATCCTGGCGGGCAAGGTCCTGAATCTGAACTTCCCGTCCCAGGTCCACTCGATGGAGGTGGCCGGCAGAACCGTCTCCTACGGGTACAGTTCCGGGACCTATGCCAAGCTCATACCGAGCCTCAACCAGACGTCCCTCGTACCCGGACAGGAGGAGATCGACGCCCTGGGAGCCGGTATATCCGACGAGGACTGGCGGGCCAGATTCGAGCTTGTATTCCGGGCCGCGAAGGGCGAGCACGTTACCGCTGCCATGGGGGTTGCACCGGTCATATCCTCCTTCGGCAGGTATCTCAAGAGGGCGCACCGCCGGAAACCGAGGGACCTCTGGGAGCCCGTTGCCCTCTTCTGCACCAGCGTGCCCAAGATCCACTCCAAGTACGCCCCCCATCTCCGCGAGTACTACGGCGACTGCCGGATAGTGGAGATGTACACCGCCACCGAGGGCGCATTCGGTCAGCAGCTCGACGAGTTCCCCTACATATCTCCCAACTACGATACGTACCTGTTCGAGGTCGAGATGGGCGGCTACACCAGGATGCTTCATCAGCTGAGGCGGGGTGAGTGGGGGAGGCTGATCGTCTCCTCCTGCCTCTTTCCGAGGTACGATATCGGAGATATGGTTGAGTGCCTAGGCAGGAACTACTTCAGGATCTTCGGGAGGGACACCCTGAGGGTTAGGCTGGAGCACCGGCTATTCAGGCTGGCCACCAGGTGGTTCATCTAGGGTGGCTCGGGGCTGCGCCTGGACACCGAGTAGGCCCACGCGATTATGGCCACGCCCACGATTATGAACATCACCGCCCACCAGCGTTCGATGTCGAGGGCCGAGCCTCCTCCGACTGCGCACAGCACCGCCCCGCCTATCAGAGAGCCGGTCCCGGTTCCATGATATCCCCGCTTGTACTTGTAGATCCCCCTCAGGACCAGGATCAGGCCTATCCCGATGAGGAAGTAGGCCCAGATATCCGACTCCCCGATGATGTCGGCGTCGGTCAGGAGCAGCAGGGTACCGAGAAGGATTATGATCCCGCCGCCCACCAGAGGAGCGGATCTATCGTGCTCTCCCTTCTCGTGCTTCTCCCCCTCCTTCTCCTCCTTCTCGGACTTCTCCTCCCCCTTCTCCTCCTTCTCAGACTTCTCACTTCTCCTCCGCGCCCCCTTACCCGCGGGAGCCCCGCAGGAAGGACAGAAAGCATCCTCGTCCGATATCTCGGCACCGCATTTCCTACAGTAAGGCAAGTCCGCTACCCGCCTAGCTTGAGGCGTCACTCCTTAAAAAGCATTTTTCAGATTCGCCCCTCGACTGACACAGCAAGGGTTTACCCGTGTCTCCGACCGATTGGCTCGAGTGGGCTATACGTACCAGCTCAGGCTCTCGTCCATATACGACATGAGCCGGGAAAGTCTGTCCTTAGCCTCCGGTTTCAAGGCTGTGGATTCAGTCAAATCCAGGGCAGTTGCCCTGTACTCTTCGGCCATCCGCTTCGCCCTCTCCAACCCCCCGCTCTCGATCAATGTCGACCTGAAGGATTCCAGATCGGCTTCCCGGGACCTCAGGGCCTCGGCCTGTTCACCGTCCGCACATTCCAGAGCCAGAACCACGTGCAGAGGCCTCTTCAGGGTCGAGAGATCGGACCCGGGCTTCCTCCCGTACTCCTCCTCGGAGGCGAAGGTGTCGATGATATCGTCCTGAATATCGAAGACGTAGCCCATCATCTCGCCAGCCCGGCCCAGGGTATCCAGATCGTCATCCGCCCCGGCCAGGATGCCACCCATTCTCAGAGTGGCGCAGAACAGGGACGCTGCCCTCTCCGAGGCCATGGCCCGCCACTCGGACAGGAGGGCGTCGCGCCCCTCCATTTGGATGTCCAGGATCTGGCTTTCGTTGACCCGTCGGTTGGCCTCCAGGAGCTCTCTTATCAGCCTGAAGGCGTCCCCCTGCTGCGGCACGGAGTCCGCCAGCAGTCCAAGGCAGACCGAGAAGAGGATGTTTCCGGAGAATACCGCGCATCCCATCCCGAGACGCTCATCTCGAAGATCGGAGTACTCCCTGTGTATCGTGGGGCTGCCCCGCCTGAGCTCGTCCCCATCCACTAGGTCGTCGTGGACCAGTATGGAGTGTCGATACAGCTCTATTGCGGCGCAGACGGCCCTCAGGGCCTCCCGATCCGTACCTCCATACCCGTGGTATACCAGGGAGGTGGTGTAGGACGCGATCCTCTTCCCGCCCCTCAGCACGAATCCCCGGACGGAATCATAGACCTCTCCCAGGAACGGATGAAGGCCTGCGCCGCGGGATCTGGCCTCCTCGAGGTAACCTTCCAGGTATGTCTCCACCCATCTCGAATGATCGTCAAGCTCCTTCTCCAGGATCTCCGATGACACGATTCTCAACCCGCCTAGTCCATCATGGGTAACCGGGCTCGTCCGGCCTGGGCAGACGTTTCTCCACCCCGGGCAGAACCTCGCCACCTCGGCTCGGCTCCGAGAGGTAGTAGTACGCGGTGCTGGCGTAGTCGTTGCTGAGCCTGTTGGCGTGGCCGTGCTCGATCGTCACCAGAATGCTCCTGCGGAACCTCAGGGGGTCCTCTATGTGGTACCTGTAGACGCTCTGCTTGCCCTTCCAGCGCCACTTGCCGGAGCCGTTGTACATCAGGACGCCGTGGTACGGCGCGTTGTACTCCTGGGTCGGGCAGTATGCACAGTGGTACCAGTCCTCGGTGCCCGTTCCGTGAAGCGATGGCGGCCACTTCTCGCCGTCGATGAATATCATATCGTCACCCTCGCCATACCAGTCATTGGGGTTTCGCTGGAAGCAGTCGATGTCCAGGTGGGCGCCGCAGTATATCCCGTCCCCCTTCGCGTCGAGTATCACGTAGTTGCCCTCGCCACTCGAGTTAAGGTTCCTGGGGTCATCCCTGCACTCCTCGTTCGTCTTCCCGGCTTCCGCGCACCAGCCACGGGTGTTCGCCTCTCGATTCCACTGTGCGTGGAAGTAGGCAGCGCCGTCGAGCTCCGAGTCATCCGGGTACGTTTCGTAGTCGACGTAGAAGTAGTGGCTGTACGATTTCTCCCCCTGGTTCTCGACCTCGACCCGGGCCCCCTGCCGAAAGGGCATCGGCCACCAGCAGTTGAACCCCTTCCCATCCTGCGGGCTCATCTGCAGAGGGAGGGTCACGAAGTTACGCCTGAGGCCGTGCCCCAGGCCGAAGAAGTCGCCTATCGGGCACTCCACGCTCGGATTACTCTCGCCTTCCCAGTAGAATCTGATCACTATTCGCCGGCAGTAATCCTCTGAAGGGATGCCCAGCGTCATCCAGATGTGCTTGATACACCCCGGACCATCGATCTCCGCGATCGCTCTACTCTCGCCGGGCTCTATCCGCCAGCTGTCCGCATTGCCGCCGCTCCGGTCATAGCTGGATATCCTTCCGCTCTCGTACTCCCTGAGATAGGGAATCCCGGCAAGGGATGAGACGCCTATCAAGTTTCATGCCTCCTTTCTCCCCTATCGCACTGCTAAACTAATGTCTTTTCCGACCTCGGCGGTGAGCTGGCGATTATGCTCTGGGCTCCCTTGCCTCCAGCCGGCCGCACAAGACATTTAGCTCCGGAGAACGATGGGAGATCGATGCCCAGCAAGGTCGTGGTAGTGGGAGGTGGATTCTGCGGGACCCTCGTGGCCAAGACTCTCGAAAGGGATGACGAGCTTGAGGTCACGCTCGTGGACGGCACGGGCCACTTTGAGTACACCCCCGAGGTGCACATGCTACCCTTCAAACACGAGGAATCCGATGAGATGAAGATAAGTTTCGAGGAGATACTGACCAGATCGAGGATAGTCAAGGGAAGAGCTCGGGAGATCACCCCCGATCATGTTCGGACAGAGGGGGAGACATTCCCATATGACTACCTGGTCGTCTCCACCGGCGCCGATTACCCTGTGATGATCCCCGAGGGGCCGGATGTAACCACGTTGACATCGATAGAGGATGCGAAACTGGTATCGAAACGGATCCCTGATTCCGACACCTTGCTCGTTGTGGGCGGCGGCCTGATAGGGACCGAATTCTGCGCCGAGCTGGCGACCAAGACGGAGGGCAAACGGATAGTCCTCGTTCATTCCAAGTCCCGGCTTATCGAGCGAAACCCGAAGAGGGCCTCAGCCTACGCGAGGCGTTTCCTCGAAAGCCGGGGGGTCGATATAGTCCTCGGACAGAAGATCGTCGGGAGGAGGGGAAACACGTACCTGACCGAGGCGGGAAGCGAGATATCAGCTGACTTCTGCATCTGGTCGGCCGGGTTGAGCTGGAACCCCGATTTCATGCGCGGGTTCCCGGACCAGGTGTTCTCGAACCGCGGCCAGCTGAGGGTCAACCCCCATCTACAGCTGGTGGGATATCCCAATATCTTCGTGGGAGGCGACATAGCCGACATCGACGAGGAGAAGACCGCGGCCAACGCCGAGGGGCACGCTTGTCCCATAGCCCGGAACATAAGAAGGCTGAGGACCGGAGACCGGCTGGTGTCCTATCGGCTGATCAGAATGCCTATCGCCATCAGCCTCGGTGACTGGTTCGGTATTCTCACCTGGGGGAGACTCGCGATCACCGGGCCTCTACCCAGGTTGGTAAAACACGGTGTGTTGCACTGGACGATGTTCAGATACCGCAACCTGTGATTCACGGGAATCAGATCGGGCCTATTCCGGGTTCTCCTCCCCCGCCTCATCGGGTGGAGACTCCGCCATCCTTATCCACTGCTCGTAGAGGTCCGCCAGCGTCACCACCGAGGCCTCGTACGAGTGAACCGTACCCGAGTACTTGCCCAGCTGGTCCATCAGCCTGTTGACATCCTCACGGGATTCGAGAGAGAAGGAAACCGACCCGTCGCTCCCGACCTCGTATTTCTCGCCAAAGGACTCCCAGAAATCCGGGTGCACCGAGTCATGGGTCGTGACCCGCAAACGGTACAGCTGGGAGGTGGCCTCGAAGAACTCCCTCATCGATCCCGTACTCATCACGGATCCGTTCTTCCGCATCAGGACGAATCGATCTGCAAGCCTGCTTATCACCTTCGGGTTGTGATCGATCATCAAGATAGTGGAGCGACACGAGTAGTCCTTCAGGAAGTTGATCAGCCTCTCCGACCTCTCGGTGTCCATCGGGGAGGTCACCTCGTCGAGCAGGAGCAGGGATGGCTTCTTCATCAGGGCGCACCCGATCCTCAGGGCCATCTTCTGGCCCTCAGAGAAGCCCTCTATCTTCTCATCAGCCACCTCGCTCATACCCATCAGCTCCAGGAACCCCTCTATCTCCTCCCGGGAGGAGCTCTGGATTCCCTCGAAATACGAAAGCGTCTCGCCCATGGAGAGCTTCTTGTGGAAATCGAGGGCGGGGGATACAAAACCGATCTTGGCCCGGAGCTTCCCGAGTTTGGAGTACAGGGAGACGCCGTCGAGCAGAACCCGGCCCGAATCGGGGGAGACTATGCCGGCGATCACCCTGAGAAGCGTCGTCTTGCCACACGCGTTGGGGCCGATCACCGCGGTTATGCTGTCCTCCGAGACGCTGAAGCTGATTTCGTTCAGTATCCTGACCGATCTGCGGCCCACCTTGAAGCCCTTCGTCAGTTCCTCAACAGACAAGCTCGAACCCAACGCTATCACCTAGTAGTGCTCGACCATACCCCACTCCATCGACTTCCTCTCTATGAACCTGTAGAATCCCACCGAGATGACAATCCCCGCGATGACGCCCCCGATCATCAGAATGACGGGGTCAAGCGACACGCCAAACGCGGAGAACCATGCCCCGTCCGCTCTCGGCAGTTCACCGAGTATCAATATCCTCCTGATCCACTCCAGGCCGGTCGTCACCGGTATGATCCGCAGGATGTCAGGCAGAACCAGGAAGGGCCACCCCGCCTTGACGAAGGTGGAGACGGGAAAGAAGAAACCCGACCCGACCTTGAATACCTGCAGGAAGACCCCCGCGGTCGAGCCGATCTTCTTGAACAACAGCGCCAGAGAGCCCATTATGATCGCGACCGTGAGCATGTACATCCACGATATTATGATCAGAACCGAAACGTATCCGAGGGAGAGCGGGTCCACGGTTCCGATGCCGAGGTAAATGAACACGGGCACGAACACCGCGATGGCCACGATGCCGTTGACGATGCTCCTCGCCACCATCTGGCTTATGATCAGTGTGAGGGGAGAGACGTTGTTATTCATCAGGGTGCCCAGCGTCCCCATGCGCGCCTCCTCGGGGATTATCCGCGTGGCCTCGAGGTACCCCTTCTCCATGAAGGCCCACACGAATATGTTCACCACGATGAACTCCTGGTACGAGAACTCCATGACATCCGATGTTCCGCCGAGGAAGATGTAACCGATGAAGCCGAAGGCGATCATCATCGCGATAAGGTAAGTGGCCTCCACCGCCAGCTCGAACTTGTACTTGAAGGCTATCCTCAGGTATCTGACAACGTTACTGAACAGTACCGACAAAAAGCTCGCCGTTCTACGCCGAGGGCTAGACAGCCCTCATAGAAATTACTTGCGATTGTCTTGCCGGGGGGATGGGGAGATCTCTAGGTTTTCTTCCTCAGCTTTATGGATTTGCTGCCCTCGACCTCGACCAGGATCTTCTCCCCCTTCTTCCAGCCCAGTTCACCGACCAGGTCCCTCGGAATCGTGGTAGTGTACTGCGCAACCCGGCCCCCTTTGGGAAGCTTATGGGATTTCATCTGGAGTCGAATTGTGGCCATGCTCTCAAACCCTTCACCGTATCCCGTGGGGCATAAAAAAAGAGCCTCTCGTGACCGGCCGGTATCCATGGGAGATTCGCGTCCCGGCTGGGATATCTGCATTTCTACGGTTGGATCTCCGGGTGCCGAGATAAGCCTACCCCTCGACGGGCTCGGGGTTGTAGGCCGTGTTCATCAACCCTATGAAGCTCGTATCGTGTCTCTCGCGGGATATCATCTTCGGCTTGTCCTCCGTCGGTCTGAACACCGCCACCCGCTCAAGGGGCGGCTTCAGCTCAGCTATCCCGGAACCCCTGTCCCTTGAGATCGACAGGGAGTCCAACGCTCCCCTCGCGATGGATTCCCGCGCCTTTCCGGGGCTCAGGTGTATCGCCGCGGTGTTCAGTTTGGAGTATTCCTCCCTTGTGAGGCCCTGGCCCGCCCTCTTGCCTAGCCCTCGCTTCACGGACACCGTCACGATGCCCGGGACCAGGGCCTCCGCCTCCCTGCAGAACGCCAGGTCGCCTGACCCAAATATGGATCTCACGCCCAGCTCGCTCGCACATAGGGCGAACTGTCCGAACTCGCCTATCGAGAGGCCGTTCACCGAGAGGTCAAGAAAGCCGAAGCTCTGGGTGTGGGCCAGATGAGCCTCCAGGGAGCCCGACTTGGCATGCTGCCCCACCCAGGCACAGGCGTCAAAGGTTTCGTCCAAACCCAGAGGGTAGGGCCCCTCCGGCCAGCCCCTGAGCAACCGGGCCCTCTCGTCCAGCAGTTCCGGGTCGAGGCCGCCCCATCCGTGGCCGTCTGCGACCACGATCTCCTCGCCCCCTGCCCTGAGGAACCCATCAACGGCGGCGTTCACCTCCCTCGTCAACAGACCCTTGGCCTTCTCGTAGTATCTTGACTGTGGCGTGCACCAGTTGTCGTGATCGAGCACGCCCGCCACGCCCTCGAGATCGGTCATCACGTAGATCTTCCTCAGGTTCCTCAAGTCAACACCTCCGATCTACTGCATGGAAACGCTATCCCCTCCGGATTGACCGTTGTGTATCTCAACCTTGACCACCCGAAATCCTTTTAACGATCCCCCTGATGTCGCTCGGGTGGGCGACGACCTCCATGCCCTCCATACCCTTCAGCCTGCCAGCGTTGTCAAGATCGATATGCCTCGTGCCTATCTCCACCCTCTTGCCGTTCGGCGCAGTCGTCGTTACAACCCCGGGCTTCTGGTCGACCGGATACACGACAACCGGGGTCCCCCCCTTGCAGCACTGGGCCACGCAGTTCGATATCAGGCTGTCAGCTATGCCATGGGCCAGCTTGGCCACGGTATTGGCGGTTGCCGGTGAGACGAAGAAAATGTCATAGTAACCGGTCTGCAGGCGCCCCGCGATGAATGGCTGGTTGGGACCCTTCTCCACCATCACCTTATCGAAGTCGGACTTCAGCCTGTCCCAGAGCTTGTACATCTTCAGCACCAGAACACCGTTCTTCGATACCAGGGCCGTGACCTCGATGTCCCTGGATCTTGAGAGCGAAGCCATGACCTCCATCGATTCCTCGAGGTAGTCGCCGGCGCCGGTTATGCCCCAGGCAATCCTCATCGAGTGCCCTCCTTCACGACTCGGCATACCGAGACCAGCCTCTTCACCGTCTTCCTCACCGTCTTCATACCTTCCTCATCCGACCTCGCCCCCTCAGCCCCCTTATCTTTGGACCAGACCGTTCCCCCGAGGTTCGCGCCGAAAGGTCCGCCTCCCACCGGGATCATCTCGTTTGCCATGTAGAAGGCGTGAATGGCCATTATCGCCGGTTCCTGGCCCCCGCTGCGGTCCCCGCCCACCGCTATGGATGCCCCGACCTTGTTCCGGAACGCGGCCGGGTCCGAGGCCACCACCGCCCTACAACGGTCGAGGACCGCCTTCAGCTGCGCGGATAGAGAACCCTGGTAGACCGGCGTTCCGAGGATCCACCCGTCGGTCTCCGTCATCAGCGGGGAGATATCTTGAACGTCGTCCTTCTGTATGCATCCCTTCTTCTTTCGGACGCAGTAGTCGCAGTGGAGACAGGGATTGATCGTCTTGCCCTTCAGCGAGACGAACTCGGTCGTCACATCGCCCAGGGATGAAGCGTACTCGAGGGCCGTCCTGACCGCGAGGGCCGTCGACCCGTCCCTTGGGCTTCCTGAAAGGCCCAGTAACCTGACCGAGGATGACATTTGAACCGGGTAATTCATCGCCCGAGGCTATTTAACTGGATTCCGAGTTTCCAGAAAACGGCTACCTGCGCCTCAAGGTGTAGCCGCTGGCACCGCCGTCCTCTCGCGGTTAACGGTGCTCACTATATCTATCCAAACCTTCTCCGTAGTGAATGGTATCCCGAACATGAAAACGAGGTAAACCAAGATCAGTACAGTCTCAATCACGTGTCTTCCTCCTCAACATTCCCTCTTCAACACGACCCGATTATTGTGGCCTCGATCTTCGCTTTGAGGTACAAACTTCAAACTTTATTAATGCAATAGGTTTTTCCTTCAATATAGTGCAAAATAATATCGATCACCTGCCAGGGGATTGTTCCCTGCTTACCTCACGCCGCCGGGACTGCAAGGGAGAGGGGCCCGGTAGGGAGGTTCCGGGTTCAAAAATATCTATAAGCCGGGTACAACCCTGCCGGAACATGAAGGGCCCGGTGCTACTCATAGCCCTGCTGACGCTCGCGGTTCACCCGGCGTCCGCCCAGGGGGACATACCTTTCACCCGGGCGATATACAGGCCATCCAGCGCCTACTGGAGGTACAACTTCACGGCCCTCGCCGAGGCGGGGATCGATGCCTACTACGGAAACGGCGGGAGCGGACTGTGGTCGGAGGAGATATACGAGGAGAAATACGGGAGGGAGAGTCTCGAGGCGGCCGCGAACAACATCACCTACATCGCGGGGCCCTACTACATGCAGGTGAACTGGGACCGCGTCAAATTCAACTACACCAGGGCGGTGGGTCCAGGCGGTGTCGTCGAGGTACACTCGCCCTCCCCAATCGACCAGGCGTGGTGGGATGTGATGGTCGACACGCCGGCACAGATCATCGCCAATCTCTCACTGCACTACCCGATATGGGGAATCGTGTGGGACATGGAGCTCTACGGCCACGACACCTACAAGCCAACCTACTACAGCTTCGATAAGCCAGCTATGCGTGCCTTCGCGAACGAGACCGACAGGACGATACCCGATCTGCCCACGTCTGAGAGATACAGCTGGCTACGGGGCAGCGGGTTGCTTGACGAGTACCAGGCATGGATGAGCCGGAAGGCCTACGATATGGCCAAGAGGACCGCGGACAGGGTTCACTCGATAAACCCCAACCTGTCGCTTGGAATACTGTACTTCGAGGACTGCTGGTACTACTGGGCCATTCTGGACGCGTTCATGACCCCGCAGGCGCCGGTCACGGGATGGAACGAACAGTCCTACCCGGGATTCCGGCTGGGCGGGGATGAAGGCATAGACGTGTACCAAGAGATGTGGGAGGACCACGGACTCAACGGCAGATTCCTGCCTGGCCTGGCCTCCGTCCTGCCTTGGGATGTTCTGACACACACCGAGATGATGCTCAGGCAGAACGGGGCTCTATGGCTCTACTTCGGGAACAGGTACCCGGTTGAGAGGGACCCGGCGTACGAGGCGGCATTCAAGGCCGTGGAGCATCTCTTCTACTTCAACCGCAGCTATCTCGATCCGGTTCCCCTATTCTACCTTCACCCCGGGGTCGAAGCCAGGGCCTACCGGGGTCCAGATGACAAAGCGACCCTCTTTCTCACACCGTTCAGAGTCAAGGAGAAGGGATCTGTGCCCATAGATGTCGTCACGGACTTCACGATACTCACGGATAGCCACGACCTGATCTACATAGGGGAGAACCTGACCAGGAAACACCTGGCCAACGATGCTGACAGGGGGTCGCTCAGTAGGGATGATATCCCGTGCATCATCTCGAATCTCGCACAGGACGACCTGACAAGGACAGAGAACCTGGCCATCATTCGCGAGCTCGAGAACCTTGTTTCGTACAACCGGAAACTGGATCTCCTTGACCTCTCAGGCATCCCGGAGAGGACCCGGGCTGCCAAGGACGCCGGGGAGAAGGGGCAGCTTGGCCTGGCCAACGATATACTCCTCGCCGCCAGGGAGGAGGCATACCTCGAGATACTCGAAGAGGTCAAACCCATAATCGAAAGGGGGCTCAAGAATCCCAGAAACACGACTATACCACTGAACCTGCTCCGTATCCTCTCCAACGGGGAGAGGGCGTTCCGGGATGAGCTACCCATCGTCGGCCAGACACACCTGTACAGCGGGCTGGGCCTCTGGGCGTCGAGCGTCGCCGAAGGGATAGGCCCCCTCGCCCTTATTCTGGCGCTAGCGGCATCCTTACTACTGAAGTCGATACCGCACCATTCGCCAGCTGCTACCGGCGGGAGTAACTCAGCCGGCCCGCGAGGAGCCCGAGGATCAGGCAGACAACCATGACCGGCTCCGGGACGGCCATGTCCTCATTGCCAGCATCCCCGTCCTGTATGAGGTCGCCTCCCGATCTGAGCACGATGACGTCGTTCACGCTCTCGAGTGCCCTCAGGTCCTCGGGGGTTCCATTCTCCACCCTCACCCAGTATGCGTGATTCTCCTCGGTGTATCCCTCCGCGCTTCCCATCTTCGTCGCATTGTAGCCGGACCCCAGATCTTGCCACACAGCATCTGTGGGCTCGTCCCGGAAGACGACGATGTATCCGTAGATCCAGGGGCACTCCTTCGGGTCCGGCGGCACGTCCTCGCCGTCCGGATTCAGGATCCTCTCGACCATCGAGGTCGCCTCCATCGCCAGCTCCATGGCGATCTCGAACTGACCGGAGGCCAGCGACTCCTCCGCCCTGCTCAGGACGGCGGAGGCCTCCTCGAGGTCGAACTGGTCCGAGTTATCCTCGATCAGGGATCTGGTCCTGTTGATGGCATACAGTATCTTGAGCCTCCAGGCCTCCTCGTCGATCCCTCCGCCCTCATCCGGGTCCCCGGAGGCATCCGTTGTCCCGTTGTTCGTAACAGGGACCTCGCTTCCCTGAGTCGCCTCGGTCATGGATCTCAGTATCGTTAGATCGGTTGAGTTGAGAACCAGGTGAACCCGGTAATCCCCTATGACCTGGAGCATCCCCACTATCCTCGTCTGGAAGTGCACGGATACGGTCGATATCTCGTCCCCCAGCTCGATCTCCGTGATCTCCTCCCCGAAACCCCCATCGTCCATGTATGGCTTCGATGTTCGGACATATTCCAGGGCAACGCCCTCTACGTCCGCCCTCTCGGGAACGGCGGACGCCGACGATAGGGCCACACAGGCCGCCATCAACCACGCTGAGATCACTATGACCGATTTCATACACAACCATCGCCTGAAACTATAGATATACGTTTCATGAAACGTTCCCCCTGGGGATTCGTAACATACTTCATCCCCTTCCTCCTCTATCGCGGCATGCAGGCCGAACTCTCCTTCGAGGATTTCGAGGGCGACCCCCGGGACAGACAGAAGGCCGTTCTACGGAAATTTCTCGAACTCATCCACCACGAGCGGACCCCCTCAGGTCAGCTGGACTTCGAGCTTGTCGAGAGCGACGAGGAATCCGGCCTAGTCAGACGAAAGTACGAGGCATCGCAGGAGCCCTGGGCCCCCCAACCGGTATACGAGTTCACGAACCCCGAACTCGATAATGGCATAACCCTAGTCGCGCTCCACGGCCACGGAGACGACCCCTTCAGCGGGATCTATGACTACATCCCCGGGCTGGCAGGTCGCGGATACCGGGTGGTGATGCCCATCCTCTTCGGAACCATGGAGAGGGAGACAAAGGGCCTGCGGCCAGACTGGAGGGACATGTGCAGGGAGTGGTCCATAGAGGCGGATGCCCTGGGGGTTACGTTGATCGCCGCCAGGCTCCATGACGCTCATCTGGCCTATCTGCTTGCCATGGAACTCGAAGGGGTGGACAGGGAGAGAATCGCGACGATCGGCCTCTCAATGGGCGGCGAACTCTCGCTCTACCTCACCGCTATCGAGAAGGGGATACGGGCCTGCGTGTCCGCTGGATTCATGTCCTCCTTCGGCTCCCTCCTGCTGGACAAGAGGAACTGCCAGTGCTACTCGATTCGTGACTGGCCCCGATACTTCGATATGCCAGATATCGCGGGCTGCATAGCCCCAAGGCCGGTGCTGGTCCTCAAGGGGACCGACGATCCCTGTCTCGATCCCGAGGACGCGGAGCAGGCCTTCGAGCGCCTGAAGGATATCTATCGGCGGTTCGATGCCGCCGACTCCTGCAGCTACCGCACGTACCCGGGAACCCACTGCCTCAACCAGGACCTGGCCGACACGTGGTTGAGGGAGCAGTTCCGCTGACCCGGACTCTAGAGCCATCCCTTCCTACGGAAGTAGTAGGCCATCGAAAGCCCCACCGCGAGCATGACCCCAAGCACGCCGAAGTAGGCGTACTTGACCTCCAGCTCGGGCATGAAGATGAAGTTCATGCCGTATATGCCGGCGATGAAGGTGAGCGGGATGAAGATGGTAGCTATTATGGTGAGGACCTTCATTATCTCGTTCATCCTGTTGCTCACGACCGAGAGGTATATATCCAGCATGCCTGACACCGTGTCCCGCAGGCTCTCGATGGTGTCCATCACCTGGATCGTGTTATCATAGAGGTCCCTGAGGAACAACGAGGTCTCCTTACCGATCAGGGGTGACTCCGCCCTTTCCATGCTCCCTATTACCTCCCTCAGGGGCCAGACCGATTTTCTCAGTTCTATGAGCTCGCGCTTCGACTTGCTGATCACCATCAGTGTCTGTGGCGTTGGGTCGTCTATGAGCTCCTCCTCGATATCCTCGACCCTGTCGGCCAACTTCTCCAGGACCACGAAGTGATGATCGACCACGGCATCCATGAGGGCATAGGCCAGGTAATCCGGCCCCATCCCCCTGATCCTGCCCTTGCCTGACCTTATCCTTTCCCTTATACCGTCGAATACATCCCCCGGTCTCTCCTGAAACGAGAGTACGAAGTTCTCGCCCAGTACCAGGCTGACCTGCTCCCCGATGATCTCACCATCATCGTCGGAATAATCGATCATCCTTAGCACGATGAAGGTGTAGTTCTCGACATCCTCGATCTTGGGTCTCTGGTTTGTGCTCTGAATATCCTCCAGTATCAGCGGGTGAATTCCAAAGATATCGCCAGCGCGCTCCAGAACCTCGGCCGCCAGACCATCAATATTCAACCAGGTAACGGTCGGAGAAGACACGAATGGCACCACCTCGTCGATGCTCTCGACGGTCCTCTCCCTCAGATCTGTCTCGCTGTAATCCATCACGGTGATTCTCGAGCCTTCCTTCCATTCTCCCTCGCCAGAGACCAGGGTAGCCGGGGGGAGGCCAGCGCGCCTAGAACTCAACCCCGCACCCCTCCCTTTTAGTAGCTATCGAATTCTGCAACTAATTCATCCCAAGATCCCACATGTCGGGTGGTATTTGAAGCTTGTCCTCACGAGACCGCCATCGACCTGTTGAGGGGACTATTTCGAAGTGCCCAGCTCCTCTCCCGCCTTCTCAAGCTCCCAGTCCAGGAAGTAGTTGAGGACGGTCCGGATCCCGACGATCGCCCCCAGCTGCCAGATATCATCCCAGGTAGGGGCAACCGCGGTCTTGAGTATGTCAGCGGCTATGAGGAACTCCAGGCCCAGAACCAGCGAGTGACCGAGCTTGATTCTCCCGACCGTGTATCTCTTCCAGCGGTTCTTCGAGCGGAAATTGGCAATGTACATCCACAGCCCGCGGACCGCCCCGAAGGTTATGACAAGTACCGCCGCCGCCTCCGCAAACATGGCAGCATACTTGATTACGACCTCCAGGATCTCCTCCATTCACGCCACCTTGATTCATGCCGATATGCTACCATCCCAGGCTCTCAATCACCCAGAGCAGAGCCACTATCCCGGCTGCAACCGGTATGACGACCAGCCAGGCGTTGACCTTCAATAGCTCCGGCAGCGTCACCATCCCGAAGTCTCCCTTGTTCAGTATCTTGTCCTGAAGCGTGGGATAAGCAGCCGCGAATACCCAGGCACCGATAAGAGCCCCCACCACGCCGCCGAGCAACGCGTCCAGTGAACCCTGGCCGACTGCTCCCGCAACGGTGCCGGGGCAGTATCCCAGGAGGGCGAAACCCACGCCGAAGAGAAGCCCGCCCACTATCGTTGACCCGATCGAGCCCGGTTTCGGGTGAAGCTCCGCCAAGCCCAGGCTCCGCAGAAGGTACACACCTGGCATGCCCACGACCACCGCGGCGAGCATGATCTTCAGCACTGTGAAATCCTCGAGAATGAGCTGCCCGATGATTACGTCATAGACGGTCACTCCCCCCTTCTGTAGCAGGAAGCCGAATACCACGCCCATACACAGGCCCAGAACCAGCTGTAAACCCTTTCTCTCGTGTAGACTCGTTAGCATTCACATCACCCTATGGCCAGAACCCGAAGAAGAACATGGCGGTCACGATTCCTCCCACGAAGAAACATATGGCCGCAAGCCAGCTGCTGACTGTCAGTTGTAGCGATCCGCTTATTCCATGTCCGCTTGTGCATCCCCCGGCCCATCGGGACCCGAGCCCCATGAAGAATCCCCCTATCAGCGCCACCACTAGCCGGGGCCCTATCGCCTCGCCGAAGGCCTCGATCCACTTGTTGGGGACCCATCTCAAGTCGAAGACGCCGGATAGGCTTGAGGAGATGAAGGCGCCTATCACCACCCCGAGAACGAGCATCCACTCCCAATCCACAGTCGGGACGAACTTGGCGTAGTAGGCCTTCTCAAGAACCTTGTTACCCCTGAATATCCGCTCTATCATTCCACCCGTCCGGGCGAAGGCGGTCGAGCAGCCCAGGGGCTTGTTCGAGAGCAGGAATGCGAACCAGCTCAGTATCCCGATCCCGGCGCCGACAATATACGGCGACCACTGCTCCGCTGCTAGCGACTGCATCATCCGATCACCGGATCTTCAGACAGCGATCTCCTTCTTTCCGAGGAACCTCGGCCCGTGAGGCATCGCACAGAACTTGCACTCCGGCACGTAGCCCGCCGCGCTGTATCCGGTCATCCCGCCTGCAAGATTCAGCACATCCTTGAATCCACGCTGCTTCAGAAGGCTTGCCGCCAGGCTCGACCTCCTGCCGCTGCTGCACATCAGCACCGTCGTCATCTCAGGATCCAGCTCCTTGTATCGGGTCCTCAGGTCGGGGGCAGGTATGTTTACGGAACCCTCGATCCGGTGTCCGCCGTATTCCCCGTGGCCGCGGACATCCACCAGTACCATCTCCCTCTTTCCCTTCACCATCTCGTGAAACTCACGCACTGAGATCTGCGGTACGTGATTCGTTGGCAGGCCCGCGATATTCCACGAATGCATGCCCCCGTCAAGGAATCCGATCGTCTTGTCCAAACCCACCCGGCGCAGCCAGACCGTCGCCTCCTTCGCCTGATCGTGATCCGAACTCACGAGCAGTATATCCGATTGCGGAGGGAGCATCCAGCCCGCAAAGGTGGCGAAGTTGCCGGTGAGATCGTCGTGATATGCGCTAGGAACGTGTTGCCCCCCGAAGGCATCGTAACTCCTGACATCCAGCACTATCGTGTCGTCAGACTCCCTTCTTTCGTCGAAGGTCCGGGCGTCCGTCCCCTTCGGCTCGGGCAGGCTGCTTACGAGGGCCGGGCCCTCCCTGTTGATAGCGCTGCAACGGCTGAAATGATCCGGTGCACCAGGCATATTGGTTGTCAGGGATTCGATGAACTCATCCCTATCGCGAATCTGCAGAGCCGAGTTGTACTCCCTCTCGTATCCTATCGTGCTCCTCCTCTTCGCGGACATCGCCCTGCCGCAGAGCGAACCCGCGCCGTGGGCGGGATAGACCTCGCAGAACTCGGGTAACTCGAGGAGCTTGTCGTTCAGGCTGTCGAAGAGCTTGGACGCGAGCTCCTTCGCCCTCCCCGGGAAGAGGTCCGGGCGCCCGACGTCCCCAACGAAGAGCGTGTCCCCGCAGAAAACCCCCACCGGGTCGGGGCCGCGTGCGGCATCCGAAACCACGTAGGATATATGCTCCGGTGTGTGTCCGGGGGTCTCGAGGACCCTGAACTCCATATCCTCAATGCTGAACTCGTCATTCTCCGCAACCGCCTGATGCTCGAACTTGCAGTTTGCCGATTCGGGTGCCACGATATCGGCCCCGGTTATGTCCATCAAATCCATATGGCCGGAGATGAAATCCGCGTGTAGGTGCGTTTCCAGGATATGGGTGATCTCCATGTTCAGCTCCTCGGCCGCCTCAAGATAGATATCCACATCCCTGCGGGGATCGACTATGGCGCACTCGCTGCTGCCTGCTACCAGGTATGAGCTGTGCGCTATCCCGCCTACGAAAAACTGTTGAACTATCACTTTGCCTGCCCCAGTTGCTGAAGGCGGTCACATATAGAATAAAAAGATTACACACACGGCCACTATGATGAAGAGAACCGTCATCACCCCTCCGGCCCTCAGGTAGTCCGAGTTCCTGTAGCCGCCCGGGGACATCAGCATGGCATTTACCTGGTGTGTTGGCAGCAGGAAGGAGTTCGAGGCGCACACCGCAACGAGGAGGCAGAGGCCCCTAGGATCGAGGGAGAGCATGTTGCCCATTATTATGACCAGAGGAACCAAAACCACCGTTGCCGCCACGTTCGACATGAACAGGGAGAAGACGGTACTCAGAGCGGCGATGGCAACCAGGATGAGGACCGCGGGAGCCTCCTGCAGGTAGGTCATGAGGCCCTCGGCGATGAACTCAGCCGCTCCCGTCTGTTCCATCGCCAGCCCCAGGGGGATGAGCCCCGCCAGGAGAAAGACCACCCGCCAGTCAATAGCCCGGTACGCCTCGTCCATCGAAAGCACCCCCAGTACGACCATCGCAGCAGCCCCTGTCAGAAGGGATATCGAAAGTGGAAAACCAAGGATCGCGAGGACGAGGGCACCCACCAAGCAGAGGACCGCTGGGATTGGCCTTCTGGTACCTCCCATCTGCATCGCTTCCACAGGCGTCACCAAGACATAGTCACGCCTATCCCCCATAGACTTGATATTGTCCCACCGTCCGTGGACTATCAGCGCGTCGCCCGCCTCCAGGGGCACGTCCGAGAAATCGCCACGTTGTTCCACCTTACCGCTGAGCAGGACCACTGGCTCAACAACGTGGTTTTTCCGCATGGCTATCTCCCGCACCGTCTTGCCAACTACCCTGGATCGAGGCGGGATCACGATCTCCGCGAAGCCGGCCGAGGTTCCCTCCCTCAGCTCCTCGAATTCCGAAAGATCGGTCATCCGGCGGAGCTTCAGATCCCGGGCGAGCGTCGCAACGTCATCCCTCTCCCCCAGCACCGCTATCATCTGACCGGCGACGAAACGTGTGTAACGCCAGGGCGAGTAGGTCACGTCATCCCCCTCAGCCAACGCGATGAGGTTCACCTTGTAGTTCGCGCAGAAGCCCGCCTCCTCACGGGTCTTGCCTACAAGTGGGCTCCCCTCCGGGATCAGGTACTCAAAGACCGTATTCGGGAGGTCCCACGTGTCCCTGAGGTCCTTCTGGGTCCCGGTCGGCTTCGGGATCTCCTCACCCACCGGCAGGACGTACCTGCCGAAAAGGAGGAAGTAGCCCACCCCTGATGCGAGCAGTATCAGGCCTATGGGCATCACGTCAAAGAGCCCGTACTTGTTCAGTCCCCCCTGCGCCAGCAGATCGTTCAGGATTATGAGGGGCCCGGAGCCGACCATGGTCAGTGTCCCTCCCAGTATCGCGGCAAAACCCATCGGCATCAGTAGCCTTGATACGGGGATCTGGGTCCTCTTCGATATCCTGATCATTGCGGGCAGGAAGAGCGCAGCTGCCCCGATGTTCTGCATGAAACCCGACATCACTCCCACAACGCCGGAGACCAGCGCCACCAGCTTCCGCTCACTGGATCCCGCCAAATCGATTATGGGTCTGGTAATCCTGCTCATCACCCCAGATCTATCTATCCCGTAGCCCAAGACCATCACCCCTATCATCGACATCACGGCGTTGCTCGCGAAGCCAGAAACGGCCTGCTGAGGGGTAACTAGGCCCAGCCAGGCGAGCGAGACCAGAACGATAAGGGCAACCACATCAACCCGAAGCTTCTCGGAGACGAACAGTATAACGGTGGCGGCGAGAACTCCCAGGACGAGGGCGATTTCCTGCACGCAGCGTCGCATACGATCTAACTAAAAGCTATTGCCCTCCAATCGACGGAAGGACATACCACCCGGATACACAAGCAATCTTTTTCAGTGACAATCATCACCGTGGAACCGAGTTGCCCAAACAGTCAATGAAAACGACGGCTAAGAACGAGCTGCTCAAGATCATCGAGGCCCGCCCTAGATCCCTGCAGGCTTTTCGCTGGCTTTACGGCAACGAGGCCGTGAGCCAATACCTGAAGATGTCGAATGTGATGGCGGTCAACAGGTTGGGCTACAACGACCACGGCCCGGTCCACGCCGTGATATCGGCGCGGAACTCGACCAAGATACTCGACCTCATCTCAAGGCAGACACAACCCACGATAGTGGCCGAGGGCTCGGGGGATATCGATGACTCGACCCTGGTCACGGTTGCCGGTGCCTACCTCCATGACATCGGGAACGCGGTCCACCGCCGCTCCCACGAGATACACGCCGTTGTCCTCTGTGCACCGATAGTGAGAGACCTCACCCACCGTATCTACGATGATGAATCCAAGGCCACGCAGATCGCGTCCGAGATACTCCACGCCGTCTACAGCCACGAGGAGGACATCAGGTGTCTAACCATCGAGGCGGGGTGTGTCAGGGTGGGCGACGGCGCCGACATGGAGAAGGGAAGGGCCAGGGTCCCCTACGACCTGGGCTCGGTGGACATCCACTCGCTCTCGGCGCTGTCGATAGAGAAGGTCGAGATCGTTCCCGGCGAGGATAGGCCGGTACTGATAAGGGTCCACTGCAGCAGCTCCGCCGGCATCTTCCAGGTCGAAAAGGTCCTCGGGGAGAAGATCAGGACATCGAACATAGATCACCTGATAAAGGTGAGATCCCTCGTCAACGGTGAGGACTCTGGTTTTGAACTGGCGTACTGATACACGGTGAATCACACAATCTGAGTGAAGGTTTGAAGAATGCCCCTGCGTCTAATCGAGATGGCAATCCCTGAAGACGAGAAGGAGGAGCTGGAGAAGATCCTCGAGGACCAGCCCACGCTCAACGTTTGGAGCGACCCCCTCTCGGAAGGAAGGCTGCTGATCAAGATACTGCTCTCGGCCGATAAGACGGAGGGTGTCCTGGATCTGCTTGAGGATAGATTCGCCTCCAAAACCAAGGATTTCAGGATCGTGCTGCTTCCGGTGGAAGCGGTCGTTCCTCGGCCCGAGCCGGAGAAGCCGACCCCTCTCGACGAGGAGGAAGAGGAGGAACCCAAACCAGATGCCGGCAGGATGTACCGCGAGGAGGTCTACTACGATATCCTCGATGCGATCAAGCTTAACCAGATCTGGATCACACTGGTGATACTCTCCTCCATAGCGGCCGCGATCGGGATCTTCTACGGCAGCATAGCTGTAATAATAGGGGCCATGGTTATAGCACCGCTCCTGGGTCCCAATGTCGCACTGGCCTTTGCCACCACACTCGGGGACACCGATCTGGCCAAGAAGGCCCTGAAGACGAACGCCATCGGCTTGGCCATCGCCTTGATCATGCCCATGATCTTCGGCCTTGTTATGGCAGGGCAGATCGAGCCAGGTCAGATCCCCGAGATAGATTCCCGGACCGAGGTCAAGCTCGGCGATCTTGCGATAGCCCTGGTTGCCGGCGCAACCGGTGGCCTTGCATTCACCACCGGTATCTCCGCGGCACTGGTCGGGGTCATGGTCGCGGTGGCCCTCCTGCCCCCGCTGGTCGTATGCGGTCTCTTGGCCGGTTCCGGCAACCTCTCCGCGGCCCTTGGAGCTCTCCTCTTACTTGTGACGAACCTGATATGCGTCAATCTGGCCGGGGTCTTCACCTTCATAGCCCAGGGCATCCACCCCAACAGCTGGTGGGAGGAGAAGAGGGCGAAGAAGGCTACCCGGCAGGCGGTGGCCCTGTGGGTCTTTCTCTTCACCGTGCTGGTCATAGCGGTCCTCATATCAAGGGGTTACATGGCGCTTCCCTGGTAGAGATCGACCCGGCCAAGGGATACCAGATCACTCGAGCATAAGATCTAAGAATCAGGCGATTCAGCCTCTGGCCAGCATGTACAGTAGAGCGGCCATATACGTGGACGGCTCATTTGGATCCGAGATCGCCGCGAGATACGGCCTCGCAGTGGCCAAGGCATTCGAATCCCGGACCACGGTATTCTCGGTCTACGATAACGAGGAAGAGGAGTCAAAGGTCTCATCCTCGTGCGACAGGGTGGTCCTGCAGGCAGCGAACCTCGGGGTCGAGATCGATACCTCCCTTGGGAAGGGTTCCGGGCCGTCTGCCGTGAGCCAGATCCTGGAGGAGATACGGCCTCAGATCGTCTTCGGCGCCCTGCGCAAGCCCGAGATCTTCTCATTCGGCCTGGGCAGGAACTCGATACCGCTTTCCCTGATCAGGGACTTCGAGGGCACGGCTATACTCGCCCGGGTCGTCAACTGCGGAATCACGCTCAACCACGAGAGGATCTTCGTTCCCCTGAAGGGTCCCCGGGAAACCGGGTCCGACGAAGAGCTGGTTAGACTGCTCTCCGGGATCGCTTCCTACTACAAAGCCTCACTCACCCTCTACAGCTGCGTCGAGATATCGGGAAAGAAGGTCTACGAATCGGGCGAGCTCTCGCGCCTGAAGTACAGGCGAAGATCCGAGATCTCCTCCCTCTCGGACAGTCTGATGGGTGAGGGTATCAGACCGAAACTCACCGTCGAGACCTGCGAGCTGCCGCACAAGAGCATCCTGGACAGGGTTTCAAAGGAACGCCAGGATCTTATGCTCGTCGAGTTCACGAAACAGAACATGCTCAAGGTACTCCTGAGGGGACACGACCTGACCAACCTCATATCCGGGGCCCCGTGTAACGTGTTGATCTGGAAACCGACAATACCGTGAATGGTGTGAATGGCCAAGATTACCGAGTTTGACTCATCAGAGGTATTTGAGGAACTACGCTCCTCGCCGGAAGGCCTCACGAGCAGCGAGGCCGAGAACAGGATAGAGCAGTTTGGCAGAAACGTCCTCAAGCGGGAAACCAAGACCCCGCTGCCTATAAGGTTCGCCCGGCAACTGACCAACCTCTTCGCCATCCTGCTCTGGGTCGCCGCCATACTCTCCTTCGCCGGGGGCTACGTCTCCGACGACCCCGGGATGCTGATGATCGGATATGCCCTGGTCGGTGTGATATTCCTCAACGCCGCCTTCACCTTCTACCAGGAGTTCAAGGCCGAGAGGGCTGCCGAGGCCCTGCGCAGCATGCTCGCGGTGAAGGCCAAGGTCGTGAGGGAGGGCAGCCCCAGGGAGATCGATGCCTCCACCATAGTGCCCGGGGACATAGTCCTGCTCGATGCGGGGGACCGCGTTCCGGCCGATGCCCGGCTGATACAGGAGAACGAGCTCAGGGTCAACAACTCGGCGCTCACCGGTGAGTCGGAGCCTCAGACCAGAACTTCCGAGGCGCAGGAGGCGGAGATATTCGAGAGCGAGAACGTAGTCTTCTCCGGTACAACGGTTGTCTCCGGCCAGGGCAGAGCTGTGGTGTTCGCGACCGGGATGGGTACCGAGTTCGGCAAGGTGGCCCACCTCACGCAGGAGATCGGGGAGAAGTTCACCCCCCTCCAGAAGGAGCTCATGATCTTCATACGGACCATCTCGGCGATCGCGATAGTCCTCGGCGTGGTGTTCTTCTTCGCCGGGATGGGAACCGGCAGGGCCTTCTGGGGAAACCTCATCTTCGCCATAGGGATAATCGTGGCCAATGTCCCCGAGGGCCTCCTGCCGACCGTCACCCTCACTCTCTCCATAGCGAGCCAGAGGATGGCCAAGCGCAACGCCCTGATAAAGAGCCTGAACGACGTGGAGACCCTGGGATCCACCACCGTGATATGCACCGACAAGACCGGTACCCTTACCCGGAACGAGATGACGGTGAGGAGGATATACGCCGGGGAAAGCGAGATGGAGGTCACCGGTGCGGGGTACGAACCGAAGGGGGTGATAGTGGATGGGGACGGAAACGCGCTCGAGGAGGCCCAGCTCGACAACCTGCACCACCTCCTCCATGGAATGAGCCTCTGCAACGAGGCCTCCCTGGTACAGGAGGAGGGAGAGTGGAAGGTCATAGGGGACCCGACCGAGGGGGCCCTGATCGTACTCGCCTCCAAGGTTCTCGATCTCGACGAGCTGGAGGACAACTTCTCGAAGGTCAAGGTCAACCCCTTCGACTCCCAGAGGAAGATGATGAGCACCGCGGTTCAGTCAGATGCGGGAAGACAGGCCTATGTCAAGGGCGCTCTCGACAGCCTCCTGCCCCGGTGCACCCGCATACTGGTCTCGGGGGAATCGAGGGATCTGACCGAGCACGACAGGGACCGCATCCGCGCCATGCAGGATCGATTCGAGAAGGAAGCTCTCCGGGTCATAGCGGTGGCGATGAAGGACCTCGCAGATGAATCGGAACCCTACGACCAGAAGGCTATCGAGGCCGACCTCACATTCCTCGGCATCGTGGGGATGATCGACCCCCCGAGGAGGGAGGTCGCCGAGGCGGTGAGGAGGTGCAAGAGCGCCGGAATCAAGATCATAGTCATCACCGGGGACAGCAAGGAAACCGCGCTCTCGATCGCGAGGGATGTCGGGGTGGTAGAGAGCGATGATCCAACGGTGATCGAGGGAGGCGAGGTGGAGAGGATGAGCCAGGAGGAGCTCAAGAAGGAGCTCGAGGCCCAGGAGATTCTCTTCGCCAGGTCCACGCCCAAGAACAAGATGGACATCGTCGACGCCCTCCAGGATATGGGCGGGGTCGTGGCCGTGACCGGGGACGGGGTCAATGATGCCCCCGCCCTGAAGAAGGCCGACATCGGGATAGCCATGGGCGAGGCCGGGACCGACGTCGCCAAGGAGGCCGCGGACATGATCCTGGTCGACGACAACTTCGCCACCATAGTCAACGCGGTCGAGGAGGGGAGGGCGGTATACGATAACATCAGGAGGTTTGTGAGCTACATACTGACAAGCAACATCCCCGAGATCGTGCCCTTCATAGTCTATGCCCTGTTCGGAGTTCCACTGCCCCTGACCGTGATACAGATCCTTATCGTCGACCTGGGAACCGATATGGTGCCAGCCACCGCGCTGGGGACCGAGAAACCGGAGAAGGACGTCATGACCAGGCCCCCGCGGAAGCGGGACGAGCGGATCCTGAAGTGGTCTACCTTGGCCAGGTCCTACGGTCTCATCGGCCCCATCGAGGCCGCGGCCGGCCTGGTGGGTTACTGGCTGGTTCTCAAGGCGGGGGGTTGGAGCTTCGGTGGCGTAGGTCATGCGCCGGGAATCTACATGGCGGCAACGACGGCCTGTCTGGCGGCCATAATCGTCACCCAGCTAGCAAACGGCCTCGTGTCGAGGACCACCAAGGAGTCCGTCTTCAGTATCGGTCCCCTCTCCAATCGCAATCTGCTCTACGGATTCGTCTCCGAGGTCTCACTGATCCTGGCCGTCGTCTACCTCACACCGCTCCATGATATTTTTGGGACTCAGCCCCTGGAACCTTGGACGTGGTTGATATTCATACCCTTTGCGCTGGCAATTATCGTGGTTGAGGAGATCCGGAAGTACTTCATCAGACAGCGCGCAGAATAGGGTGATTACATAGCAGGGTCCCGCCCAAAGCGGACTCCGAAGTGAGGGATTTGATGTCGGTGTTCCCGAGAATCCTCAGCCCTGGCTCTTCTTCTCCCCGATCGCCTTCCTGTAGGAGTAAACCCAGGGAATGGCGAAATCGACCGTTTCAGATCGCTGGAAGCCATTGACCACTCTCTTCGTGATCTCGTACGATATCCTCGGCCTGTCCGTGGGGACAGTCATGAAACGAAGCCTCATGTAAATGCCGTAGTCGTACAGATCGGACCTGACATAGGGATCACTCCCCGTCTCCTGGATAATCTCGGGGGTGACCGCCCTCGCCGCGTTGATGAGTATCGCCTCCGCCTCCTCCCAGTCCGAGTCGAAAGTGATCCTCGCCACCACCTCATCCAGCACATACCTAGAACTCCCGGGCTCCTCCTCCTGTCCCGCCATATGAAAGGTCGAGGTGTAGTTTATGATCACGTGGCCCCAGAGAACAGCATTTGGTATGAGTATCTCCCGATTCGATTTGTCCTCGCTGCCGACGGTGCCCCCGACCTGGTTGAGGCGGGTGTACATGGCCCCAACGTCGAGTACATCCCCGATCAGGTTCCAGCTTGGGAACAGGACCCTGTCACCCACTTTGAAGGGCCTCTTCACGGTAATGAGAATATACGCCACGAAGCCGGAGACCGGGCTCTGGAGCGACCACCCGAGGAACATGCCCGCAAAGGCCCCGATAACCGCGAGCAGAGCGCCGACATCATAGATCACGCTCAAAATGGCGAAGGTACCGATGAAGATGAACAGGGCTCTTACCAGACCCCGTATCATGATTACGTCTCCCTGCTTATCCGGGTGTCTCTTCACTGCGGCGCTGAAGCTCTTGGAGGGTATGAGGTACACCAGCCACAGGATTATGATAATCGAGAGGATGACTAGGCCCTTGGCCAAGGGGTCGCCCTCGTCCGTCTCCTTACCAAACACATAGCCGGCCTCGTAAAGGAACGCCAGTACCAATACGGCGGCTATGACCAACACTATCAAGACGAATGATCGCCCGACCGTCGGCATCTTCGATACCATCGGGCCTCCTTCCCCGCCGGGTCCGTCACCGGCTCCTTCCCTGTTCTCCATGGCGTTGCCCTCCTTCTACTCTGGTTAAATATCTCGCGATCGCGCTAACCTAGGTCGAGAAATTCATCCGCGTTGTCACCGAGTATCCTTCCCTTACCATCCTCGTCCAGGAACGAGGCTCCGCGGCTGATCATCGTAACCATCTGAGAGTACGTGCAGTAACCCTCGGTCCAGGGCCAGTCGGTACCGAACATGACCCTTTCCACCCCGACTCCCTCCACGATCTGTTCCAGCATCATGAGGGCGATGGGCCATGGCCACTCCTCGTCGTTCGCCCCTCCGATGTCCGGCGCTATGACCGCGATATCGGTGAAGAGGTTTTCGTGTCTGTTCAACAAGTCGACCAGCAGTTCCAGGCCGGGAAAGGGCGGCGTCGAGCTCGTCATGCGCCGATCGAGCCAGTTGAAGCAACCCCAGTGGGTGAGAAGGAAGTCGACGTTCCCGTACCGTTCGGCAATGGGTTCGAATTTCGAGAGGAACTTGCCGTAGTCCCTGATACATGCCCCCAGGTTGGGGTCGTTCCAACGCTCGAAGGCCATGATGATTGGAAGTCCAAGATCGGCGCACCTGCGGTAAAGCGGATCGTATCTGGTGTCGCTCGGGAGAGTGGACACGTAGGCCGGGAACATCTTGATTCCCTTTGCACCACGCTCTATGTCCTCCTCCACCTCCTCCATCCAGTCCTTCCTGTTGGGGTCTATCCCGTCCGTGAACCAGATGAACTTCTCCGGATACCTCTCGTAGGCCCCGATGAAATACTCCTTGTCCACGTCGATTCTAAGGGGGTCACCATCGAGGTCGGGCAGGATATCGTTCGGTTCGTAGCTGATCAGGATGGCCCTGTCGACACCGGCATCCTCCATGAGATTGACGAGCATCTCCGGCGGGTAGGATGGGTTCCACACGGGATCCTTCCCCACCCTCCTGAATATGTGGACCTGTACATCGATTATCACGCCATCACATCCGATCACGAGGAATCAGTGGCCCGCGGTTTGAGTGCCTGCCATTATGCCACTCCCTCTCCCACCGTCTCTGCGCCTGAGGCTCGGTTTGCAGGTATGTGTTAAATAGATTCCGTGTACGACGATCAAGATCGAGGTTGGGTTATCTTTACTTCATACCCGACGATTTATGTCCGCCTGCACGACCTAAGATCCTGTGTATCGCCCCCCGATACTGGCTCTGACCGTCTGCATGCTCATGGTCAAGAGGAAGCTCTACCGCGAGGTCGCCACGACCAGGCCGGGAAAAGGGAATGGTAGAGGATCGCGCCCGCTTGAATCCCTTGGCAATCACGTGTTGGCGGTTTGATTCTACTTGTGGCCCATTGCCTTCCCGTAGGAGTACACCCTCGGTATGGCCAGGTCCACCTTCCCGGAATCCTTGAGCGACGCCACAATCCGTTTGACTATACCGTGAGAGATCCTCGCCCTGCCAACCGCGAATGTTATGTACCTCACCCGCATCATGATGCCGTAATCGTACAGATCCGCTCTCGCATACGGTTCTACCCCGATTTTTTCGATTATCTGGGCGGTTTCGGCCCGCGCGGCCTCTACGGCGATCCTCTCGGCCTCCCCGATATCGGAATCGTAGGTGATTCTGGTCACGACCTCGTCCAAGATGTAGCCTCCCGGAAGTTCAGAATCGTCCCCCGATTGGGATGTGTAGTTGATGGCGACGTTGCTCCAGAGGCTGGCGTTCGGCAGCAACACCTCTCGATTCGTCCTATCCTCCCCTCCCACCGTTCCCCCCACCTGGTTCAGGCTCGTATACATCACCCCAACGTCCAATACGTCACCCTTGATCCCGATATTCGGGAAGAAGACCCTGTCCCCAACCCTGAAGGGCCTCTTCAGTGTCACCATGATCCACGCCACCAGGCCTGAAACCGGCTGCCGGAGCGACCATCCGAGGAACATGCCGGAGAAGGCCCCGACCGCAGCCAGCACGGTCCCCAGCTCGAACACCTTAACCAGAACCGCGAAGACACCCACGATTGCCAGAAGGCCCCTGACAAGTCCCTGGATCATGATGAGGTCGGCCTCCAACGCCGGGCGCCTTCCCTTCGCCATCTTGAATATCCGGCCGATGAGTACGTACACCATCACCAAGCCCGCAACGATCGAGGCCACGGCAACCGCGATTTCCTCCGGCGGGCTGTCCCGAGTTGAATACCTCAGTTCGAGGGCCCGGAACCGCAATCCCAAAGAGACGAGAAGCACGCAGACGACGATCAGCAGCGCCAGCCAGAAATTTCTCGACGGCCCCAGTTCCACCTTCACCGAGCGGCCCTCGGGAATATCCGCGTGTCCTGCCCCTTGTTCCTCCGACATCCGGTCTGCCCTAGTATCTGTCTCTGATTAATATTGATGGGGGCGCAAAATGCCGGTGTCCGAAGCAAGAAAACTGCAATGGGAAAGTCTTTATGAGTCGTCGCACCCCGAAACCAACCATGCGCATTCTCTCCAAGATCCGGTGGAGAGGGAAGCCGATCTTCCAGTGTCGGCGCTGCGGGACCTGCTGTCACTATGTCTTTCCCCTTTTCACCCCGGACCTGACGAAATTGGAGAAAGCGACCAACCTGTCCAAGATGCGGGGGTATGTGAAGGTCTACCTCTCGGAGGGAAACAAACCGCCCCAGGGAATTCGTCTCTTTCTGGACGCGGGTAACCCGGAACGCCCTCCCACCGAGAGGGTCCCATGCCCGTTCCTCGAGAGCGATAAGACATGTGCCATATACGACGATCGGCCGCTGGCCTGCAGGAGGTTTCCCCTCGGCACAGATCCGGGGAAGGGCCCGTGCCCTCACTGGAATGGTCGCCCCGACCAGGCGATGACGGATGCGGACGATGTCTGGAAGCGGGAGGAGAGGGAGATATCCAAGATAGGGGCGGCGGAGTACTACGACCGATGGCTGCAGCTCCTGTACCCCAAGGGCTACATACCCAAGTCGGCGATAAGAAAGGGGGTGTACTGGTCTCAGGCCGGCCCACGATAGTCCCGGCTCACCTGACTGGATCCCGGACAACCGCCCACCACCTCAACAGAGTGCCGTTTTGAGGGTTTGCGATTATCGCGAGCGTTGACTACGGGCCCGGTTTGGCATCTAAAAACCGTGAGGACAATGGTCGGAAAAGGGTGAGATACCGACATTGCCTAGGATTCCCCTTGAGATAGTGGATCAGTGCAAGCAGGCGGGAACGCTTCTGGTCAGAGGAGGGTCCGGAAGCGGCAAGACGATATTCGCCCTCTCCCTTCTCAAGCAGCTCAAGTCACAGGGCATGGAAACGACCTATGTGAGCACGCGTATCCCCGCCTCAACCCTGCTCAAGACCACCTCCCTGTGTGAGGAGCTGGGAAGGGATTCGCTGGTTGATTCGTCCCTTCAGAGGGTCAACGAGACAGGTCAGGATATCGAGAAGGCCCCAATGACGGATCTCTCCGATCTGGCTATGCTCCTTCTCCAGAAAACCAGCGAAAACAGCGTGATAGCATTGGACTCGTGGGACGCCCTTCTCTCCAGGGATAAGAGGCCCGACGACGAGGTGTACACCGCGACCATGGACCTGATCAACAGGACCCCGGGATCGCTGGTGTTCACCATCGAGGATCCCAGGGGGCAGAACCCGTTGGAGCACGTTGCCGACGCCCAGGTCACCCTCCAGGTCGAGAATCACGAGGGCAGCAGGATAAGGTCCCTCGAGGTTGACAAGCTACGAGGGAGGTCAATCGACACCCCCCGCTACATCTTCTCCCTTGCCGGCGGCAGGTTCGATGCCTATGTCCCATCCGATTACAGGCTCAGGGAATGCCCAATCCGCGCCCCATGCATTCCGCAGCCCATGCCCGAGAACGGGAGCTTCTTCTCGACAGGGCTCTCAAGGCTGGACAGACTACTGGGAGGCGGCTACAGACACGGCTCATATGTGGGCATCGAAATCGATCTCGAGGCCCCCATGGAGGTCTTCGACATGACCTACATCGCCACGGCGGCCGACTTCCTGCTCAAGAACCGCCCCGTGATCGTCCTCCCGCCGGGCGCCCGTGACGCGGACAGCCTCTGGGACACCGCTCGGTCGATCCTAGACGACGCGGCGTGGAGGGAGATGAAGGACGAGGTGATAAACAACCATGTCAAGGTCCTCTCCTTCGGCTCCAGGTCCAAGAACCCCTTCTCCGTGCCCGTTGGAGTGAGCATCGACGATGACATATCGGTTTGGTCCAAGTCCAAGAAGGAGATGAAGTACAGGTACAAGAAACCGATACTCGGAATCGTCGGATACGATACCCTGGTCAGGATGTACGGTACGGATACCGTGGAGGAGGTCGTGGGGAGGACCCTCCCCGAGACGAGGCGCTCAGGCGACCTGACCATATCGATAGTCACGAGTGACCTCGAGATAAAGAGATACATACTGGGCATAGCCGACTACTACTTCAAGATCAAGCTCCTGAACGACGTCCCGATCTTCTGGGGCGTCAAGCCGAGGACCCATCCGTACGCGCTACTGCTGGTGAACGACAACGGCGTCCCCAAGACCAACCTGCACAGGATCTCCTAGGTCCCGATAGCGGCAAGCCGGGATAAACATTATATTGGCTCTCTGAGCTCTCTATCGACATGGCGGCTATCAAGACCCTGCTGTTTGCCGGAGGAGAGATACACGACTACAAGGGCTGCGCCGATGAGATTGAGCCAGCTCTCGAGGCTGACGGTTCCTTCGATCTGAAGCGGGTCGAGGAGGACCTCTCGGTTCTAGAGGAATTGGACCCCTACGAACTGATAGTCTTCTACTACACCGTAGGCGAGATCACCGATTCCCAGCGCGATGGGCTATCGAACTTCATACGGGAGGGCAAAGGATTCGTCGGCATACACTCCGCCGCGGACTCGTTCAGGGACGACCCCGCGTTCAGGTCAATGATCGGCGGCCACTTCGTCACCCATCCCCATTTCCGCGAGTACCAGGTCAGCGTCCTCGATCCAGAACACCCGATCACCAGGGATCTCGACGAGTTCATGGTCGAGGACGAACAGTACATAACCGACTACGATCCACGCGTCAATACCCTGTGCACCGCACTCTACCAGGGCAGGGCATATCCCGTCGCCTGGACCAAGGACTGGGGCGAGGGCAAGATATTCTATCTGGCCCTGGGACACAACCCGGAGGCCTGCAAACACGACAAGTTCCAGCTCCTTCTCGTCAGAGGCGCGAAGTGGGCCGCAGGGCGCGGGACGGAATGAGGTATTCAGGGGCGCCTCCATGTCCGAACGGTGCGTCTTCTGCGAAATAGTCGGGTCTGAAGCCCCGGCGGCGATAGTCCTCGACCGCGAGGACGTGATAGCCTTCATGGATGCGCACCCGGTCAATCCTGGCCACATACTCGTAATCCCGAAGAGGCACGCGGCCAATTTGTCCGAGCTGGATCCGGAGGACGGGGGGAGTATGTTCAGAGCCGCGATGGAGGTCGCATCCGGGCTTAGAAGAAGCGAGATCCGGACGGATGGCATCAACCTGGTTCTCGCCGACGGCAGTGCGGCCGGACAGGAGATCTACCACGTCCACCTACACGTCATCCCCAGATTTCCGGGCGACAACTTCTCCATGTCGAGCAGGACCAGGGAACGTCCCGGCCTGGACGCGCTTGACTCGCTGGCAAGGAGCATCTCGATGGAAATCGACACCGCCCCAGTCAGCCCGGACTAGCTATCAAAGCCACCTGTTCACGAATCGATACGCGTTCTCTCCGTCGAACTCGTGCCCCCCGTCGAACTCCGTGTAGACGAATCTCTCACCTATCCCGAGCCTTTCCCAGTGGGCCCTAGCCCTCCCCGCCTCGGCCCTGGCCCCATCGACCCGGAAGAGCGTATCCTGCCTCCCGACCTCGATCATCAGTGGCCTGGGACAGATGAGGCCGCATATCTCGGCGTCACAGAACTCATTCAAGTTGTTGAAGAAGCACCAGTCCCGGTTGCAGTACTCGGTTCTCGAGTTGAAGAAGCAGGAGCTGACCGCCACCATTATCCGCTCGTCCAGCGCAGCCGTGAGCTGGGTGTAAAGACCACCGTATGACAGGCCCATCATACAGACCCTCTCGCCATCCAGATCGAACTCGGAGAGGACGGGATCCAGGCCACGGGATATCTTCCACACCTCGATGGCGATCAAGGATGTACCCAGTGCCTTCGCCTCGGCATCCAGCCGATCCCGATTCAGGTCCAGATCATCGCCCGCCGCCGAGACCGAGAAGAGTAGACCGGGGGCCCATACGGCGAATCCCTCCGAAAGTGCCCTCTGGACCATCCAGCCGTAGTTGAAGCTCCCGTGATCGGGTTGATCCGAGAGCCCCGAGATCACCTCCGGCGACCCACCTCCGCCGTGCTGGCAGATGGCCAGCGGCATATCACCCTTTCCCTCCTTCGGCAGGAAGACCAGGCCGTAGGTCTCAACGCCCTCGAGCACCTCGGTGAAGACCCTGTATATGCTCGCGTACTCGTCCTCCGCCACGAACTCGCATCTTGTGTCCCCTTCAGAGACCCCAGGGGGCGGGAAGCCTATTCTACGACGAAGCTGCTCCCGGTACACCTCAACGGAACTTCGGTAGTCATCAATGTTCGCGTAATCGGGGCAGAAGAACGCGTCACGATTCGCCTCGCTCCTCCCCTTGAGAATCCCGAGGTAATCCTGCAACTGCCGCTTCCCCGCCTCCCGTATGGGGAACGAATCCCGAAGGGATTCCCTGTATCTCCCCGAAAAGCGACCATCCTGCTCCTCGGACATGCTACTGACCCCGCGCCGGGTGAGAAATATGTATCGCGTGCCCCAGCCACCGCTAAGACATATAATCGGCCATTTCCAGAGAGCCGTGGTGATAGCTTGGCAACCGTTTACTGTATCTGCCTGGACGGGGCACCCCCCACGCTGTTGTCCAGATTCGCGCGGGACGGGACGATGCCCAATCTGGGCAGGATCATGGATCGAAGCTCCTGGTCAAGGGCAATCCCCTCCTTGCCCACCGTCACCTCCGTGAACTGGACCACCATGGTATCCGGTCTGCACTGCGGCAGTCACGGCAGGCCGTTCTCGGATCGACAGCTGAGGTACTTCTGGGAGGCAGCGGAGGAGGCAGGTTTGCCGGTCGGGATCGCGAACATAGAACACAACCAGATCGGGGGAAACACCTTCTTCATCGGGCATCCAAGGCTCCTCTCGGATCCGCTGCACCTCAACCTTTCCGACGAGGATAGCTCCGAGGCCGAGATCGAGGGCCCGCAGGGGGAGAAGCTGGCGGAGATAGCCTGCAGTTGCGGTGACCCGCTCGAGGTCAGGATCGAGGCAGAGACGGGCGCGAGCCTGCGTCTGGACCCGAACCGGTTCTCGGACTTCGTCTCCTTCCGATCGATGGGCGAAGAGGGAACCGAGGTCTGCACCCGATTCAGGTTCGACGCCGAATCCCGCAGCCTCTACGTATCGCCCCTCCGCACCACCTCGGGATTCGCGCAGCCAACAGAGATCGAGGAGAGGATCCTGGATATCGCGGGTTATCCCCCGGTCAAGGGTTTCCCCCTCTACCACAAGGGCAAGGCCGATCTGGAGACCTCCGTCGAGGAGGAGGCCCATCACGCGAAATGGTTCGCAGAGATCGCGGTCGGAATGATGGGGGGTTACGATGAGGGGTTATGGTTCCACAGGCACAACACCACCGACGGGATCGGACACATGTACCTGGGTCTAGTCGACACGGACTCCGCCCGTTACGACGAGGGGAACATCGACCAACACTGGAGGGATCTCAGGATGTGGTACGGGACCGTCGATACCCTGCTGGGGACGATACTCGATGGCGACCCCGACGCCAGATTCGCGATGTGCACGGATCACGGCCACATCGGGTACGGGAGGCTGGTCTCTATCCCGAGGCTGCTTGTCGATGCAGGCCTATCCAAACCGGCGGAAGCCCACCCCGCAATCCTCGACAGGGCGAGATCGAGGGTCACGCTCTCCAACGACGAGATCTTCGTCAACAGGGATCTTCTCGGCCCGGGGGATTCCGAGTACGAGGAGCTGAGGACCCGGATCATCGAGGCCCTTCGGGGACTCGTCGATCCGGCGAACGGGAGGCACGTAGTATCCCTGGCGATCAGGAGGGAGCACGCGCAGGCGATGCAGTTCTGGGGGAAGGAGAGGGGAGATGTGCTGTATGAGCTGGATCCGGGATACTTCACGCTTGACGGGCTGATAGCGGATGAGATCTTCCAACAGCTCCCGATCCCCAATTCCTCGGTCCACCACGGATGGCTTCCCGGGTTTGAGAGCGAGGTGGGGTCGAACTACTCCTTCATGCTCTTCTCCGGCCACCCGGGGGGAGAGAGGGACATCGACGCCGAGGGAGCCCCGCACCTCGTGGACTTCGCCCCAAGCGTCCTCCACATGCTGGGGCTTGGGGCCCCGTGGCTGCAGGGCAGGGCATTGACCGAGATGCTGGAGCCCCGGGATGACGGGAATACTAAAGAGAGAGAAGGCCAGTAGATCCGTCGCCAAGATCGAGGGGTGTTAGTGATGAAACCGAAGGATGTGAAGATCTATGTGAAGCCGGTGTTCGTGAATCTCGTCCACAGCGCCGCGTACGAAGGTCCATGCCGGGTGGGAGACAAGACCAAGATGGAACCGGAGGAGGAGAGAAGGGGGGGAGAGAGGGCCTTCAATAGGTTCGTGAAGGAGATAGAATCCAACATCACCCCTGAAGCCACCCTGCTGACCCCGGTGAAACTGGAGTGGACGGATAACTGGGTGCTCTCCGATCAAGAGCTGGGAAAGCTGGATAGCGATATCAGCAAGGTCGATCTGTTTCTGGTGTCCGGTGGGCTCTCGCAGTACCCGGCGACCAGGATCGCCGAGAGGTACGGGAAGCCGATTGTGATGATCGGCCCGGTGGTCACCGTCGACGTCTCGGCCTACCTCAGGTCCCGGGGCCTCGAGGGATACGCCCCGATGGATTTCGATGAATTCAACCACCTGGTCTCCCTGATGAGGGTGCGCAAGGCAATCTCGAGCACTAGGATACTGATAGCCACCGAGGGGGATATCATACCTCTGGGGGTGGTTAGCACCATCTGGAACCTCGACGAACTCAGCCGGCGCTACGGGGTCCAGCACATGACCATCCCCTCCAGAGCCATATTCGACCGCATGGAGAATCCCAAGGGGAAGGAGGCCGAAACCGCGGAGAGGATGACCGACCGGTTGATCGAGAGGGCCCAGGAGGTCCACATGGAGAGGGAAGGCATACTCCCATCCGTGAGATTCTACGTTGCCGCCAGGGCCGTGATGGACGAGATGGAGTGTAACGCATTCTCCATTCCCTGCTTCGAGATATGTGCCAAACGCATAGCTGAGGAGACCAAGGTAACCTTCTGCCTGACCCACACCATGATGAAGGACGAGGGCCTCCCCTCTGCCTGTGAGGGCGACCTCAATGTCCTCATGAGCATGGCCATCCTCATGTACCTCTCGGCGTCATCCTCCTACATGGGGAACTCCCGGATACTTGACCGGGAGGAGAACATCCTCGCCCTCAACCACGACGTTCCGGGCCTGCGAATGAAGGGATTCGACGAGGTCGACTCCGAGTTCGAGATGCGGAGCTTCACTGTCGGCGGCTGGGGGGCGACCATCAGGTACGACTTCTCCCGGGATATCGGGGAGCCGGTCACCCTGGCCCGCTTCGACCCCGACGCCCGCAGGCTCCTGGTGGCCGAGGGCAGGATATGTGGCGGGAACGGTTTCGACCGGATCGGGTGCACCCTATCCGCCCACGTCAGGGTGGATGACGTAGGCGACCTATTTCACAAGGAGCAGGACTTCGGACACCATCTGGCCATGGTCTATGGCCATCACCTCGATGACCTCAGGTCGCTGAGCGAAATCATGGGATTCGAGGTCGTATCCTCGTAGCTGTCAGGGTCTGTACCTCCCGTAGCGAAAGAAGCTGGCGAGCATCGCCTCGCAGTTTCGAAGGGGAACGTCCGGCCCGAGCTCGCCGCATCCGATCCACCCGCCGTCAAACACCGCGAAATGGTCTATGGCATCCAGAACGTGCCGCTTCACGTCCTCCGCCGAGCCTCGGGGCAGAACCCATTGCCTGTCCAGCCCTCCCCTGATGCAGATCCTCCCCGAGCAGAGAGCGGACAGTTCCTCCATATCGTGTACGTTCAACTGTGGATTCAGAACGTCTATTCCGAGATCGATCAGGTCCGGGATTATGTCGATGATATGGCCATCGCTGTGGAAATGAACCTTCAGCCCCATGCGTTTCACCGCCCCGAAGAGCCTCCCGTACCTCGGGCCGAATACCCTCCTCCAAACCGAGGGATGGACCATCAGTCGATCCTGGGTTCCCCAATCATCTGTGAACACGATGGCATCCGCACCCCTCTCGCACCACAGCTTGGCCAGTCCGATGTCGTACTCGACGATCCGGTCGGCCAGATCAAGCAGCCTCCGCTCCCCCCTCGCCAGATCGACGAAGACGTTCCTCATCCCCCTGAGCCACTGGAGCCTCTCGAAGATGTTGCCCCCGTACATGCAGACGTACTTGTTCTCGGACCCGATCCGGCCCTCCCGCCCGCCGTGATGGACCAGGGTGGTGGAGCGGCTGGGATCCGGATCCGGGATCTCGTAATCATCGACATCGTCCCAGCTCTCCAGGGGGTGACCCTTGGGCTGGCCTGTGTACCCGTCCACCGCCTTGACCCAGGTTACCCCCCACTCGTCGACCATGGCACCGGCATCCGAACCCTCCAGGCTATCCTTGGTTCTCTTCGGGTGATAGAAATCGGAGGGATACCGATTAAGCAGATCGCGGAAATCCCTTCCGTACTTGGTCAAGGTCGCCGTCCTGTAGGAGTACATGTTCGGAATCCTGTCCGGGCCATCGAACTCTATCGCCGACAGAACCCTCTCCTTGCTGTTCAGTGCACCCTCTCCTGATCGCTGCCCAAGGGGAAGACCGCCCCGCAAACGGGCCCACGATTCGAAGATATATGTTGCATCCATCAAGGGGCCTGGGAAAGACACTTAGGTTTCCGGCATCCGGAACCGCCATGACATCATCTTCGTTCATCAAGCGGGCCCCCGTAAGGGTGAATCCGGTCACATCACATCCCCGGGAGAGGAGGCTCAGCCTGGACGGCGAGTGGCGATTCAGGCTGGATCCCAACGATTCCGGTGTCGAGGAGGAGTGGTTCGACGCCGACGCGGCTTTCGATCAGGTCATAGCCGTGCCCGGGTGCTGGCAGGGACAGGGTTTTGGTGGGGAGGGCGAGGACAGGGTATGGGACTTTGGCCTGGATGCCAGGACCTACAGGGCGACATATGCGGGAACCGGCTGGTACAAGAGGCACTTCACCGTGCCGGAATCGTGGAGGGGAAACAGGATCTGGATCAACTTCGGCGGAGTACATCCCTCGGCCGAGATCTGGGTAAACGGGAGTTGTGTGGGCTCGCATTCGGCCCCCTACGTGCCCTTCGCCTACGAGATCACCGGGATATGCGGATTCGAGGGCGGGAACTCGGTCACGGTCCGGGTCCACGAGAAGGACCGTTTCCTGGGCCTGGCCTACAACTGGCAGGGCAACTGGTCGGGATTATACAGGAGCGTTGAGCTCTCATGTACCGGCCCTGCGTGGATCGGGGATATCGTCCTCAGGCCGGATCTCGACTCCGGGATTCTCGGCGTTGAGGCCCCGCTGGAGGGGGATCTTGCCCCCGATGCGGTTCTTGAAATCTTCATACTGTCCCCCTCCGGTGAGGCGGTGGCGGCTACAGAGATTGAATGGGATGGAAGGAAACGGCGGATCGAGGTTCAGGTCCAGGACCCTGTCCCCTGGAGCCCTGACACGCCCACACTGTACGCTGCACTACTTCAGCTTCGCTCCGGGGGTTCGGTCCTGGATGCGGCCGCCGTCCGATTCGGGTTCGTCGAAATCTCAACCAACGGCAGGAAGGTCCTGATCAACGGGGATCCATATTATATGCGCGGCACGGGGGATTTCGCCATCAGCCCCGAGACGGGGAGCCCGGACACAGACCGAACCCGCTGGCGGACCAAGCTGGCGACCCTGAGGCATTACGGGTACAACTACGTTCGATGCCAGTCCTACGCCCCCACCCCGGAGTACCTGGACGCTGCGGACGAGGTCGGCATCCTGGTACAGAGCGAGATGGGGGCCCTGGGAGCCTGGGCGGGGGCCAGTGTATGGCATACCTACGCCTGGCCCCGCCCAACCCCGCTCTACATCGACCGGCTGCTCAAGCAGTGGGAGTTAACCGTCACCCGGGATGCGAACCACCCATCAGCGACGATCTACTGCATGAGCAACGAGCTAGGTTCCGGCACCGAGTTTCCTAGGACGGCGTGGAGATGCTACCGGATGACGAAGGAGATCAAGCCCACTTCCCTGGTTCTCTGGACCGACGGCGGATACAACCCCGACCTCCCGGGCGATATCGTGAACGCCGATGCCTCCGTCCTAGCGGAAACCGAGAAGCCCGTGATCCAGCACGAGTTCCGATGGTGGAGCAGCTACCCGGATACCCGGATCAAGCACAAGTACTCGGGCTGTGCAGTTAGGCCATACGCGATCGAGCTGGCAGAGAGGAAGGCCAGGGAGAACGGCCTCGAACCCACCCTGCCATTGATAGCCGCGAACAGCCAGAGGCTCCAGTACCTCGAGGCCCGTACCAATATCGAGGCCTGCCGCCGCGACAACCCCGATCTGGCCGGGATATGCCACTTCACCGCCATGGATATCGGCTTCACGCCCCAGGGCATCCTCGACGAATTCTACGAGAGGAAACGCGCGACACCGGAGGAGTGGCTGAGATGTTGGGGGGACACCGTGCTTATGATCGACCGCGACTTCGATGACCGAGTTCTGGCCCCGGGCGATGAGCTCAGCTGCCGGATTCTGGTGTCCGACTTCTCACATCCGCACCTGGCCGAGCCGGTTCTCACCTGGGAGGTCGAGCTGGAGGGCAGTATCGTTTCCAGTCATGGTTCGAGATTCGAACATCGGCCCTACACCACGACCGGGGCGGGCGATCTACGGGTCTCCCTGCCCGAGGTCTCCCGTCCATCGAAGGCCACACTGAGGGCGGAGGTAGGTGACGGAGTCCGTTCTTTCCGCAACCAGTGGTCTTTCTGGCTCATGCCCCAGGAGGGAGAAGCGGACCTGGACGTATTCGTGTATGGGCCGACGGCGGGCAGTTGGCTGGAGACGCTTGGAGGCGTCGAGGAGATTGCACCTTCCCGTATCTCCTCCGGCCTGGGCCCAAAGACCATCATATCCAGTGTTCTGGACGACGAACTCATCAGGTACATGGAGCGGGGAGGACGGGTCATTCTCGCGGCCGGAGAGGGCCTCACCCGTCCCTTTCCCAGCAAGCTCGGGCTGAAAAAGGGGAGGTACTTCTTCCTCCCTCCCGCCAACTACCCGCCATTCAGCGACGGCAACAGCGGTACCATCATATCTGATCACCCGCTGCTCGGAGACTTCCCCCACGAGGGCTGGGCGGACCTTCATCTCTATCGGCCTATCTCGGAGTCGCCGCCACTGGACCTGCGGGGGCTCGGGCTCCCGGACTCCGATACCATCGTCAGGGCCATCAGCACCTACTTCGTCTCCCTGCCCCTGGCATACATAGTCGAGTACAAGGTCGGGAACGGCGGCCTGGTCATCACCTCCCTCGACCTCAACCAGGATTGGCCGGAGAGCCGGTATCTGCTCGCCCGATTCCTGGACTACACAACGGGCGAGAGCTTCGGTCCAGACCAGCAGATCGACAGGGGGATTATCACCCGGATAGCATCCATCACATCGGCCCTTGCGGGGATCGATGGGATCCATGATCGACCCGGCGCAGGGAATGAGACATAACCTCGCCGCGGGGTTCCTGACGGGCGTCCCTATCATTACCTCCGATGTATGCCCCCGCTGTCCGGGTGCCGATACTCTACGGGGCGAGATACGGTTCAAAAAAAGTGGGTAGGAGCGATCCACTCACTCCTTCCTCTTCATTTCTCCATCGCAGCAAACGAAGGTACACGGACCGCAGCTGCACTCGTCCGCGGGGCTCCCGCAGCTCTCGCACTCCTTGACCACCTTGAGTTCCAGGCCGCAGCCCTCACAAACGTATACTTGCCCGAGCTTCATCTCATGACAGTTCGTCACAGATACACCTCCTTTCCCCTGCCGGGGAAATCGCTCTTTAAAGGATTTCTCTTCCCGCATTTCTTTGCCGGCAAGTTGACAGCGTCGGAAGACGGACTCAGCCCATGGAAACGTCCGAGTGAGGTAGGGGGTCATGTGATTGCCTGCCTTCCATTGCCTTCTCACGGTCCATATAGGAAGGCGACGCGGCTCCATACGAAGCCTTTCAAGGGAGTGAATCGCCATGAAAACTTGCATATTCCTCGCTATTCGATTAGCGGGCCCGTCCCATCGTCCCGGATATATCCACGCCGCCTATCAGAATGTTTCGGACTATTGCCCAACATCCCCGGGACCCACCTTCTGCCCCCCGCTCCGCATTTCAGTTTGCCTTTTAAACTGGACCACGCACTAGGAACTATGATGCAGGACATCGTCGAGCAGATGGTCTCGGATCCCTTGATATCGGCGGCGATAGTCATCGTTCTTTTCTGCCTATTCCTAGCCGTCTTCCTCGTGAAGAGGCAGAGAAAGCAGGAGGACAGGTTCTTTCACATGGATCCGAGCTAGTCCAGAGGCATCGAGTTGAAGTCGATGAAGACAACCGAACACGGCGATTCATCCACGGAACGATCTCAGGGTCTTGCAGCCAAGGCCTTCGAGATTCATCGATCGCGCAAGAGGCTCGAGCTCCAGCAGATGATGGAGCTGATACGCTCGGCAAGGAAGTGAATCCCCTCAGTTCGGGGGCCCTACCGCTACCGGAGACGATCTACCAGTCTTCGCCGTCCTTCCTGCTACCGCAGATGTTGACTCTCAGCCCCAGGGCCCTGGCCATCGAGGCCTTCGCCAGCATCGCTTCGTCAGCCGACCCCGCGTCCTCGGCGTAGGCTACCTGTATATGGTTGCTCTTGTGCTTCGCCATCATCTGGTCCCTGGACACGCCGTAGAGAACGGTATGCATCATCGGCCATTCAGGGGTTGTTGACTCCGATCTCCTCCTCGACTCCTCCTCGGGGAGCTCGATAGCGGCCGCACGGCCGAGGTCCATGCAGAGGGCTTCGTCCTCTATGTAGATCCTGCTCCAGACTATCTCCCCGGGCTTTGAGACCCCGGCGATCGAGCCTCCTCCGAGCCGGAAGTACATCGGCGGCTGCCGTTCACTGGTCGCGCCGCTGTATCCCCCTTTGAGATGTTCGGGTGGAACGGCCCCGCTTATCTCCAGAACCCAGACGTACTCATCGGTTGTCCCCGACTGGTCCCAGTCCCCCCACCTAAGGTCGTGTAGCGTGGTCTCGACCGGTTGACCCATCGCTGCGTGAACCCGGTTCGTCATCAGCGCGTCAAGGCCGGCGCACTCGTCGACCTCATTGAAATGTGGCAGCGCCTTCCCCCCATACAGGACCCTCTTGCCGTCGGCGGACCTGACCGGCGGCCTATCGGTGTTGTTGAGCAGCCCTTCCGCCAGATCGCTGGCGGGCAGGAGGTCCTTGAGCCCCTGCTGGTACTGGATACCTATGGTATCGCATCCGAACTCATCGGCGATCCGGATCGCGGCTACGTACATCTTACACTGGGTGACGACCTGTTCCTCCGTCAGCTCCGTTTCCTCGTCCTCACCCAGGTTGAAATTCATCCCTTTGTCCAGAAGCCAGTTGTATACATCCCTGCCCTCGTCGTCCGGTACCTGGGTTGTCTCGTAGTAGAGCGCGGACTGGCTGAGGCGTTCCTTGAACACCCCTGTGGGGTTGAGCAGGGAGTCCGGTATTATAGCATTGAACATCCCCATGCAGCCCTCGTCGAAGATCCCCATGATGGCCTTGTCCCGGGTCAGCTTCTCGGCCAGCGCCTGCCCCAGGTCCTCGATCTCACCTGGCACCTCGATAGCGTCCAGAGGCCTGGCGTGGCTCGTGTCCTGGTCCAGGCTGCCGGTCTCAAGCCAGGTTCCCAGTCTGTCCCGGAACTCGTCGTCCGAGAAATCCTCGCCCCAGAGCATGGAGTAGTCCTTCCCGGCCTTGGTGAGAGAGCCCGCGAGGTTGAGTGTCCCGACCAGGCCCGGCCACTCCCCGGACCAGTTGGCGACCAGCAGTACGGGTCCTCGGTGCGAGAGCAGTCCGGCGAGAACGTGGTGTGAGTACTGCCAGACGGCTTCGGCGACTATCAGCCTCGCCTCCGGATCTATCCTACTGAATACCTCCATTCCCTCTTTCTGGGAGCCTATGAACCCGTGTTGCTCATCCGGCTTGTATGGATGGCCCCTGACGAGGTCGTATCCGCATGCAGACACCGCCTCGCCTAGTTCCCTCTCCATCGACTCTTGCGCCGGCCAACATGTCCGGTTCGCGCTCAGTCGAAGGTCGCCGCTGGCAACCATGATTACCTGTTTCGGACCCGCCTTGTTGGGCTGGTTAAGGTTGGGCATCGCGTACTTGGGAGCCAAATCTGATCCACCGCTCGCTGGGTAGAGTCTCGGGATTATTAAATGGGACTCGCCCCCGACCCAACCGCTATCGGGGATAGATCACGTGTCGTCCTCGCGCCAATAGTACCTCTCTATCGGGTCCCTGTCACGTCCCCAGCTTATTGTCGCGTACAGCATGATCAGGACCCCTGCCACGGCTAGTACTATGGATTCCCGGGGTAGAGAGGCGTATCTGCCCTGGCTGCCCAGTACCAGGGCACTCCACCATAGTAGGCTGAAGCACAGGAGCATCAGGCCCAGCGTGATCAGTTTCTGCATCCCATTCAGGGTAGATCTAGGGATAGAAATAGATCTCGCGCTAAGCTCCGAGGAGTTTGCGAAGAACGAAAGAGTCTCGTGAGGTCCACAGCGCACCGATGACGGTTAGGCCCCCCTAGTCGAGCAGATCGATCGCCTTTCCCGCTTTTGATGACTCGTAAGCCGCCATGACGACCTGCTGGTCCTTGAGGCCCTCGATTCCCGAATTGAAGGGTTCAGAATCCTCCTCTATCGCACGCCTGAAGTCATCGATCTCGGCCCGATAGATATTCACCGGCTCCGGGCTCAGCTCCTCGTCCTCCCCCGAAGCTGACCGGTATCTCAGTGTCCCTGTCGATGCCTGGCCGATTGACCCCGTCGATCTCAGATAGCCCTTGGTGCCGTATATCTCGAGGCAGTTTGCGCCTCCGGCGTGTTGCATATTGAAGAAGCTCTCGACCATACCCGTCCCCCCATCCGCAAATGTCATATCGACCAGCGAGGAATCCTCAACGCGGTAGTCGAATGACTCCGTGCGATTCACCGCGAACACCCTCGAGACATCCCCCATCAGCATCCTCAACAGGTCGATCCCGTGTATCCCCAGGTCCATCAGGGACCCGCCTCCCCCAAGCTCGGGGTCCTGACGCCACGCACCCTCCATGTCCGGGTACCAGCAACCGAAATGAACCCTTCCGAATACAACCTCCCCCAGCGTCCCCTCGTCGATGATCCGCTGGGCCTCGACGTGGCAGCTGTGGAACCTCATCATGAAGCCGGCCGCGAACTTCACCCCGTCCTCCTCGCAAGCCGATATCATCTCAACGACCTCATTCACATTCATGCCCAGGGGTTTCTCGCAGAGGACGTGCTTTCCCGACTCGGCCGCGGCCAAGACCTGAGCGTGGTGGGCGTGGTTGGGGGAGGCGATGTATACCGCGTCCACCCCGGGGTCTCGAAGAAGCTCCTCGTATCCCGTGTACCGGCCCTTGACGCCGAACCTCTCACCCACCCTCCTGACCGTACTTCGGTGCGGGCTCATGACCGCCTCGACGCTACACCCTTCCGCCGGGAGTATCCCCTCCGGGATCGTCCTACTCTCGGCTATCCCCCCGCACCCGATGATCCCCCATCCTATATCATATCCCATGTCATCGCCTCTATCCCTTGGAGTAGTGATCGAGAACCTTCAGTATCCCGTCCGCTATGAGCTCCATGTGCTCCGCCTCGAGGGTCGGGTAGCAGTGAACGATGAAGGTCCTATCCTCAAGCCAAGCCGCGTTGGGACAGAAGACCCTGTCGTAGTCGACAGCGCGCCGGTCCGAGTACTCCTCAGACTCGAATGGGAACTTCGCGTCGCCGAAGCCGTTGTGATCGAGGAACGCCCTCTCCTTGTAGCACTGGGGCCAGAACTCCCTCCACACCGGCAACCCCTCAGCGGCAAGCGCATCCAGTATTCGTCCCTTGTCGGCCTTCAGCCTCTCGAGCTCCAGCACTATCGGGAACACGTAGAACCCGTTCACCCTCTCCTCGTTGTGGACCGGGAGGGTTCTTATCTGTTCGCAGTCACCGAGGCGTTTGAGCAGGATCTCGCCGTTCCTCCTCCTGTTGGGCAGGTTCCAGGTGTCGATCTTCCGGAGCTCGCTGAGGCCGATCGCGGACTGCATCTCGGTCATCCTGTAGTTGAACCCCACCCTGCGATGGATGTACGGGAGACGCTCCTCGGCCTCGAGGAGGGAGAGCCTGGTCTCAACATCGTAGCCGTGGTCACGAAATGACCTGCACTCCCATGCCAGTTCGTCGTCATCGGTTACGACTGCGCCGCCCTCGCCCCCGGTGGTGAAGGTCTTGTTCTGGCAGAAGCTGAAGCACCCGGCGTCGCCGATAGTCCCGGCCTTTCGGCCCTTGTACTCCGCCCCGTGGGCCTCGGCCGCATCCTCAACCACGAAAAGGTCGTTCCCCTCAGCGATCTCGCATATCCGGTCCATCTCGCACACGTTTCCGTAGAGGTGAACCGGTATGATGGCCTTGGTTCGCCGGGTTATCCTCCCCTCGGCGTCATCCGGATCCAGGCAGTGGTCCTCCCTGTTCACGTCGGCGAACACCGGTATCGCCCCGGCCTGAACGACGCAGAACGAGGTCGCTATAAAGGTGTAAGAGGGCACTATGACCTCGTCCCCGGGCCCTACCCCTAGGCTGGAGATAGCCGTGTGCAGGGCGCTGGTCCCGTTGGTCGTTGTGATGCAGTTCGCCACCCCGTTCCACTCGGCGAACTCCGTCTCGAACCTCTTGCCCAGCTCCCCCGTCCAGTAGTTGACCTCTCCGCTTCGAAGGGGCGTCACCGCCGCCTCTACGGTGTCCTCCCCGAACCAGGGCCAAGGCGGAAGCTTGCCCTCGATTGTGGGCTTGCCCCCGTCTATGGCTAACTCCGAGATAGGGCTCATTCCATCACGACGGCATCAGGCTTGCCCGATCCTTTTATCTATTGCTGGACGGTAATGACTCGCACTCCTGCACATATCATGAACTGAGGAAACGTATCCGTCGAGCCCTTGGTGGCCTTGGTCGCTTGCGAGTCAACCGCCCCTAACGATCGATCCAGAAGAGGGCAAGGCGAATGTATCCCACAACAATCGATCAGGCATCGGAAAAAGCGCGCGTTTATCGACAGCTGCCCTTTCCCCCACGATGTGTGAGCTGCGATATATTTATCATTCTCGATTGGTACTAGCGACAGGAATCTAGAGGGAGATGAGTATACTATGGATCCAGTATGGGGAGTATTGATGATCGCAGCAGGTTTGGTATTGTTCACCTGCGGTCTGACACGGAGCGATTTCATCATATGCCGACTTTTCGTTTATCGCTCCAAGATCCTCTTCGGCGAGAACGGTGCACATCTGTTACATCTCATCAGTGGTCTAATTGTCATCATCCTCGGGATTCTGGCAACTCTTGGCTATTTGTGGTAACCGAGTCCAGGAACCATGACCGTTCGAGTAGCTACCTCCCGGCCCCTTCGGCAATCCGAGGAACAACCACCCTGGAACTCCTCTTCCTATCATGGAATACTGTGTTTCTGACCGGTCGATATCCCCCTTGACCCTCGTCCCGGGGACCGATATTGGAGTTCCTCTCGTACCTGGGATAGTTGCTGCTGCTTATGGCCAGGCGCATGCTGTGTCCCTCGGCGAACACCAGGCTGGTTGAGCCCAGCTCGATCCTCACACTGCTCGGGCTCCGCCCCAGGCCACGAACCCGCGTTATCCCATCAAGGATCAGCATGGACCTACCATCGGGATACACATCCGTGAGCTTGGCGGTGAAATCCGTGGTCGATGACTCCGAACAAACCCAGAGCTCGACCCACACGAACCCGGTGATCTCGATAGCTGCGTCACGGACCGGTAGATCGTAGACCAGCACGTCCCCCCGCGATTCGACAGATCTCTGGTCCCTGGGCCCCGGATCGAGCTTCGCCAGGGTGGCACCTCCCACTGTAGGAACCGGGTCAGCGGGGTCGTAGACGTAATCATCGCACGAATCGTTCTCCGTCGAGGCCTCCTCAGACACTCCCCCGCCGGCCCTGAGGTACAGGTCGAGACGCTTGCTAGGCACCGGCCAGACTCCGGAACTCCGCCAGGTATTCCACTTCCCGGACGATCGATCCACGTCGCCCATCACGTAGTACCTCACCGGTGCCAGTCGGAATTCCCGGGACTTGAGCCAGCTGTCGAACCATTCAATTCTCTCCCCCTCGATATCGTATTTCGAGTTCTCCGGGAAACGGAGCTCGCCCTGGACCGAGTTCGAGTAGCCCCCGTGGACCCAGGGCCCGAGCACCAGTACCTGTCGCCCCCTGGCCCCCTCCGCACCTCGATAGTTCAGTCCCCGGAATGCGTCGATGGTGTCCTGGCAGAAAGGGTCGAACCAGCCGCCGACGTGAAAGGTGGGGTATCGTAGGGCGGAGAAATCGGGACCGGGAAGGGACACCCTCTCCCTATCCGTCCCCGGTGAGTGATCTCTCAGCATCCGCAGCATCTCATCCGACCCGTGTCGCCTGATCCAGTCCTCCACCATCCTCTTCCTCATGACCCCTCCCCGGAAGATGCTCCCCATGAGATCGTAAGGCGCCATGACGATGTGCTGGCAAACCAGCTCCGGCGGCAGCTCCGCCGCCAGTAGTACCTGCTCGATGCCGAGAGCCGAGGCGCCGAAAGTCCCAACTCGCCCGTCCGACCACGGCTGTTCAGCCAGCCACCTGAGGGTCTCGCGCCCATCCCTTCCTGAGTGTCTCGACCACAGCTCGATGACCGAGCCCCCGGAATCGCCGGTCCCCCTCACATCCTGAACCACGACGGCGTACCCCGCGTCCAGGAGAGGCCCGGGGTCCACCCCATTCCTTCCATACGGCGTTCGGGCCACCAGGCTGGGCCAACGCCCTGGCCCGGGAACGGCGATCTCGGTGGCCAGTTCCACGCCGTCGCTCATGGGGATCCTTTCGGTCCATCTCACGATAGACACGGCAAGCGCTGCCATGCACTGATATAGTCTTTCATAGCGAGGGGCTGGCTGGCGTCGCACACTTTATCAGCCCGCGAGGACCACCTCCATTCACATGGCGAATAGGCTATCGAGGAGGACTGTCGCTGTCCTCATCCTCGTGCCACTTGTCACGGCGAGCGTGCTCTACCTCTTCATACTGGAGCCCAACAACCTCAGGATCACGAACATGACCCTCTGCTTCGAGGACCTCCCGGCCGATGCCGACGGGCTTACCATAGCCCACATCACTGACCTGCACCTGAATCGGATCGGAAGGAGGGAGAGGAGGGTGCTAGCCGCCCTCTCATCCCGTTCGCCGGACATCATAGCGATAACCGGCGACATGGTGTCCAGGATCAAACACGCGGAGGAGTGCTTGGACTACATGTCCCAGTTCGAGGCCGTTATCGGGATCTGGGCGGTTCAGGGAAACTGGGAGCACTACGCGGGATGGACGGGGGATGCCCTGAGGAGGGATCTGAGCGAGATCGGGATATCCCTGCTCATAGACGAGGGGCAGGCCGTCGAAGTGGGCGATTCGAGTATCTGGATAGCCGGAACCGATGACCCGTCGCTGGGAAAGGACGATGTGAGAAGGGCGCTCGAGGGGAGCGGGGAATCGTTCATCATGCTCCTCGGCCACTCCCCGGATGTGATGAACAGGGCCCCAGGGAAGGTTCGACTGATCCTATCGGGTCACACCCATGGTGGGCAGGTGAAGATCCCGTTCATCGGGGCACCCTGGGCGAAGCGGATGGGCGGGGGCTTTCTCTCCGGGCTCTATACCCGCAATCAGACCGTTCTGTACGTGAGCAACGGGGTGGGCATGAGCCATATTCCCGCCAGGTTCATCTGCCGCCCCGAGATCGAGTTCTTCACCCTGAGAAGCGGCAACCGGCCCCGGTGATTTGCGTGTTGTGGTTGGTCCATGCTGGAGAATTAGCTGGATAGAACTCGGGACTCGAGTCTCATCGAAACCTTCTGGGAGAAGTTGAGAAGCTAATTCGGATATCGGCGCATCTCACCGACGCGTGCTCTTGCCCTGCTCCTCGTTCTTGTTCTGTGTCTCCTTTGGATTCACCCTGGACGGCTTCTTCCAAGATCCTCCCATCCCTTTGGTAGGTTTTCGTTTCTTCTTCCTGTATCTGCCCCTGTAGCTCATCCTATCACAAGTGTCTATCCGGGCGTAGGCAACTCCTCATACCAGGGCCAACGGCAGGTGAGAAAAGCCCGTCAGCGTGCCTGCCCCGAAATCCACTGACTACTCGGTATCAGGAGTAATAAATACTGTGATGAAGTGAGGGATCTGCCCGGAAACGCGATACCAATTCCCCACCCGACGGTACCAGCACGGGGATATTGATCGCTCAAATAGTCCTCTGGCCCGGATCAGTCTCCGAAATCGTCCTCCCTCAGGTAGCAGCCCCTGAGCCACGAGCTACGACGTCCATCCGGGCGCAGGTACTGACGGCCGGTGACGGCGAATATCTCCCCGTCCGGGAACTGGACCCAGCTGGCCTGCCCCAGGAAGTATATGCTTCCCCCGTAGCCGTTCTCGATCTCGATCATGTGGTCCTTCTCGTACTGGTTGGGAGCCTCCCCTCGAGCTGCCGACCATTCATATCTGTGAGGGGGGTGATTCGGATTGCTGATAGTCATCTTGACGGACCGCCACTCCGATTTTCCCTCGCATTCCACACCCAAGGTCCCCATGAACGGGCTGCGCGTCCCGAAAGCGTTGACCTTCGCCGGATGTAACCTCCCGAAGCTCACCCGCACCGTCTCGCCCCTCTGCAGATCGCCGGTGCTCAGCAGCCCCTCCCCATCCGCTGTTACCGCGATCTGTTCCGAGTCCCTCACGATCACGTACCTCCTGAACACCGTGTTATCTATGGGGGCCGATTTCCCGCTGGCCGGGTGCTCGACCCGGTCGGGATAGAACGTAACCCAGCCGGCCTCCGCGATATGTATTCCGCACCCGTTCTTCCTGTTGGAGAGACAGCGAAGCTCGGCCTCGACGCGGATCTCGCTGGACCTGGACTCCGGGGGATGCAGATGGTAGAGCACCGACTCGCCGGTTCCCGATGTCTCTATCCTCAGCGCCCCATCAACCACATCTGGCATACGACGCGCGTGAACCGTTGCCGATACCTCGTATCCCTGATTCCTATCCGGGTCACCCGCCCACGCGAATGTGGCGGCGTATCCGCCCACGTGTCTGTAGACCGCCATCATCCTGCCGCTCTGCAGCTGCCCCAGGCAGATCTCCTGTCCGTGAATCGGCGTCTCCTCTGGGTCCGACCAGCTTCCGCCCTCATCTTCCGATAAGATGAGATACGAGGGGAAGAAGTTGTAGGAGTTCTCGCGTACCAAGGCCATCAACCTCCCGTCCCCCAGGCGGATCGTACACGGCTCCGTGAGCTTGAGCACCGGGTCTTCAGCTATCACCTCCGGTCCCTCCCAGGTCCGTCCCCCGTCTCTGGAGAGGTTCTGCATCACCACCTTCCTCGCCGGCCTCATATCCTCGGGTGCCCGGGTTGTGATCAGAAGGCGGCCGTCCCCGGTCTCGATGATCCCACTGGTCCAGGGCACTGTGCCCTTGCCCGGGAAACCTTCCGGTTCGCTCCAGGAGACGCCTTCGTCCTGGCTCCACCTTATCTCGAATCCCGTCGCCCTGTTTCGCTCGTCCAGGAGGTTCCCGATCATGGCGATCCTGCCGTCCGTGAGGCGAGTCAGGGAATCTCCCCGCAGGGTCTTGACTGTGCCTTCCCCCTCGTCGACTATGCGCCCCTCGCTCCATGTCCTACCCCTGTCCCCGCTGGAGATGATCACCTTCTGATGGACCCCGCGCTCGAAGTCGATCCTCCCGTAGGAGTAGAGCAGTCTGCCGCTGGGTAGGAGTAGCAACCCGCCGCCGAATGACCCAAATCGGGCGCTCCTCGGCACCACCACTGTCCGCCGTTCCTCTGCCCGGTGGAAGCTTATCAACATCAATCCATCCTCAAATGACCCCGGATCTGACCGCACCTGATGCCTTCGACACCCGGAGTCACTTTGTGCATCAACTCTAATGATATATATGGGATCTTGAGACCCCTCGCTACATGAGTGAGGATAACTCATCATCCCAGATCGTAACCATGGATGGAAACGAAGCGACCGCCTACTCGGCCTATCGCGTCAGCGAGGCAGTGGCCATATACCCCATAACCCCCTCCTCCCCTATGGGGGAGCACGCCGACCAGTGGTCGGTGGACGGCGTTAAGAACGTCTGGGGGTCCGTGCCACAGGTTGTCGAGATGCAGAGCGAGGGGGGAGCGTCAGGCGCCCTCCACGGTTCATTGCAGGCGGGGGCCCTGACAACCACCTTCACTGCCTCCCAGGGCCTGCTGCTGATGATCCCGAACATGTTCAAGATAGCGGGAGAGCTTACCTCGGGCGTGATCCACGTGGCCGCGAGGTCCGTGGCCACCCACGCCCTCTCGATATTCTGCGATCACAGCGATGTCATGGCGACCCGCAGTACCGGATTCGCCCTCTTGGCCTCGAACTCCGTCCAGGAGGTGGCGGATCTCGCCGTCATAGCTCAGGCCGCGACGCTGGAGAGCCGGGTGCCCTTTCTCCACTTCTTCGACGGGTTCCGGACCTCTCACGAGATATCGAAGATCCACCTCCCCTCCGAGAACAAGATGAGGGGCATGATCAACGAGGATTTGATCCGGGAACACCGCTCGCGCGCCCTATCACCCGACCGACCGTTCATCAGGGGCACGGCCCAGAACCCCGACGTGTTCTTCCAGTCGCGGGAGGCGAGCAACCCCTACTACCTGGCGTGCCCAGATATCGTGGAGCGAACGATGGAGAGATTCGCCGAGCTCACCGGCAGGGAATACCATCTCTTCGATTACGCCGGCTCGCCGCGGGCAAAGCGAGTCATCGTACTCATGGGCTCGGGCGCCGAAACCGCCCAGGAGACAGCCGAGTACCTGGAGCGGGAGGGTGAGGAGGTAGGGGTAATCAAGGTCCACCTTTATCGGCCCTTCTCCCTCAAGCATTTCCTCCGATCCCTTCCGGATACCGCGGAGTCGATCGCCGTGCTGGACCGGACCAAGGAGCCGGGAAGCGCCGGCGAGCCACTCTACATCGACGTCGTCACCGCGATCAAGGAGGCCAGCGAGAGCGGGCAGCTCGAGACGGCCCCCAGGGTGATCGGTGGGAGGTACGGCCTGTCCTCCAAGGAGTTCACCCCGGCGATGGTTAAAGCGGTCTTCGACGAGCTGAGCGAGGAGGAGCCCAAGAACCACTTCACGGTGGGGATCACCGACGACGTGACCGGGAACAGCCTGGATTTCGACCCCGAGTTCCACATTGAGGATCCCGATCAGGTCCGGGCCGTCTTCTACGGTCTGGGCTCGGATGGAACCGTGAGCGCGAACAAGAACTCGATAAAGATCATCGGCGAGGAGACCGAGAACTATGCTCAGGGTTACTTCGTGTATGATTCTCGCAAGGCCGGCTCGGTGACAACATCCCACCTCAGGTTCGGTCCCGGGGAGATACACTCGCCCTACCTGATCGACAAGGCGAACTTCGTCGCCTGTCATCAGTTCTCGTTCCTGGAGCGTTTCGATGTACTCAGTAAGGCCCAGAGGGGGGCGACCTTCCTTCTAAACTCCCCCTACGGAGAGGACGAGGTCTGGGACAGGCTGCCCAGAACGGTCCAGAGCCACATCCTGGAAAAGGAACTGGATCTCTACGTCATCGACGGATACCAGGTGGCCCGGGACGCGGGAATGGGCCGCCGAATAAACACCGTGATGCAGACCTGTTTCTTCGCAATAAGCGATATACTCCCTCGCGAGGAGGCGATAGACAGGATCAAGACGGCGATCAAGAAGACCTACGGGAAGAGGGGGAGGAAGATCGTGGAGATGAACTTCAAGGCGGTTGACCACGCGCTGGAGAACCTTCACAAGGTGGAACCGCCCGGGGAGGTCACCAGTGATTTCGACATAAGGCCTCCCGTCCCGGAGCAGGCGCCCGATTTCGTGAAGGAAGTCACGGCCAAGATGCTCGTCTACGAGGGGGACTCCCTCCCGGTCAGCAAGTTGCCCGCGGATGGGACATTCCCGAGCGGAACCACCCAGTGGGAGAAGAGGAACATAGCCCTCGAGATCCCGGTCTGGGATCCCGATGTCTGCATACAGTGCGGGAAGTGTGTCTCGGTCTGCCCCCACGCGGTCATCAGATCGAAGGTCTATGATCCGGACCTGCTGGAGGACGCACCGTCCACCTTCAAGTCGGCCGAGGCCAAGTGGCGGGAGTTCGAGGGAAAACGGTTCACCGTGCAGGTGGCACCAGAGGACTGCACCGGCTGTGCGCTCTGCGTCCAGGTGTGCCCAGCGAAGAACAAGAAGGACCCCAAGCGCAAGGCCATCAACATGGAGTCTCAGGCTCCTTTGAGGGAGGACGAGGCGGATAACTGGGAGTTCTTCCTCGGAATCCCGGATGTCGACAGGGGGAGACTCAAGCTGAGCAGGATAAAGGACGTCCAGCTCCTGGAGCCACTCTTCGAGTTCTCCGGCGCATGCGCGGGCTGCGGTGAGACCCCATACGTCAAACTGCTCAGCCAGCTCTTCGGGGACCGGGCCATGATCGCAAATGCGACCGGCTGTTCATCTATCTACGGCGGCAACCTGCCGACGACTCCGTGGGCGACGAACGACCAAGACCGGGGGCCGGCATGGTCCAACTCCCTCTTCGAGGACAACGCCGAGTTCGGTTTCGGCATGCGACTGGGCCTCGACAAGCAGATGGATATCGCCTACGAGCTACTCGGGAAGCTCTCCCCGGAACTCGACGACGAGCTATACCAGGGCCTGATCAACGCCGATCAATCGGATGAGACCGGAATCGCGGCGCAGAGGAGACGTGTAGGCGATCTCAAGGAGGCTCTCCAGGAGATGGACGGGACCGATGCCCGGAACCTGCTCTCGGTCGCGGACGTACTGGTCAAGAAGAGCGTCTGGATAGTCGGCGGTGACGGCTGGGCCTACGACATCGGATTCGGGGGGCTGGACCACGTCCTGGCGCTGGGTAGGAACGTGAATATACTGGTTCTGGACACCGAGGTCTACTCCAACACCGGCGGACAGATGTCCAAGGCGACGCCCAGGGGGGCGGTTGCCAAGTTCGCGGCTGGAGGAAAGCCAACTGCGAAGAAGGACCTTGCCATGATGGCGATGACCTACGGCAACGTCTATGTTGCCCGCGTCGCCCTGGGGGCGAGTGACTCGCAGACCGTGAAGGCCTTCCTGGAGGCCGAGGCGTACGACGGCCCATCCCTGATAATCGCCTACAGCCACTGCATAGGTCACGGATACGACCTGGTTCACGGCATGGAGCAGCAGAAGGCCGCCGTCAAATCCGGGTACTGGCCACTGATAAGGTACAATCCCGACCTGGTCCAGGAGGGCAAGAATCCGCTTCAGCTGGACTCTAAGGCCCCGGAGATACCCCTGAAGGACTACGCGTACAACGAGACCAGGTACAACATGCTTGCCCGCAGCAAACCCGACGAAGCGAAACGCCTCCTGGAGTTGGCACAGAAGGACGTGTACGACCGGTGGAAGCTGTACGAACACTGGGCATCGATGCCCGTCGAAGAGAAGGAGGTAGAATGATGACCGACACGAGCACAACGTACCTGGGGATGGATCTCAAGAACCCCCTGGTCGCCTCGCCCAGCCCGCTGTGCGAGGACGTCGACAATATCGTGAAGATGGAGGAAATGGGGATGGCGGCGGTGGTCCTGCACTCCCTCTTCGAGGAGCAGATCAGCCTCGAGAGCCAGGAGCTGAACAGATACCTGGTGCAGGGCACCGAAAGGTTCGCCGAGTCCCTGACCTATTTCCCGGATCTGGACACCTTCGAGCTTCAGCCCGAGGCCTATCTCGACCACCTGGCGAGGGCCAAGGATGCCGTCGATATCCCGGTTATGGGTTCCCTCAACGGGGTCTCCACCGGTGGCTGGCTGGAATACGCCGAATCTATCGAGGATGCGGGCGCCGACGCATTGGAGCTCAACATCTACTACATACCCACCGACACCGGCATGGAGGGAGAGGAGGTTGACGGGATCTACATCGATCTGGTCTCCGAGGTGGGGGACACGATAGACATCCCCTTCTCCGTCAAGCTATCACCCTACTTCAGTTCGCTGCCCAACATGGCTAGAAGGCTGGGCCCCGGGGAAGCGGGCGCGGACGGGCTCGTGCTCTTCAACCGCTTCTACCAGCCCGATCTGGACGTGGAGAACCTGGAGGTAACGCCCGACCTCGTTCTCAGCACCTCTGAGGAGCTGAGGCTCAGAATCAGGTGGGCGGCCATACTCTTCGATCGGATCAAGGCCGATATCGCCGTAACCGGCGGGGTCCACACCGGAATCGACGTCGTCAAGTCGGTGATGGCCGGTGCCAACGTCGCGATGATGACCTCGGCTCTGCTCCAGAACGGGATAGGCCACGTGAGTGGCGTCCTGGAAGAGCTCGTGGGGTGGATGGAGGAACACGGATACAGTTCGATCCGGGATATGCAGGGGACGCTGAGCCAGAGATCGGTCGGCGAGCCGGCTGCCTTCGAGAGGGCGAACTACATGAAGGTCCTGCACGCATATAATCCCGCGGATATCTAGCCTGCTCCCCTAAATATGGGCAGCCTCGCATCCCGGAGCATACCGGTTGACAGAACCCTAGAACCTGGAAACCCGTTCCCTACTCCAAAGACCTTGGGGCTATAGCCCCCAGAAACTATCGGAACCTCCTGGCGAGCGATCTCCGGGATACCCAGGAGGACGATGGGCACGCCGCCATCGAGATCACCGAGCGATACTCAGAAGCCGCGTAGCTGGTCCATCATATACTGTATCCGGTCCCTGTCCACTCTCCTCCCGAAGAGGGGGGTCTCGTCCCCCTCGGCGTACGCAGGCGACTCCTCCTCAAATGTCGGTCTGGGGCTTAGATATACAACCCCCAGCGCGAGCTTGTCCGCCTCGATCGCCTTGGCGAACGCGGCCTCCCTATCCTCGGGATCGTGCGAGTCCTCGATCTCGTAGGTGTGCTCGCTGAACCACTTGAACGTATTGACCTTGTTGAAAGACACACAGGGCTGGAAGATGTCCACCAGGGAGAACCCCTTGTGCTCGACCGCCCTCTTCAGGATCTCCCTCATATGATCGCGGGATCCCGCGAAGGTCCTGGCGACGAAAGATGCATCGAGGGAAACCCCCAAGGCGACGGGGTTAAGCGGTCGTTCGAAAACCCCCCTCACCTGGATCGAGGTCTCGAAGCCCAGCTGGCTGGTGGGGGATGCCTGTCCCTTGGTGAGTCCGTACACCATGTTGTTGTGGACGACACAGGTGATATCCGGATTCCTCCTGATACAGTGAACCAGATGGTTCCCCCCCTCCCCGTACATGCAACCGTCGCCGCTCTCCGCTATCACCGTCAGGCCGGGGTTGCAGGCCTTTATCGCGGTTGCCACCGGAAGTGACCTCCCGTGGAGCCCGTTGAACAGGTTGGTCCTCAGGTAGTGGGGGGTCTTCGCCGCCTGGCCGATGCCCGATACTATCACCAGCTGCTGCGGACGTATCTCCAGTTCCGCCAGGGTGTCCTTCAGGGTGGGCAGAATCGAGAAGTTGCCGCACCCGGGGCACCAGGCGATGTCGATCTCTCCCATGTCGTAGTCCTCTGGATCCATCCTCACACCTCCTAGAGCAGCTCCTCCAGACGTTCGGTCAGCTCCTCGGTCGAGAAGGGAAGACCGTTGTACTTGTTGATCCTCTCATCCACCTCTAGACCGGACTCCAACCTCAGCAGCTTGGCGAACTGGCCAGTTGCGTTGTTTTCTATCACAATGGTCCTCTCCGCGTTCCCGATGAAGGACCGGGCCTCCTCGGGCAGCGGATACACCTGCCCGAAGTGGAGCAACGAAATGGATTCGTCACCCAAACCGCGCATAGCCTCGCTCACCGCACCAAGGGTTGAACCCCAGCCTATCAACAGTGTCTCGTACCCCTGATCCCCGATCAGTTTGGGCTGAACCGCCTCCCTGGTCAGCATCTTCATCTTCTTGAGCCTCTTGTCCACCATCCTGATCCTGACATCGAAATCCTCGGTGATGTGACCCTCCTCGTCGTGTTCGTCGCTGTCGACGCAGACCAGCCCCTGGCCGAGGCCAGGTATTCCCCTGGGCGATACCCCGTCATCGGTGAAGCTGTATCTCACGTAGTCGGCGTCGGTCTCAACGTAGTGATCGTTGGTTTTCATTCCATCGAGATCGAGGTTCGGTATGTTGTAGTAGGAATCGACCAGGTACTGGTCGGTCAGAATGATCACCGGGACCTGGTACCTATCGGCGACCTCGAAGGCCCTGCTCGAGAGGTTGAACGCCTCCTCGACCGAGCCCGGGGAGTATATCACCCTCGGGAACTCGCCGTGGGCCGCATAGAGGGCGAAGAGAAGGTCCCCCTGCTCTGTACGTGTCGGGAGGCCTGTCCCCGGGCCCGGCCGTTGGCTGAGGTGGATCACGGTCGGCGTCTCCAGCACTCCACTGAGGCTCAGGCCCTCGACCATCAACGCAAAGCCGCCGCCAGAGGTGGAGACCATCCCCCTGGCTCCAGCATACCAGGCACCGATGGACATGTTCACCGCCCCGATCTCATCCTCCGCCTGCTCAACGAGTATTCCCAGGTCGGCCGCTCTCTCCGCCATGAAGGTAGCGACACCGGTTCCGGGGGTCATCGGATAGAAGGAGAGGAAGTTGCATCCCCCTGCCAGCGACCCTAGGGCGACGGCCTGGGTCCCGTTCAGAAGCATCTCACGCGAGATATCCTCCCGTCGATCGACATCGATCTTCACCTTGCCCCCCTCCACGAGCTCGGATCCCAGCTCGTACCCCTTCTCGGCCGCCTTGACGTTCTTGTCGACGATCTCCTCCCCCTTCTCCCCGAATGTGTGTTCAAGGAACTCCTTCAGAAGCTCGAAGTCGCCGGAGAAGAGCGCCAGCACGGATGCCGCGGCAACTGTGTTCGCGAAGAGCTTCCCCCCCGCATCCTTGGCCAGGTCGGTGAAGGGAAAGACCACCCCGTTGTCGCCCGAGTACTCGGATTCAAGTATATCCTCCTCGCCCAGAACCAGGGTCTTCTCCGAGATCCTTCCTTCCAGGTGCCGGACCGCCCCCTCGCTCAGTGGTACGAGGATATCGATCCTATCGGAGTAGGCCCGCACCCTCTCCGATGAAACCCTGATCGATGTCGAGTTGACGCCGCCCCTTATCCGGGACATGAACTCCTTGGTCGCGAATATGTTGTAACCGCTCTGTTTCAGTACGCTCGTCAAGACCTGCTCCACGGTCTTGATCCCCTGGCCCGCCGCGCCGCACAGGACCACCGACACATCACCGCGAACATCTAGGTAACCGGCCATCAGAATCACCGTTCCTTCTGGGACGGAGTGCCGATTCACCTTATTAATCAAGCGTAAATCCACCGCGAATCCACGCCCCCTGCACGGAGACGACAACGAGGATACCTCACGGATACCTTAATATCGGTTCAGCATACACCGGAAACGGATTCCGATGCAGACAGTTTGGTCCGGACACATCAGCTTCGGCCTCGTCACCATCCCGGTCAAGATGCTCAGGGCGACGAAATCCCGATCGATCTCGTTCAACTACGTCCACAGGGAGTGCGAAACCCCCCTCAAGTACCAGCGTTACTGCCCCGAGTGCGACGAGGTAGTCCCCTGGGAGGACGTCGAGAGGGGTTACGAGTACGATAAGGGCAAATGGGTCATAATCGAGGAGGATGACCTGGAATCCATCGACCTGCCCAACCCGGAGAACATAGACATCCTGCAGTTCACCGATCTTGAGGAGATAGACCCCATCTACTTCAACAAATCGTACTACCTGACGCCGGAAGAGGGAGCGGAGAAGGCCTACGCCCTCCTTGGCAAGGTGATGCAGAACACCGAAAAGGTAGCGCTGGCCAAGGTCGTGATCAGGACCAAGCAACACCTCTGCTGCCTGCGGTGGTTCGATGGCTCTATCCTTCTGGAGACGATGTACTACCCGAATGAGATCAGGCCGGTTGAGGAGGTTCTGGTTAAACGGAGTGATATCGAGGTTCGATCCAACGAGCTCCGAATGGCCCGTCAGCTCATAGAATCCATGACGGACGAGTTCCGTCCCGATGAGCTCGAGGACGAGTACCGGAAGGAACTCCTCAAGATAATCGAATCCAAGGCGAGCGGCATAGAGATCGAGGCCGAGCCCGAGAAGGAGGAGGAGGAGCCGGAGAGCCTGGTCCAGGCCCTGAAGAGGAGCGTCGAGACGGCGAAGGCCACCCAGAAGTGATCGGGACGGGGGGCACGATTCCAGGATTCACGGTTACAGTGACGATGGATCGACACGGGCGGACATCCCGTCGATCTCGTTCCAGGGATCGTTCTTGTGGCCCAGCCTGCGCAGGATGTTCTTGATGTGGTACTTCCTCGGGCCTATATCCCGGTCGAGCTCCTTCCATTCCAGGGGGGTCGCTACCGGCGCTCCCTCGATCGCCCTCACGGAGTAGGGAGCGACGGTGGTCTGGGCATAGGAGTTGCGATAGGTGTCTATGTAAACCCTGTCGCCCCTCTTCGCCTTTCTCTGCTCAACGGTCAGGCGATCGTCATGCCGACTGGCCAGATGCTCCGCGACCCTCTTCGAGAAGGAGAGGGAGTCCTCGAAATCGACGGTCCTCTCGATGGGAACCGTGACATGCAGCCCCTTCGAACCGGTGGTCATCACGAAGGGCTCCAGACCGGAGTCCGCCAGCACCTCCTTCAGCTTCAAAGCGCCGAAGATAACCTCGTCGAAGCCGTCGTCGGTACCAGGGGGATCCAGGTCGAAGACAATCCGATCGGGGTGGTTCAGGTTCCCACTACGCGATAGCCAGGTGTGAATGGTTATGCAGGCCTGGTTGGCCAGGTATACCAGGGAGGCGCGATCATCGCAGACCACCTGCACGCTCGTGCCGTCCCCCTTCTTGGATACCTCCACGTCCTCTATCCACTCGGGGAAGTAGTCCGGTTTTTGCTTCTGGTAGAAATCCTCCTCCTCTATTCCATCGGGAAATCTATGCATGCTTATCGGTCTACCCTCCAGGTGGACGAGCATGCACTCCGACACCCTGTTGTAGTAGTCTACAAGATCTCCCTTGGTTATCCCGCTTTCGGGAAAGAGCACCTTGTCCCTGTTGGAGATCGATATCTCCTGCGAACCTACCTTCATCTCGACCTGATCCTGTTGCCACTGGGATCTCCGTCTCGATATGGTCTCCCGTAGAGCCCAGGGATTTCGCCACAGTCGATCCGCCGCATGACCCCTACGTGGCTATCCCGGAACCTCAGCGTGGCGACACCGAATCTGAATTCCCCATGGCGCTTATTACCTATCGAGTTTGCGGCCATCAGTGCGGTATGCTGTCAAACTTGAACTGCCCTATACAAAGGACGATATCGACCTTAGGCGAAGACCTGTTTCGTGTCCTCGCTATCCATGATTCCCGCTTCGTCGATCTCCTCCTTGACTATATCCTTGAGAAGTTCCTCGCCGAAGCCGTTGAGCGTGCTGTGAATCCTCCTGATCTCCCTCACCCACTTGGGGTCTTCGATAAGATCGGGCTCCTTGATCTGCTCCATAATCTCCTCAACGCTCACGTCCTTATGCTCGTAGACGTGGCTCTCTATGTAATCCTCAAGGTAGTTTCTGAAGACCTCCTCCGCGGCGTCCTCCTCCCTCACTTCGCTATCGCTTGGATCCTCCATGTCCTTAGCTCCCATCTATGTCTCGGCGATTAGGCTCACCGAATATAACCTTTGCGTTTCGCCATGTGCAACCCCTCATCCGCCAAGGGCGAAGGACGAGGCGTTGGCCGCGTCAGTCGCGGGACGACCTGGGACTTCGAGGAGGACGAGGATCAGCACTCGCGGATACCCGAGCCGGAACCGGGATTGCGTGATCAGACAGCCCTCGTCTTCGCGAGCTCGCTCTGCATCCTCACGAGGTTAGCGTATATCCCGTCCTTCTCCAGGAGCTCCTCGTGCTTTCCCTTCTCCACGATCTTTCCCTTCTCGAGGATAACGAGCTTGTCCGCGTTTCGCAGGGTCGAGAGACGGTGGGCGATGGCGATCGTGGTCTTGCCCTCGACGAGCCTCTCCAGCGCCTCCTGTATCGCCTTCTCGGTGGCGGTATCCACCGAGGAGGTCGCCTCGTCCAGGATGATGATCGAGGGCTGGTTGATTATCGCCCTGGCTATCGATATCCTCTGTTTCTCCCCACCGGAGAGCCTCGTTCCGCGTTCCCCGACCTGGGTGTCGTACCCGTCGGGAAGACGCATGATGAACTCGTGTGCATTGGCCGCCTTGGCGGCCTCTATGATCTCACCTCTCGATGCCTTCGGCCTCCCGTACTTTATGTTCTGCGCAATCGATCCGTGGAACAGGAAAGGCTCCTGCAGGACCACCCCGATCTGTTCCCTCATCGACCTCTGGGTGATGTTCCTGAGGTCGATTCCATCGATCGTGACCGTACCATCGTCGGGGTCGTAGAACCTGGAGATCAGCTTCACCAGCGTGGACTTTCCTGACCCGCTTGGACCGGCCAGACCCACCATCTCGCCGGGCTCCACCTTCAGGTTGATATTCTCCAGTACCCTGTTCTCGCCGGTGTAGGAGAATGAGACATTTCGGAACTCGATTCCACCCTTCATATCCTTCACATCGACGGCATCCTTGGAGTCGCGTATCTCGGGGGTGGTGTCCAGTATCTCGTATATCCTCTCGCCCGCCGTTGCAGCCACCTCTATGCGATCGGTGATCTGGCTGAGCCTCTGAATCGGGTTGTAGAACTTCCACAGAAGGGCGACGAACATGGTCAGGGTTCCGATGCTCATGGCGTCGTCGTTCACGAAGTGGCCCCCCCTCCAGTAGACGAAGACGCTGCCGAGGTACATCATCAGCCCGACTGCCGGGAAGAAGAGCGATTTGAGCTTGTGGGTGTGGATCTTGGCCGAGACGAACTCATCGCTGCTCACATTGAACTTGTCCACCTCACGGTCCTCCTGACCGAAGGCCTTCACGACCAGAATCCCCGGTATGGTGTCGGCGAGAACGGAGCTCATCCTCGCCCATGAGCGCCATACGTGATGATAGATGCGGTGTATTTTTCGGGCGAAGAGGGCGGTTCCCAGCATCAGTACGGGGACGGGGAGCAGCGAGACCGCGGCAAGCTCCCAACGCTCCTGGAACAGGATAATCCCTATTGCCACCATGGTTACCACATCGACCAGGAATGTCTGCGACCCCTGGATCAGGAACGACCGAATATTCGAGGTGTCCTTCTTGACCCTGGATATCAGCTCCCCGGTTCGCTTCCTGTCGTAGAAGCTCAAAGAGAGCATCTGCAGGTACCTGTACACGGTTGCCCGAATATTGGCCGTGATCTTCTCCCCCAGCCAGCCGTTAAGGTATCGTCGAACCGCCTTCGCCAGGCTGGCCCCGACGTATATGCCCACAAGCATCAGAGGGATCACGGTCAGTGTCCGACTCGCATCGCCGTCGCCTGCCAGGGCATCTATCAGATCCCGTAGGAGGATAGCCGGTACAAGATTGGTGAGGGATATCACGACCGTGAGCCCGAAGCTCACCGCGACCGGCAGCCAGTAGGGACGGACGAAGGTCAGAAGTCTCCTGAACACCCTTCTCTTCTTGACGCAGTGGGGACAGACATCAGAACGCCTGGGCAACGGGCGCCCGCACTTGGGACAGCGGCGGACCTCGCTCGATATGCCGCCGTCGATGTTCAGCTCCTGGCCCTCCTCCCGGTCCTCATCCTTTCCGTTCGATCTGAGGACTTCGGCCAGCTTGCCGGCGAGATCGAGGAATCCCTTCGACCTGGTCCTGGAGAACCTCACCAGCTCTATGTTATCGCCATCCTGGTCCTGAACGGTGAGGAGGCCGTTGCCCACGAAATCCCTGATCTCCACCATCTGGAGATGCTTCACGGGCAGGTTGAATCTGAGGCGGCCGTCCCCCTCGATCACCACCAGGTGTTTCCTGGTGAGGAACACCCAGCAACGTCCGTAGTTCCCGTCCTCATCGATGTCGGCCATCGACCTTGCGATGACCTCTTCCCCCTCGGACAGGATCCTCTCCAGCGACCTGTTCACGCGGGTCGAGGGGTCGGGGAAGAAGTCCTCAGGGTCGTATTCCTCGGACTCAGTCAATGGGCCCGACCTCCCATTTCCAGGCGGGTGGTTGTCAGTTTGAGCTTGGGTATGCTACACGCAGAAGTAGACATTGCATAGAACCTTCCAGGAGCTTTCAGCTTCCTTTAGGGTAGAATATCGGCAGAAGGTGCCCCCATGCGGAGCCCAGGCTCGGTGGAACGATTGCTCTCACCGACCTTGCGGCTCATCTGCACCTTCACGATTGGGGCGTCCCGGACTCTGTTTAAAAATCTAATTATTTGAGTTGACGATTTCGACAAGATCCGTAAGCCGGATTGTGATTCCTACACGTCGCGGGTCAATCGCCCGTGTAGCGCCTGCTCTCCAGCCTGTCCCTGTCGGACCTCGTCGCGCCGACTTCCCTGTACACGGTCCTCCTCACCATCAGGAGCCAGATCGCGGAGCCGGATGCCAGGCAGGTGCCGATGACCGCGGCCCACTCGATGAAGTACACCCAGCGGAGCGCGGCGTCCTTCGCGGCCATGGCCTTTTCAGATAGATCGCCAAGTTCCTCCTGCAGTTCCTTCATGGCGGAATCCGATCGCTCGAACTCCCCCATCATGTAAAGCCTGTCCACCTCCGCCTTCCTGCCCTGCGTTTCCTCCAGCTCCGCGTACAGCCCATCGGTATTGGCGTTGAACCTCTCGATGAAGTCGAAGATCGATATCAGGAATGCCTTGTCCTGGGAGAAGGACTGCATCTTCTTCCTGAGAAAATGAACCAGCATGGCGTCGGATGGAAGGTCCAGGCCGGATCCCCGCCAGATCAGGTTGGCCACGATGTCCAGGGAGTACTCGTTCTCCTTACCGTGCCAGAATGCGTTGTAGAGCATGTCCAGCGCCGTGAAGGTCCTCCCAGCGCCGTAGTCCCACTCGAAGAGATGCGGGATCTTGGCTGGCAGCCCGTACGCCCCGGTCGTCATGAGCCATGTGTAGACCCTCGACCCCGGCTTGGGGATCGTCAGTATGCCCTGGAAGGCCGGCAGACGGTTCAAGGCTTCCCTGTAGGGGCCGACCAGGGGAGGGAGGCCCGGGTCCTCGTTCACCTTGATCCTTCCCGACGCCTTGTGGTGATGCAGCGTCCCGATCACCGCACGAACGTCGTTGGGGAAGGCGTCCGAGAGAACGCTGTTCAACCACGGCTCAGACCAGATGGGATTCATGCTCATTATGCTCCTGGTATTTATGCCACCCAGCCCGTGTTCCAGGATCGCATCGTGCATCCACCGGTCCTGAACGGCGGTGTAGAAGGTCATATCCACCTGGGCCAGAAAGAGGAAATCGTAGGTTAACAACTCCTCGAATGTCCTCGGGAAGTAGATCCGCATAAACTTGCGCACCTCCTCCACCGACATATCCCCCCTTCCCTCGGTTCGGGACGGCATGATCGTTCCCCCGATCGACGGCTCGGATAGCAGCCAACCCCTGAACACCGGCATCGCCGACGTCTTGCCGGTCGCGATGATCCTCACCCTCGCGGTCTCGTTGACGCACAGACAGGCACCGAGCGAGATCAGGAGGATCAGCGCCGTCGAGATAGAGACGACCCGGATCATGTCTGGGTGTACCTGTGACCTCAGCGGCTGCATTTTCATCTCTTCCATTCCCTCCGGGCCGAGGTACCGGTCCTGGTGACCCCGATCTCCCGGTAGTATCTCCTCTTGACCATAAGCGTCCAGAGCGCGAACCCGCATCCCATCGATGTGCCGGTGACCGCCAGCCACTCCGATACATATATCCAAACCATGACCCTGTCCTTGGCCTCCAGAAGGCCGTCGTTCAGATCAGCGAAATCCTCCAGCAGTTCATCCAGTATCTGTGCAGACCGCTCGATCTCGGCGTCGATATACAGGCTTTCGGCCTCGTCGAGCCTCCCCTCCATCTCCCCCATCTCCATCTCGAATTGGGCCGGGTTGGCACCGAACCTCTCGATGAAATCGATCATCAGCAGGACCATGGCCCTCTCATCCCTGTATCGAACGAACTTCACCCTTGTGTGATGGACAAGCTCCACGTCCTCGGGAAAGGCAAGACCCGCGACGAAGATGATGTTGTTGTACACGTAATCCGTAACATATTGCCACTTCCTCTTGGTCCCCTGAGGTATCGTGTCCCACCCGTGGTCGGCCTGGATCACCATGCCCTCGCCGTACTGCCCGGTCACCAGGGCCGGGGTGCGCCTGCCCCTCCATATCGCCCATGTGACGGCCCCCTGCCTCGGCTCGAGATCCCCGTGCCATCCCCAGTTCATGAGCTGCTTCTCGAGCCCGGGCAGATCTAGAAGCGGGGCCTCCCTCACGACCTCGTAGAACTGACGCCCGTAGATCGCCTCGATCTGGTTGATCACGAACTTCCCGGGAAAGGTATCGTATATCCCGAGCTGGGGCCACTCGTTCATCCCCGCGTATGATGCCACACGGTAGGCGAATTCGATGAGGCAGAGGCCCATCCCGGACTCGACCCCGTGTCGGAACCACTCTATCGAACCCACGGGCAATACCTTGGGATGGAAGTCGTGGAAGATGGCCACATCGGTTCCCGCCATCAGGGAATCGTAGGACCTTGGGAGATAGATCCTGGCGAATCTCTTCGCCTCATCGAGCATCAACAGCTGGAGATCGCAAGGAACAGCCCTGGTGAGCTCCATCCTCGGCTCCGCCGCAATCCAGTCCAGAACCATCTCGTTGTTGGAGCTGATCTCACCCACCCATATGACCCGGCACTTCCCGGTGTCCGGATCCGTCTTGCCTTCAGCCGAGACCAGGAGTAACGCGATCAGAAGTCCCAATAGGAGCCTTGACCCAGGCACATTCATATTTCAGGATCTTCCCGAGACTCAGAAAATGCTTTCCCCACGGCCGGCAAGGTTGATCCGCAGGTTCCGGGTCATTTCCCCCGCGGTCATGATCTCCATCATCGCAGCTGCTACCCTTGCCCTCTCCCCGCCCTCGTGTTGCCGGAGCGATCCGGTCACCGGGAAGGTACGGCTGATATATCTGGGGGACGCCCTCGGATCCAGCCCGGTCCCCTATCTGAAGGACGATCCCCTCATCTCCGTGACACCGGTGCTCGCCTGCAAGATGTGGTACCCGTACCGGACTATACGCAAGAGCCTCCGCGTCTATCTTCCAAGAACCCTAGCGTCCCTGAATCAGTCGTGCGACATCCTGATACTCAGCGACGCCAACGTCATGAGTTTCGAGTCAAAACATCTCTTCTGGTTCTCGTCCCAGGTCGAGGTGGGGTCCATGGGGTTGGCGATGATAGGAGGTTTCGAGTCCTTCGGTGGACACGGCTTCCAGTCTTGGGAATCCACCACCGTGTCGAAGGTCCTGCCCGTGAACTGCCAGCCCTTCTACGATGCAAGCGGGCAGATAGTGATCACGAACGGTCAGTGCCCACTGGTCTCGAACCTACCCTGGGACACACTGGGCGACAGCAACTTCATCGAGGGCAATGTAGTCACCTCGAAGAGTGCCGCGGATACCGTGGCCCTGTTCAGCGACGCCAATCCCCTTCTGGTGTGGTGGGATTACGGGTCCGGGAGATCCGTTGCTATGGCCGGCGACTGGACCCCAGGGGGCGGAGCCAGATTCATGGAATGGGACTACTACGGCGATTTCGCCTCAAACCTGGTGCTTTTCACCTCCAAGGAGGAGGTGCCCCAGGACCTGGAGCTATTACATAGGGTGAGGGAGGGACTCGTCGTCTACCGCGAGGTCAAGGGGTATCTCTACTCCGTACTGGAGTTCGCCGAGATGTTCGGCGCCAACATGAGGAGCATAGAGGCCCGGATATCAGAGAGCGAGGATCTCAGGAGAAGCGCGGCCCGGTCATATATGGCCCGGGATTTCGAGATCGCCCATCAATACGTCCAGGATTCGCTGGATATCCTGGAGCGATCGGTGGAGGATGCGCTCGAGGCGAAGGACAGGGCGATGGCCTGGGTTTTCGTCTCGGAGTGGCTCGCGGTGATCTCGACCTGCATATTATCCGGCCTGGTCCTGTACGAGTTGATGGTATCCAGGAGGCTCTACAGGTCAACGGGGTCGAGCATATTCACCAAGGATTAACTCATTCGAAATCGATGTTCAGGTTGTATTTACTGCAGTAGTTCCTGCCACCCTTGACAACGTTGTACTTGCAGAAGGGGCAGAGGTCCTCCCTGGGTTGTCCTCCACAGATCTCGTACGGCCGGCGCTTCCTCTCCCTCTTCTCGGCCGGCTTCCCGGTCCCCGATCTGAGGGCCAGCGGGACGATGATCGCCACCACTATGATCACGCCAACCACGCCGTACACTATCGGTATGCCTCCTCCGCCCGGGCCGACGGCCCTATCCTCGAAGCGGGACAGTCCCTTTGATGTGGCAAACCACACCGAGTCGGAGACCGTGGAAATGTCCCTGATATCGTTACCTATCAGTCCATCCTCCTCGAGATAGGTGTTCACGATCCCTCCGGGGCTCAGCGCGCTCACCCCGGCGCCCCAGCTTCCGGCCCAGACTCGATTTCCGACCGCGACACAACCCACCAGATTGTCAACCAGGCCCGTCGATCTGTTGAAGACCTCCACCGAGCCGTTCCCGGTGTGAAACCTACACAGTCCGCCGGCGCCGGTGCCTATCCACAGGGCCTCTCCGTCACCGGCGAGGGAGACGATCCTGCTATCGGACAGCCCATCCTCAATCGTCACCTGGGTCCTGAAAGAGAAATCGTCGAGATCCAGCCCCAGGACCCCGTTTGCCTTTGTCCCGAACCACACTACCCCGCCGGCGACGCCCACCGAGGTCAGGCTCTCCTCGGGAAGGCCATCGGTCTCCCTGACGTTCTTGAAGCTTGGAGGCGAACCGGGAGTTATCCTGCTTGCCCCTCCGCCGGTGGCGACGAAGACCTTGCCGTCTTGGATCACGAGGTCCTCTATCCTGGAGTCCGGAAGGCCGTCCTCCTTCCTGTAATTCGACCATGAGCCGGACTCACGCAGGTAGACGCCGTCGCCGAAGGTCCCGAACCAGACCTCACCCTCCCCTATGTCGATGCACTTCACCCGGGTGGTGAGTTCCGGGGGGTTGAGGTTGGACCAGGTGGAGTTCTCCGATACGAACCTGGCCACGGCTCCGTTCAGGCCCGCCCATACACCGTCCTCGGAGGCGGCGACGCTGTACACGTCCGATGAGAGAAGGCCGCTCTCGGTGCCGAAGCTCGCCCAGTTATCCTCCTGGCCGGCGGCCGGGATGAGGAGCAGGGCTAGGGAAATCAACAGGGCTGAGAAGTTGACTAGTCCTCTGCCTTCGCGAAGGTCAACCAGTAGACGACCCCGATACCGACCAGGCCGAGTGCCGTCAGGACTGCGAGTCGAATCATTCGCTGCTGGGATCTCTTTCTCCTCCAATCGGAAGCCTCCTCCTCTATCTCTGATTTCCTATCCTCGAGCTCGTCTATCTTGGCCTTTGCCTCCTGCATTCGCTGCTCGGAGGTTTCGCGCCCCCTCGCTGCTGCCCACTCTATGGAGTTCCTGAAGAGTCTCTGGAAGTTCGGATCATAGACCACCCCGGAGTAGTCATCGGGGCCCCCCCTCTCGGTGAGCCCGAAAGCGGGCAGGGTCACGCTTCTGCCCACCCTCTCGTAAGCTATGACCGCTGGAACCATCTGATCCTCGTAACCGCTATTCGATTCCTTCGTTTCGTAGACGAACGCCGCCTCTCCCTCTGGTGGCACCGGAGGGCTCGGGCCTGGTGCGTCGCACCAGTACAGCTCGACGTCGCTGAAGAACATCTCATCCGGCAGGCCCTCGGCGATGGGGTGAGTCGCGTCCGAGATTACGTAGCTGTGTCCCTTTAGCAGCTTCCCGTCCACTATCCCGAGCTGGCCGGGGCTGGTCATGTTTGCGAAGACCGGGAACACGTCTCGCGAAAGGTCCGCCCCGAATGCGACGTCGCCTATGCCGATAAGGCCGACGCCTCGATCGAAGATCTCGATCATGGCGGCCTGCAGGTCCTCGCTTATGCTGGCCTTGAAGCCCACAAGCGCGGCCCCCTGGCCCTCCGCCACCTTCTGCTGGTAGAGCGACACTACCCCGACGTAGGTCTGGGGATATGCCATGTACTCGACGAAATCGCCGAAGGTCTCCACCACGACAGGCTGCAGTTCCAGCGACGTATCGTTCAGGATTATCTCCGCGAGGCCGTTCGCATACTCGTTGAATGATGCGCTCTCCCCGGGCATCGGCTTGTAGCCATTCGCGCAGAGGATCGGGACCAGCCCGTCCGGGTCGCCCCAGGCGGGGGCGGTAAGAGCCATCAACGCCAGCAGAACGACAGTAATGGTTAGCCTCAAGTCCTCACGCCTCCTCGTACGCATCGTTTGTGATGATATGAACCAGCAGCTTGTCCTCCGCCAACTCGCCGTTGACCTCGATCTTCGCCACATGGATCAGGTGCCGTGCCCCCGTCAGCCTCTTCCTGAACAGTGTCGGGTACTCCTGTGACCTCGATATCGACCTGTAAACCAGAGAGATCCTGTCATTCCTCTTCAGGTCGGTGAAGAGAATCCTCCCCTGCTTGGGTGCCATCCTGATGGGGAACGCCCCCTCCTGGAGGTCGGTCTCCTCGTCCGTGGCCATGTAGGTTGTCTTGTTTGCGTTCTTTGTGATCTCCAGGCTCTGGAGCGAGAAGTCCCGAAGGAACGCGAAGTCGGAAACCCCCTCATAGAACCCATCTATCATGTCCGATCTGTTGACGCTCACGGCGTACACGGACCTGTAGTACGATGACCCGTTGGCGGGAAGTATCTCGTTCAGCTTGCACGCGAAGTCGTATATAACGACCCGCTTCTTTCCCCCATCAACCATGACCTCCGTCACCGTCACCTCGGGCTCATATCCCATCTCCCCCATCAGGGATATCTCCCTCTCTATCTCCTCCACCATCTCCCCCGCCGACTCGGGTTTATCCACCTTGGCGCCGGGATCGTCCATGGTGGGGTCCACCTGCATCAGATAGCAGAAGCGCATCTCAACCCGTTTCAGATCCTCCCTGCACACGAAGGCGAGGGAGTACTTGTCCTGGTCCAGCTCCGAGGAGCCTGCCAGGGCGGTCTTTGGATATGATTCGTCTATTATATTTATAGGCGTCTCGATCCGCTCCCTGATCAGATACAGCGAGATGAGACTCCCCACTATCAGGGACATAACCAGGACCCCGATCAGCCTTCTCTCAAACTTCAAATCGGACCCTCCGACTCGGAAAAAAAGGGAAAAGAGACAGGATTTTACGCCCTGTCTCTTCTTCTCACAAGTGCAATTGATAATACCAAGAACGCTGCCATGATGGCTTCGGGTATGCCGAGGTAGTTGGTGTTGTGGATTGTACGATACTTGAGCGGCCATGGTCTGGTTGAGTCCAGCATGTAGCCGGACTTCGCCACCTCATCCTCGAAGAGGCCAGGTGTCGATAGCAGGCTGACGTTTCCTCTCTCGTCACCATACAGCATCTCAGCCACATGGTCACCATCGAGGTCCACGATAACCGGCTGGTTATAGGTAAACCTACCCGCATTCACGGCCTGATAGGTCCA
>Ga0180432_10000312_pt1 | contig 77678 bp, 98 predicted proteins | sample SS_ome_10_FD_132414 | JGI IMG/M metagenome (GOLD analysis project Ga0180432, IMG submission 132414) | Hypersaline lake sediment archaeal communities from the Salton Sea, California, USA - SS_1_MS_2 metaG | ecosystem: Environmental > Aquatic > Non-marine Saline and Alkaline > Hypersaline >...
AAAATCTTCACGTTCTTCTTTTTTCCATCTCTCTAAGAACGCACGTCCTTGTCTGTTGATTCCCGTTTCTTCTATATGTTCTCTGAAGCACTGGTCCTTTAGAGGACAGTCGTGGTCCACAAACAACATTTTATCAGGACCACCACCTATTTCTCCATTACGGTATGGAGCAATTATCTCAGGCGGAAATTGACCTACAGAAATATAGACCATTGGAATAGTTTGATTTACACTTGCCAAGTGCAACATTCCGCTATTTAATGTAAAGACAGTTTCAAAGACATCTAAAATATGTGGGACCTGACGAATTGGATATTTTCCACACATATTTAGATCTACATTTTTAGGTTCTAAATCATTATTCCCACCAAGAGCAACTACAAAATATCCTTGTTGTTTTAGGAGATTTGTTAGTTTCTCCCACTGGGTTACGTCCCACATCCTAGAATACATTGTATATGCTGGCGCAATTGCAGCGATTGGTTTTCCTTGTGCGAGATCAACTAGATGTTCTTGATGTTTTGCTATTTCTGGTATGTCATAATCGAAGATATCTAGTTCATATTCAAGAGGGATATCTGGAGTATATTCTGTATTACAAATATATTCAACACTTGAAGCGACTATATGTTTTTGATGGTGCTCATAAAAGCTCCAGAATGCTCTTATTCCTAAGTCCTCTTTCATGATGTTGAGAGCACCTTCTCCTCGAATGTAACCTTCTGGTATAGCAACGTCAATATATCGACAACTTTTCCAAAGATCAAAAACTAGCGGTTCTGTATACAAGACAATCTTCTTATCAGGATACATCGTTTTAAGATGTCTAAACGCCGGCAAATTCGAAAGTTTGTCACCAAGACCTGCCTGGGCCAACCATATGATAACTTTCTTTTCATCATACGGTGTAAGAGTATTAACCCATTTTTCATATTTTTCACGAAGCTTCATTATAATCCCTTTCTTTACATCTTAATTCATAATAACCACAACCTGGTTGTTGATGAATTACTTTATGACATTCTTTACATACAGTGACGCAGCTATCCATATCATTCGCGAACATGGGGTTTTTTGTCGCCGGATCTATATGGTGACAGTGTAGTCCCGTTTGTAATATATCTTGAGACTTACCACATTTTTGACATTCCCAGTTGTCACGTTTAAATACAAGTTGTCTGAGATTCGGGTCGACCTCAACTGCAGATGCTTTTTTGTACCCTTTTGGATATTTGCTTCTGCCATAAACTGGACATTCTTTTTTACATTTATTAGAACAATAAAGTTTTGCTTCTCCACGTTCACAAGAACTTCTTATTGTTGCAACTCTATTTCCAACTGCGCCTAAACTAGGTTGATACCATCGTCCACAATAAGCACACTTAACTTCTAAAATATTAGGATCTCGTTTTACTCTTCTTACCTCTTCTACGGGTTGTAAATTATGAGCATATCCATCATACGTTGGAATATTATTAGAATGGTAACCACCTTTCCAATTTCCATTTTTATCACCGCTGAAGTCTAGATTGTTGAATGGATTTTCTTCTGGTTTCTCTACAAGACGTCTCTTTGTAGTTTTGGATATTAGTTTCTTGACATCATCTGAATGTGTTTTTCCGTAAAATGGATTTTTCTCACCTTTAAATCTTTTTGATAATCTCTTTTTAGTTTCTCCTGATAGTGGTTTACCTTTTAGAGATTCTGATATCTTTCTTCTAGATTCTTTAGTATGTTTTTTACCATAAAATGGATTATCTTTTCCAAATTTTTGGATTCCTTTTAGAGCGTCAGATACTTTCTTTTTATGTTCGTTTGAGAGTTTCCTACCTCTAAGAGCTAGTCGTATTTTTTGCTTATGTTCTTCTGTAAGTTTATAACCCTTCTTTTGACCCATTCGAGATTCACCTTTCTATAAATTGGGAGACGTACCCAAATGAGTACGTCTCCATCTATTTATTGAGCCACATGTCCGAGAGATTGACAGTAAAGATAATCACACATGCCTACAATTTGTTTTCTAAAAGTGCATTTAGCACCTTCCCGAAATGGACAACCATTAGGAGCTGGAAGCGTTTCTCCATCTATAAGAATTGTCCAAGATGCTGGCATTTCAGACTGTGGAATACCACCATTGTTTGGAATAGCTCTTGGATCTTGCTCATGAGCCTGTGGACCCATATAACCCAATCTTGCGGCCGTTGCATTTCCAACCTCAGTACCAATAGCTTTAATTCTTCCAACATCCAATTGATTTTGAAAAGGAAGACTATCTCCGCCTTCTTTGGACAGTTCAGCTTGTTGGTACATGAGTTGTTTAACGACTTTTCTGTCGTTAACTTGAGACCAGTAATCGTGTTCAACTTCTGGTTTGTTCCAATCAAGAATACCCATTCCTCTTTTCTGAGTAATCTCTTCATTCTCTTTAAAAGCAGAATGAAAATCGTGAATGCTTCTAAGAAGATGTTTTGACCTATGTTGCATTCCATCAACAGCCAACTCTTTTTGACGAAGTTCTGCTCGAGCAATTTCCCAAGCCCCTTCCGCTTCTAAGACATCAGCAGGTGAGGAATCAGGGTGCCTCATAACTTCTTCTTGTCGCATCATCTCGGCTTTACATTTTTTAATTTCACCGAGGGTTTTATGATAATCAAAAACAAGACCTTTTAGAGAGTCTACTCGCACAGCACCCTCAAATACAGCCTGTCTTGATTTGCCAACTGTTCCTTCTGGGAACTCTGTTGGGTTAAGAACAAAGTTTCGGTTTTGATATGACGTTTGACCCCCAACTTCAATTTTACGTCCAAGGTCTTCTAGTTCTGTAACCATCTCCATGATGTCTTCTTTTTTAAAGTCATCATTAAGAAGAACTAAATCTCTAGTCTCGTCAAAATCCTCTTTGTCTTTTTCACCAACTACCTCTGTATCTTCGACTCGAATTTCATCAGACATCTAACAATACTCCTTTCATGATATGGGTTTTATATTTGTTCTAAATACTTATACACTTTTCTATGTTGAAAGTGGCTCTCCTAAGTATGCTTCTATCTCATTGATAAAATTTCTCAACCGAGCTTCTGTTAAGAATGGTGAAGTTCTTGTTACCTGTTCTGCTTCATAAATAGCATCATGGAGAGAACCGGTTTGAATTGCCAGCCATGTTTCTTGTAACGCCTTTCTTACTGCATTTGTTTGTCCGGATTGTGTAATTCCCATTAACACATTTTCTTTTGTGAATTCATTGATAAGATCTTCACCAAACTCTTTCGAATCTGTAATAACTAAAGCAATATGTTTTTGAAGGTCAGATGCTTGTCTTGTTTTGTCATTAGTATCTGTAGTAACAGGTTCATATGTGTACGCGGAAGATTCACCTGTCATAACAGAACTATTAACAGTGACAACTGGTTGTGATATTGAAGCAACATCCAAATCTACAACACCTGAACTATAGTTGATTGCATTTGTTCCGCCGCCGTCTAAATAGGAACCCATATCTTGAAGGTCACCATTTTCATCAGCGTAAGCAATCAGAGTTGAGTCATCATAAATAAGAACAGTAGCATCATTTTCATCTGACACAGTTCCATCTGGTTCTTCAAATGGAAGTTGTGATGTTCCTGTATAATTATCACCGCCGCCAGTTAATGTTACTGTGTCCGTTCCGGAACCTAGGCTCCAACGAGTCCATTGATCTTCTTCATTAACAATAGTAGCAGATTCAATAAGAGGATGATTTTGAATAACAGTGGCTATATGTTGTAATCTAGATTCACCATCTTCGATCAATACTGTCATTGTGGAACCAACAACAGTTGCTGTCTCATTGTCTCTAAATCCTACTCCACCATTTTCAATATTAATGGTGAGGTTTCCAAGTGGTCCACCTTTAGCAACAATGTCAATTACAGAATCTAAAGTTCCAGTAGCCTTTGCTGCACTAAGAATTAATATATCATCTTTTGTAGCATTAAATTCTGTGTCAACTCGACCTTGTTCATAAAGATAGGCGCCAGTTCCATCTTGAAAAGTTGAAATTGGTGTATCCACAGCATCATCAAATTCAGTATCCTGCCAGGTGGTTGTGAAATCCTCTATTTGTAGTGCCGTGATCTCATCTTGTACTTGTCCCTTTTGAATTACTTTTATGAACTGTTCAACACCACTTAATCCATCAATATATTCAAGAGATGTGATTTTTGGAATATCTGGATTGTCAATCATTCCGTTAGATGTTGTATAATTTCCACCTAAACAAAGAATATCCTTTATTGTGACGTCAGGTTGCGTTCCATATACAGTTGTTGCTGATAGACCAAATTGTGAAAGAGTGGCCGTACCCTCGGCAACTGTGATTTCGTCTGATTGTCCCGGATCTCCTGTTGATGTAAATTTTAACTGTCTTGTGGTAACACCAGTATAGTCGTTGTATCTTGTAATTGATTGAAAATTGATATTTAACGGTGTTGGCGCAGCGCGATTGTCTGAATCAATAGCTGCGAGGACTTCATCAACAGAGTCCTCATTACCAGATAAAGATACTGTTATTTGATTTGTACCATCACTAACCGTGAAGTTGCCAGCGGACACTACGATAGGAGGATCAGACTCGTCGACTTCGCTTCCAACCAATACAGCGTTGGTTGGTTCGCCAGGTTCGGTATGTGTTGCGTTAACCCATGCTGTGGCATCCAACACTCCTGTTACGTAGTATTTGTCAATGGCTGTATCACGCCCAGCTTGGTCGTCAAAACCTTGTCCCTGCTCGACGATGTACTTGTAAAGTCCCATTCGTTAAACCCTCCTAGAGCTTATTTTAAAAGTTGAATTGCGAAACCTGTAAATGATGTTTCACCGTCTGTATATTTTTGAGTATTTCCAACATAACTTGAATTGTTTCCGCAAGATACGATTCCGTTGTGTTGTCCGTTTGCCCAATGACCTGGATACCATACAGACAGAATTACATCACTCTTTGAAACCCATATATTTCCCGTATCATTAAACTTAATTGCGCTTGGAATTGCATAACCATTGTATCCTGCTGCGGACATTCCTTGGTTACTGCCGCCCAATGAAAAACTTCCTGGTCCATATGTAACAAACGGAGTATCTGACCTTACAGTCCAGGCATTAGACGAATTCGAATATCTTTCAGTATCGTTTCTAGATCCTTCTACACCTGCTCCACTAACACCGCCATCAGAGCTAATAGTAAACATCGCATTACCTCTTTGAGGTGTGTTCATTGCTGTTCTGCTTGACCAAGAATCAGATGAGTTTTGATATCTTTCAGGTAGTTGCATAGAACCGTTATCACCGGAACCAGACAACCAGTAATCACTTGTTAATTCAAAACATTGATTTCCATCACGTAATTGATTCATCTGGGCTCGATTTACCCAAAGGTTTGAAGAATATGAAAATCTTGCTGATGCTGTAGATCTTCCGCTTCCAGTATTTCCAGATGACCACATTACATTATCCGCGTCTACTTTTGCACCACCAGTTTCTCTGATTCCAGAAGGCATTGTTGATTTATTGATATATACATTTAATGAGTCGTCAAATACTTCTGTTTTAGTTAAAATAGATCCATTCCAACCGCCAAAAAGTACACCCTTTGTTGTATCCAACGATGCTCCATTTGGCCATCCACGACCTGCTGCATTTTCTGTTCTTAATGACCACGAATCCCCTTGTATATCTCTCGGTAGATTAAACTTCAATCTTAGATTTTTATATGGTTGAATATCTCCTACAGCTACATCATCATATCTTTCTGACATGTTTAAACCATTTGGATAAGAACTATTTGCTCCTCCAGCTAACATTCCTTGATTTGTAGTTAATGAAAATCCTTTTGATGTTCTTCGGAATATGCTCGGAGATTGTTTGCTAATCATTGTGTTTTTCGAATCTGAGTAATATTCAGTTGTTTTTAAGTAGTCATTTCCATTATATCCACCATAAAATATACCAGAATCATTTGATAATGACACACATGATATTAATGATCTTCCTACTTTTAATCTAATTCTAAATGACCATGCGTTTGATGCATTAGAATATCTTTCTGTTGAGCTGAGTCTAGTGTTATCGTATCCGCCTCCAACCATTCCTAAATCAGAAGTAAGAGGAAACGCACAAAAATAGTTTCGAGCTGTATTTAATGCTGTTCTAGATGTCCAACTATTTCCAGAATCGCTATATCGATCAGTATTGTCCAAGAAATTTGGACCGTTGTCACCACCAGCAACAACTCCCAAATCAGTAGTTAGATTAAATCCTTCAGGGTATATTCTAACTGGACTTAATGAAGTTCTGTTTGTCCATGAATTTCCAGTGTCATCAAATCTTTCGGTGTCGCCTAGTTTCCCAGAACCATTATGACCTCCTGTAGTAATACCTTGTCCAGTAGTTAGTGAAAACCCTGCTAATCCACGTCTTGTAGAATTCAAACCTGTTCTGCTAGTCCATGTGTCTACATCATTATCATATCTATCTGCAAAATTGACATACGTTGTAGTATTGACTCCTCCTGCATATAACCCTTGTCCAGAATCTAACTGAAAACCAGCTGAATTATATCTTGGTTCTACAAATGACGAACGTATTGTCCAAATTCCAGCAGATGGTAAAGCAGCTTGTGTAGTATCTTTATATCTTTCAGTTGAGCCTAAAACCGTTACATTATCCTGACCACCCGCTGTTATTCCTTGATTTGATGATAATGAGAAACCAGCATAACTATTTTTTGCTATACCAGTTGGTCGGGTTGTCCATTGATTATTAGAATCAGAGTATTTTTCTACGACTCCTACTGTTGTTTGGATATCTCGCCCACCTGCTATCAATCCTGTATCTGATGTGAGGTTGAATCCTGCGTGTTGACGTCTAACTGTTCCCATCTCAGCTCTCATAGACCAACCATCACCCGCATCAGAATACTTTTCAGAGAACCCAAGATACGTAGTACCATTATGACCACCCGAAGCTATACCTTCACCTGTTGCAAGAGAAAATCCTGCTAGACTATTTCTTTCTTCAGTCATATAATCTTTAGTAGTCCAAGTATTTTCAGAATCAGAATATTTTTCTGTAACTTTTAATCTACTCGCATTATGACCGCCTGCCACAACACCAGAATTTGTTGTGAGACCAATTCCTGCAGGACCGTGACTTCTTACAACTGCTCCACTAGTTCTATTCGTCCAACTATTACCTGTATCAGAATATCTTTCTGTAAGAGATGTATATGAGCCATTCCAACCAAATGCTATTATTCCTAAATCAGAAGTCAAAGAAAATGATGCACCAATAGATCTAGCATTGTTTAAAGCAGTTCTTCCAGTCCAACTATTACCTGTATCAGAATATCTCTCTGTTGTTCCTAATGTAGTTGCATTAGTTCCACCAGATGTGATACCGAGATCTGTTGTTAGTTGAAATCCCATAAGACCCGCACGAATCGTGTTCAAATCAGTTCGACTTGTCCATCCGCCAGCTTCATAATTTTCAGTTCTTATTAATGTATCAAGCGCCTGGTCTTGCAACTCAAATGGTTGACTTTCATCGTCGTTTCCTGTGAAGGTCAAATCAAATGTTGGAGCTACGATTGACACAGGTTCTGAATCCGTGTATCTCTCTGTGGTTGTGTTATAGTTACCACCAGAACCTTCACCTGATGTGAAATATCCAGTTGAAGATGATAAACCAACTCCTGCAGAAATAAATGAATTATTTGTTATTGTCTTTGCTCTTGAGTTATAAACATTCTCTGCTGCACTTAATTTCCATGATTCGTATTCATATCTATTACTTGAGCTCCAACCACCACCAACCATACCATGATTTGATGTTAGTTCAAATCCATAATGTCCGTACGTTGCAAGTGGTATATTAGATGTGGCTGTCCACGAATTTGCTGAATTTGAAAATCTTTCAGATTGATCAGTTTTTACAGTTGATGGACTTTCACGATAACCACCGCAATTGATTCCACCATCTGAAGTTAACTTAAACCCTTCATTATAACCTATTTCTAAGGCAGGAGTAGATAGACTCGTCCAACTATTTCCGGATTCCGAAAATCTATCTGTCCTATCTGAAGCAACATATCCGACTCCATTGATACCTCCAGATAGAACTCCAAGATCTGTTGTCAGATTAAATTGACAAGGTGTTTGAATTACACTTGGATAAACTGTTCTTGCTGTCCAGTTATTTGAAGAACTAGTATATCTGTCATTATTATTCACATAGTAAGGAGAAGTTCCGTTATTACCACCAGTAATAATTCCTAAATCTGAAGTCAATTCCATTCCTCTAAAATGTGATCTAGCAAGAGAAAAAGAAGCTCGATCAATCCAAGAATTTTGACTCTCAGAGAATTTACTAGTTGTTGTAATACGACTAAGACTAGAATCACGACCTCCAGCAATAATACTAGAATCACTTGTGAGAGCAAATCCAGCTGGTCCAACTTTTTCAGGGATACAAGGATTTCTTTGTGTCCAATATCCGCTTGTGATTATATCTGCTTTCTTTTGGTTAAATAACGCAGATACAACTATACCCTTAATCTCGTCAGTTGTACTTACAACATCATTTGTGAATATGATATGTTTGTCAGAATCAACGTCAAAAGGAACTGCGTTATTTGGATGTTGATATGTTTCTAAGGTTTCTCCATTTGAGAATGAATTGGCTACTGTATCTTTGAATCTCTTGACAAGATCTGTTTGTGTACTAGCACCATGCGAGCCAGCAAGAACTCCCTGAGAAGAATTTAAGGCGAATGTAGTACTATTAAAAAATCTTTCGTCATGGATATTCGTCCTACCAATCCAAGTATTAGAAGACAGGTTATATCTTGAAGTTCTTTTTCCATGTTCAATATGAGCGTTTCCCGCGTGAATTATTGTATTAGATGTTTGAGCAAACCCCTGATGGGATTGGGAACTGAAGTCAAAACTTGTTTTAACCGTCCATGAATCAGAGGAATTATTATACATAGTGACATCATTCGCCCAACCGCTGTCATTTTCACCACCAAATTGTAAGATTAATTCTGTATTAAAAGAGCAAGAATATGGTGATGCTTGACCATGTGGTAGAGATGCAGAAGTTACATTAGTCCATGTATTTGCTGAATTAGAATATCTTTCAGCATCGTCTGCTCGAGCGTTTGATGCATTTCCTCCACATGATTTTAAGGACAAATCTTGAGTTAATTCCGCGCACGCAAAATCATAATATACACGATTGACGTTAGATCGAGCTGTCCAAGAATTTTCTGAATATGATATTCTATCAGTATTTGGAACGTATGAACCATTATGTCCCGCTGCTGCTAGTCCATGATCGGAATCTATTGAAGCACAATTCCCAGCATGTCTCGGTCTACAATTTGCTAAACCTCTCCAGCTATTTGTTGAATTAGTATAAGCTTCAGTATCTGTTGGATATGACCCATTATATCCTCCTTGTGACCATCCAAGATCTGAAGTAAAAGCTGCGCCGTCTTGACCAAATTTTGGATAACTAAGACATGTTCTATTTACCCAATAATTTCCACCGTCAATCAAACCATTCAAACTAAACCCATCGATTCTTCCTTCATAAGCATTTGCTCCAGGAAACTCTCTATCAGTTTGAATCAAAACATCCCCGACAACATTAGAGTCTGTTCTCACATATTTCTGATCGTACTGTTCTCTTCTTCCTAATAGACTCTTGATATAAGATTTATTTGAACCTCCAAACCATGGTCCGAGAAGTTCGTAATCTTTTTTCTTAATATCAGTTTGTAAATTTAATCCATAGAAATCCATGTGAGATTAACTCCTCTTATGTTATTTTAATGTTTGAACTGCGAAGCCTGAGAATGCGCATTCACCACCAGTATAACGTTCATTTGTGCCCATCACAGTGGTGTTTTGAAAGCCGCCTGGTTTAATTCCTTGATCATTAGTAAGAGAAAAACACGGTGAACTTTGTGTTCTTGTTTGAACATCAAATCTTGTGATCCATACGTTTCCTGTATCATAAAATTGTGTAGTAGTTGATACTTCTGTATTAGTTCCAGAAGTTCTGATACCACAAACAACTAACCCAGTTTCACCAGATAATTCAAACGTTCCATAGACACTGATAACACTTGGATAATTTGATCTATAACCCCAAGAGTTATTACTTTCAGAAAATCTCTCAACTGTATCTAGATGAGAACTTAAATATCCACCAGTTACTACTCCATGATCAGATGTCGTTGAAAAACCTCTAGCATCATATCTATTTGTATTTAAACTACCTCTACTTGTCCAACCATTACTTGAATCATTATATCGTATTGTATTTCCAATCGTTCCGCTACTGTTTCTACCACCTGCTGAAATACCTGTATCATAGTTTAAACTAAATGATGAACATGCAACAATTCCATACGATAGAGCAGTTCTGCTAATCCATTGATCTGATGCATCTGAGAATTTTTCAACTCCAGTTTGAAATCCAGAACTTCCTCCACCAACAATACTTTGATCTGTATTTAATGGAAATGCAATAAAATTCCATCGTGTTGATAACATTGATGATCTAGAAGTCCAATTATTATTATTATCGTTATATTTTTCAGATGAAGAAAGTCCACTACCGTTGTGTCCTCCAGATATCATTCCAGAGCCAGAGGTTATCTCAGCAGCTTCGCCAGCATATCTAGCATCTATAGGACTAGTTCTATTAGTCCAACTATCACCTTGAATATTTCTATACAAATTAAACTTCAATCTTAACTTGTATTCAGGAGATACTGCTTCAGATGTATATGTATCTGTGAATCTTTCAGTGGTTCCTACATAGACTCCAGGTTCATCACGTCCACCACAACATATACCTTGAGATGAACCTGTAGAGAATTCACCCACTCTACTTCTTTCATGATTCATTGGTGATCTTACTGACCATGTATTTTCAGAATTATGGAATTTATCAGAAGCGGAAAGTCTTACACTATTTTTTCCCCCTGCTGTAATTGCTAAGTTATCACTAATTTTGAAAGCGTCACAGTTTTGAGATGAGGCTGGTTTAGTTGCAACTGCAGTCCATGTATTTCCAGTATCAGAATATCTATCTGTAAGTACTGACCAACTTGTTCCATTGTGTCCTGCTGCAACAATAGAAACGTCGGTTGTGAGACCAATTCCTGATGGACCTTCCTTAGTTTCGTTTAATGCAGTTCTACTAGTCCAAGCATTTCCTGCATCAGAAAATCTCTCAACTATATCTCGTGTTGTTCCATTTGTTCCGCCTGCTTTGATTCCAAGATCAGATGTGAGTTTTGCACCAGTTGACAAACTTGCAGCAAAAGATGCACTTGTTCTATTTGTCCAAGAGTCTGCGGAGTTTGAATATCTTTCAGTCGCACCGCTGTAGCCACCTGAAGCTCCAGCAGCAGCAATCCCTTGATCTGAATCCATATTCCAGCCAGCCAGATCCTGACGTGATGTATTTAGATCAGTTCTAGATTCCCAAGTATTATCAGTGTCGTTATATCTATCAACAACGCCTTGAGCTCCAGATCCATTATTACCTGCACATGTAACACCAAGATTTGAAGTTAGTTCAAAACTTGTTGTTGCATATCGTCTTCTTCCAATGTCTGTTCGATATGTCCAGTAACCTGCAGGGTCTACAATAGAAGCAATAGCGCCGTCTGTATAACGTTGTGCTGAATCTGAAGAAGAAGTATCAGCATAATAACCCGCAGATAAAACTCCTTGTTGTCCAGAATTAAATTCACTAGAACCATAACCAAAAGTGAATATATCAGGAGTCGTTCTATTAGACCATAATCCTGTTGTGTTATCAAATCGTTCTACTACATTACGAGGTTCTGTTCCAGAAGAACCTCTACCTGGACCTGATATACCTCTTTCTCCAGATAGTGAAAATCCTGAAGCACTATATCTTGGAGTGGCTGAATTAGCTTTATTTTCCCAGCTATTATCGCTATCGGAGTAAACGAATGCTGATGATATAACACCACCTCCACTCAGATATCCGCTATGAATCATACCTTTATCTGAATTCAAACCAAACCCAACAGGATTTTGTGTACCTTCTGGGATATCAGTTCTTGACGCCCAACTGTTACTTGATTCTGTAAATCGTTCTGTACTAACTCCACCACCTTCACCTGTAGAAACAATACCTTGATTGGTAGATAAACCAAATCCTCCAGCAAATGTTCGATCATTACTCATACTTGTTCTAGAAGTCCATGAGTTATCACCTTCAACAAATCGATACGTTAATGCGGTGTAACCTGTAGAATTTCTACCACTGGCGGAAATTACTTGCTGACTTAATATTGAAAATGGTACTGTGCCATATAGAGTTGTGGTTAAACCTGTTCGTTGTGTCCATCCATCACTAGAGTTTGTATATTTAGTAGTATGATTGGTATAAGCTCCGTTGTGTCCTCCAACTCTCAATCCTTTATCTGTGTTGATTGCTGCGCCAGTAGACCAAGCTACATTGTCTAACTCGTTTGCTCGCAATGTCCAAATACCAGCTGGTTCTACTACAGGTCGTGTTGTTTCACTGTTATATGTTTGACAAGCATTACTTTGAGATCCTCCAGATACAACACCATTTCCAGCAGTTAATGCTGACGCAAACATACCCGTCCCTGTAAATAGAGGATATTCTTTAGAAGTCCATAGATCGGTAGAGTTGGTATACTGATCAGCTTGTTGTATTCCACCGTCTCCAGATGCTCCGTTCTTTCCACCACATGTTAATCCATTATCTGAATCAATATTAAATCCACTATGCAGATTCTTTATGCCAGCATTTGTTGCACGGTTTGTCCATGAGTTTCCTGAATCAGAGTATAACTCATTTTTAGATTCCCATGTACCTTCAGTTCTACCAGTGCTTATCATTCCTAAGTTTTCAGTTAGTTTAAATGCTGCAGGAGAGACTGTATTATTGCTCAATGCAGTTCTTGAAGACCAAGTATTTCCAGAATCTGAATAACGTTCTACAGTGTTTAGATATGTTGGAGAATTACCATTATACCCACCTGCTGTAATTCCAAGATCTGTTGTTAGTTTGAATCCAGCATTATATCCTCTTGGAATAGTTAACCCAGTTCTTGAAGCCCATGAGTTTCCGGTATCGTTATATCTTTCTGTATTAGTTAATGGGGATGCATTCCAACCACCTGCAACGATTGCAAGGTTTGTTGTCAACCCGAATCCAGCCGTATAAGCTTTAACAATAGTCGTATTAGTTCTAGGATACCAAGCATTTTGTGAATCTGAATATCGATCGACTACTTGTCCTAAACTAGTGTCATAACCTCCAGCAGCTACACCCAAATCTGTAGATAATTCAAAACCCGCACCAACATATCTTGGGGTTGAAAATGAGCTCCTTAAAGTCCATCCACCAGGGGTAGTAAATCCTGTCAAATCAATTAAAGTATCAAGGGGTTGATCTTTCAAATCAAACTCTTGAGATTCATCATCATTTCCAGATAGAGAAATATCAACAGTTGGAGCAGATATAGAAGCGACTTCTGAATTAACATAACGCTGTGTATTTCCATTAATGTTAGAACCAGCAGGACCTGAATATCCTCCAGTTACAAGACCAAATGTAGAACTAATATTGATTCCTTGTCCATGTCTTGTAGGATCGGATAAATCTGTTCTTGTAGAAACTGAGTTTGCTGAATCATCATACAACTCTGAAAAATACATTGTTGAGCTATTATAACCACCCGCCATCAATCCAGTTGTTGATGAAAGATTAAAACATTGATGTTGTCTTTTACCATTCAACATCGATGTTCTATTAGTCCATGAATTTCCTGAATCGGAGTGTCGCCAAATAGTTGTTTTATATTCTGAACTGTTATTATAACCACCTGAAATGATTCCAAGGTCAGTAGTTAGATCAAAACCACCAGGAGATACAACATTATCTAGTGTTGGAGTTCTATTTGTCCAGCTATTTCCAGAGTCTGAATGTCTTTCAACATTACCAATATATTGAGTTCCATTATTTCCACAATTCATAAGACCTGTATCAGATGTTATTTGAAATGATCTACAGTATATTCTGGAAATATTTGCTCCAGTTCTGCTAGACCAACTTCCAGCAGGGTCGCTATATTTTTCAGTTATATTAGTATAATTTGATCCAGTTGTTGTACCACATGCAGCTACACCATAATTTGAATCTAAACGAAATCCATCAAATGCACTTCTCGCTGTTAAGATATCAGTTTTCGCAACCCATGCATTTTCAGAGTCAATATATTTACTAGTATCATTGAATGCTGAGGAAATCCACCCTCCCGCAACAATAGCGACGTCATCAGATAATCCAAAACTAGCTTCGGTTGCTCTAAATGGAGTCATTGGATTTCTAAAAGTCCAGTAACCATTCATTGTTACTGGATCTCTTTTTTGATTTAGAGATGTAACAACTATATGTTTAATTTGATCAGTTGTATTAGTAAGATCTTCTGTAAATACAACATCTTTTGCGTCTCTGGTTTCAAGTACTTCTCTAACTTGTACATCATCTACAAAGTAATTGTATGTTCCAGATCCACCAGATACAATATAAACTAAACCATTATCACCACCACTTGTTTCTTCATATTCAAATTCAATCAGGTTCCATTCATTTATAGTTAGATTTTGGAATGTTGCTGCGTATGCGCCACTACCACCTCTGTTAATTTGGATATATACACTTGAGATTGGAGGTCGAACATATACACTAAACTTATAAGTTTTTCCTGTTTCAGTTGTAAACGCTTTATGGTCAGCCATTCGAATTCCATCATTAGAACCATTACAATCAAATCGCCAGCAATAAGTTCCGCTAACAGAATATGTACTATTTCGAAGCGTTTGCACTGGTGATCCAAAAGCGATCCAGGTGTCATCATCTAATTCCATATCACCATTGTAAACTAGATTTTCACCGTATTGATTTTCATCAGTTTTGGGAACTGCTGCATTTGGATGTTTATATGTGGAGATTGTTTGGTTGTCGAAATTAGTAGATGAATCTTTGAATCTACTTACTGTTGTTCCATAACTTTGAACTGAACCACCTAATATTCCTGTTGTATTAGAAAGATTAAATTCTCCAGTGTAAGTGTGATTACCTGTAGATTCAGAAGCTCTTTCTGTCCAACCATTTGTTGAATCATTATATCTTGATGTATGTCCTAAATATGATCCGTTGGTTCCACATGCTACTAATCCAGAATCCGTTGTTGATGTTAAACCACCAAAACCTCTTTTAGCTAGAGTCATTGATGCTCTTGAAGTCCACGCATTTGATGAGTAAGAATATCTTTCATTAGTAGTTAAGTCAGAACCATTATAACCACCAGGCACAACTCCACCATCTGTTGTTAGGGATATTCCTCGCATATAGTATCTAGATGTGCCCAATACTGTTCTTGATGACCAGACATCTGCAGAGTTGGCATAACTGTCTACTCTGTTCCAATATCCTGTTGTGTTTGTACCACCAGCTCCAAGACCTAAATCTTGAGTAAGTGATAAAGATGCACCAGACGATCTAGCAACTGTTGTAGTTCTTTGTGTCCATGAGTTCTCAGCATTTGAGTGTCTGTGAGTATTAGCTGTGAGTAATCCTACTGATGCTGCATTCTCACCACCATAATGAAGTCCTAAATCAGAAGTAATTGTAAATGTTTGTGCATACGATCTTGGGGTAGTAAATTTAACCCTATTTATCCAATAATTCTCAGCATTAGAATATCTTTCTGTTACTGCGCTTCTGATTTGTGGACCATTAAAACCACCAGCAATGATACCATGATTTTCCGTTTGAGAGAATCCTGGAACATTCTTTCTTCCTTCTGAGAGTTGTGTTCGTGATGTCCAATAATTTCCACCGTCAATTAACCCCTTCAAACTAGAAATATCAATCTGTTCACCAGAAGGAGGAACACCAGGAAAAAAGTCATCGCGTCCAGTAACAACATCTCCTTGAATAGTGTCTACAACGTTGGAATGGTAATAACGCGCTCCATTCCCTTCACGGTAATCTAGGAGACTTTGTATATATGATTTATTGGCCTCTCCTAATAGAGGCGCAAGTAGTTCGAAATCTGTGCGTCTTGTAAGATCGCCTTTAAGATTTACACCGTAATATTTCATAACGTAGTAGACTCCTTGAGAATTTCTTAGCTTGTTGCAACAATGGCTACTCTACCTGATACTTCTTCAGTACCCCAATCAATGGTAATTTGTGATGTGCTATCTATATTGATATTTGCTGGCATAATTTTGTCAGCGCCTTCTTCAACACCATCCCAACATTGCACCATGATGCCATATGTTTCGAGGTTATGAGTAATGACCCATTCAGTGGCTGCAGTTGATATTTCTTCAGTGTAACCATTGGTTCCACCACCACCGCCACCTGCCTCAAGAGTAGTTAACCTGTCATATACGTCTTCAAACCTATAATCCATGACTTATTTCCTCCTTGGAACAGGACCTTAAATTTCAATCCATGTTTGGATATTATCTGGTAAAAGTGTTACTTCATTCCATCGACCTGTCATTTCGATTGAAGTAGCATTATCTATATAGTCGCCAGGATGTGGAACGACTGTAATTTTTGTTGGCGGCAAATCAGTTTTAATAATTCTAATTTGCTTTGGACTATTTGCTACTGGAGGTAACGTAATAGTTGTATTTCCAGAAGCTTTTATATTTGAATCATCCGGATCCGCTGTGTAATTTGCACTAACCACTATATACGACGCTACCACCCCCGATGGATCAGCGCCTCTCACAAGTCGACGGTTATTCGGCCAATCAGGATCGTAGTCTAAGATGGCATCGACTTGATATCCTCCCATCCCATCTGGTCCCACGTCAAGACAAGCAAGAAATACATGGCGTGAATCATAAGAAGTAGTTCGTTGCGCGGGTTTGATGCATCCAATAGATGCGACATTTGCAGGTTGGACTTTTGCGTAGGTGTAATCGAGGACAACATAGTAATAACCAGTAGAATCCCATGATGATGTTGAGTCAACAAAAAAGTCAGGGTCATCTAACGGAACTGTAATTTGTTGGATTTCAAGATAGACATCGTCCTTAACTGCTTTACCGGAAGTAACAATGACACTTGTACTATCATTTGGTAATACATCGATTGGATCTGGATGGAGAAGACAGTCAGTTCCAGAAGTGACTATCCTTGTAAGTCGATTCGCAATGTCGGAATTATACGAAGCATAAGGATCAATACTTCTAAGCTGTGTAGGGATGGGATTACCCATTATTTGACCTCCATAAGACTGTCTGTATCTAATTCTATCAAAACGGAAAAACCGTACCGTTATTTTTTAATTTGTTCTCTGAATTATTCTATATTGGTATGTAGATCTAAACACAGAGCGATGTTTGTTTCTTATGAAGAAAAGGGTTCTATATATATAACTTAATGAAGGAAGTTTGTTTTTACGTAGGAAGTGAGGACGCCAAATCAATGACGTCCTCGTAATTAGAAACTCGTAACTAGTAATTGATGAATAACATCTCGTTGATGTGTATTTATATTTTGTTCTATTCTTTCTAGGATATCAGAAGACTAAATCCAATTTTTCTTTGATTAGATCTACTGAAGGGTGTTTGTTAGTAAAACGATGGATTGTCCACCCATCATCTTGTAATTTTTTATCTTTGTAATAATCTTGACGAGCATCCTGATTATGCCAGTAAGCATTTGGAAAGTCAAAGATTGTCTTTGTTTGGAGATCGACAATATCAGTAATGAAACTATATTCAAGAGCGTCATTAATATGGTTTCGTTTTTCAATAAAGAAATTTTCTCTAACCACTGGATAAATGGTTTTGAGGAATTTAATGATGTCGACTTTGTTTTGTAGGATAGGAATGAGTTTTTCAGGTTCCTTCTCAGGTTCTTTTTTCTGTTCTGCTTCTTTAGCTTTCTGTCGAACGTCTTTAGCAGAAACTTCTCCATCTTCCATCAATGGGTTTGGTTTAGTTTCATCATCGCCGCTACCAAAACCTTTGATGTCTCGTAGATTTGCTTTAGCTTTAAAAGCTTTCGAACTCAATGGAGCATCAGGATATTGTTCCTTGTATTGGTCCATTGTCATATCATGTTTTTTCAAGTGTGTAGCACCAATAACACCAAATGGTTTCATACATACTTGACATAAAACTTTGCCTTGATCGTTAAAATATCTAGCTTCATTTACTTCATCATTATTCATTCAGAATTCTCCTTTCAGATAACCAGTTTATAATTTGTTCTAAAACTATATAAGATAAGGGAGGGAAAAAAGAAAATGACAGACCAGGCTGTTCCCGTCAACTGCGACATTTGTGGGCAACCCACAGAATCAATTGGAACCCGACTATGCGACCCATGCTGGGGTTGTAAGGAAGGAATCAATAATTTGATAATTCGAAACCCAGATGCTGCTGTGAAGTTTCTTACTATAAAACTCAAAGAAGCAGAACTGGCCGTCATCTCTGTGGCGTTGTTTAAAGAAAGTCAAGAAGAATTAGAATCTGCGGAACCATAACAGGAGGTATTTATGGTAATAACGGAGGAAATGAGAAAAAAAGCTCAGGAGATGTTAAAAAAGGTTGAAGATACATGCAGTTCAGTTGCAATGGATAATCCTGAGTTAGATGCCGATGAGGAATTTAACAAAGAAGAGGTAGTTGCTGATCTTCTCGGAGATATGATTTTTTCTGCAGCGCCGGATCTGGGGGGTCGACTGGCAATGATCGAAGCTCTAAAACGGACAGCTAACTTCACCGCTTGGAACAACGCATTGGCGATATTAACCAGGAGATTCAGGAGGTTACATGACGACAAAAGAAGCTCTGGAGGAAGAGATTCAAAAACACGATAATGCTTATTGGAACGAACAAAACCCAATGATTACAGATCAGGAATATGACGCACTAGTTCAAAAATTACAACAAGTTGCGCCGGATAGTCCTATTTTGATGAAAGTGCATGCGCCTGTTAGTGGTGAAGGTAAGAAAATCCACCATATCATTCCAATGTTAAGTCTTAATAAGGTATATTCTGTACCTGAATTATTGGAATGGTGTAAGAAAGTTTCTAGGGGACCCAGCGAGCTGTTTTTGATACAACCAAAATATGACGGGTGCTCTGCAGAATTAAGAGAGTCTGTGTTATCAACGAGGGGTGATGGTACAGTAGGTGAAAACATTTCCCAACATACACGGATCTTAAAAGTTCTTCAAGGTGGAGAAACTATTCCGGCTACTAAATTTAAAGGAGCTACACGGGGTGAGATTGTTCTCGCAAAATCTGTTTTTGAACATGTCAAGACTAAACTAACACGGAAGGGTGGGGAACAATTTAAGAATTCTAGAAATGCATGCGCAGGTATTCTAAACCGCGATGAGAATCCCGATATCAATGTTCCTCTTTTGACTCTAATTGACTTTAACGAATATTCCATCAAGGCAGAACTTGGACAGTTGCCTCACCTTGACTGGGATGGAATCATCAGAAATACTCAAGCGCAAGATTACCCAACCGATGGGTTGGTGATTAAGTTAGCTGATTTCAAGTATGCTCAATCTCTCGGAGTTACATCACATCACAAAAGAAGCGAAATTGCTTTTAAGTTTGCAAATCCTACAGGAACAACTGTTCTTGAATCTATTACTTGGAGTCAGGGTAAGGAGGTTCTAACTCCGATTGGTAGAGTTGCTCCTGTTGAGATAAGCGGTGTGACAGTCCAAAATGTAAACCTTCACAACATGAAGTATATCAGAGATAACGATATTCATATTGGTGATACGCTCATTATTGAACGAGCTGGTGACGTCATTCCTGATGTGCAAAAAGTAATACCTGGTAAGAAGCGAGAACTACCAATTATCACCCAATGTCCTGTCTGTAATGGACCGGTTGAATATCGAGAACCTGAAGTAAGGTGTGCAAGAAGCGACTGTCCTGGTAAATTGACAAACAAGCTGATGGATTCAGTGATTCGCATTGGGATTGAACGATTAGGAAAACCAACGCTTGAGAAAATGATCGACGTCTTAGGCGTTGGAGACCTGATAGACATATTCAGATTACAGAAAGATCAACTTTTACAATTACCTGGATTTGCGGAGAGTTCGGCGACTAATTTGCATGGTGAGATTCAAAAAGTGTTAAAGGGCGGAGCCTATGATTGGCAGATCCTTGCTTCTCTGAATCTTGTTGGTATTGGTAAAACTCTAAGCAAGATTCTGATGGAGAAGTTTTCTCTCTCACATCTGGTTAATATGGTTGAGACTATACCCCGTGGAAATTTGTTTTCGCAGTTACAGGAAATAGATCAAGTTGGTCGTGATCGAGCTGCTGTGTTGCTTAGCGGCATCGAAATCAATGTTGGATATATCAAGGAACTACGTGAATTGTTACCGACCAAGGAGGTCGTCAAGGAGGCGATCAGAAATGATATGATAAAGGTCTGTTTTACCGGAAAGTTCCCAAAAAAGAAAGCTTTCTATTATGCTCTGCTCAGCGGGACGAAATATAAAGTCGTTGAGAGCGTAACGAAGGATCTTGGTTTGCTTATTGTAGCTGATCCAAGTAAAAATTCTTCGAAACAAAAGAAAGCTGAAAAACTAGGGGTCACCGTTATGGCGGTAGACGACCTTTTGGATAAAATTCAAAACCAAGGAGGGGATTGAATTGGAGTGTCATTTGTTCTGGTGTAGATTTGGTGTATTTACATTTTGTACTTTAGTGTTTGTGATCTGCACTTGGAAGAAAGCTAAAAAGGGAGGTCGTGACTAATTTTGGTTAGGTAATTGGTTCTAAATATATGACTTACCAATATAAGTATTTGTCCAGTCCTACTATATAGTAGGGCTGGGCGAACACGATCTTCAAATACTCATTTTTGTTCTATGGAAAGGAGAAAAGAAAAATGGCGAAGAAAGAGAAGAATGCATTGGTAATTGTTGACATGCAGAATGATTTTATGGACAAGGTCAGGGATGGGATCTACCGACCCGGTGATGGACCCAAACTCCCTGTTCCTGGTGCTGAACAAGATGCATTGTGTCTGGCTGATTTCATCAGCGCAAATGGCGCATTGCTGGATGAGATTTCTCTGACTCATGATTGTCATGACCTCCATATCGCTACGCCGGTTATGTGGGTTGACAAAGACGGGAAGCATCCAACACCTTTTACACCTATCAGTGCTCAGAACGCAAAGGATGGACTTTGGAGAATCAATAGTCCTATTCCTGAGCATCAGAAACGGGGCATTGAATATCTCGAAGCAATGGAGAGGGATGGTCGATATGTTTTGACCATTTGGCCGCCTCATTGTCAGATCGGTACTACCGGTGCGGCAATTCAAGAAGACGTGATTGAAGTATGCGTCCGTTGGAGAGACAAATACGTCGCCACTCTGACTCATGTTACCAAGGGGTCGAATCCTTGGACAGAGCATTACTCAGGCATGATGGCTGCCGTTGTGGATCCTTCAGATTCATCAACTGCGTTAAACAAACCCTTTATCAATATGATCCAGGGTTATGATAACATCTACTTTGCGGGAGAAGCATTGAACTTCTGCGTTCGGGAGACCATGTTGGACATCATCCGAAATTTCGATCCCGACAATGTAAAGAAGATTGTATTGCTGACGGATTGTACGTCGGCAATACCTGACAATGATCAGACCGGTAATTTGTTCCAAAGTTTTACGGATAACTTCATGGACGAAGCCACCACCGCCGGAATGAGACTCGCGAAGTCTACGGATAGAATATAAGGAGGAACACACAATGCCGAAATTAGCAGATACCACTGGGAGTCAAATGATAAACCTCAAGGGAGGTTTCAAATACTCAAACACGGCAATTGAAAAACTCGATGCTTCCAACTACACGTTAGGGACATTGGTCGTTGACGTCACCGGGAGCCTTGGTGGACGGGAAAACGACCTCACTCGAATCATGCGAGAGATCGTCAAGAAACTCAAAGGGGAAGATACCGCAAGGAATATCTTGTGGCGTGTCGTGATCTTCAGCTCCGCTATTGGAGTGGAAGAAGTCCATGGTTTCAAGTTGCTCATGGATATTGATCCAGACGCTGACTATCCCGTTGTCAATTGTTTTGGTGGTACCGCATTATTTGACGCGGTTGGTTCTGCCATTGATGCAACGGTGGTAGAAGCTCAACGTCTCGATGATGAGGAATATGATTCCAATGCCATCTTGGTTTTCTTGACGGATGGAGATGACAACGATTCCAGAGTATATCCAGAACCGAAGAATGTGAAAGAAAAGGTCGTTGAAGCGATGCGATCGGAAGCTCTTGAAAGCATTCGGACTATTTTGGTTGGTGTAAATCCGGATGGTCTGGGCAGTTCATCTTGGAAACAAGTCGTCAGCCAGAAACTGTCCGAATTCCACGCTGAAGCAGACCTGACGGAATACGTCGATATGGAAGACTTTACGGATGATACTATCAAAAAGATCATTCTCCAGGTCTCCAGCATCACATCGGATACATCGAAAATGCTTGGCTCGGGCGGTCCCAGTCAGTTGACGTTTTAGGTTTTGACCGGACTCCTGCGAAAGTGGGAGTCCGGTCAACTTAACAATAAGTTATTGGAGTTGTTTTTTATATATATGACTCAATGAAAGGAGAAATCATGTCTGTACATTTGGATAAGTTTATCGCTACAGGCAAGTCACACTTTATGTGTGAAGATTATATATTGTCAGGTCCCGATTTTGTTATTTTGTCTGATGGTTGTTCGGCAGCTCACAATTCCGACGTTGGTGCTAGAATTTTGTGTCATGCTGCGGCGAATACATTGGAAAGATATAGATTTAACTGGGACCAATTTGAATGGTTTGGTTTAGGACAGAGAATAATTCATCAAGCTGAAATTATGGCTACCGCTATGTTTTTGGATGATGAATGTTTAGCCGCAACTCTCATGATTGTTCTCAATGATTATGAGAAAAACAAAATCCAGATTTTTGCATATGGGGATGGTTATGTCTTCTATGTAAATAATGATGGAACCGTAGACCTGAAGCATATTGAATTTGTTGATGGTAAACAGAACAATAAACCATTTTATTTGTTATATTATCTGGATCCGAAGGCATTTGATTTGTATGCTATGCAGCATATACGTCAGAGAATAACAAGTGTATTGGATGAAAAACTATTTGAATTTGATGAACCCATGCATTGGGAACATCAAATAGATGATTTCAGAACTGTTTTGATTTCTTCGGATGGTTTGAGTTCATTTGATCATAGACCTCCGCCTCTTGAAGTTGCTCAAGAAAGCACAACATACAAAAGCACAGCAGGAAATTTTCTGCAACGGCGGATGGTAAGGATGATCAAGAAGTTAGCAAAACAAAAATTATACCACCAAGATGATATTACAATTGGTGGTTTTCATAGGGAGGACTAAATGAAGATCTTTGTACGAGGTAAGAAAACTCCCATAAATCTTGACCCAAACGACTTTAAAGCGGGAGGACAAGCGAAGGTTTGGATTGTGGGGAAAACGGCGTATAAGATCTACCATAGTCCTAACCATATGATCAACGAGGAGAAAATATCAGAACTCCAAAGGATTAAAAATCCTAATATTATAAAACCCAAGGGTATTATTATGGATACCAAAAAGAAGGTCATTGGGTTTACAATGGATCTTGCCGTTGGAGAAACTCTTGTTAAACTTTTCACAACTGGTTATCAAAACGACAACGGGATAACACCTGACCATTTAGTAGAACTTGTCGAGGCAATGAAAGTTCTGATTCGTGATGCGCACGATGCAGGTTGTCTCGTTGTTGACATGAACGAATACAATGTCATAGTTGCTTCCTCTTGGATAGAGCCATATTTTATCGATACAGATAACTGGCAGACCCCTAGTTGGGCAGCGAGTGCAATTAGTCCAAATATCAGAGATTGGACTTGTCAAAAATTCTCTGAATTGACGGACTGGTTTGCGTTTGGTATTATTACGTGCTATCTCTTTACTGGAATACATCCATTTAGAGGTAAGCACAAGGACTTCAAGAAAGGTGATATTGAAGGTCGGATGAAATCTCATGTGTCCATCTTCAATTCTGACGTCCGGTTACCCAGATCAGTCAGGGATTTTAGTTTAATTCCACCTCATTATAAAGAGTGGTATGTTAACCTGTTTGAAAAAGGTAAGCGTATTGCTCCACCACTGCTTCCTGGCACATTGGAAATCGTATCCGTCGAAGTGACTCTTATACAGAGCACCGACAATTTCAAAATCACTCGAGTTAAAGATTATGACTCCGACATCATCTCCCACCGGAATATTTTCGGTAAACCCATAACAAAGACTAAAGGGAGGTTATGGATTGGGAACGCCGACTATAAGGTCAATCCTGGCGTTGATGTTGTAATCACAGACACAAATCTCACAGAAATTCTTGTTAAGGTTAACAATGGAAGCCTACAACTCAAATCGTTAGACCAATCTATCATGATTATGTATCAGGTGTTAGCCGCATCAAAATATATGGTTGTGAACAACACCTTGTTTATTATTCATGAAAATGAGTTGACTGAGGTAGGATTCAACGATATGGGTTCTAAAGTTTTAGTGTCTGTAAATGCGACCTGGGGAATTATGCCGTCAACCAATGAAGTCTTTGACGGCTTAATTTACCATCTCGTTATGGGAAAACCATACTTGGTTATTCCAATACCCAAACAAGGTGAGAAAACTCGGTTTATTGAAACTGAAGTTCCAGAACTTGAAGGCTACAAAGTTGTCAATGCAAAATTTGATAACGGAGTAGTTATGTTAACTGGTTATAAAGATTCTAAATATGATCTTCATGTCATTCGATTTGGGAATCAGTATAACTCATATTCTCACAGGCTTATTCAAGATGTGGATTTACAAGAACCGAACTTTGTTGTGTTATCAAATGGGATTGGAATCGCTATTATGTCGGATGATACTCTAGAAATATTTCGAGCAAATCCGACACGACCGGAAATTGATAAGTTTGATGATCCTGAAATTAACTCCACTATGCGACTCTGTAAAGGTCCGGATGGTGTGAGATTTTATCAGGGAAAAACGCTATATAAGATTCAAAAGAAATAGGAGGTTAGTGGAGTGAGTAAGCCAGGAAAAGTAATATTAAAGTGGACCGATTTTGGAAGGTTGATGAATGATCTAATTGACAAACTGAAGTATGCACGACTACCAGTGACTCATGTTTATGGTCCACCTGTTGGGGGTGTATTTGTTGCTGGCGTTATTGCTAATAAACTAAATCTTAAATATGTGACATTCACAGGACCGTTGATCCTTAAACCTAAACGTCTTTTGATTGTTGACGATCTTACGGATACTGGTCAAACAATGAGAGATTTGATTCCAGAACAATATCGCAACGACGTATATACCGCTGCATTATACTGGAAACCTCATAAGAATGGATCGAAGTGGAAACCAAATGTGTTTGTCCATCAGACTTTAAACTGGATTGTTTTTCCTTGGGAACGTTTGGATGAAAAACCTAATCGCCCAGGATATGAACATCTGGAATAGGAAAGGAGTTGAGACCCGTGGAAATCGTGCATCCCGCCTACGTAATCCTGGGCGTCGTACTGGTAGTGATCGTTTACACAATACATTACTTTTATGAGAAGGATAAAAGATGTTGGAATAACGGAGTGTGTAAAAAGTGTAACACGGTTTTCACCAGATATAAAGAAAACGGAAAGAATTTTTATCACTGCAATAACTGTGGATATTTTGTGAACACAATGTTTCTGTTTAAGAGGAAGGAGGAGATATGATCATTCGGTCTCTGCTAGATACCGATCAATATATCTTCACTATGGTTCAAGCTGTGTTGAGGGAATACCCAAATGCACACGCTGAATTCATATTTAAGGATAGAAGTGGAAAATTGAAATTCGACGATGCTCAAATGCAGAGATTGGTAGAGGAGATCAATCATTTCTGCTCTCTCAGATTCGCTAAAGATGAATATCGATGGTGTGGGAGAATCAGATATTTCCAACCTTTCTTTCTTGAGTATCTCCGTTTATTTCAACCAAACAGATCTCATATTGCTATAACACAAGACTCAGAGGGGACGCCAGCAATTGTTGCGCTGGGTCCTCTCTCGTCCGTCGCATGGTTCGAAGTTCCCATTTTACGAATTATTAGTCACATTGCTAACAATGGTGATTCTGAACTTCCATGGATTGAAGGTCGGCAACGATTTATGAGGAAAGTGGATTATATTCGTCAACATATTCACCATGACGATTTCACTTTTAAATTTGCTGATTTTGGAACCAGACGTGCTTATAGTCCAAAATGGCATGAAGAAATCATCCAAATGTGTATGCAATACATCAGTCAACATTTCGCTGGGACTTCTAATATGTTGTATGCTATGAAGTATGGTTTAACGCCGATTGGAACAATGTCACATTGGTGGCTGCAAGCATTTCAATCGTTCGTGCGGCTCATTGACTCTCAGAGTGAGGCGTTTCATTCTTGGAGTCGAGTATACCAAGGCGATTTAGGTATTGCGTTATCCGACGTCGTTGGTTTTGAAGCATTCTTGCGGGATTTTAACAAATACCTCGCCAAACTTTTTGATGGTGCTCGACACGACTCCGGCGATCCGTATCAATGGGGTGAGAAACTTATCCAACATTATCAAACACTTGGTATCGAACCAACAACAAAAAGAGCAGTGTTCTCTGATGGTTTGACCATTCAACTGGCGATAGATTTGTACAAGACTTTCAGGTCTAATATCCAAACAGGTTTTGGTATTGGGACGAACCTTACGAATGATGTTGGTGTGGAAGCTCCTAGAATTGTTATGAAAATGACTCGTTGTACTCCGGACCCGAGAAAGCCGATGCAACCGGTGGCGAAAATATCTGATTCTCCTGGTAAGGGAATGTGCGACGACAAATCCTACTTGCTCTATCTAGCGCAGGTTTTTCAACTACAGGAAGGGTGAAAAGATGGGAGGAGAATACTATAAGTGGTTTACAAACATACCCAAGTTGTATGATAACATTATTATCACTTGGGAGAACTATTTAAAACGGAATTGCAGAGGTCGAGAAACAATGATTATCGGCCTTTCTGGTGGAGTCGACTCATGTCTTGTTGCATTACTAGCAAGAGTTGTATGTGACAGATTGGGCGAATTCAAACTCATTGGCAGATTTCTTGGAATTGAATCAACAGAGGAAGAACTTACCAGATCGAGAATGATGGGAGAATTGTTTTGTGACCAATTTTCTATTTGTGATATGACGCTTGGTTATCATCAACTTCTGGAAAACGTGTGGCCTGATTATTCTGTCAATTATCATCCAGATTTTGAAGAACGCATCAGCAAAGGAAATATCAAAGCAAGACTTCGAATGATCTACCTCTTTGATCTCGCAAGGCGTCAAAAGGGTATTGTCCTCAGCACAGACAATTATACAGAATGGCTTCTTGGTTTCTGGACACTCCACGGAGATGTTGGCAATTTTGGTCCTATCCAAAATCTGTGGAAAAAAGAAGTGTATGAGCTGACTGAACACATCAAAGGACAATATGAGAAGATAAATGCAGGTTCTGAGGTTGAAGCTATACAAGCATGTATTGATGCTGTTCCTACGGACGGGCTTGGTATCACGTCTTCAGATACTGAGCAATTTGGTGTTGATTCTTATTCGGAAGTCGATTCTCGACTGTATGCGTATACACATGGTGAGGATTTTGATACTTCCGATCCTGTTATCACCATGCATTTTCGAACCCACTTTAAGAGGGAAGATCCATATAACATCTCCCGAGCACAGTTAAGGCGGCCTTGATATGAAAATGGCATTCGATTTACACGGTACGATAGACTCGAAACCTGAGTTCTTTAAAGGATGGTTGTCTCATCTTATGAAAGAACATGAGATTGTCATTCTCTCTGGTCCGCCAAAGGGTGATATCTTTGTGGAACTAGCGAAGCTTGGTTTTCGTCAGGATGTCCATTACAACTTTGTTATCTCTGTAGTAGATTGGCTTCGTAGTGCAACGCATTGTAAAATGTGGCAAGACGAAAATGATAACTGGTGGGCAAGTGACGAGGATTGGTGGTCTTCAAAAGCGAAGATTTGTGCTCAGGTTGGAATTGACACCTTGGTTGATGACAAGGTAGAATATCAACGACATTTTAATGGGAGAGGCACACTCTTCTGGTTGTGGAGGTGATATGTTTTTACGACAAGAACATTACACCAATGGAAATACTAGCAAACCAATGCCTTCTCATGAAATTGATGCGATTGCAACATATCAGCCTCTCGTTGATGGTTTCTATCATTGGTGGTGTGGTAAGTGTGGTAAACAAGCAGGTTCTCGAGCGGGTTGGAACATACATGGTACTGTTGAATACTGTACAGAGTGTCATGCTTCAAACTTGCTTATTCGAACAGATTGTGAATTGATAGATAAGGGTTTGGAGGTTCTTTTTGAACTCAACAAAAAACCACATGGTTGGATGATAACAGAAAAGGGGAGGGCAGATATGGTAGTACCTCCAGTAAAGGTTGAAGTGCTCGATGGAACTGATGAAGTTCCTGAGGCTGCTCAAAGAATTGCTAACAGTCTTGCTGAGATCGGGTGGGAAGGTGATATTACAATGACAACACTTCTTGCTTCTTTACTCGAGCAATGTGGCGCAAAATTTGACGAAAAGGAATAAAATCTGGGCGGGGTCATAGGATACAAAAAGGGGGTTTTACACACAGGGAAATCCTTCCATGAAGTCAGAGACCCCGCCCTTTTTTATGAGGTGATCAATATGTTAGAATTTTTCGACGGAAAATGTCCAAGGAGTCGAAACTCCTTGGACATTGTTGTTCTAGTTAGAACCCGTATTATGGTCCAACGTTGAGTACACTAATTCCATTACTTCTAACAAGACTAGTCGCATAACGACTTAGAATTGTTAGAGAAGGAGTGTGACCTAACGGATACGGGTGTAAAACCGCAGGCACGTAGGGGCAGTAGAGATATACACACTTGAGCTCTTCGGCTGGTTTATAAACCATAACCATAGAACCTTGTGGTACGACTGCTGAAGTCAGCACTCTCCATTTGCCGCCAGCAACTGTTGCACTTCTATACCCGAGGTCGCCGTCTGCGGAAGAAGTACCAGTATAATTAAATGTCTGGAGATCTTCGAGGATGGCTGCGTCGAGCGGATTACATGCAACTGTATTACCAGCTTCCATGTTGGTGTCTGTGTAGATTTGGGCAGAAAGTTCATTCATCACAGGGATGATGTTTTCATGCCAGTATTTCGTTCCCCAAGTATAACCACCTGGAGGAGTACGATTAAATGTCTGGATATGAGCCGCAGAATTCAATCTGGCATTGCCAGCGATCAGGGCGTCGATGATTTCACGGTCAATGTCAAGCGCGATCTGTTGACCAAGGATGTTAACGATTTCTGCTTGCATGGAGAGATCAAATAGAGCTCGCATATCTTGCTCCATGTTGATTGTCCAGTTAGCAGAGATCTGACGATCTTTGGCGTAGAGACGAACTTTGTCCACATTGAGTTTTACGAATGGGTTAACTCTGTTTTCTTCCAAGGAACAGGTTACGCTATACTTCACAGATTGTACAACGCCTGTAGCACTTGAAATAGCGAGAGTGCCATTCAGGTAGTCTACCATACCGGAGACAACGTCAGTACCGGCTGGTGTGGTTACGCTTGAGGAGAAATGTCCTTCAACAGCAGGAACGATGGAGACTGCAACGTCTGTAGTACCATCAGATACTGATGTGATTTCAAAATCTCTTTCAAGGTGAGCTTCGGTTGATGTCAAACCAATAACATTCAACACGTCAAAAGCATCTTGAGGAACATTTACAGTGGCTGCAACAGGTGTACCAATTGCAGGACCACCAGAAACGTCAGTTTGTGTTACTGGCGCTGGATATGGAGTTGAGCCGCCAGATGGGGTGAATTCAGCAGTGATGAAAGCCTTGATAACTTCCGGTTTATCCATCGGACTTACAGTTACGAGCTCTTTAGCAACGAGCTTTGGATAGAAGACACGGAGAATAGGAAGAGTCAACGTTTCATATGGATTGATCTGGAACATTGAATTTTCCAAGAGATTTACTCTAGTATTCTCAGCTAATCTAACGAAAGCTTCACGATCTTTCTTACTCTCGATCGATTCGGCTAGACCTGTAACATAAGTCTCAAAAGCACTGTCGTCCACCAGAATCTGCTTCATGTTTCCTGGTTTCGATGGGTCGATACCGGAAACCTTTTTAGTAGTTCTGTAAACTTCAGTCAGTATTTCTTTCATTAGGGTTTCCTCCTTAATTTAATCAAATCAAATATTACTGTGGCTACCAAACCTTTTTGTAATATTTTTCATCGAGTCTCGAAGATGAAAATCTAATTTATCTTCGGGTAACTTGTCAATGACCTTTAAAAGGACAATTGTTTCTGTCCTTAAAGATCCGTCATAAACTAAACCTGATGAAACTAATTTAGAGAGACGATCTAGCAATTTCTTAATTTTCTTTTTCCTGGAGTATTCGTCTACTAACCCTTGTAACAAATTCTTTTGTTCACCGACTTGCTGTCTCTTTTCTTTTAGTTGTCTTTGTGCTGTTTTTATTCTTGTAACTTTATCTGAATGTACTTCATCAAACAACGGATAAACATTTCTGATTATCTTGTTTGCTAATTTAACTTTTGCTTGGTCGATGCTACTGATATCGACATCTGGAATATTCGTTTCAATGATGTTCATATTGAGCTTCCTAATTGTTCGAGTAGTTCAGCCCTCATTTTAAAGGTCTGATCATTTAAGATTGCAATTTTCTGCTTCACATCTTGTTCTATCTGATTAGATTGCTCTAGTAAATTAGTTTGTTTTCTAAGACGTTTATTGAATGTTTCTAGCTTGTCATCAACTCCTTCAATCTGTGTTTTCACTTCATGAAAGGCGCTATCACTTCTGCAAATCAAGAAAATTTCATCAAGCACAGAGGAGATAAAATCTCTGTTATTTTGTATTTGTTCTAATTTTGAGTCGGAATCGGTTTTCACTATTCTCATTTTTATTCTCCTAGTTTGTTTCCTGACGTCCTAGTCTGTTTCTCTCCCTACCTGGGAGTAACCTTTTTCTTTTTGCCTCATTGGGACTCACAAGGCGGCTCACCCTCATCTTCTTTTTGAATGTTAAAAACCTTGTGATTATTGGCGCTTACTTTCAGGAGTTTGAGATAATCATTCTCCTTCATTGTTGGTACCATTATACCCACCTTGTAAAGAAATCAATCATTTTTGTCTCAACCAGTTTATCAAAATAATTTGGCAGAAAGCATCTCCCATTAAAGCAGATCATTTGTTGATTTTCTACTAACATATCACTTTCAAATGCCATCTCATTAAAATCAACAACAGCAGCTTTATGACTTGGTAGAGATACAGAATCAAAGGCGACAATCATTAGAGGATCTTTTACAATATTATGATCTGATTGACGGTCCAACTCTGCAAGTCCTCTCATGCTCATACCAATACCAGATTTGTCTTTTAGAAGGCCGTGAAGAATTGCACCATTTGGAGTTGATGCAGTTTCAATTTCTCCCACTAACATGTTACCGCGTTGTTCAAAATCACGAATAATATGTGAAACTTCTTTTAAAGATACAGTTGTTTGTCTAACCGCATCAAATTGTTCATTACCACTTGGAAACGGATGGTCAAGTTCGCCAAAGAAAGCACCACGATTACAACGCTCTCTACAATTTTCCATTCCGCCCATAAGAACTGTATCGGGATATAAGCGATTATTTTGATTGACTTCATTCATAGTCTGCAGGGTCATTCGGAATCTCGCTTTACCTGGTGTTTGGTGCACAACATTTGCTTCTTGAAATATTGCACCCTCTTGAATGAAAACAGCCATGATATTACTTCTCCTTATTTGCTTTTGCTTTATAATATTTGCTCAACATCTCGTATGTCTGTATTACGAACTTATAATATGTAACAAGCACCTCGTCAATTTTGTCTTTGTATAAATCAATGTTGTTGATTAATACTCTAAAAAGACTAATTGCTTGAGATACGAAATTTCTCATTTGAACCAGAGTTTCATCTGATGCCGTATTTAAATGAGCTTCAATAGCTACTAACCTAGAATAGATTTTCTTTAACTCAAAACGACGACCAACATCAGTACGATCTTGAGGACCTTCGTCCTCTTCCTCCATACCCATACCACCCAACATATCTTCACCGCCGCCCATACCAGTCATATCAGCGGGCATTTCTCCACCCGCATCTGCTGGTTCTTCAGGTATGTCGGTTGGTACATCTTCCGTTGGTTCCGCAGCTTTTTCTTCCTCATCTTCAGCTTCTGCCACCTGCTCAGTAGGAAAAGCAAAATGAGTTTGATATTCATCGTCATCTTCAACTGACGGAACGTCTGCAAAATCTTGTCTTGCATCTGGTTTTTTCTGTGAATAACTATGAGTATGATCTAGAGATGACGTATATCTCTTTTCTAATATATCATTAATTTGTTTAACTAAATGATGTGCATCGAAGTTCATATTAGAAGCCTCCAATTCCACCCATACCGCCCATACCGCCTTCATCGTCCTTTTTCTCAGTGCCTAATTTCTTTTCAAGAGTTTCATCAATACTATAATTTTCGACTTCTTCCCAATCAATGTTTGTCAGGTATTTTTTCTTTGAGTATTCTTTAGGAACACCAATACGTTCGAGAGATTCGATCAAGTTAGTCAAATCTCCAATGTATTTAGCTTCCCTTTCAAACTGCAAAGATTTTGGTGGTGGAAGAGTAATTAATACTTGATCCAGAACAACTAGCGCACCTTCTGGATCTATGATATCAAACACTTTCTGAATAAGATCATTTAGTCCAGCAGTGATTGATTTTTGGTGTCCAACTATTGTTCTAGCAAATAGAATATTTTCTTCACCAAGCGCGGCCTTGTTTGATAAATTTTCTTCAATGTTAAGAAAACTTGGTGGCACGCCAAGTGATGCCACAGTAGAATCCCTTAAGTATTTAAGTTCGTCTACCTTACTTCTGATGTCAACATTACCACCTGTAAACGTGTCAACGTCGACAAAAGCCTTTCCATCTTTTTGCGGAATGTAAATATCTTCAAAGGTTGTAATCATACTTGGAATTGTATCGACAGTTCCAAAAGAATCAAGACTAACCTTTCTCTTTCTAAATTCCTCTTTCATCTTCTCAATCAATTTTCTAGCATCACGAGGAAGACCAAGTTCGATTGCAATTTTTCTCTTTTCTGTTGATCGAGAAAGACGCTGAATAGCGAGAGCTGTTTCTAAAGCAACCAGAACCTTTGAAGTGAATTGTGTACTATCAAAAATTGACTCCCCATACGGAGCATACTTCATTGATGGTAGTAAAAAGTGTTGTATTCTATCCGGTGGCACATATCGAATATTGAGAGATCTTGTTTCATCAGTTTCTTTTAACATTGCATTGATAATACGTTTTAATTCATCATCATCAGCAACATCTTTTATCTGAGGAATTCTTTTCTCAATACTCTTTAATATCTGTGCACACAAGATATTTACAACTTGATCATGCATCATCTGATGAGGATGCGTCACAGATTTTGGAAAAATTAAATATCCAAAACACAAAGGAAATAAATCACTCTGTAATTTTACTACTCGATTTGGGTCGTGGAAGACAAGATTAATATTCTCAATCGGAATTTTACCAGATTTGTCTGGTTTTAATTCAGGAGTAGATGAAACCTGTCTGTCAAAATCTTGAGATTCATTATAGGCTGAATAGTCCATAACGATTCTCATATTAAATTTGTCTTTATTATATGAAATTACTTCCTTCGTACCAATTTGAACAGCTTCATCAAGATGTTCAGCTAGGTAAGCTTTACTTGTTAATGCTGTCTTAGCATCTGCAATCTCGCAAAAGAAGTCACCATACAATAATGTAAACTTAATAATCTGATCGAGATTGTCTTCTAAATTTAAAGCCTTAACAGCTTCCTTAACAGCCAGAACTTTGGATTCTGCAGGGACCTCATCTCCAAGATATGATTTTTGTTTTATCTCTAATGATGCTTTTGTAATATCATCAGGAGACAAGATATTATCAGTGAGAACATGAAGTGCTCGAAAACAATAATTTATATTTTGAATAATCGACTCATATGTTTTATATCGCATCAACCTCCCACCTTGACCAAATGTCGCAGGGGAAGTTGCTCCTTGCCCAAAAAGACCGCCAGTGTTGTCGAGGTTAAGGTCGCCGCCTGTTGTACGAGAAATGAGAGAGCGGACCAACTCCACGTATCCATTTCTTCCAGCATTAGCTTTGAATGCAGTAATATCATCTACCGCATTGTTTAGCTTAGTATCAATGTCTACCGTTTTGGTTCCAACGATACTAGTTTTCAGTTTATAGAATGTATCTTTAAGAGTAGGCATATTATCTCCTTGCTCTCGACCTGACTCTTGGTGAGTATTTTCTGTGCATCATATCTCGATACTTGAAATATAATTTTTTGTATTTTATCATCTGTTTATACAGAGGATCATTTTTCTTACGAGCAGCAATTGTAGATAGCTGACCGGTCGCTCGTTTAATTTTTGTTTTGCGTGTAATTCTCGTACGAGAGGTACGTTTAGCTTCTTCAATATTTTGTAAATATTCCTCGTAGAGTTTCATTACTGTATTTCCTGCTCCATTAAAGAGTCTTGAGCGGTTTTTCTTATTTCATCGTCATCAAATTTGGTATTAAAATACTCAGTAATATTTAGAAGAAGAGTTTCCTCATTACCATATAATAAAGTCAGTTCTTCAACAAGAGTTGGACCAAGTAGACGTAGGACTAAAGAACCAAAGTCTCTAGCTGTCTGTTTAAATTCACCTTCATCGAATTTTGTTGCCTCTAATGAGTAAATCAAAATTCGATCTTTATAAATAATTTCATATGCTTTGTCTAAATGAAATTGTAACACAGATGCATATGTTTGAAAATTATTTATTCTAGTGTGGCTTCGTCTTAGACGTAGTTCCTTTTGAAGAGCTATAAGAGCAAACACGGCAAGGACGAACGTCGCACCCACAAAAATAATAAATGTCGTAGCCATGTTTAATCTCCATCTGTTATATAATCCTCTTCCTCAATCGGTGGTTGAGACTTTCCTACAACAGTCTCTGGAATAACTGTTTCCTCAACTGGTTCAGTGACATAATCTAAAGGTGTTACGTTTCTGATATGGACCGAATCAATTTTATGAGGCCGTATAATTACATTACCCGATTCCATTTCAAGAATAGTAACGTTTCCGGCCTTTAATATGGCAGATATTTTTTGTGTAAAATCAGAAATTTGTGATTCGTCATTATCCGTCAATATAATCGGCGGGTTATTCGCTTGATAAATCGTAATCTCTTTCATAAACTTCTCCATTCACAATATTACTCGTCTTCAAGAAGCTTTCCAAGAGTAGTGGTCGCTTTTTCCTTTTTGGACTTTTTTGTTGTCTTTTTTGGTTTGGAAGCTTCTTTTGTTACGACAGGTGTTATAGGCTTCTTTTTCTCTTTGGTAGGGTCAAATGGTTCGATCGAGTAATCCGAAATTCCATCTTGTCTAATTTTTAATTCGATATTTTTTAAGTCAGCCTCTATAGCAACCCATTCAGCGGGAGTACGTACAAGGCGCCCGTGTACAAAAAACATCTTGTTAGGTGTTCGAATATGAACCTTATATTTCATTGAAGTATCTCCTTTCTCTATTCGAATAAATCAAGCGGACCCCAGGATGGAATCCGCTTGATTCTGAATATCGCGTCTATATTAAACAGTTACTTCGTCGCTGTCCATCTCAGGAGCTTCTTCCTCTTCATCAACAATTTGCTCTTTGAAGATTTGAAAAGCTTCTTCAACACCTGCGTCCAAAGCATCTTCATAGTCGTTGCGAGTCCTGGATTTTAGAAGGGCGCCTTCTTTCTTTACTTCGACGTCGAGATCTTTTTCCTCGTCTTCCTCTTCTTTTTCCTCAGCCTCGTCTTCCTGCTCTACGACGGATTCATCTTCGGCTACACCCTTAGTATTAGATTCTTTTCTGTCAGGAACCTCTTTGTTGGCATCGCCTGTGCCAGCTTGTTCTGTACCAGCACCAGTCGCATGTTTGTCAGGATCACCTTTGATGTCAGAGCCGAGCTCAGCTTCAGCTACGTCTTCAGATTCGGTTTCAACTTCCTCTTCTTCGCCTTCCTCTTCTTCCATCTCACCGATAAGTTTTTCGATGACGGAATTTTCCAGGTCAACAACAGCTGTGTCGCCTTCTTGCTCAACTTCAGCAGGCTCTTCTTCAGCGGGAGCTTCAACTTCCTCTTCTTCCTGCTCAGAAACGGCTTCCTCATCATCTGCAACTTCCTCACCCTCTTTGGTGAGTTCGTCTTCGACGTCTTTACGAGTTGCTTTTGGTTCTTTACCCGGAATGGCATCTACTTCGTTATTATCAGCAGCTAGAGTATCCTCGTTGACGGATACACCCTTGTCCTCTTCTTCCTGAAAATAATATCGCTCGAGAATTGAAGCGGCATCTTTATGAGTTGGGAGCTCTCCGCCGCCTTGATAAGACAGAATCGGATCTAGCATCGGACCTTTGACGTCAACACTTTTACTTGTGTCAAACTCAGAAATGGCTTCTTTGAGAAGCTTCATGTAACTAACTTTTTTCGTAGTCATTTTATTTTTCCTCCTTAATTATGTCCAATCGTGTGGACCACTAAAAGATATTCTCTTTTGTATTTTGTTCTAATTAGGGAGGATACTTTTGGACAGATTGTTTCTAAAAGGTTATAAGACCATCAAATTGTTTTACTCTTTCATCACCACCGGTCTCGTCAGCCTTCTTTGCGTTTGAAAGTTTTTTACCCTCTTTAAATGTGTAACGCTCAAAATCGACTTCCCAATCAATAGAAACATCGGATTTTCCACCACGATTTTTTCCAACTTTCATATGAACTAATTTGTCATTAGTCGGATCTTTACTCATTAATGCTACGAAATCTGCATGTTCAACTTTCTTAATTGCTTCTGAGATCTGGTCCAAATACAGGTTGCTAGAATCCTGAATTCGATAGGCTGATCGGCCTAATTGGGTAGGAACTACTACGGGGATGTTATATGTTACTGCAACTGTTTTAAGAGCCATTGTAATATGACCAAGTTCAAGACGGTAGAGATCATATTTCACATCGGTTCTTAAAAGATCAAGATAATCAACAAATAAAACTTCAACTGCTTCTCTTCCATATTCAGCAATAACGTCATCCAATACAGCCATAATATCTAGAGCACTAATTGAATAAGCAGGAAAATATTTCATTACAATCGTGCTTTCAGTATCTTTTAATCGAGACATAAATGCTTCTTTGATGTTCACTCCATTTTTAATGTCAGAAATGGCTTGAGCTGCTGTTCTGTTGAACATCATTTGATAACATCTCAATAAAGATTCTTCAATAGTGTTTTCCAACGTTATACTGACAAATACCTTCTTAACTCCGTTTTTCTTTGGTTCTACATTCTCCCTATTACCATCAACGGATTGCACCATACTTGTGGATCCATTGATCATCATATTATTAATAATTGTAGATTTACCAGAACCGGAAGCACCTCCAAAAATATACAAACGAGATGCTTCCAATCCGCCTCTAAAAACTTCATTGTCTAAAATTGTAAAACCTGTATGTGTTGTATTTTCCCTTTCATATTTCTTTTTAATCATCTCAACGACAGATTCATAATCGTCATCAACCAAATCAAGAGATGCAGATGCTTCAATTGCTACCCCTCTATTCTCTTCCATCATATTTGTATAAAGAGTTTTAACAATTGTTTCATAATTCAATACGAGATCATCCATAGCATCAAAGGAGCCATCCTTGATTTGCTCCATAAACTTACTGAGTTGATCATAATTTGAAAATAGAGAATTGACTTTCTTTCTTAATCTAACTTGTCTAACATAATCAACAGCTTCCTCTTCTGTTACTGTTTCTTTTTCCAACTTGGTTTCAAGAAAGTCAGCAAGAGATAAAAATTTTGGTTGACTGCTAATGCTGTCAACAATACTTTCAGTTGCTCTATCCTCTAACTTCAACTCGGCTATTTTTCTTAAACAATCAAATTTGTTTTTGATTGTCATTGGAACGTCAAGTTTATCTTTCTTTTCTTGAAATTCTAATATTGATAAGATATCTCTATACAATGCTTTGTTTTTCTTAACGCGCACATTTGGATTAAGAATTAGACTAAAACAAGCATTGAGAAAGTTCTCTGTAATCAACGGTTTATCTCCTTTTATATTATGTTACATTGTCCTCAACAACGTTCCATTTTTGTCCATCATATTGCATTAAGACACCACTTGAATCAACATACATTTCACCAGGTGCTAATTTCGGAGGTTCATCAGGCGATAATGATATTTGAAATGAACCTGAATCAACAAAATCAAATTCTGACCTGGCGCCAACAATATTCTCTATCCAGTCAACTTTTCCTTTTCCTTGACACCATTGACAAATGATAAGAGAATCACCAAATTCTGATTCTTCATACCAGTGACCTTTTCCTTTACATTTATGACAGACCATTTCACCTTCTTCTAAGATCATATTTTAAGAACCTTCCGTGTAGCATCCAAATCAAACTCATCTTTTCCAAGATATTTATTTACCAAATGAAAACAATGATCCTCATCAAGACTTCTCAATAGATTCAAAGTGCTGACAATACCTTCAGTTTTCTTTTTCTGTTTTCTGGTAATCTTTCCAAAGTTAATTGCTCTTGTCAATTGCATCAACTCCATATTGAATTGCTCAATGTGGTCGTCCTTATATAATTGATACAGGTCATTTGCAATCGGTTTGAATTGTTTATTAGCTTTTGAATAATTATACAAATATAGAATACCAATATAGAGTCGCATGACTGGATGCAGAGTTCTGGTTGGTTTTTTCTTTTTCTCTTCTTTCCAATAATAAATTTCATGTAACATATCTTCAGGCGGCAAACGCAAACCTGTATCCTGACACATTTCTCTGATTGCATTGACAAACTTATCTCTGAAAGATATACTTCTTTGACATCTATTGTCTAGTTTTGCTTCTCGGAGATCAACTTTAACGGCTCTATGATCATCGTCCATAATGATGATATGTCGACCTCTCATAATTCCTTTATATAATCCAGAACTATCAAAACTAATTGTCAGATCAATATCATGACATTCTTTAACATGCTGCTCAATCAAATGATAGAACAATACATCTCGATATGTTGCATTACCAAGAACATGATACTCCAAATAATTACGACCACATCTCTTTGCTTCATTGAGGAGTTGAACTAATGGAAAGATCAAGAGAATTTGTGGTGTTTGTGTATCTGTTGACTGATTAGCTACTAGACCGCCAGTTCCATGAAAAAGAAATTTATCAAACAGATCATATTCTCTCATAATCTTTGTATATAACAACCAAAGTTGTGGAGTTCTAAAATGGTGGATATAAATCATTATATCTCGAATCTCTTGAGGTAGAGATGCTGCTCTCAAATATGACTGGAGATTCCATTCATACATATCTTGAAAGTTCTTAAATACTTCACAACCAGGACCAGGTGGCATATCCATTACAAATGCTCTTGTAATCAATTTGTAGTATTGGAGCAAAAATTCATCATAGAAAAGATCTTGAAATCTCGGGATATCCCGTCTTGGGATTTTATTAATTGAAATTTGAAAACCACCAGAGTCAATAACAATTTCACAATCTTTATATAATTTTAAACATCGTTCAATTGTCCTCAACTCATGAGCTACGTGTTTGTCATATTTCCCTTTAAAATCTTGACCAAATGAATGGAGATACCATCGACAATCTGGTGTAAGGAAATTGGCTACCTCTTCCGGTGTAAGATAATCTTGTAACCGGACATAATTCGCAAATGTTTCACAACCTGCTAAAGTATAGTTCGACATATTGTCCTCCGACGTGGGCAACGCTTATCCTTTTTATTATGTTACAGGATAAGGAAAAAATTTCTGGTAGGATTAATGAATGATTCTAATAACTAAGTCCGGCGCCATGTAGACGCCGGACCTCTTATTGTCAGGCCTCAGTACCGTTCTCCTCTGGCTCGTACGAGACCCGTTTGTGATAGATACTTTCTAATTCTTTGGTAAGAACAACTTTTGTTTTCTTTAATGTTCCAATCTTCATATTATCCAGTTGACCATCGTCGACCAGTCTTTCAACAGTACCGCTAATAGCTTTCTTAATAAAATCTTCTGGACAATTTTCTGCATTATATAATGATCTCGCTGTGGCTTCAACTCCATCCACAATCATTAATATTGCAGCCTCTCCAGAAGTAGGTTTTGAACATTTATAGCGGTATTTATCTTCTGGTTCGCTTTTCGCTTTTGCATGGAACGCCTGTAAAAGGGTCGTCCCATGATGTTGACTTACCACCTCAATAACTTCAAGAGGAATTCCAGGTGTTTGGAGTAGATGCAAAACACTATCCCCAACATGTCTGGTAATCATATGATATGATACAAACGGTTCTAATGTATCATGAATGTTCTCATTCTTAGGTTGGTTCTCTGAGAAGTAAAGTGGATTATTCATCTTTCCCACGTCGTGAAAAAGAGCCGCACATTTTAATACGTCGACATTAAGATCAAGTTCATTAGCAACAGCTTCACAAATATTAGCAACATTTTGTCCGTGTTTAAAACTGCCAGGTGCAAGCTCACGAAACTTGTCTAATAGTGGAAAAGATACATCAAAAAACTTTTTATCGATTTCAACCTTGGTCTCCATCTCTAAGCTCCATATCCTCTCGCATCCTCAAGAGTTTCGCCATGTCAAAAGTGTAATCATAAACATGTAAACCTTTTGAAGAAGCAATGATCTCTCCATCCTCCACTCCAATTTCAGAAGCACAATATTCTTTAAGGAGTTGTATCCCTCCGAGGTTAGCAGGGAAACCACCCCATAAATCCCAGCTTCTAAAATATGGAAAAAAGTGGAGTTTTCCATCCTGGATTCGTGTGTCGATTAATCGCAAACAAGGCGGATCTTGGAGTCGCATATCTGAAGGATGTGCAACCTGAAGAGTCATTTGATTGTTGCGATAACCTTTGTTTTTGTACGTCCAAATCATCAGTTCAATTTGATTAATAAAGAATTGATCTTGTTTCTCATTCGTTGTAATGATTTTTCTGTTTTTCCAAACTTCTTCATCTTGAATGAGAATATCCTTATTCCTCTCTTTGAAATATTCTGCTACATCATTCCAAGCAATAGGATAACCAGAAAGTCGTTGTCCGTATGTATAACTCTCACCTGGTTTTAATTCTGCTGTCATAAGATATGGAAGATAATCATCCAGATAAGTTTCTTCAACAGGATCTGGTATACCATATTGCGCATCAATTTTTGGCAGAAGAGGTGTTACATTTGGATGTTTAATCCTGATTAAATAGTAATCAAATTCAAGACGTTTTTGTCCAGAATATGATCCCCTATCAATTTTAAAAACCCTTCCATGGTCTAAAATCGCATATACACTTTGATACCATGCGTCCGATAAACTCGTCGCTTCGAGATTCACAACGTCCATCATAATTCACACTCCTTAATCTATTGGAAACGGGCAGGAGTCCGGAAGGATTGTCCCACACATTACACAATAAACAACAGGAAGTTGTAGTAAGGTTTCACCAACTTTACTTAAGGGTGAAGTCTTTTTCATTATAAACCCCTGATTAAAAACAACTGCCTGACACTTTTCGCATTTCGATGTTGTAGCCATTTCCAAATCTTCTGCTGTGATTTGGGGTTGCATTTGGGGTGTTGACCCTCCTGCGGCTCCGCTTCCTGGTGGCATACTTTTAGGATTCATTATTCTCCCTCCACATCTTGACTTACAGTACAATAAACTTCTTCGTCCTTAACCACTTTCATTGTTTCTTGATCTACCATCATATCCATACCGGCGTTACGATGACAGTAAACAGTTGCCCCTTCTTTTATATTTGGGTCTTTTACGTCAGGGCCAACTGATATGATAAAACCAGCAGCTTGAGGTGCATTTACAGAACCTTCGGGAAGGACAATACCCCCTTTTGTCATCTGTTCATCAGGAACAAGTTTCATAACTACATGATTGTTTACGGCTGTTAAATGCTTCGCCATTTCGAACTCCTTTCTACCATAACCTTGTTTTTAATATTCTGCAAATTGTTTTCCATAACGATTTTGACGCCCTTTCTTCCTCTGATAAAACGATCAGTTTTGCGAGTTGCCTTAGGATCTTTGCTTTATCATGCAGCCTCATATGAACGCCAGCTTCTACATATTCACTATCAGCAATTTCGTCAAGTTCCCCCGCAATTCTAAATAGGGTGTCAGTAACCATTATTTTCTCCTAGACAAAATCATAAATCAAATGTGTTCGGCTTGAAATATTAAATTTGTATTCTTCTGCCATATCAAATACAGTTGGTGCATTTGAAAGCAACTCCTCTCTACTCTGTCCTTGAATCATAAGATATACTCTATTGTTTGGATACCTCACATGTTGCAAGAACTTCAAAAATTCAACCATATTTGTTGTTGGTTCACAAACTGGTTTCAAATATACCCTGGAATAATCCGCTGTGTCCATCAAGACTTGAACCTTATGTATTGCTTCATTCAAATCTGACTCTTCAAAAAGTTTCGGTGAGAAAATAAAATGAATATTTTTCTCAGAATCAACCGCATTTATCAACTCTGCTAACGCAAACCCATTCGTCTCTACGTTTGCAAGTGGGTATTGCAATTTGTTCAACATTGTAACGGTACTAGCAAATTGTTTGTGTGTTTTTGTGCTAAAGGTTGGTTCTCCTCCTGTAATCATTAAACCAACTTTTTGCTCGTCGATAATTTCTTGTAATTGTTCCAGGGAATATTCTGCTTCTTGCTGTGCCCTCATTTTGACTAATGTGTCACACCAAGGACACCGTAGATTACAATGCTTAAATCTACAAAGAAGCATCCGCTGACCTGTGTCGGGTCCTTCTCCCTGCCATGTATTAATACACTCGATCAACTTAACCTTTTCCACACTATACTCCTTTCAAAGTTCGCATTTATTATTTGTTCTAACTTTTGCGTTGCATTGCGCATTAGTTACATACTAAATCGTCAAAACTCCTTCATTCTTTTTAACTTCCATTAATGGTTGTAATAACAAATTATATCTGTCCTCGAATGCAAATTTCAAGTTTCCTTTAACATCAGGAACATAATATTCCGGGAGTCTTGGTTCTTCATCTGGTATTGCGACAACTTGGAGTTTCCCTCCATTAGCCACAAATTTATCATAATTTGCTACAACTTCAGGTGGAGCCTTTGTTGTATCTATTCCAGACACTCTAAACATATAAGCTCTTGCTCCAACAGTATGAGCGCGATAAGAAATTGCATTAAATGTTTCCATTGCTCTAACACCTTGAGGAATGGACTTGTAATCTTTCATTTTCTTACCATAACTAACTGGTCGGGCAATAGTTTTACTTCCTTCTCTTATGAGTTTCATAAATTCTTTTTCTTTACGAGCAATGAATTTATAAATAATTGGAAGTTTTACTTTATCTGCTTCCATAATCATTTCAACAACATCTTTCATAAATTGCTTACTCGCAGAAGGATAATCAGATCTCTTAACTTCCAGACCCATAAACTTAGTTTCATTAACAACACGACCTTCATTATTTGTAACATTAATAACATAACGTTTCTTTGCAAGAAATAGACCACGTTTAATAATCAACTCATTTTTAAGATCTAATTTGTGCAACTCAACTGGGACATTATGTCTCTTAACAATCGGAGCCATAATCTCTTTATTCAAATAATCTTGAATTTGGTCGCACCATGCTTTTATTTGTTCATCAGACTTCTCGCCCTTAAACTCCTGAAAGCAACAAAAGATGGAGTCAGTATCACCAGTTACAATGAACCTCGGTTGACGATCTGGCATCTTTTCTGAGTACATTTCTCTTTTAGTAATTTCTGGTGGATGAACAACTGGCTTTCCATCAAATAAATGTTGCATAAAAGCGTCACCTTCAATTATGGAGTATTTCAAAGCCTCTTGTCCACCAAGCGTAATAGCTGCTGCACACCCCACGTCAAAGAATCGAAATGCTTTATTTGCAACAACACCATATAGAGTATTCGCCAACACCTTATAAACCATTTGTTTTGTATTATAAAAACTAGCTGTGGTTTTATCACCTTCACCTTTTGCATCGAGCATCTTTTTCTTATATGCTCGTCTTGCACTCAAGAGATGCTCCAATACCTGACTATAAACAGACATTTCATCTCCATGAGTTTTATAAAAACAGCCATTAATTGTATGGATTAAATTACTATCTTTAATCTTTTTAAGAAGATCTTTCTTTTTGACCTTGACCTTTTTATTCTCAAACATTGGATCAATAACCATATCAATCATATCATCTAATTTCTCTGGATGATATGCAAGGTCAAAACCATCAGTTGGATCTTTAGTTCTCATTACAAAGTTATTGACACCAATATTATACGTCATAATAATTGACGGATACAGAGATGTGAAGTCAAAGTCTGTAATATTATCATATACACCAGGAACTGGAGGTTGGACATATGCTCCAGGATATTTCTCTTTATGAACATGTGGGTCTGAATTCTTAGATGCTAGACCCTTATCTCTTAAGAATGAGATCATAGTACAATCAATCTGACCAAAACCAGATGCAGCAGAATCAAAACTTGCTTTACAAATTTCTCTCAGCTCTTTTAAGAGATTAATATGACCGAGCTTATTATCCAATTGCTCCAACAATTCTGTATCGCGAACATTGTATTCAATTGTCAAATTTAACATCTTCCAATACATTTCATTCATTGGTAACGGAAGATCAATTTTAGAAACACCTAGTTCATGTTGAGCAATAAAACCGAGCTTATAATTCTCCATCTTTGTAAATGTGAAAGATTTATACAAATGGTCCTGATCTAATACTACACAACCAGCAACCTTACAAGAGAATCTAAAGCTATCAACATAAAATTCTCCGTATTTTGACATAAGGTTGTGTTGAAGTTTTATCTTTGTCATCCGATTGTAGATATACTCCATATCAAAGGAGATAAAGTTCCAACCAGTTGCAAAATCTGGATCATACTCCTTCCAATCTTTAATAAACTGGAGTAACATCTTCTTTTCATTTGTAAAGATTTTAAACTCAACTCCATCAATCGGTTTAATTTTTTCTGTCTTATTATCCAAGACATATGTAATTTTCTTTTGTTGGTCCTGGAAAATGGACGTAATCATATTAATTGGGTATTTTGCTTCTTTTGGTTGCGGAAAAGATCTGCTATCTCCTGTATCAACCTCAATATCGCAGAACATGACATTCATACAAGACGTCTCTGCTTCACCCTTATTGAAATGGTAATAATCCATTGCATGCTTTGCTGTCAACTTCATATCACCTTCATATGTCATGTTTGGATCAAGCTTTGCTTTCTGTTTATATGGAATACAAATTTGGTTTAACTCATCATATGGTACAATCTTTTTTGCTGGGACATTGGATGGAACTGTATAACAATAATAATCATCACTTTCTTCGTGATATACTTTCTTATTATCCTTGTCTCTAAAGATATAGAGGATTTTACCAGCTCTTGTAAGATACTGAATATCAACCAGTCGATATTCATCAGTATAAAATTTATCTGGGATTTTGTACCGGTGCATACCCTTCTTGCCTTCTTCGACTTTCATCTCTTTCGTGTCATCTCTATCAAATGACTCACCTAGAAAGACTGCAGCCATTTTTATGTCCTCCTCGAAATCTTTCGCAAAATTTCTATTACGATTCACAAAACTGGGATGGACAGTCAATAAAACATCATATCCTTCCCATTTAAACATTTGTCCTCTAATATTTGTGATACCCGATTTAGCAATTCCAAATGCTGTCATCGGACTTGTTCCCATAACCACAATTAACTTTGGATCACATTGTTTAATTATTTCAAAACAATTAATCTTACAATGTTCGATGGCTTCTTTTGTTGGATTTCCTGTATTCCCCTCTTCATCCAGAGTAAGACATAATACACAATTTGTCAATAACCAGTTACAATTCTTTTTAACGTACTTATCAAAATGACGACGGAAAGTCTGACCTGCTCTTCCTATTAATGGAATTTCTCGTTTGATCTCATTCTTTCCTGGATTCTCACTTACAAAAACCACATCTACTTTAGATAGATCACTTTTACAATTAGTTTCAAGAATACAGGAAGGAGCATCAAGGAGAGCGCAGCTTGAACAATCTGCAAATGAAGATTTAATGCTAAACATTAAAGTTTAACCTCGCTTGCTTTGAGTTTGACTGTGTTAAAATTTTCTGCAAGAAATGCTTTTAAAGATTTCTTCTTTTTACGACGATTCTTTTTGAGTTTTGACTTCTTTGGTTTCTCCATCCCAAGCGCACTATAAATTGCATCTCGATTTTTACTTTTTTGAATTTTAGCCGACAACAATTCAACATCATATACTTTTAATGTTGGAAATTTCTTTCTTAATTTTTCAACAAGAGCCTCTTTTGGTTTATATGGTACAAACTGAATTTCTTTTCGTTTGACTTTGAAATCCTGGATACATTTCTTAATAAATAAGTATAATTCTTCTCGCTCAATATAATATACACCAATGTTGTTAATCCATTTGTTTAAGTAATGATTCAACCTCGCATGACGGACGAAAGACTTTAACAAAAATTGTTGTGTTATTGGGGAGTTATATTTTAATAACACATCTTGCATTGGAATTGGTGAATGAGGTTTTTTGTCAAAACACCAGTTCCAGAACGCTTGGTATGGACTTGTAGAACTCATCCTATCGCCTCATGAAATTGATCTATTCTTTGTTTTAATGATTCAGGATCTTTCAGTTCATGTTCCCAAACAACCAACATATGATATCCAAACTCTCGAAAAGCAGCGATTCGTCTTTGATCTTCAATTAACATTGGGTGATCCTTCCCATGTATAAATCCTGTCCCACCATTAATATCAATACAAATTTTCTTCTTTTCCCATGTAAAATCTGGCTTCTTTCCGCCAATTATTTGTTTACCATGCCCGTTTCCTGTAAAGATATAAGATCTTGGATACCACACTGCCAAATATTGCATTAAGGTTTGTTCTGGTTTAGACATCCTTGTCGGAATTTCAAAATCCATAGGATAGAAATAACTGATATCACCAGTTGATTCAACAAGTTTAACACGATCATTGATTTCGTAGACCAATCTAAGAAGTTGTGGATCATGAGAAACTATTTGCAATTTCGTTAGAAGCTCTCGTTCTCGCGATAGCTTTATAATATACACTTGTTTTTTAATTGAATCATTCTCTGATCTAATACAACGTTCTAATGTATCTATTCTTTTTTCACAGGCCTCCATTTTCCTATGATGTGATTGATGCCACAGGGGATCGACAAGAGCAATAGCTCCTTTACTATCATCCATATAATCTATAAGATGATGCATAATACCAGGAAACCATTCTGCCGTTCTAAAAATAAAATCTAACTCTAAATCAAGCATTAAACGGATAGATGGTCTTGATAACTTTATCGTCCATGGTTTTCGAGGATCAGTTCTTGTTTCAACAATAGGAGCTTTCTTTATTCCTGCAGTCCCTCGAAAATGCACATACAAATGACATATTTCGCTAGTTTTCGAACCAGGATCTTTACAACCACATAAGTTGGGTCTTGGTGGTTGATCAATACTACACCGCCAACATTCTGGAAATCGAAAGTAATAATGAATTGTTTCATCTAACAATCTATGCAAATTATGATAATTATAATTACCTTTAAGGGTATGCATAAAATCAAAAAATCTATGATTATATACAAAATGATGTGTGTCTTTTTTTAGAAGATATTCAATTTTTCTTTGTAATGCCATTTCAAAGCTCATTTGAACAAAGTTCAAATCTTTCTTCAATGTTCCTTGTCTGCTCACCAACCTCTCCTCCCTATCATCTCATGACAAATGGTTTTATAAAATGTATCTATTCTTCGTTGAGCTAAAATTTCAGGAACCCTGATATCATCATATTCTAATACTCTTCTAATAATATCAACCAATTCATGCAAGTTATCATATAAATATTCCCTTGGTAAAAGTTCCCTATATGAAAATTTGTTCGGCGCAATAGGAATCACATCATTCAATACAGCGTCTATTACTTGATACCCCCAGGTCTCTTCCTTACTCGAAATTAGCATCATTTTAGAACGACCTAGAACGTGATAATATTCTTCCCAAGATTTAAGGTGCATATCTGGTGTTCTTGTGATTCCCCCAAACATCTTTTCGATTTCATTTTCTAACTTTACATTTACTTTCTGAACACTCGGACGAGATACACTTACAAATCTAAGATCCTTTTTTGGTTGTGGTAGACCATGAAATGGAGGGTTTGGAAGACCAGTTACCATTGTATTTAACATTCTGTGTGGACGCCGCACAAGCTTGTTTGCATGGTAATTTGAACCAACAAAAACCCTGTCAAACATTTTCGCGTGCTCGGACTCTATTCTCCACTTATTCGGTCTGACAGGCGTCCAATAGTCATACGCATTGCGCGCAGACGCGTGGCAAAACGCGTACATTCGTGGACATGGATTATGATATAGAGCGCCCGTAAAGAACCCCGGAAAACTCAAATCTGCGTGAAATAAGACGTCGTCTTTTCTTAATTGCATCCCACAGTATTCATTAATAAGACGGGTTTCAAATTCAATAGCAAGCTCAATAGGTGAGAACATTGCTTCATCACCTCTTGACCGTTCACGCTCAAGTCTGAGATAATCTTTTCCAAGAACGAATACTTCATCAAAATAGTTTTCAAATTGTTTCGGAAATTCTGTGAGCCACCACTCCTGATATCGGAGTTTTGCTGGATATTGCGGCACAAAAATTAATCTCATAGTAATCCTAACCTTTGTCGTAAACGATTCACTTTAAATTCATATATTTGATCGAAGAGTTCTTGATTCATATATCTCATTTGACACATCATAATATAGACATCTACAAACTCTTCAATCAATTCCCCTTTTTCAATTCTGCCTCTGTTGAGATGGTTAAAGGCAACTAATACTTCACCCATCTCTTCAATACATTGGTGTATCTGAGCTTCTTCACCCCACTGCTTTAAGGCTTCTTGGAACACTGTCTCGTCTAACTTCCCATTTCCAATCATCTGGGATTTCTCTAAATGTTCCTGTTTCTTCATAATAACCTTCTTCATGTTTTGTAAATTCTTTGAAAATACCCTGCCACGTTTTAACTAATTTTTTGTCATCTTTACTTTCTACTACCTCTAATTCTGCTTGGAACTTACCCATTTGTGGAACTTTTACCCAAATATTTTGTGTCATGTATTTGTCTCCTATAAATCGACTTTAAAAACCTAGAAGAACCACTTACAATAACCCTCAAAGAGGAAATATTTATGGTCATACTTCCATAGATCAGCTTGACTTGGATAACACTCATTGAGAGCTTCTTTTTTCTCCTCTGGATTCTCAACTTCGTGAATATAAGGCGCTTGCATATTCGTTGTATAAAACATCACGTTAAGACCGCTTCTCGCAAATGTTTCACCGATTGCTCCTTGTATTCTGTGGGCGGGATGTGTTTCATGAATGGGATCTGGAAAGTAAAAGATATTCTCTTTTACCATCAGAGTTTGTGGGACTTGTCTAGTGTAGAGTTGAGCTTTAAGATTGAAAACCTTTTTGATTCCTAAAGTTTCTTCTTTTCTTGTTTCGTCTAATTCCTCAGGATAAATAATTATTGGTTTCTGTTTACTATTTTTCAAAACAGAATAGCAACCAATAATTTCATCATCAGGATGTGGTGCAACAATTATTACGTCCACGCGATAATACTCCTTTCTCTATTTATATTATGTTCCCATTTGACAAAAAAATTTCTTTTTGGATAAAATCAGATACTACATATATTAATAAATGATCAGGGCATTGTATACATTTTTTGTCCGTAAAATCGGTTTTTCTACATATATTAATAACTGAAGGAAAGGAATTATATTCTTGGAGGTGATCTATGAGCATCTCAAAAATAATAATTACCTTATTTATGTTACTGTCTTTATGGTCATGCAGCACCATGGATCCAAATCGATCTTTGATTGAGGATACCGAACGAGGGTGGTTAGTAAGCACTGCCCTCGAAAGGAGTAAATAATGTGCAAAGCAGACGAACTAGATAAACGGATGCTTGTCATGAACCTGATGTCATACTGTCCCGTATGTGGAGACAATCCACCTGAATGTGTTTTTCATGGGAAAAGAAATTATACAAAACATATACGAGAGGGGTGGTGGCAGAAGGCTGATCTTGCAGAAATTGAGGTTGTATTGGAAGCACACTCAAAGTGTGGTAGATGGATCCAATACCAAAACCAAATTTTATCATAGGGAGGATATTATGGATTTCTGGGTAGAATACGGAATCATAATTGTGGCAGTCGGTTTAGCTTTTATAGTGGGAGTCGGAAGATTTGTATATCAGAAGGTAAAAAAATAATTGGTGAATGTAACATGGTGAAAACAGGTGGGTTGACGAGTCCCACCTGTTTTTTGTATGGACCCCGTGACAGGACTCGAACCTGCATCTCATCCCTGGTTCGTAGCCAGGTGCTGTTCCATTTCAGCTACACGGGGTATTTTTAGTCCGTAAAAATAGTTTTTCTAAATATATTAATAACTAAGAAAGAAATATTGTTTTCGTATAATGTGCTAGGGGTTCAAACCGGGTCCCTAGTACTATATATATAAACTAAGTATTTTAATACTTTTCCAAAGACGGTCCAAACTACACGAAAGGAGGTCATCATGAGTGACTCTCTCTACTTTGTAGTGCCGCCCCGCAGGTTGGAGTACCTGAACAAGACACCATTATACCGAAAGTATGATGGTCAGTATGTTCTTTACTCTGATGGTGACCGGCCACTGCAAGAACGAATGAAAAAGGGAATGGCACCCTCAGTATTATACGCTCAAAAAGCTCATGAGGGGTTGATGTTTAATGAGCTGAAAGAAAGTTGGACTTCAGCGCTCAGAGAAAATTTGGCTTCTGGGGATCTCAGTAATACCAAGAAGCTCATTAAGGATATTGCTGAGGATACGATCTTCAGCGATCCAAACGATATAATCAGTGCAAAAGTAGATGCTATCAAAGCTCTAGTTGATGAACTGATTGATGGTAGTAGTATAGAAATGTTGAAATCAGTCCTTTCTATTAGTGATAAGGATTATTCAACATTGGTTCATTCAGTTCGAGTTATGAGTCTTGGAATTAGTTTCGCCATGTATATGAAATGGTCGAAACGCAAGACTAGAATCTTTGCACTGGCGTGTCTAACCCATGACATTGGTAAGACTCAAATACCAGACGAGATTTTAAAGTCTGATAGAAAGCTTACCGATGAAGAGTACACCGCCATGCGAGCTCATACAGTCATCGGTGCTGTCCTTCTCGAACGAGTTGATTTTGGGAACGAGAAAATCAACTTCGCAGTCAGAGACGTTGCCATGTATCATCACGAACGTTTAGATGGTTCTGGTTATCACGGTAAGTCCGGTAAGGGTATCAGTGAGTTCTGCCGGATTGTATCGATTATTGACTGTATCGAAGCACTTACATCCAATTCCAGAGGATATCGTAAACCAATGCCATTATTCCATGCATGTAAATACATTGCTAAGGAAGTTGGTTCTGGTAAATATGATACATACTGGTTTTCTGAATATATCAAACATCTTGATCCAAGGAGATCTACAACAGAACCATAGTAAAAAATAAACGAACGGACTTTACATCCGATCGTTTATTTTTCTGCAGATTCTATTTCCTCATTCGTCCTTTGAATCGCTTTAATTGGATCTGATGAATTCAAAATAGGTCGACCAATAACAAGCAAGTCTGCTCCAGCCTCAACAGCATCTTTCGGAGTCATTGTTCTTTTTTGATCATCGTTCTCTTGATACCATTGTGGTCTTATTCCTGGACATATCTTTTTTGTATTATGTACAGGAAGTGGAACATCACCAGTTAAATCTTGCGCAGAACAAACAACATATCCATATCTAAATGTCTCAGCATCAAGAGCCATTGACCTGATGACTGAATCCATTGCTCCTCTGTAATATTTTTCATATTGATAAGACCCCATAGAAGTCAAAATCGTTACACCAGCAATATGTTTTGCTTGGACTGGTACAGGAATATATCCGGCTGTGCAATGGACAGTTGTGATATCAGCTCCACTCTCGAGATGAGATTTAACAGATTCATCAATAGCACTTGGAATATCATAGAGTTTAAAATCAACCATAACATTGCCATATTCTTTTGCTTTTTGAATAACACAGAGACCTTTCTCAAGAATGGTTTTTCTAATCTTATAACCCCATACCATTCCTTGGGTCATCTCCATAATCATTTCAGCTTTTTCCCAATCCATATGATCTAACGGTAGTATAATTCGACTATTCATTATTCAATACCTTTCTATATATATTATTATCTAAGTATATAGTTTAATTGGTGAAAACATACTAGTAGACGGGGGTTCGACTCCCCCTGACTTTTTGTTGTACAAAAAAATAATGGAAGGCGTGATGGGAATCGAACCCACGTAAGCTGTTTTAGAGACAGCTGCTAAAGCCACTCAGCTACACGCCTTCACACTTTATAACAAATTCAAATTCTTAAAAATGCGTCCATCTGAGTAAGCTGCAAGAGCAGTCAACTCATTACCCATATCCGGTTCTCGCCACTCCTTGAAGTCAATATCATAAATGTCCAGCTTATGTGCCCATCTATGTAAATGGGTTTCATCATTAACTCCAAGATAAACGAGAGTGCTGTTATTCCAATCTTGCGGGATGTTCAGGAGGAACTCTGCTAATGCATGTCCCCCCTGAACAGCCTGTTGAGATGGAGTGAGATCACGCCGCGTCAGAATGTACATCTTCATCGAGCTGCTCCATCCACTTGTCTTTAATGCTATCAATCTCTCGCTGGACTGGGAGATTGTCTTCTCGGGGACATTCAATTTCTTCTCTCGTGCGTCCCCTCATTTCACAGTAAGCAATATGGTGGTGTCTAAACTCATGCTTTTCCCAAGCAATATCACCTTCAATTGCATACAAAGATCTACCATTACGTTTATCTTGTTTCCTGGTATTTTTAAGTTCTCGAATGTCTTTTGCCCTTGCCTTTTGTTCTTCTTTTACTTTTTGTAGTAGTTGCTTTCTTTTCATTTTTTGTCTCCTTATAAATTATAATTTAGGTTTTTAAATTATAATTTAATAAGGCGGACCTCTAGCAACTACCTACGGGGGAATGCCGAAAATAACCTACGTCATCTCTCGACTCCTTTCTTGTTGAATTTGGTGCATAGTTTTAATTGAAGCGTGATCAGTATCTTCCCAAATTGGAACATACTTTTCTGGTTGTTTAACTTGACCCAGTGGCTCAATAAACACAGTCTCACATTTGGGACAAAATGCTATGAAACCAGCAATGCGATTCATTAACGATTTAACCCAATTAGGGTCTCTTTCTCCACATTTCGGACACGAACCATCGCTAGTAAAAACAGGATCCCCGCTCAAAATTTTCTCCTTTCTTAAGAAAGTGGACTCCCAGGTGGGATTCGAACCCACATACACTCTTTCGAGATCTACGGATTAGAAGTCCGTTGCGGTTCCAGTTCCGCCACTGGGAGTTATTGGTTTGTATTAGACAAATCAGGAAATGTAACGGACCATTCTTCATCTTCTGTCTCAATGGTGATATCATCAGAACACAAAATTAACAACCAATGAATAAAACCACCAACAACAGTTATACAAAATAAAATGAACAGCCACAAATCCTGTAATTTGCTCATAAGTAAAATTTGGAGCCGATGGAGGGAGTCGAACCCCCGAGGGATTTCTCCGCCGGTTTACAAGACCGGTGCTATCGACCACTAAGCGACATCGGCTTTCTTTTTGTTTGTAATTTTGACTTTAATTTGCGTAAGGTAAATACGAATAACGACAATACCAATCATCAAAATGATTCCGATTGTTTTCAAAATCATATTGTTCATTGTTGCTAAAATAATCGGACCAATCGCGATTGTTATAGCAACATTAAAACGAGTCGGTTCTTTTAAACTATTATACCACGCATTAAACTTTTGTATTTGTTCCCAAATCCAACCTGATATTTCACCTAGTCCGATTCCGCTCTCTTTGAGCAACCTCCAAACCAGTGAAACTAATACCCATCTTAATATTCTAACTATCCATACCCACATGGTTTTTCTCCTTTCGCAAATTCTCTATCAATTAGTAATATATGTAATTCTCAATTCTAAAATGGAGGGCGTGACAGGAGTCGAACCTGCATACGCTTTCGCTACCGGGTTGCAGCCGGCACCCTTGCCTTTCGGGTCACACGCCCTAAACATCTCTATTTAAGTGTTTCGAATAATCTTTTACAATTGGATAATACGGTTCATCAACCAAACTACTTGATATAATAAAATCAGCAGTTGAGCGATTACAAGCAACAGGTATATTATGGACGACTGAAATTCGTAACAACGCCTTTACATCAACATCGTGAGGTTGAGCCGTCATGGGGTCCCAGAAGAATATAAGCATATCGAGGTCATCACTAGCAATCATAGCGCCTAACTGGAGATCTCCTCCAAGAGGACCACTAGATAAACAATTAACTATTAAACCTGTCTGACTAGTAATGACACTTCCTGTTGTTCCTGTTGCGTATAAAGTATGGTGTTTTAACACCTCTTTGTTATGGTTTACCCAATCTAGCAAATCTTTCTTTCTTTCGTCGTGAGCAACAAGTGCAACTCTTTTACGCTCGTTCACGGCTTTCCTCCAATTCCTGTCTAGCCTCGTAGTAGCACTTGGCTACTTCTTTACCGACATATTTTACAACGCCACCACAGACAGCTGCGATGGCAACCCCAACCATGTGCTCAAATGCACGGTTTGCTAACCACTTAAACACGGCACCTCCTATGTATGCCTCGCTATGGATGCGTTCGCCCACATAACCGCCTCGTTGATTCGGGCAACTGCTTTTCCTCTTTCATCAGAGTCTGGACAAATATTAACAACCAAAGCTGCAAATTCTTTTGCTGTAGCTCTGAGTTGCTCATAGACCTCAACCTGTTTCTCCCTCGGTGGATGATATGTAAACATATTATCCAAAATCTCTTGCTCCTCTTTAGTCACTATTCTCTCCTTCCTCTAAATATTCTCACTGATGGTAGGCTGGGAAGGGTTCGAACCTCCGATTCACGATTAAGCGTCGTGAGCTTTCCATTAAGCTACCAGCCTATAATTTTGGTGGGTCGGGCGAGATTTGAACTCGCGTGGGGACGTAGTCCCGCCGGATTAAAAGTCCGGTACCATCTCCTGACTAGGTGACCGACCCTAAGTGATACATCTATTCCTCCTTCACGATTCGATATCTCTCCATATTTGTAATTTTCAAATCATTGAGAACTCTATGAGTAATTGTATTTATTGCATCATAGTTACCATCAATTTCAAAGTAATCTATTTGATGTCCGATCAGTGTTGCCTTAATTTGACCATCAATGAGTTTTGCTTCTTCTAGGGTTTGGTTTCTTCCCTTCGGGTTATAAGGCTTAGTACGTCTGAGAAAGAAGTTGAGATTATTACATTCAACAAATCTTCCCATCATGACTTGGATCATTGATAAATCAAAGATACCGTATACCAAACCCAAAATAAATGGAGCATCAGTAATAATTACATCCACCTGGTCAAACAATCTCCACATTCTATGATATTGTTTTCCAAATAGATAAATCTGATTTTGAAGTGTTTTGGATCTCTCCTCCCAAGTTAAATCTTTTGCAAACTCAGGCACATATTCACAGTTGACTCCATTGAGTTTCAATATTGAGAATACACCTGTTGCAGTGGTTGACTTTCCAGTTCCGGGTCCTGCAAACAAATTAACCACTATCGGCTTGCCCATTTTCACCTACCATTCATCATAGTTAGTTAAATCCATTTTATATTCACCTTGACCACAACCACATTCTACAGTTGTGGCTGTACCAAGCCCAGTTGGAGTAAACTTAAAAGATATTCTTCCACCAATAGCACCATCTTTACCATTTGCTAAGGGACAATATGTTCTATGTTTTTCATCCCAACTTTGATACATCTCCATTTCGCTATCGCTAAGTTCAAATCGTATTCGATTTGTTTTTGGCATCGCTTCTTTTAAGTCCTGCGGCAGAGGTAAGCCTCTATCAGACAGAAATTTATGAAGAGCAGGTATTGGAATTTTCCAATTACGACCTACTCTGAAGGCAGTAATTTTCTTTTGTTCACACCACCGACGCACTGTTGTGTGAAAAACTCCAATCATCTCCCCTACTTCGGGAGTTGATAAAAAGATCTTCGGCTTACTCATTCTTATTGGAATTTCTTTTTTCCTTTGTTGCCGAGCTCTTTCATTTACCTCTTCACGTAATCTATCACCACAGGATGGACTCATCTAATCACCAATTTCACCCTTCTTTTCTTTCCTGCTGCTAAGGTTATTTCATTGTCAATAATATAGCTATCATTAATGTGCATATCAAAATGCTCAATGCGTTTCGAATTACAATACGCGCCACCTTGTTTAATAAGTCGTCGAGCTTCACTTCTAGTCTCCGTTAAACCAATTTGTTGAAATAGAATAAAGGCAGGAATACCAACTTGTAAAGCTTCTAACATCATGACTTTATCATCATCACTGTATTTTAATAGAGGACTATTAAACTTTCTATTTGCTAAGTATTCCTCATGTTTTTTAATAAAGTAACCTTCATCAACTTTTCTGCGCCATTCTTCAATAGAAATATCGTCTCTTTTTGAATTCATCCTCTTGCTCAGTTCTTCTATCTTTCGTTGGAATGGGTTTATATGCATACGGGCATCTCAGTCCTTTTGCAGGTCCTAGTTGACAATAACATCCTTGTTCCCACCAAGCGCCGTAATCACAAAAACCTTTTGTGTTGAGGTCGGCGTCGCCTCATTGTTTTTGTTTATTTACAATCATAGTCTTAATGGAGCGGATGGAGAGAGTCGAACTCTCGTATTCGCATTGGCAACGCGACGCTCTAACCGTTGAGCTACACCCGCTGAGTTTTGTCTACTTTATAAGAGATCCAAATATGATTGTCACATTCAGGACACTTATAACCTCGACCGCCTTGAGAATCAGTATCGAAATATTCCCACAATCCACCACATTCACATTTGCCGTTATTCCATTCATGTTGCTCTCGCCTACGAGCCATGTAAATAACTCCAATAACAGCTAGCAGAATCAATATTAACCACCACATATTCACTGTTCCTTTCCCGGATCGGTTGTTGATAGACCCACATATAACTTATCCGGTCTTGTCATTCCTGTTCCGGCAGGGGCTTCTCCTAATGTTGCGTCTGCCACAACATCCATAATCTCTTGAAATAGTTGAGTAAATGGCTTCCTTTTTCCAACAACATTCTCAATCCAATCAACTTTTCCAGTTCCAACACATTTCGGACATTGTTTTAAAGATTCAATAACAGTGATTCCATTATGTTTAGAAACCGGGACCTTCCCAGAGCCTTGGCATTGGTCGCAAATCATTTCCCCTATATTCTCGTCTAGTTTCTGGGTCATTTTGCCTCGCTACCTTTATAGCTTTATTTTGAGCTTGAGCATGTTTCATAAGAATTTCGAAAAGTTTGCCGTTCTTTTCTTTACCAGAAATTGGTCCTTTTCCAACAACATTCTCAACCCAATCAAGCTTTCCTGTGCCATTACAAATTGGACAAAGACTAATCACATGACTTTCACTTCCATCTGGTCTTGCAACAAGTCTATTCCCCTTACATTTCCAACAAAGATATTCACCTTCTTCAAGTTTCACTAATCCCACCATCCTCGAATATGTTTTCTCATTGTTTCAAAGAGCATATCAATATCCTGTTGCATTAATTCATCAGGACGTTTCATTATTGCTCGATATTCTTTTCTTTCTTGCTCCTTATCTTCTTCGGAGTTTACATTTTCTCGACTTATATGGAGCTCTGACATTTCGGGGTTGTCTTTACATTTAGTGAATGTTAAGTCAGTTTCACCCCATTTTTTATCATGGTGTTTGAAGACCATCTCATGATATTCATCCTTATTGATCCGGTCTAATAGAAGAACACAAAGTTTAACTTTATCAGCTGTTTCATCAGCATGAAGATGAATACCGTTTCTAAGACATTTCTCCATACGAGATAATTTAAACTGAAGCATCTCAAAGAGAAAACCATGATCCCAATCTCTGTCTTTCCAAATCAATGGCAACCAGGCGTATAGATTTCTGAACCCATGTTTGATATCTCTGATCCAGCCCATGGTTGCATCCTCTCAATATCCTCTCCACGCCAAATACCAAGTTTGGCTATTCTGTCATATAAAACCAGATAGACGGCGGCGGAAAGATTTACACAATGTTTTGTTGGAATAACAACGAATCTTTGACAATGGCGCAACATAACTTGAGGAATGCTGCCGTCCTCAGGTCCAAAAACATATACAGCATTTCTAGGATGCTCGAAGAATGTCAACGGCTCAGCATTTTCTCTAAACTCTACTGCAACCGGAGTTACTGTATCGTCAAATCTATTAAAAGGATAATCATCACAAATCAACTTTACGTCTTTATACCCCCTCATTCTTTCTTCTCGGGGAAGGCGATATTTTGTCTTATCTCCTTTTTCCAAACTAACCCGATTCCCTGTGATCATAATAAGTTGTGCTCCAAAACATGAAGCAGCTCTCACAGTCTGCCCGACATTATGAGGATATTTAGGATTTGTCAGGACTATCGCCGGAGTTGATTTTCTCGTGAATAATTTGGAGCGTTTTGGAACCTTCACCTGTTCGCCCAACTCGAATTCGCTCATCTGGATTTCCTCCACTAACCTTCGTTAAATATTTTAATATTGCTTCTCCTGCCTCATAACTTTTTTCACCAACAATGGCGAAATCCATATCGTCAAGATTTACATTAGTCAATTCACAACCATATTGTTGAGCAATATCCTGAAGTCGCCCACATAACATCAAATCATCTGATGTTTGTTGATCCATAATATAGCCGGTTGAATTAGCTAATAAATCCATATTAACTCCTTAAAAATGGAGCGGCCGACCGGGCTCGAACCGGCAGTGCATTTCTGCGCCAGCTTGGAAGGCTGGTGGCATACCAATTTGCCTACGGCCGCTTATGGTTTTCTACATTTAGGACAAAGTCGAATTTTCATTTCAATGCTTTCTTTTAAAGAAACTTCATACAACTGTTTGCAATTTTCACAGACTACTTTCACAACTTTTTTCTTCATCGACTATTCCTTTCTGTCTGGAGCGGCTCACAGGGTTCGAACCTGACCTCTAGATTGGAGTCCAGCGTGCTACCAGTTACACCACCGCCGCCCAGCAATTACACCGGAGTTTCGTCTTTATTTTCTTTGTCGTACTTTTCTTGCCTCCATTCAAAATAATCTCCTAGATTCTCCTTAAATAATTTCATTTCTTCTTCTGTTAAAAAATTGTTCCTATCATTAAAAAATCCCTTAGGAATTTTAATAAAAGAAGAACCTGGATTCTCGATATAATAATCTTCAGGTGGGAAATCTTTTTCGTGAGTTTCTTCATAAAACCACGTAATGTAAACCAGTGCAACTGCAAGTATAATTGCAATTGCCTCTCTCATGTTCCCCCTATGCGGCCTTTGATTCTTTCTCCTTATTACAATCTGGGCAAGACCGCGAACCATTTACCAGTTCGTCATATGAAGTTGTTATTGTGTAGACCCGCTTGCACTCAGGACATCGAACATTGAATTCTTTCTGCTCAGTCATCTTCCGCTCAGACCAACCATAAATTGTCTCTTTCAATAATCAACCTCCTAACTTTTTAATAAGACCTTTTATGTCCATTCGACTGATCATACTTTTCATATTCCAACCAAGAATAAAACCAGCCAACAACGCTATTAAGACTGACGTTGTACAAGATACCATTGTCTTATCCTTTCTAAAATGGTAGTCCCTCTCGGAATCGAACCGAGTTTTCCGACTTGTAAGGACGGCGTTCTACCATTCTACTAAGGGACTATGATTTATATTTTGTTCTTTAAATGAAAAAAATTTACGTGTTAAAATGTTGGTATGGTGGGGTATCCACGAACAGATACCCCACCATGGAAAGGAGAAACACTATGACATAAGGCGATTGGGAGTTCGCCGGATGTCCTTATATAGTAAACTCGTCCGCTTCATACCAGGTGTGATTCCTCGCCCAAGCAGCTCGAGTTACAAGGCTTGCATAGACCACCTTATCCTCATCACGGACAATTTGACCCGTGAATTGTTTATGGGTGATGTTCTCCACGGCAATGGTGCCCTTGGTTTCCTCAGGCTCCTGTTTGAATTTTTCCTTGATGAACTTTCGGACAATCTTTTTGATTACTTCGTCTTCCTTACTCTTTGCTTCAGCAAGAGCTCTGGAGATGTCATCAAGAGAGTTAGTGCTCTTGAATTTCAGAGGAACACGAGTTTTGGGTAGACTTACTTCCCCACCTCTCTCTTTGACATACTGAAGACAAAGGGAACCGTAGCACTCCCGAATCAACGGTTTCCAAACCGCCTTCCAGTATTCATAGTTGGGTGCTCTTTCCACACCCATCACAGATCCATCAAGGAGCAGTATTGCACCGACCTGATTTGGGATAACCTCAAACTGGGCGATGAACTGATCCAAGTCGTCCTTGAACCTGTCCATGTAGTACTCCAGATGACCACGAGCTTGGAGTCCAAGACGTTTGTTGAACTCCTTAATCGGCTCCCAAAGTTTCTGGTAGCTTCTCACCTTACGGGTCATAAGGGCAGCCTCTTTGAGGACCCAAGGGATGATGGACATAGGGTGTTTACCCTTCCGGATGGTTCCACCCTGACTGTCCTGAATACACGCAGCAGTGTTGATGCGAGCATTCTCCTTCGCGCCCATCAATTTCGCCTTTGGAATGGCGTGGTTCTGAGCCATTTGTTTTGTCATGACTGCAGAACCGAATGGCATGATAGTCATCCCGTCGGATTCGTTATGGACATTGACTGTACCATAATCGGAGGTCGAGGTAGCGAGATTATCCGGAGTCACAAACCTGTCATCGACAAGCTCCGACACCAGTGGTATAATCTGCATATACCCAACGGACTGCATTCTACCTGGTGTTGTTCCTCGCAAAACTTCTGCAATAGTTACTGTGCTCATTTTGCAGTCACCTCCTTAGGTTTTTCTATCATAGGAAGCGCGATCCCGACTAGACCCAAGAGTCCGTTCTTTGGATCGGTTTCCAACATTGCTTTGAACATAGTCAAACCAATGGTTTGAGGGTTATTGATTGGGAGAACCGGAACTTCTTTATCCAGTCTCCTTAGAGCGCCTTTGGACTCTGCCGCACCTACTGGGTTGATGTGGTAAATCGGTGTGGTTACTCCAATTTCACGAGCCATCATTAACACTTCAGAGAAGCGTCCAGAAGGTTGGTTTTCATATCCGTCTGAAATGACGAATATAGAGTCAGGGTCTCGCTTCAAAAGCTCGATCAGACCTGTCGCCAAATCTGTCCCACCTTTTGGTCTTGCAAGACCTTTATGACTACCAGACACCGTGGAAATGCTATTCCTATCTCCGGCGTATATAAGCATATCACGAGTCGCCAGAGTTACTGCCATTGGTCTCAACTTTTGATCCTCGGAACCGCTCATCGAGAAACTGTCATCAACCAAAATAGCAATATGATCAAAGTGAAATGGCAGAGCCGCAGCTGCTCTCTTTGCTTTGGCACGCAGGGCGTCTTTGATCGTGTTAGACCAACCCATTTCAAAGGCGTAAATGTACAGATCGACCATCCCGTATTTCATTGGATCGAAGTCAATCTTCACACCAGCTTTCTTGGCTGTCTTTTGGACCAACCTTTTCTGTTTTGTGGTCAAGTTGGATTTTGCGATCTCAAGGACTTTCGCTCTTGGTATCGTTGGATGGTAAGTGCTTCTTATTCCCTCAAGAATTTCAAGAGGAAGTTTGTTCCCATCTTCTAGTTTGACTTTTGCTTTGTTGTATACCAAAGAAAGTGGGAAATCTTCATCCAGGTTTCCAAGTGCAAAACTCACATATTTATAGATGTCTTTCTTTCTCTTGTATGCTTGCGGAGAAAGAAAAGGATCGATGTGAGCCGTAAGGATATCCTTATCCTTCTGTGACTTTCTCTTTTTCTTGAGAATGCTTCGAAGGATGCCGCATACTCTGACTGACCACGCGTGTTCAAATATACCCTTGATCTTGCTGCGATATTTTACCGACCACAGCTCAAGGTTCCTCGCGTTAAGAACATGAGACAAGATGGTTCTCCGTGTTCTTGAGTTGTTTACCCTGTTACCTTTGAGGTCGACAAACAAATTGAGTTTCTTATTTGCTTGAAGGGCTTCCACAAGAAAGTTGATGATCGCCATCTCATGATCCATTGTCAATGCACCATCTTCGCCATTACCCCAAGGGTTTCCCAACATGGCGTGAACGGCTTTTTGACGAGCGAAGTCCGTAACACCGGGAAGGCAAAAGAGGCAACCATATATGGATCGGTCGAGTTCAAACACCCTGCGGTGTAAGTCTTTTCGGACCTCTTCCATTTCATCTTTGGTATTGTAATGGGTATCTCGGTTCATGTCAACACCGGACAGGTTGAGAAGTTCCAATACCCCTTCTGCCAGTTGTGTAAGTTTCTTTTCACCCAAACGCTCCAAATCTATTGGAGGTGCTTTCATGGGTAGGTTTGTAATAGCTTCCATTCTCCTTTCCTCCTTTCACAAAAATTACTTAGTCCCATGACGGAAAATGAGGGATAGTCGCACGAAGCAACTATCCCTCTTTGGTTAAAGTTGGTCGCGGGGGGAGGAGTCGAACCTCCATGGCCTGGTTCCTAATACCAGTGTCTTTACCCTAAACTAACTACAAAGTCCGACGAATCGGTAGGGGAGGAGTCAGGTTGTATGTGTTTGACCACCCCGCGAAATTGTTATCCAAAGATGGATGAAAGGCTGCTCTCGTCTCGCTCGACGGTTGCCGATTTGACGATACCCAATGTCTTGATAAGGTTATACATCGATGTGTTCCTGGTCAATTCTGCCTCGGTTTTCCCGATGACATATTTCTTGACCATGGCGACGAATTCCTCACCATTGAGTTCGATGGCCGTACCGTCTTTGACGAGATACGTCTTTTCACCCTTGGCTTTGATTTCAACCCCGTCCATTTGACCGGCGAGTTTTTCCATTGCAGCTTCGAGAGCTACTTCGTTGATTTCCGCAAATTCGACTGATGTGATTTTGTAATTCGTAAACATTGCTCGTTCCTCCTTTGGGGTTTTTAGTTTTCGTTTTCTGTACTCTTCAGACAACATCTGAAGTTTAACGCCTTGAAATTCAAAGCGTCTCTTTGTGTCCGCTTGGATTTTGTTGATATCTCCTTCAACATCACGAGTGATGTGAAAGAAGAGGTTGTTTCCTTTCAATGCTTTGTTGATGCTGATCTTACATTGGTGACCGAATATAAGAAAAACATAAAACTGCTTGGTCGTCCTGATGATAAACTGATCAGCCGCATTCAGAGAAAGGACATAAACTTCGCTTCTCCCAACAATTCGCTTGTTCACTGTTCATTCTCCTTTCCTTTCCTTTGAAAAAGTGAGAGGGGTAGGTGTTAAGACATATAAGGTAAAAACATATTCATTCCATAAATTATCATATAGAATGAATATGGATGAAATAATGTTTTAATCTAATAGATAAAAACATTTTGATGAGATCCATTTTCTCAGTTTGTTTTATACGGTAATGTCTTAGAAGTCCCCTCAGATATAAATTTACTTTAGGGTAATTCGGTAGTCATTGGTGTACTTTCCGTGCTCTACCAGCTGAGCTAATCCCCGATAGAAGTGGACGGGGATACAGGATTCGAACCTGCGACAACGGCCTTTGCATGGCGTCATACTGTAATAACTTCACAGTCCCTAAAGTTTTATGCTAGTCCAAGAAAACCACGTGCTTCATCATAGCAGAGCGATTTTCTGTGTTTGGTATTACCTCATGCCAGATATCAAGAGTGAGAGTTGCATGCTCATGGTGTCGAATTGCTCCTCGGACATGAACTTTAATATCTCCACCTCGTCTGGAACGCCAACGCCAGTTTTGTGTTTCTGGATGTTCTTGAAAAAGTTTTCTCCTTTGCACCATTGAAAAACCATTTGGTCTCTCATTTTGGAGTCGATTAGCAAGTTCTGTATCTTCCTTACCCATACTCCATGTTTCAAAAAAGAAGAAATCTTCACCACCTTGTCGAACGAGTTCTTCACAAATATGAGAAGCTCCAGCACCTCTTGAAATTGGCTCGTTTTTGAGAATGCCTTCATCCATTGATGAAAGCAATTGAGGTTTAAAATTTGGTTTTGGAATAAAGTAAAAATCTCCTTGTCGAAGACGTTTACCGCCTTTTCCTTTTGCCTTTCTGTTTTGTTTATTCTTTGTCTTAAGTCCGATGGACTTTTCAAACTCCCTTACCTCACGAGGTTTAAGAGCTTCCTTAGCCTGAAATACTGTTGAAACCGGTTCACTTTCTGGTATGGCTGCAACAAATAACTGTCGCTCGTCATGACCAATCATCGCCTTAAACTTATTAGGCGGAACGTGAGGATTCACCAAAAACGGTACTTTAAACATCAATAAAAGATGATCATCCTCAGTATGGATCACAGAAGGTTCCACATGTTCTTCCATTTGAACATGAAAATATTCACCCTTCTTATCTCGACGAACATCAAGAGCAAATGGACCACTTCTTGGTGGATGTTCATCAAATACAACACGGTGACCAGCTTTTTCAATTTTCTCTTTTACCAATTCTCTGCCCATCTCTCTGCCCTTTCTAAAATGTGTTCGGGGTAATTCGAATGTTGTGTAGTGTTTTTATCATTGATTACAAGTCAACTGCTCTACCAACTGAGCCAATATGGTGTTATTGGAACCATATGTAGGAATTGAACCTACGCATATACTGTAACAACATTACAGTCCCCGAAATAAAAAGTGAATTGGGATAAGTTATAAGTTATGAGTGTACACTTGCTCTACCAGCTGAGCTAACCCCCCATAAATGGTGGAGGGTGTAGGATTCGAACCTACGGCCTTGTCTTTATCAGAGACTGATACTGTAATAACTTAAGAGTTCCCAATTGAAGTGTAATAGCTTGAAAAGGCTGAGGTAGGACGTGAGTTATAGGTGTATGCGTTAGAATGTCGGACTTGAACCGACTGCCTTCATCTTGGCAGGATGATGTTCAACCAATTGAACTTATTCCTATACTGTAATAACTCTGCAGTCCTCAGCTTTTTCAAACTATTAAACAAAAACAAATCCTTTGAGATTTTCTATTGACCCCGGCCGATAATGGCCGAGGTCAAAAAAGAAGGAGACTATGCCCTTTGCAGTGCCTGGTGGGGCAATATTAGAAGGACAAAATCTCATATTCAATAAGTCATATATATACTTACTGTTTTTATAAATAAAAAAAATGGTGGAGGCGGCGGGAATCGAACCCGCAGTTCTCCTGCTTGCAAGGCAGGCGATTTCCCGTTAATCTACGCCCCCAACAAATTGTTTAATATAATCATCAACACACTCTTTGATGACATACCAATACCTACTGTGTGCGTATATATGATGTGTTGGACATAGTGGGACAAGATTTGATGGGGAATTGTTTTTGTGATTGCCATCATAGTGATGAACAGCCACAATCAAATCCTCTCCACAAACAACACATTCTTTTTTATGATGCTCAAAACATATAGTAACATAAGTTTCTTTAGTTTTATATGTTCTATGTTTTGGACCACAACAATTCGCACAACTTCTTGAGCAAAATCTTGCTCTTTTAAATGCTTTAGTTTTTCTTCGCCCAACCCAAATATAAGACTTGCCGCATTCTTCACAAACCTTCATATGTTCTTCGATTGGACCCCATAACCGATCGTTTTTTACAGATTGTTTATAACGATAACTATCTGTATAATACTTACCATTATTCAAGTTTTGCCTCCTGTCTTTCAACAGGATGAGCAACCTTTGCAACCAAAAGTCGGGAGTGGGGACTCCCCAATAACTCCACCACCTGTTTTTTAAAGAAACAGGAAACTTAAAAATGGCGGGGATGGACTGGATTCGAACCAATCTACAATCTGCGTATGAGGCAAATGCTTTCCATTCTGAACTAACTTCTGAGTTCTCATAGAGATAAGGATGAAGTAAGTAGATTTATCAAACATCCCCGTAAATTGTTACTGTCTGGCTTTCTTTTTAGCCATACGTCTTTTGTGTTTTTCTTGTTTACGTTTCTTATTAATCTCCCTTCTCCCTTCTGCGTTATAACGCATGTGAGAGGGTTTCCTTTTACCACGTCCGATCTTGCGGTTTTTCTTACCGCCTTTTCGTGTTTGACCCTGTGCCATGATATTTCACCTCCTTAGGTTACTTTATCATGGCAATACCTCCATCAGAATGCATTTTTCCCTCCTTAAACATTTCTATGTTTAGCCATCATTTTCCTAGCTTTCTGAGGTGATTTATCTTTTCCTCGCCAATATGTAGATCCAAATGTTTCATCCTTTAGAGAGGCACAGTATCCCTCTGGATTATCCATATGTTTCTTCATACGGGCGACACATTTGTCAAAAAATCCTTTACTCTCAGGAGCCTTGCCTACAGTTTTTCCTAATGTTCTCGCAGCCTTCTTCACGCTCTTCTTTGACCAACCTTTCGGCATATCTTCAAATCCGGCTTCCTGAATAAGATTTAAATAAGCGTTGACTACATTCATGACTCACCTTCTTGTGCAAGTCTAGATTCAAGTCGATCTATTAGTTCATGACCGCCTTTAAGGACTTCCGCAATTGTTTTCTTTGCTCTTTTTTGTTCTGTGATATCCATTGCAGTAAAAACAATACCCTTACCAAAAATATCATTTGCGTCAATAGGTGCACCTTTCACTAGGACGTCAATTATTTTCTCATCTTTCGTTATCCATTGTGTTTCTGTTTCACCAGACCCTTTTAGTACATCATAGTTCAATATTTGGTGTCCTACAAGATTATATGTATGATCATCTGGGTAAAACATTCGAGTCTTCTTACCAATCAATTCTTGAGGTTTATATCCCAACATTTGACACATTGTATCATTTACTTCAATAAGAATCCTATCACCTTTGACCATCCCAATACCAATCGGCGCAGCCCTAAAGATAGTTTTGATTTTATGTTCTCGTTTTTTGAGTTCTCTCTCAACTCTTCGTTGTTTTACAATTCTCCAAACACCACTTACAAATAAACTGAGTTGTCTTACGTCCATATCATCATATGGTTCTTTTTTATTACCCACTCCAGCAACCGCTGCGATAGTATCACCATCAAAAACAGGAACACTCATATGTCGAGTGATTGGAAAATGACCTTCTGGTATTCCTCGTTTATATGGAAATTCGTCATAACTATTATGAATAACAGCTCTTTTAAGGCGAATGCAATCTGCCCAGATACCAGCTTTCTCTAGCGGATAATGATCTGCTTTAGCTGCTGTACATTGTTCATGAACTTTTTTGGACCATGTAAACAACTTCAATTCTACTAATTCTTCATTAAAGAAATGGAGATAACCAACTTCACTATTTGTGAGTCGAACTCCTTCTTCTAGAGCATAATCCACAATATCTTGATCGCTGTCTATTTTTAGTTGATAGAGTTTAATCAAAGACTCCATTCTATCAACTTCTAGAGAAAGTTTTTCTTTTGAGTTCAGCTCGATGTCCATAGTTAAATCCTTGTAATTAAAAAAGAAAATGGTGTGGGGAGCCGGAGTCGAACCCGCAACGCCAAGGACTTCACCCTTGCGCTCTACCGTTAGAGCTATCCCCACATTTTTTTAAGTTCTTACGATTTGTGGGTTTGTTGGTGCATTTGGAGCAACTAGATCAACTTTTACATCACTTAGAAAAACGAAGTCGCTCTCATTACCTGTATCGTCCACCGCTGTAATACCAAAATTATATGTGCCGCTTAGGATACCAATTCCTTCAACCTCTGCTAAATTAACATCGGTGTTATTACCAAGATCAAACGATTGTGATTGATAAGATACTTCAGTTGGTGTTTGTTCTATATAAAGTTTATATCCAACCACATCTGCAGAGGTTGAGGGTTCGAAAACTAAAGTTACTGTTTTTACTAAACCCATATCGTCCTCCTTGAGTTCCATTGTTATTGAAACTCTGGACATTTGACTTTCATTTCCTGCATCATCCACCGCAGTAATCCCCACATTATGAGGACCAGGTTCAACTGCATAATCTGCTATATTAACATTAGTGCTCATCCCCAATGAATAAGAAGGGGAGTCATATGTTACATCAAAAAGACCTTTTTGAATATACAGTTTATATTCTATAACGTCAGGCGAATTGGATGGCGGAAATTCAATCCATAGATCTTTTAATTCGGCCATCACCAGCCTCCTATTGAAAATGGTGGCTTCGGGAGGAATTGCACCCCCATTCCACGATTATCAGTCGTGTGTTCTGCTGTTGAACTACGAAGCCAATAAACAGGTGAAAGTAAGTGGGTCAGAGCGAACCCTGACCCACCCGCCATCGAGTCAAGTTCCGGACTACTTCACCCCAAAATATACCAGTAAACCAATAATAACAACAACTACACCAATAATGATGTATTTGGTTATGTCCTTGTTATCACTGGTGTCCCCGGCGGGTCCGGAGCTTGAAAATCCAGGGCCACGTCAGGCAAAACTGTCATGCTGCTTTCATTACCAGCATCGTCAACTGCCGTGATTCCCAGATTATAAGTTCCATCTTTTGTAGTCATTCCATCAAGGGTGCTGAGATCAACGCTTGTGTTATTACCCAAATCCCAACTCTCAGATGAAAAGTCTACATCTGCCGGTACTTCTGCCATATAGAGCTTATAGCCCACAACGTCAGGAGATCCTGAAGCCGGAAAGCTCAAATTGACTTCTTTTACGGGCATGAGTTACCTCCGATCAATTTATAGTGTATACAAAATAGAGACCATCTCTTTTTGACACAGTTAAGGTTCTATGTGATTTGATGATCTTAGCTTCAAAGCCTCCAAGATCAACAACAGCTATACCCATTTGATACGTCCCTTCATTGAGTTGAAGGGGCAGATTGTTAATATAAAACTCACTATTGAGACCCAAATCTACAAAATATGAATCCATTGTGAGTTCATCACCAACAGGTGCAAAATACAACTTGTAGTTGGCGACATCCGGAGACTTCGACTCAGGAAAACTCATTTTTATAGGATCACTAACTCTTGTAGTGAAAAAACCAATACCAATTACAATAACAACTACGATGACAGTAATCCATAGAAAAGAGTTATTCCATTTGTTCTCTTTTTTCTGAATTTTTTTTGTCATGGTGACACCTGTATTTGTCGTCTAATGTTCTTGACATCTGCTGGAATCGTTACAGCAATTTCAAACAGTCCAGCAACCTCATTCGAATCCAAGCTAAAACAAGGACCGTCAACTTCAACACCATCTTTCATACATTTTGTGTTAGTATCAAATGCTCTCGCTACAAAATAATATGTTCCTGGTGAGAATCCAGTAATTGTTGTTTTTGGATCTTGTGGATCAAAATTCTTTTCTGCTAAATCAGCTGGATCATTAATATCGACTATAAAAGCGGGATTCTCATAATCATATTGACCACTTGTTGTGCTCCAATAGATTGTATACCCACCTAAGTAGTTTTCACTATTTGGTGTCCATGTTAATGTTATATCTGACCCTTGGATAGTAGTTGGATCACCAAAAAGACAGCCAACATCAAATACAAATGATAAACATAAAAGTGTTAATAAAATACTAACAACAAGACGCCGCTTCATTGTTCAATCTCCTATTAGTTAATGATAATAGGACCAACAGGTTCTACTGAACCATAAATCCACCATGGCCCCAGTTGTGCGTCCGTGTATGTATTAGGATCTGTAATGTTTGACCAATTTCCTATTTCACTTGTTGTATCATTTCTTCCTCGGACTTCAATTTCATAATGACCTGTTCTTGGAAGCTGCAATGTGATTTGTACATTCGTAGTATTTTGTATGGGCTCGTATGTGTCTCTTTCAATATGTTTTAGCCTTACATCATACGAAGTACAATTTGCTGCAGAATCCCATTCTATATCAATTAGTTCACTTGTATAACCAAAAACCAGGTCAAGACTCTTCACTTCCCAAGCCATCAGCGGACTTGCCATTATCAGAATTAGAAATACTGTTATGAGAAGTTTTTTCATCCTTTATTCTCCTCGGATGTTCTTTATTGTATCTTGTGAAAAAATCATGGTGTATTTGATTGAATTCTTCTCGTTCCTGCATTTTGTCCGCAATAAATTTCGCTAGTTCTCCATCCATTACATTATATGCACGGATGAGGTTCGATCTTTCAGTTTCAACTTCCCATTCTTTCTCGGGATCCATTTCTCTGGAACAGGGTCCGTAATATGCATCATTGTAATCCCAGAAAGTGAAATTGGGTTTTGTCCATATCGGACTTTTCCCATCCAAGTCAACTTCCTTGATAATCCCTATTCCTTTAACTACGTCGCCTTGTCTAAACTCCTTTTCTTTCTTTTTCATTTTTCTCTTTTTTGTACAACCTTTTTGGCTGCTTCGATCGTTTATACTTTTTCTCAGGTTTTGTTGTTACACCATTACCATTTGTGTGGTTGTCTACTTTCTTAACACACATAGGCTAAAGTCAATAATATGTTCGGGTCCATAAGAATTGTTTCTCTTACAAAAATACAAACCATGTAACCTCCTGGAAAAAGAAGATGGTCGGGATGGCAGGATTCGAACCTGCGAAAGTATCCTGATCCCAGGTCAGGCGGCCTAAACCAGACTAGCCCACATCCCGACATATATAAAATTCTCGAATAAAATCAATGGGGTGGCTGGAGGAGAATCGAACCCTCATCACATGGGCCACAACCATGCGCTCTGCCGTTGAGCTACAGCCACAAAATGATCCACTCCATAAAGTGGACCACGTTCTAGCCATACCCCGCTACCATTAATCTCTCGTTTCTATAACAATAGCTCTTTCAATATCATCCAAATCAATTACACAATAAGCGAGTTTTTTATAACTACCTCCGCCAATTTGACCTGGTTGAATTGAAAATGAACCATCAATTAAAGAACCCATGAATTTTTTTGTTTTTGCATAACTCTCATGAATATGTCCATGTAGTGTCAACATGGGTTTCTTGTTTATAATAAAGTCTGTAACATCTACAGAACCAACCTGCCGACCATCAGCACAGACATCCAAACCCAGCATTCTTGGTGGCGCATGCATCAAATAGACAACCTTCTCACAACTTGGTTTTGGTAGTCTCTGAAGATATCCTCCAATAGAAGGTTTATTCTTTAACCAAGAATCCAAATCCTCAATGGGAATATCACCTTCTGAAGAGCTTTCCCACCAAGGCGGTCCAAACTGGAAGGTGTCCATAACTCGATCACCATCCCTGCGACACCAATCTTTTCTGGTAAAAGGATAATCAGGAACATAATGCATCCCAAGAAAAGAAACATCGTCTATAACAACCTCATTCATATGACTATAGTAAACATGGTCATATTTGTTAACAACTCTCTTAAATGCTTCGTAATTACATTTCAGGTCATCGTTGCCAAAATCAATAATGATAGGAATTTCTATTTCCTCGAAAAACAGAGGTAATACGACTGTTATAAACTTTGCTTGATGAAAGTAATCTCGTCCTGTTCCCTTTGGAAGAATGTCTGCTCCGATAATCAACAAATCACGAGTTTTGCTTAAATCGGACAGTGTTTCATATTTATACTTCTGTCCGTGTAGATCTGTCGCATATAGGATTTTCACTATTCTCCTTTCAACCTCTTCTCTCTCCAGCTCAATATTTCATAAAATATCCATGGGACAGCCATAACAACATAGAATAAGAGTATTCCTGTCGCCATAACTCCACCAACGAATAAATCAACCTTTTCTCGAAACCTCATTCTTTCAATCTCCTAAAAACTTCACAAAGATAATCATAAACAGGTTTAAAGACATCCTTACTTAATATTCCATTTGTGTTGCCAGCAACATTGAGAATCTCAACTTGATTTTCAATAAGCCATTCTGCTAGAATATCAGCTGGTTCTATACTCCACAAGGCTACGTCATAATGGGGTCTTTCATATTTTTCAATAGCATTAAGAGTGCACTTTTCGCCTGGCGTTTCAAAAGAATAGCACAGGCGAATAGTGGCATCGGAGTTCTTTACGTTCTCCCACGTTCTGACTTTATAGTCACCCTTTGATTCTACTAGACCATACCGACCCCTTAGTAGGGTCGGATTTGGTCCGTTTTTGGTCTTCCACCCTTTCGGCGCATGACCACCTGTTTCAATCCCAAATCTTTCAGCAGCTGCAAGGCCTGCTTGGTCTGCACCCGTCTGTCCTCCAGAAATCACTTTCCTGAGTATCATTGAACCTCGCAATCACTTTTTCCACATCTGAATCTGTCAAACCAAATTCAGGATTAATTTGTATTAGATACTTAAAGAGATCACCCATGTCAGAATCGTCATCAAGAATCACAAACTTCTCGACTTCTTTATGTTCATTTATCCACTCTAAAATTTCATCTCCACGACATGCGCTAAAGAATGTACTTCTTGGAGTTTTGTCAATAATTTCACCCTTAATACCCATATCATTTGTATAGGCATCAATATGTCGTCTACTGAATCTCCAAGTGCTGGAAATGACAATTTTAGCTCCAGTTTTTTCAACAATCTTGTTCAATCTCTCAACACAATCTGACTCCCACACAACAGTTGTTTTATTAGTATAAGAACTAAAGTTGTTTAGAACCCCATCAATGTCTAAGAAGATTATTTTCATAATGCTTTTGGATCCTGAAGAGGGATCCCCTCTTTACATAATGGGCATTCGTCTGGTTCCCATGACTTTACTTGTTCATTAACCATTGATATACATAAACAATCTACTGGTTTCCAACCGGATCTATTCCAAATAGCAATAACACCCATTGGTATTCCACCACATTCTTTAATAGAGTCGATTGTCTTTTGAACAGAGCCGCCAGTTGTTATGATATCTTCTAAAATCAATACCTTCTGATCCTTAATAATTTTATCATAACCACGTCTGAAAACCATCTTACCTTCAACTTTCTCAGGATAAACAAATACCTTATCAAGAAAAAGTCCTACCGGCGCAGCCAATACCGCGCCAGCAATAGCTGGTCCAGTCACTACATCATATTGCATTCCACCTTGACAATATAAGAATTGTTGAAACAATGTCTTAAATAAATAAGGATCACAAAATGCTGTATCCTTGTTAACATATTTGTCAGAGTGTCTTCCTGAAGTAAGTTTAAAATGACCCTCTAATATCACGCCTCGTTCTTTTAACTGTTTCGATAACTCCATTCACTTTACTCCTACTGTTCGAATATAAGATGTAATGTCATGGCAAGTGCTATAAAACCTAAAAATACTTGGAAACCTCCAAGAAAGAATACTGATATAGCGAGAAAAGCTGCCATCTGCCAGAAGCCAACTGGATCTAGCAAATGATATAAACCAAGTGCAACATATACAGGAATTAAAGCAACTGCCCAGATGATTATTGTTACAATTGTCTTTGCCACAAAATTTCCAAAGATAGGACTATCAAGAAAACCCTTTGCATTAGCAATAAATTCTTTGACGACTGATTTTTTTCTTCTAGTGTATGGTGACACCTTCGCCTTCCTTTCTATCGACTATTTTCACTTCAACATCAGCTACTTCAAAGTTGATCTTGACTTTATAGCCGATACCATTCTCTAAGATAAAATTATAAGCTACTGATATTCCACCTTTCTCTAATTTTTCCATCCATTTTTTAGAATCAGCTCCACAGGTAACGACAAGTGCTTGTAGCGTCTTTGATAGTTTATCTTCATCAAACATGATTTCTCCTGTGGTAAAATATGGTGGGTGAGGTAGGAATCGAACCTACATGCTGTTAAGCGGGAGTTTTACAGACTCTTGGGCTCACCACGCTGCCCGACTCACCCTTTAAGGTTATTCTTTATCAATCTCTTCTTCTTGTTCCTCTCTATCAACTGCTGCGAAAGAGTATAATGCGTCACCAGCAGACATGCCTCTATATCCAGTGAGGTTCTTTGAAACCGATGCAAATGCTTTCTTGATACCGCCACCTGTATGACCAAATCTCATGGCGTTGCTTGCTTTGAGTCCAAGACCACCGCCAACACTAATCGCGTCTTGTTTTGCTCCGAGAAATACAAATTCCCATTTGTATTTGTCAGTTTGATGTTTGATCATATTGAAGACTTCTTTCTTGCCTTCAGGACCACCAAATTCCTGACTGTCATTTTCTCCGCCGTCTGTAAAGATAACGAAGATGACTCTACCCGGTCGTTCCTCTTCCTTCATTTCTTTGAGGCGTTGACCAGTTATTACGATAGTTTTCCCGATCGCATCTAACAGTCGTGTCATTCCTCTTGGAACGAATGTATTATCATCCAATTTTGGAACATCTTTGATTGGAAGTGCATTATGTACTCGTTCATATTCATCGTCAAATTGAACAAGTGTGAAAGATGCTTCTCCCTCAACTTTCTGTTGATCTTCTAAAAACTCATTAAAACCACCGATTGTGTCATCCTTGATCCTGCTCATTGAGCCTGACCTGTCCAAAACCAACGTAATGTCAGTAAGATCCTCTTTCATAAGCTTCTATCCCCTTTCTGTTTTTATTTTCTCAATTTATCAAGTTTTTTGTCCAGTTTTTCTTTGTCTAACTTGAGTTGTCTATACTCATTTTTCTGAGGTTGTTGCATTTGAGGTTCTGGTCCGTATCGATCCTCCATTTTCCACATTCTATTTTGGAGGTTTACTGCTTGATCCTCAACGATTTTGATTTCAAGTCTTTTATTAACACCTGCAATAATTAACGCCTGTTCTTCAATTTCTTTCGCTTGTGAAGCAATAGCTTGTTCTTGACACCATCTTGCATCAAGTTGAAACATTGCTGTCACGATAACAATCAATCCACCGATAATAGCTAAGTAGGTGTTAACCTTCTTGGTGAATAGGTCTTTGACTGCCATCTAATTGCTCCTTCCGCGATCTACATTCAGGACATCTTTCAAGAAGATCCTGCATGGATTGCGAACAATTAATTTCCCAATGCTGATATTCAAGAGGAAGATGACATACATCACAATCTTCTTCAGCTATTGGAGTTTTATGATTATAACCTCTTCTTTGCATTTCACAAACTAAAACATTATGTCTTTCAAATAATGCTCTTGGTTGTAAACAATTGTTTCGGATATAACCATCCACTTTTTTTCTTTTTCTAAGAGTGCCGATAAACATATGTGATTCAACATGTTCTCCCAACAAATGTTTTCTACACATAATCTTTGGATCAACCATCCACATTCTCATTTTTTCTTGGACTTTCTCACCTTTCTTTCAAATTCAACGATTTCAATAATAGCTGATTTCGGTATCGACTCTACTTTTCTTACATCTTCACCTTCGAAGACTTCCATAGCAAGAGCTATATGATCATCAGATTCTTCAATTACTTTTCCATAGATATCGCCTTGAATTGGAAGAAACTGATCGTCAACATGTAACGAGTATCCTTCAGCATCATCAGTGTATGACCAGTCAACTGCAGTAATCTTTACAACTCGTTCCTCAGTTACTTTCATATGGTTACCTCGAAAGTGAATTGGAGACCCCGACCGGATTTGAACCGGCGTCATGAACGTGAAAGGCTCATATACTAAACCACTGTACGACGGGGTCAATATGGTAGCGAGAGTCGGGGTCGAACCGACACTTTCTGGCTTATGGGACCAGCGCTTTTCCAATTAAGCTATCTCGCCAAAATCAAATGCTGGCGGCAATATTAACGACCTTTGCTCTTATCATCGGGACGGTCAAGCGAGGACCAGCACAAGAAAATGGGAGCGGTGATAGGATTTGAACCTACGATCTCGAGCTTATGAAACTCGCGAGGACGACCAGACTCCTCCACACCGCGTTAGTTTATATTTTGTTCCCTTTTCTCCTTCTTTGTTCCTTACCTATATCTTTCAGGTTCATAACAGGTTTTATTCGATCTAAAATGATGGCTGTATCAACAATTGCATTCTCAATCACTGAGGCATTTTTATAAGCATCTGGCGCTTCGTCTAATGTTCCCTTTCCAATGCTTGTTGAAAATACACCATTCATTTGATGTTCAAATTGTTTTACGTCCAATACTTTCTTTGCTTTGGCTCTGGACAATACTCGACCAGCTCCGTGTGGTGCTGAGTTGTTCCATTCTGGGTTGCTCTTTCCTTCACATATAAGAAGACCATCACGCATATTAAATGGAATAATCATTCGTTCACCCTTAACACTTCTTATTGCTCCTTTTCTAATTGTATAATCTTGTGGATCAACATAGTTATGGACTGACTCCACTACGTCTTTTGGTTTAGCGCCAAGAATGTCAAGGATGGTTGTCATCATAATTGCTCGATTTTCCTCAGCAAACTTTTGAGCGAAAATCATATCATAAAGATATAGATGTGCATCTTTACCTTCTAGATACGCAAGATGATTAGGAATGAATTCATCTATACCCAGTTCTTTCTTTGCATTCTTAATTTTTGAATCTAGTTGTGTTTTGTCTTTCGTTCTTTCTTTTATTTTTGCAATTCTTTTGTGTATTTTAACAGTATGTTTTTCATGGAGTTTCTTAATTGCTACCTTTTGCCATTACATGCATGCCGCATCAAATAACTTATCTAAATCATTCTTCAATAATTTCATTGATGGAATGAAATCTACATAACGTATAAATAACCATCCTTCATTTTCAATTTGTTCTTGACG